>Ga0316204_10000627_pt1 | contig 122909 bp, 81 predicted proteins | sample 6monrhotite_MG_2_FD_205661 | JGI IMG/M metagenome (GOLD analysis project Ga0316204, IMG submission 205661) | Microbial mat bacterial communities from mineral coupon in-situ incubated in ocean water Damariscotta River, Maine, United States -... | ecosystem: Environmental > Aquatic > Marine >...
ATAGCGTAATGAAAAAAGTTGTCTTCACCTGGTTGGTGACGCAAGCTTTTTTCATATAGCTAAGCGAAACAAGAGCCTGTGTTATATTTCGTGGATCAACTGCTTTTTTTAGGTTCAGTGTACAATAGATGATCAAGAAAAGAAATCTACCTTTGAGTGAAAAAAATCAACTATTCACAATCTATCGAATTGAAGTGTTTTTGGATTATTTTGGAAGGATAATTGGTGGGTTGGATTCAAGATCACAATGCACAGAAATTTGAAATAGTTTTGATAAAGTCTCCCCTGTTAAGGTTTGTTTTGTCGGACCAACAGCTATGATTTCTCCTCTTTCCAACAAAATGATTCTTTGACAGTATCTTGCCGCCAAACTCAAATCGTGAATTGCCACCATCACCGAATGACCAGATTCCGAAAACTGTTTTAACATTTCCATAACTTCAATTTGATAATGAATATCAAGGCTGGAAATCGGCTCATCTGCCACAATAACTTGTGGCTCTCCCGCAAAAACACGGGCTAGCCAAACGCGCGCACGTTCACCACCAGAGAGTTCACTGATGTTACGATTTGCAAAGCGGGCGACATCTGTTAGCGCCATTGCCGCTTCAATTTTTTCGCGATGTTCATCTCCCCATGGAGTCCGGCCTAATGCAACAACATCTTCAACTTTTAGCGACCAGGCGCTTTCTATTGTTTGTGGCAAATAACCGACTAAACGCGCGCGTTGTTTGGGTTTGTAACTGGAAAATATTTCACCCAGAATCTTTATTTCACCAGTATAATTTTCAACACCAACGACTGATTTTAATAATGTCGATTTGCCAGCGCCGTTAGGGCCTATAATACCTAATATCTCACCTCGCTTTAAATTTAAAGAGATGTTGCTTAAGCGACTATCGACCGACAGATTGCTTAGGCTGATCATATCCATCGTTTGCGTTCCTTCCAAACTAACCAAACAAAAAACGGTGCGCCAATAAGCGACGTCAAAACTCCGAGTTTCAACTCGCGCCCGATTGGCAGGCCACGAACCATTATATCTGCCACGCAAACCAGAATTGCACCTAATAAGGCGGAAGGCAGTAACAACTTATCGGGACGATAAGCGACAAAAGGCCTTAACAGATGAGGCACTAATAATCCAACAAAACCAATAGCCCCTGCCACAGATACCGCCGAGCCAACTAAAATAGCGGTGCCTAAAATAATTATTCGGCTGCCACGATTAACAGCCAACCCCATACTTTCTGCGATTTGTTCCCCAAGGCTTAATCCAGCTAATAGTTTCTTTTGTGTTAGCACTAAAATGCTACCGACTAACAATGCAGGTAACAGAATAGTTAAGTTATCCATGCTTCGATTAGAAACTGAACCTAACAACCAAAAAACCAGCTCTTGCATTGCGTAAGGGTTGGGGGCGAAATTTAATACCATTGCGAGAATTGCACCCGCTAAAGTGGAAATAGCAAGACCAGCCATAATTACCAGTGCTGGCCTACCTGTTCCTGCTAAGCCCATTATGAGGAACAATGCAATGACGGCACCTAATAAGCCGGCGACGGTTGTTGCAAGTGCACCAAACGCAGAGAATAATCCGAAGTAGAAAACTGTAGCTGCACCTAAAGCGGCACCTTGACTGGCGCCAACCAAGCTTGGGTCAGCTAATGGATTGCGTAATAGCCCTTGTAATGCTGCACCGCTTAATCCTAAGGCGGCGCCAACTGCCAAGGCAATGAGCGTTCTTGGTAATCGAATTTCACCAATAATTAACGCCTGCTCGGTTAAATCATTTCCCAACCAATCTAACAAACCGGATGTGACGGAGACAGATGTTGATCCAGTGGCAAGTGACACCCAGAAAACAATAAACAAAAAGATAATTAATAGAGGTTGAACTAGTCTTTCCATTGATTCAATTTTCCCACTAATTGCCAAGTCCATGGGCCAGGGCATTGCCACTGCCAGTAATTGGATTGCAACCACTGCTCTGAGCGTAAAATAGTTTTTAATACTGGATGTTCTGCAAACTGGTTGGCTAAAGCTGCTGAACGCGGTGCGGCCCACAAAATAGCGTCCGGTTTTTCCAATACGAGTTGTTCCAGATCTAGACTTAGGTAACCTTTGTCTTGCAGATAATTATCCCAACCCGCATGATAAAGTACATCATTCTCCAATGTCCCCCTACCTGTTCCTATTCCATTTGCGCCGAGCAACAGTAGTTTTTTCCGTTGAATATTTTTGCTTGCTGGTAGTGCCGTATGTGCTAATGATTCTGGTAAGCCAACCGCCGATAAAAACTCTTTTTCATACGCTATAATTTCTGATAACGTTTTTGGTAAAGGCAATACAACTACGCCAATGCCCAATTTACTTAAGCGTTCACGCAACATCCAAGCATTGAATTCACCAACAATAACTAAATCGGGCTTCAATGCTAAAATTGTTTCTAAGCGACTGTCGTGTACCGGCCAACGTTTGCCGATCCATTTAACTGGATATTGATGGATGAACGGCGACAAAGCAATAACGCGCGAACGATCAACATGCTTTGCGAGCATCCAATCACTACACATGTCGAGGGAGAGAATTCTTTCAGCCGATTGAGAAAACGAATGCATCGGTATGATGCAACAAAGAAAGAAAATAGAGTTTGTCCAGATAGATTTCACGTAATTTGTCGTTGCGTATTCAATTATATTTCGACGACGGGGTATGCACCCCGCCGTCGACCAAAGGGGAGAACTTCGTTTCTCCCCTTTGGAAACCCCAATGGTTTTGTGCCCGTAGCAAGCTACAGGGAATTTAGATTAAATTTGCTATTTAAAATAGCAAGATTTCGTTACGTATTATAGCTGGAAAATCAATTAATAAATCTCAGTTCTGTTTTTGATAAGTATAAAAAACACGCAAAACATATTTCTTGACTCCAAGGATAGAGAGAATTAAAGTACACACCTAACCTCGGGTGCCCAAAATATCTACCGATATGAGGGTGAAACGGGAAGCTCGGTGCGCATTTCATTAAACATGATGAATGTTATTCCGACACTGCCCCCGCAACGGTAATTGAGTTTAGTTTTAGCGGAATACCACTGTGCATTGCATGGGAAGGTGCTAAAACAGATGCTCATGAGTCCGGAGACCGGCCCAAGGTGAAACGGTGCGTGTTGCGGCGGGCGACATGAGCAATTTGCTCATTTCTCTCTATTTTTTCTGCAATGCGATTTTATCTACAGTCTAGCGCGGGGATGCGCTGAAGCTGAGGCTTTGCTTTGCATTTTTTTCAATATTTTCTATTACTCTCTCTTTTGATTCTCGGGCAACTTGTCATTGCTTCAGAACAGCCTCTTGCTGTCTCTGACGATTATGTCTATGAATTTGAACTGGATGAGATCGTTGTAGAAGCAAAGCCACCGTCTGAAAATTATCAGTTTGGTGATGTCATTCCAGAATACAATTCCAGTTTCCATTCAATTATTAGCGCAAAACAATTTGAAGGAAAAATTACTGACATTGCTCAAGTCATATCACAATACTCACCTGCACAAATACGAGATACAGGGGGACTAGGTAGTTTCTCGACTATATCGTTGCGCGGCTCATCGGGTGCACGGCTGCCTATTTTTATTGATGGGATTTTATTAAATGAAAATTCCACTGGTTCTGTAAACTTAAGCAGTTTATCACTAGGACAAATTGAACAGATAGAGATATACCGGGGTATTGTGCCAATGACTTTATCACAAGCGTCCATCGCTGGCGCAATTAATATTCGAACGTTGCGCGTGCAAAAACCAACTGCGAATATTGCCTATGGTATCGGCTCATTCGGCACACAAAAATTGGAAGGCCATTATTCCAATATGCACAAACACTGGAACTATTCGATATCAGCGATACATCAACAAAGTGACAATAACTATCCTTATTACTTCAACAATGGTACTGAGCATAATCTCGCGGATGATCGGATGACAAACCGGAATCACAACGCGTTTGCACAAAATAATGTTCAACTAAAGGCAAGTGCGCAATTAACAAATTCTACCCGTACTATTTTCAATCTTGAAAGTAGTAATCAAAATAAAGAGCTTCCCGTGTGGAGTAATCATGATGATCCCAAAACCTATTTAGATTCGTCGTCAGTAGCTACATCTTTCAAAATCATACAAACAAATACAAATTTAAATTACAACACGACCATCGGGTTTAAACGTTCTGAGATGATTTTTAGCGATAGGTTTACGAATTTGGGAGTGGGTGCGCAGCATGTGAAATATTTAACGCAAAAGGGTTTTATTAATTTTTACGGAGAAACAGGCTGGTTAAATCACATTTTCTCAATTAACACAGAAATCTCTCATGAGAAATATGACCCTACTTACTATTTCGGGACTGAGTTTTACGCGGATAGTACACGGGCGGTTTTAAATTTAGGCCTTCAATCTCAATCGTTTTTCTATTCCGACCGGCTCATCGTCGTGCCCGGTTATCGTTTGCATCAAACGATAACTCATCAAGAAAAGAGTGAATTTCATGATGAAGTCGATTCCAACAATAGTGATTATAGTCTTCAATTTGGCATTCAATGGAAGATAGACAAAGAGTTAAAATTGAAAAATAATTGGTCTAAATATCACCGCATTCCTACTTTTACTGAGCTATATTCAGATGCGGGTATTAATAAAGGAAGCCCGACGATTAAACCGGAAACATCTTATACGGTAGATTTCGGAATTGAAGGAATAAGCGAAAAAACAGCACTCTTCAACTCATTAAACTATTCCGCCTCACTTTTTCAAACCTATATCGATAATGTCATTACTTGGATACCGAATGCCCAAGGTGTGGGAGTAGCAACTAATTTGTCAAAAAGCGAAGTAAGAGGCAGTGAACTGAAGATCGATGTAGTCATTAGTGAGTTAACCACATGGGGTACACTCCTTACGATTAATGATGCCCGTATAACGGATGGCCCTTTTGGAACATCGAACACTCAGCTACCTGGGCAAGCACAATTTAAAACAAACAACTATTTACTGTTTCACTTTTGGAATGCTTTCCAATTCAAACTAGAGGCCAATGCTGAAGTAGGACGTTTCTACTATGCCCAAAATAAACTTGAGTTGGATGATCAGTACCGAATAAATACAAGTTTAACCTGGCAACAGAAAAACTGGCGAACAGATTTTCATATCACTAATCTATTTAATCAACTATCCGAAGATTATTATCTGGCTCCCCTGCCGGGTCGTAGTTTTCATGCAAATGTTAAATATACTTTTAAATAAACTGGAGAAAATATGCTACAAGAATCCCTTTACCTACTCGATAAGTTAAAAACATCTCTATTTATAGGTCTAATAGCCTTTGTGCTCAGCGCATGTGTTGATGAAGAGGAGACTAAAAATAATTATAAATTGAGTGAAATCAGTTTCTCTCATTACGAGTCTGAAAATATTAGTGTAAAGCCGGATCAGGGTATCATTGTTGACGGATATTTATATGTGGTTTTACAAAAGTTTTCTAACGAGTGGGACCCTGAGCCAGGAATCATTGCTGTCATTGATACAGAAACAAACCAAGAAGTTGACACCGATGATAGCGTTGAAGGGATTCAGCCCATTCATTTAGATGTTTCTAATCCAAGTAAAATTATTTATCGTCCCGAACTTGGCAAGCTATTTTTGCAAGCGTCAGGACTTTTCTACGGCGATGAAGAGGAGCGTTATAACGCAGGTGGAATTGTCACCATTGATGTGAACACATATGAAACTGAACTATTAATTGATGATTCTGCTGATACTTATAATGTCTATAATATGACTATTGTCTCAGATACACTGGGTTATTATGTCGCATATAAAGGTTGGGGGGAAAATTATGTCTATGAATTTAATCCAACGACTGGTGACATCGCTGATTCCTCAGTTATATCATTAAACGAAAAAAATATATCAGATATTGAAGTGGACAAAGAGGGCAACCTTTGGGTAGCTAATATTAATGCCGAAGATGCGGGTATCTATATCGTTGACACAAATACAAATGAAATAGATGGGGCATTAATTCCCACAACAATGCCACCTCAGAATATCACGTTCATAACTTCCCCAAATACAGATGATACCTTAGCAGTCATTGCGACCTTTAATTTCTCGGGAAGTGGCGAGCATATTACCATCACCGTCGATGATAGCAGAAGTATTGAAACAGGACTTGGGACCGACCACTCCACTGACTTTTTCTTCGTTGAAAATGGAAGTGAGTTTTATAAAGTGGATAGATCATTTGATAACATAGTGAAATATTCCAGCAGTGATCCTGCAACGGTTCTCACTCAACATTCAATTCGTGGTGATGATGTTGAAGCTAACCCGCATGATATGGTTTTCTTGGATGACTCAACTGCATATATTTTGAGATACTCAGCAGGGAATATTTGGGTTGTTGACACACTATTAGAAGAGTAGGAATCAATTATATTTTGTCCACAGGGAAGTATTGAAGTTCAAATGGACTTTAATACCCCGTCGACGATATTAAACCCTAACGTTGCAGAAAATAAACGTTAGGGTAAATTGATTTTTAAGCAACGGTAAAGAACATTGCAAAACAGAGATCACATAGTTGATAGCGGTGAGACTAAGCTAGAAGATGAACTTGTCTCCTCACTGGCAAGGCAAGGGGGACGTGTAACGCTACCCATAATGCTATCAGCCACATTAATTGCATCATTTGTTTGGGACCAGCTACCCTTTTACAGTTGGGGTGGTTGGGTGCTTTTTGTTACTGCATTGTCTTTACTTCGTTGGGGAGTTGTTGAAAAACTCAATAAAAATCCGGCTGTGTCTTCAACTCAAAAACTTCACGTTTTACTATTATTCAGTATTCTTAACGGCAGTGCTCATGCCGCTGCGCTGTTCTTTTTTCCCTATATCGGCGACTATGAACGGGCAATACTCTCCATGGTGTTAATCGGATTATGTGCAGGTTCTATTGGAGCCAACGTAGGGTATATGCCTGTTTTTCTCGGTTATCTGCTGCCGATTCTTGTTTCACTCTCCCTGACATGGGCGACACTTCCCAGTAGTGATGATTCCCATACAACTTCCTTTGTCGCTATTTTAATTGCGGTGCTTGGAGTTTTATTAATTCTATTAGCAAAAGATGCTTTTAAGTTGTTTCGCGAATCGTTTGACATGCGATCACAGCAGAGCAAATTGAATCAGGAATTACAAGCAGCACTGGAAAAAGCAGAGTCGGCTAGTCTAGCAAAAACGAGATTTTTAGCTGCTGCTAGCCATGATTTACGACAACCTATTCACACGCTTTCACTACTTGGTGCCGCGTTAAATCAGCAGGAACTGAATGCGAATAGTCGAGAAATTGCTGCGCATATGAATAGTGCTTTACAAACCTTGGCTTCTCAGCTCGATGACCTGTTAGATATTTCCAAATTAGATGCTGGCGTTGTTAAAGTCATCCAACATCAAATTGATCTTGATAAAATGTTATCTCGAATTTGTAATGACTATAAAACGGTAGCCACAGAAAAAGAGCTGGTTCTCACATACAAAGGTTTAAGTCAATCATATACAGAAACAGATGAAACGCAATTGGAAAGAGTAGTACGAAACCTTATTTCAAACGCGATAAAATATACAAACAAAGGTACTATTCTTTTAACGTTAACGGCTGAAGGTGAGCGTTATCAACTATCAATTAAAGACACAGGGATTGGTATCGCATTAGAAGACCAAAACAAAATTTTTGAAGAGTTCTATCAAGTAGGTAATTCCCAACGGGATAGACGAAAAGGTTTGGGATTAGGTTTGGCAATCGTGCAGCGTTCTCTAAATATGTTAAATATCCCCTTGAATTTAAAGTCAACGCCAAATACAGGCTCCGAATTCTCTTTGACATTTCAAAAGTCAATTAATGAAACACTACCTATACCAGTGGTAAATCTTCGAACGGGTACAATTGATAACAAGCATATATTGGTTATCGATGATGAAATTGACGTGAGTCGAAGCATGAAGATCTTACTTGAAGGGCTCGGTAGTAGCGTTGATGTAGCCGATTGTACCCAAGCAGCTATTGAGGCAGTAAAAATAAGAAAGCCTGATGTTGTACTCAGTGATTTACGGTTAACAGAAAATGACAATGGAATTGCAGCACTCAATGAAATTCGTAAAATCTACCCTGACATGCCTGCCCTGTTAATTACCGGGGAATCAGAACCAGAGAGTTTGCAAAAAGTGGAAAAGTCAGGATTTAAAATGTTACATAAACCTGTATCGGTAGAAATACTTAAATCAAAGATATTAGAAGTAAGCCAAGAAAATCCCCACCTGAATAATTGACTAAAGCAATAAGATAATTCAAGAATTGACATATTACAAATGTCAGTAAAATTGCTACCACGATACAGTATTAGTTAACCACTATCATCCCAACTCTTTCCATGAGTAGTTTGCAAACGTGCGTGAGATTTGAATGTTAGAACGAAATATTTAATATATCCTAACGTAGCATAAAATTCCGATGTCTTATGCAATGTTAGGGTATAGTCTATTCAACTAAATAATGAAATAAACTACGTTAAGTTTTATAATTCTCATTTATACTTTAACAATGTGGCGAAATTGTCTAATTTATCGCCAATAATTTAAATAATAATTTCAGGCTACTCTATAATGCGGTCGATAAAATTAATTATCTCTCTCTGCTTTTTATTCATACTTATCTCCTGCGCCAAAGCCCCCAAAGAGAATCAAACGATTAGCTTCAAAAATAGTAGTGAAACAATCACTATAGCATTCGACCAGGAAAGTTATACCAATATTGCAACAGGTGGCAAAGGCAAAGGGAGTATCTCCTATTCAAGCAACCATCCGAATATCGCCACTGTCGATCCAATTACTGGTGAAGTAAGATTCGTAAAAGTAGGACTGTCAACGATTACAGCAACAAAAGCAGAAGACAGCAGATATTTTGAAGCATCGACAAGTTATATAATTTCAATCATCGAACCTGAAGTTCAAGAAAGCTCAAAAGAAGTGAAACCGGTTTTACTTTCTAGCACCTACCCTGCCGATGACGAAATTCATGTTTCGCTCGGTACGACGATTGAATTTGCTTTTTTTAATGCCGTGGCAAAAACCTCGGTTAACAAAAATAGTTTCACGGTAAGCGATTCAGCAGGGAATATTGATGGAGATATTAGAGTTCTTCAAAACCGAGTTACTTTTGTTCCAAAACAGCCGCTCTCTGGTTTAACAAAGTATACCGTAAATCTACAAGACCAGGTTAGCGATGTTGCTGGTAACAAGCTTGGCGAGATTGTTAGTTGGGCATTTAGAACAAAGATAGATGAAACTAAATGGTATAACTTAACAACGCGTGCCTCTAATAACTATCAGTTAAAAATTGATGATACAAATCGCAATTGTTTAATGACGAACAGTGAAGAACTGGAAATTCGTGAAATTCAGTGGCGGTTTAATTCAGTCTATAACAGCGAAGGTTATTACTTTATCCAAAGTGCATCAGGGGGTAACAATAAAGCGTTATTAGGTGACAAGCTTGATGTAACTTGTTCAATGCAAGAAATTGACAACGTACAAAACCCTGATCCTACATTTCTTTGGCAAATAGTTCCTACGGAAAATGGATATTTTAAACTGCACAATCGGCGCTGGGGGAATCAGCTCGCTTTGGATACGACAAACGGTGCGGCGCCAAGTTTTGTCGATACGAATTTTTCTGATAGCCAACTATGGCGGATTAGAGAGAGTGCTAATTTAAGTAATAAACAATTGACTAAATCGATTATTCATGCAGTTTGGAATTTCAACACTCCCACCTACCAGTTTGTTGAGAAACCCGGCATTCAGATTCAAAATGCACCGATCGATCTCGATTGGAAACGATGGGCCATGTTCAACGATGGTGATCAAACGAAAATTTTGTTCTTCAAACGCAATACCGATAATAAGCTGTATAGCTTTACACTCAATGAAACCAAAACGATTTTTTATTTTGATGCTGAGGCCGATGAAATAAAGATTGAAAATGTGCCAACGGATGCGAATACTAATAGCTTTGCTATGTTACACAATGGCGATTCTGTAGAGCTATATATGCAGAGCAAAACCCAACAAGGGCTTTATCAGTTTGTTAGTAACAGTGAAAATAGCGGCTTTATTTATGAACAAAGCACGATGTTGAAAATATACGGTGCACCAGAAGATAGTGACTGGCATCGATGGGCGATGTTGCACGACGGTCTATATTCTAGGTTCTATCTATTTAAACAGGATGCAACCGATACATTCTATCAATTTAGCCGGGATAACGGATCTCAGAGTTTTGAGTTTGGTTCTTCGAATGGAGGAGGTACGTTTTATCTCGAAAAAATTCCAAAGGGCAGTAATACTAGCCAGTTTGGAATGTTTTATACGGGTAACACATATCAACTCTATTTATTAACAAATTAGTGGTTAATTAATTATAACAACGCTTTTTCCAATTCATGGATCAACTGCTTTTTTTAGGTTAAAGAGTAGGTTATCATAACCGAGTAAATTACTAGGTTATCAATATGAAAACCCTTGAAGAAATAAGCTTATCCCACAAATATACCGACTTACCCAATAATTTTTATTCGGCGCAAGCCATAAGCCAATTACAAGCCCCTAAGCTTGCGGGGTTTAATAAAACATTGGCGACATTATTTGATCTTGATCCCACTCAGGCCCAGCGTGTAGATTTTGCCGATTACTTCAACGGTATAAAGCACCTCAGTGGTGCAAGTCCAATTGCTACACTTTATGCAGGGCATCAGTTTGGACATTATGTTCCGCAATTAGGCGATGGGCGCGCACTTCTATTAGGTGAATTGACCAATAGCGCTGGAGATAAGTGGGAACTACAACTGAAAGGTGGCGGCCCTACTCCTTACTCCCGTAATTCAGATGGCCGTGCGGTGCTTCGATCCACCATTCGCGAGTATCTTTGTAGTGAAGCCATGCATGGTTTAGGTATCCCTACAACGCGTGCACTCTGTCTGTTCGATAGTGAAACCCCAGTTTATCGTGAACAAGTTGAACGCGGTGCTCTGCTGGTTCGCGCGGCAGAAAGTCATTTGCGCTTTGGTAGTTTCGAAATTTTTTATCATCGTGGGCTGCATGATGATCTAAAGACATTACATGACCACGTCATCAAACATTATTATCCAGAATTAGCGGAAGAAAAGAACAGCAGTCTATCGCTTTTACAAACCGTTATTGAAAGAACTGCCAAACTAATTGCGCAATGGCAATCAGTTGGATTTGCACATGGAGTAATGAATACCGACAACATGTCTATTCTTGGGTTGACGATTGATTACGGCCCTTACGGATTTCTCGATAGTTACGATCCTTCTTATATTTGCAACCACTCAGATACCTACGGACGTTATGCCTTTGATCAGCAGCCGTTTATCGCTCATTGGAATTGTAGTGCATTAGCTCAAGCGCTCATCCCCTTTATGAGTGTTGATGAAGCTAAGAGCGCGCTTAATACATTTATGGATTACTATAAAAAATATTATATGGAGATTATGTCTAGCAAGCTTGGCCTGTCTTCGCCAAACGACACCTTAGTTACGGAATTGTTAGAGCTGCTAAAGAAAAACAAAATTGACTACACATATTTTTATCGAAAACTTTGCTACTTTGAAAGTTCTCAGGATAAAAAAAACGAAAAGATTCGAGATCTTTTTCTTGATCGAGAAAGCTTTGATCAATGGGCCGAAAAATATCGACAACATTTGCAGAGAGAAAATAGTGACGATAAATTACGTCGGGAAATGATGCTTGCTATTAATCCGAAATATATTCTTCGTAACTATCTTGCGCAACAAGCCATAGAAAAAGCAGAAGCTTATGATTATAGTATGATTAAACAGTTGCATGATGTGTTGCAATCACCTTGTGATGAGCATCCTGAATATGATCATTTTGCGGCACTTCCTCCTGATTGGGCTGAGGAGATTGTCGTGAGTTGTTCGTCTTAATACTTTTAGCTTGTTAGAACAAAACTTCCTCTGCGGGCAGCGGATTGCCATAAAAAAATCCCTGCCCTTCATCGCACCCAAGCTCTTTGAGAAATTCATTCTGCGCTTCGGTTTCTATTCCTTCAGCAATAACACTCAGTTGCAGACTTTGGCCCAATGCGACGATAGCACGAGCAATTGCCTCATCGTTAGGACTGTTAGGGATATCACGAATAAAAGATTGATCGATTTTTAATTTATCGAGCGGCAAACGTTTGAGATAACTTAGTGATGAATAGCCTGTGCCAAAATCATCCACGGAAATAGAGACACCGAGTTGTTTGATTTTATCCAAAACTTGGATTGCAGATTCTGTTTTCTGCATCAAATAACCTTCCGTAATTTCTAATTCTAAATATTTTGGATGCAATTTGGATTCGAGGAGAATTTGTTGCAGCATAGTAGCAAGATCTTGTCGCTGAAATTGTAAGCCGGAGACGTTAACGGCAATTCGCTGTAAGCTTGCGTCAACATTCAACCATTTTTGCATCTGCTTGCAAGCGGTACGTAGCACCCATTCGCCAATAGATTCAATCAAGCCACACTCTTCTGCCAATGGAATAAACTTCGCGGGTACGACTAAACCAAGTTCAGGGTGCTGCCAACGGATAAGTGCCTCCACTCCCACCAAGGTATTCGTATCCAAAGAATATTGTGGTTGATAGTGCAATACTAATTCGTTACGTGGTAACGCCTGTCGGAGTGCTGTTTCTAATGTGAGCCTTTCAAAAACCGCTTCAGTGAGTGCCATTGTGTAAAACTGATAGTTATTACGTCCCTCTTCTTTAGCGCGGTACATGGCTGCGTCAGCATTCATAACCAAGGTATTGCCTTCTTGGCCATCTTGAGGATAAAGGCTTATACCAATACTTGCGGATAAATGTAACTGAAGCCCACTGATGGAAAAGGGTGTCGATAGTACTTGAATAATTTTTTGTGCTAAGTGACCAACATCTTGTTCGCCTTTCACCTCTTCAATCAGAATAATAAACTCATCACCACCTAACCGCGCCACAGTATCTTCTTTGCGCATTGTATTTGTGATGCGCTCCGCCACCAACTGTAATAGTTGATCACCTACGGGATGTCCTAGACTGTCATTAACATTTTTGAAACGATCCAGATCGAGAAAAAAAACGGCAAGTTGGTGTCTTTCACGCTCTGCGTGACTGAGCGCATGTTCCAGGCGGTCATTAAACAGTAATCGATTGGGAAGACTTGTTAATGGATCATGATGAGCAAGAAAATCCAATTGTTCCTGTGAGCGTTTGATTGTCGAAATATCGGAAAAAATAGAAACGTAATTGACGAGATTTCCGTCGCTATCGTTTATCGTACTGACCGTAGACCAGGCGGGGAATATTTCACCGTTTTTTCGCCTATCCCAAATTTCCCCCTGCCAAGTTCCCGATTGATTTATGTTGTTCCACATATCAGCATAAAAATCTGGGGAGTGTTTTTCTGATTTCAAAAAACGTGGATTGAGACCAATCGCCTCTTTTGTGCTATATCCTGTGATTTCAGAAAATGCCCGATTAACAGCAACAATTTGATTGTCTGAGTCTGTCACCATAACGGCCTCCGCGGTGTTTTCTACCACTGTTGCCAACTGACGTAATCCCACTTCAGCATTTTTCCGCTCGGTAATATCTCGTGCGTTAATAATTAGCGCAGTGACTTCTTCCTGTTGTTTTACCGGGCCGACATGCGCTTCAAAATAACGACTCTCCCCGTCAACTAAAACTACTGTTTCAAAGCGGTCTGCTTGTCCAGTTTCTATGACTCTTCGATAACAGGATTTAGCAATGTGTCGAAACTTTTTGGATAGATAGCTGTATATTAACGTACCAACAACCCTTTCTCGTTCTACCCCTGCTGTTACATGATTAATGAATAGAATGGTGCCGTTTAACTCAGTCATAATAATATGATCGGGCGAATATTGAGTTAAAGAGCGCCACTTATTCTCAGATTCTTTCAATGCGCGCTCAGCCCTTTTGCGTGAAGTAATATCACGTATAACGCTAACAAATGCGGTTCTTCGATTATGATTGTTTTTTATTTCTGTAACTGTATTTTCAACGGGAAATATTTCACCATTTTTTCGTTTCAATTTATATTCTGCGTGAAAAACCGATTTTTTTGAAATGCTGTTCATTACTAACGACATACAGCTTTCAAAACAATATTTATCGCTGTGTAATAGTTTAATGTGTTGTCCAAGCAGCTCCTCGCTTGTGTAAGAAAAAATATTTTCTGCGGCTTGGTTGCAAGAAATTATTTCACAACTTTCACTATCAGTAACAAAAACAGCGTCGGTCAAACTGCTAAAGGTTGCTTCAAGTAGATAATTAAGTTCTGTTAAATGCTCGGTCCTAATCTTAACAGTTTCTTCGAGTCGAGATTGGGTCTCCTCTAACTCCTCTTCCGCTTTTTTGTGTGCTGTAATATCTTGAGCAATTCGTGCGATTCGATAGATCTCCCCTGACTCATTTCTAATTGGGAATCCACGATCTCTAATCCAACACACTGACTGATCAGGCCGTATTACACGATACTCCTCATCAATTAGTTCATACTCTATTTTTGAATATGCTTCTGCAATATATGAAACATCGTCAGGATGAATCGCGTTCATCCAGTCTTTTGAATTGTTGTAGAGACTTTCACAACTACGTCCCCAAACTTTTTCATAAGCAGGGCTAATATAAATGAGTTCATTTCCATCAGGGGAAATAATCCAAAAAACATCTTGAATCGTCTCAGCTAATTGCCGAAACTGATATTCGCTTTGCTTTAATTGTTGCTCTGAGTGGAAACGACGTTCGTTGGATTTATTGAACGCTAAAACTTGTGCATAGGTATCAATTAGCGGCTGCAAATAATCGACATCTGCTTGGTGATACCCTCTTGGTTTATTAGCAAGACCGACCATGCCCACGAGTTTTTTTTCAGAATAGACGGGGATGCAAAGAAATGCACTAAGCTTAGGATGGCCAGCAGGCGTGCCACCAGAACGAAGATCATTGGCAGGATCGTTACTGATAAGGACTTCACCACTGTGTAAAGCGGCTCCAAATAAGGTATTTAGATTTGCGAACTCAAACCCTTCTGCTGCGCTAGTTTCATAGAGTATGCGGCTTGCATGATCCCAAGCGAAATTAGTGATAGCTTGGACTTTGAGATAAGGAGTACCGTCAGTACGTCGTAAAACCTCTCCGACAAAGCCAGAATCACTGGAGGTAAGTGTAAGAAAGTCGTTTAATAATTCATCGAAGTATTGCCGGAAATGAGTATTATTGATGAGATGCTTTTGTATTCGATTTACTGCCATTAAAAGCGCGTTGCTTTTTTTAAGCGCTAGCACATCTACTTCATTGCATGATTCAAGCTGCATCCTCTCTCCATTTGAATGCTTTAAGGCCATTGCAATTTCGGAACTTGCTAGGGCCTGTTGAGGTTTCGTTTTGCAGTGACACAAACGAAACCTCAACAGACCTAGGCTCACGACAAACTTCAACAGTCAGTTAAATGAAAATCCATCTCAAAATTGAATATCTCCATTCCTTGTGAGAAAAAAACCTTCCATCCATTCGACTAAGCCTACTATTTTGATAAGGCTTGTACAAGTTGTTAATAGTTAACTACTCTGAGTGAAGGTTGAACATTGGGATGTGATGCAAGCTGTTCCAGAAAAAAGTGTAAATAATAACGATATGTTCTGAAGCGATTAGTTAACAGATCGTAGGTTGTCATATAGTACCTGTTAACGCGAATAGCGATATTTGGTTTGATGGGTTCAATTGATCTCGGAAAACACATGAGATGCTGTCGGAATACAGACTCTGGTGAACTATTTCGTTAACTCTCAGACGATTCAAGAAAATGAATAGCCTCAACTAGAAGATGGGGATTCTTTGTTCACCCCACTTATTCGTGCCTGTTTACGTTTATTATGATGCCTTTTTGTTCCTTATATTATTAAGCTTCGTCTTTTTTGTGTGGTATTATCAAGATGAATTAACAACCATTTGAGTATTTTTGTGGCTAATATTTATTCAGTTTTAATTATTGTAATTTTTGCGTTTTCATTTGCTGGATGTGTCGAATTTAGTGAAGAATACTCTCCTTCTGAATCACAACCTGAAGACAATTCGGAAAATGATTTAGAACCTAAAACTGAGCCTGAAAATCCAACGACTGATAGTGCTAAAAACGCATCCACATCAACAAAAGACCAAATTAACGATACAAAATCGGGCTCTAATGGCGGTCAAGCCGACAAAGATAAAAAGATAGATAGCCCAGAATTAAGCGTAGAGAACGCGCTTAGTGAAGAGAATAGCAGTGTGCTTCGACAGTTACGTGAAACCCCCTTCCCTGTTATAGCCATCAAACATGATCAGTTTCAAACAAAAATCTATCAGCATAAAACAACGTATAAAAATCCCGACTTGGTTGCTGATGATATTTCTATTAGTTATGATATTTCAGCAGGCGAGCCATATAACGAACTTAATGCGGGTATCATAGCGCTAGCAAGTAGTGAATATTCAAAAATTAATGAAGGTGAGCACAGTAATTTCTTGGTTTCGCCGGTTACTGGATTTATTGCTGCAAATTTCCTGGAGTATTCCGCGGCTGGAGAGTCTCGATCTAAAATTCAGCAAGGTTTAACTTGGGATGCAGAAAATAATTGGCCGCTATCGGAGTGGATGGAGTCAATCAATGAAACAAGCTTTACTGATCACCTTTCTTTATCCAATCAATCTTTAGTCAATCAATTTTGGGGGCAAACAGATTATTCGTTTAGCGAAAGTTATCTATCTGCCTTATCCGAAGATTTTCAGTTAAATAATATATCTTTTGACTATTTAACATCGTCAGATATTTTTAGTGATGAGTTAGAAGCTAACATTTTTGATGAATTTCTTTATGAGTTTAGCCCGATAGATTCAATACTTGCTTCTATGAACAATGATAGTCGGCTGACTTTTACTTCTCAATTAGATATTGAAGCTGAATGGGCAACCGATGCTTCTAATATCACTAACATTGAAGGTGTTTGGGGTGCTAACGGTAAATCCTTAAAAATGCCCATGTTGCAGTGGCAAGGAATTTTTCGCCGTTACGATACTGAAAATTATCGGTCCGTAATTATTCCTTTAGCTAATCGTGTAACTTCCTTGACGATTATTATGCCTATTGATCAGATGAGTTTTGATTTAGTGGAGTCGAGTTTATCGACTGTTTTAAATGATATTGAACAATCCTATACTAATGTCTCGATGGATTTTGTTTTACCTTATTTTAGTGTACAAACGAAAAGTCAAATTAGTAGGCTCATTGCGTCTGGCAGTTATGTTGGCAACATGCTGGACAAAACCGCTATTGCTCGAAGCAAAGCCCCTACGTTTTCCTATGAGCCGAGCTATACACCAGGTTCAACGGTTTATACAACTTCTCCCTATACAACTGTCTCAAAGGTAATGCTATCTGATTATTCAACAGTTAATGATTTAGGCTATTTAAAGAGACAGTCCTTAGTGGGTGAATCGTTTTTTGATGTTTCTTCAAAAGGGGTAAATATCCAAAGTATTGTTGCTACAGCGCTACAAGCGACGGAGGATGAGCCACCGATTCTTGTATATCCTTCTGGAGGTTCTGGGTTTACCCAATACACTATAACCTCCCCGTCCGGCACAACATTCTTTCACACAATCGTTGGCGGTGGGGTTTCTGGGGGGAGCTCTTCTACTTTTCCATTTCCTTCTTGCGAGACTGTGATTGAAAAAAGAGGTAATAAGCAGGTAACGCCATTTATATTTGTTGTGAAAGATCTCAGCACGAATTCAATTCTTCAATTAGGTAAGATTGAAGATCTTGAAGGTTTGGAAGATAAACGCAACGTTTGTTTAAAAGAACGCAAAGCTTATTCGGCAGATATTTGGCCGACATACCCGCGTCAAGAAGTGGAATTAGATGTTCATGTGAATACGGCAGACTATCTTACAAGGACTCCAGATGTTGTTGATGATAGTGAATTAACACAAAAAACAATTGATCAATATCATCCATATATCATGGCGCAGCACAAACTGAATGATTCAGCAAATAGAATCGTTTCTCCTATCACCGAGAATTTAATTAAAACCCAAGTGCTACTCGGTAGTTATCATTCAAATTTTGATAGTGTGTTAACACCGTCAGAAATGCTATCGATTGCGAATACGCTCTCTGAATTTCAAAATAGTAGTGTATGGATTGAGACGGATTATGAGCTGCGTGAACAATATCTTGATCAACTATCATTGCTCAATGATGAATTGAATATTATTGATATTTTAGCTGCCCCCGATGCACTGATCTCTAAAGTAGAGTTATGGACAGAAAATTTAGTACCAAAAGACTATTTGCATAAGTTAATTAACAATCGTACGCGCTTATTGTTTTCAACCTCATCATCAACACATTTTGAAAATATTGGTGACACAGTAATAGGTGTCTTTCGAAATAACAATAATTTCTGGTCAAAGGTAGAGGCGGTAAATATAAAAGGCAATTTCAAGTCTTCGTTTAATGATGCGTTTAATGCACTTGAAATACCTCATCCTGAGTCGAATACCGATTTATTAATTATTTCACCAAAACCTGGACATTTTGAGTTAGTTGAAAATTTATTGCTGAAATCTATTGCGTTATTTGATGAAAATGCCATAGAGCAAGAAGCTCACTTGATCTTGCCGCAAATTGAGTTTTCTACTGCGCAAGTCAATGATGATTATAAGGATCAACGAGCGTTTAAATACGTATCTGAAATTCGAGATTTACGTGCTCGACCTCAAATTAACACTCAGCATGTCTCCATTTCTCAGTATGGTATCAAACTAGTATCAAATAGCCTGGCAGCATTTGTTGCGCCACCCGATGCGCCAGAGAGAGATGGTATAGATGAGAATGCGACAGAAGAATCCGATTTTTTTGAAATTGGGGGTAACGACGCTTTTGGTAAAAACCCAATTAAGACAGAAGCGTTTAATTGCGAAGCATTAAATGATGATAAAGCTACGCATCCGTTTATCATGGTATTGCGTGATAGTCTGAATAAGTCAATCATGCAAATTATTCGTATAACAGCAGTTCAAGAGCACAGAATAATTGGTGACTCTGAATATTGTCTCCCGAGTGGCTGATTTTTATTCTCAGATAATCTGTAGGGTACTTATAGAAATTTTCAATAAACCATTTCGGTGCGAGCATAGAATGCATTTTCCAATTCGTTTTTTTATTTTATTATTTTTTCTATCTCATATTTCACCTGTGTCTTCCGCAGAGCCCCCTTTAGACCAACTCACCCATTACAATATCCAGATCGCGCTAGACACAGCTAATCATGCATTGGTTGGCAAACAAAATGTCAGCTACACAAACCGCAGTAAACAGCCTTTGAGTGAAATTGTTTTTCTTCTCGCAGCAAATCACTCAAAGGAGAAAAATCCCTATATCCACGATTTATATAACGATGCTGGCTTCTGGAAAGGCTGGCAACCCAAATCAACGATTATCAGTTACGTTAAAGATGGTAACGGAAATTCGCTTGAATACCATTTAGGACAAGCGCCTGCCCTATTGCAAACTTATTCTCTAGAAGATGTTTATTTACAAATAACCCTGCCTACGCCTTTACAACCCGGTGAAAAATTTGAGTTATCCATGGGATTTTCCACATCGTTTCCTGAAGCAAAATTTGGTGACGAATCTTATTGGATGGGTGTCTATACCTGGCGCTTTGCTTGGAACCCTATTGAAGTGCCATTCAGTGATGGTGAATGGTTAAGTGATGGCGTGCAGATGCCTCCTGGTCATTATGATCTGACGTTGACAGCGCCTTCAAACTTTATTGTTGCGGCAGGTGCCGACATTAAAGAAGTTATCGACGAAACTAATTTTTCCAAAACTTATCATTTTAAGAGCGAAGTTCCGCAACTCTCTATTCCACTCACCATGGGGCCGGGTATCAGTACAATAGAAGCTCGCTTAGGTGATATTAATATTACTTCGCTTTATCGCAGTAGTAATACTAATGCACCAATTATGATGGCGGAATTGGCTAAAGAGATTATCACTTACTACGAACCACGATTTGGTGATTATCGTTACAAAAACTTGGTGATCTCTGAAACTGCAGCACCTTTTATTGCTATGGCATCTGATGGATTGATTTTGATGTCAGAGGTTTTGTATCGTTATAAAGATATGTTCATTCCGGGTTTTTTAAACCGCTATTTGGAATATGTATTGGCCCACGAGATTGCTCATCTTTGGTGGGGTATTGCCGCCAGCCCTGATTTTGCACGGGAAAATTGGTTATCAGAAGCCTTTGCCAACTATCTTGCGATTTCATATATCGAAGCTAAATATGGGCCAGATAAAAATGTTTACGAATATGGCAGGGGTGGAATCGCTATGCCTATTCTCCGATTTATTGTTGGTGACGAGAGTTTTCGCCAACACACAGAATTGTCATATCTCAATGTTTTTCGATTAGGTTGGGATGAAGAAATTTCAAAAGATCCTCGCCAAATTGAATACGGTAATGCCATCGTTTCTCGTCTATACGATAAAGGCTATTGGGTATTACGTGCACTTGAGAATGAGATTGGCAGCAATAAAATGTTACTCGCTTTACGCATTACATTTGAGGAACAACAAGGCTCCATTCTCACCATAAAAGAGTTTCAACAAATTTGTGAAGATGTCGCTCAAAAACCACTTGATTGGTTTTTTGATCAATGGGTGTTTGGTAAAGCACATCTTGATTACAGTGTTGATGATGTGGAAAGTCAACGAAGCGGCGATCAATATATTACTCAATTGACCGTTAATAAAACCGGTGATGCTATCGCAACACCTTTTGTTATGGCAAAGACAGAAGATGGTCAGGTACTTTCAAAAACTTTGGATAACAAACTTTCAACGCAGTCTGTTAAATTTAAAACAGATAGAGAAATTGTAAAAGTACAAGTTGATCCTGCTCAACAGATTCCAGACATTTATCGCATAAATAATACGTGGCCGCGACAAATAAAAACACACTTTGGGTTATTCGATAATCCAACTGATGCCTATTCTATTCGCTATCACATTCTCCCTTCATCCGTGTTTTTGCCCGCTGAAGGGGCAGCCTCTGCTGGCTGGGGAATTGGTGTAAGTGGCGGTTATAGCCCAACTCACCAGTGGTCGTTATCGACCTCGGCAGGGTTTGAAGGTGATAAAGACTATTTGAGCACTACTGCAACGTTTAACTATTTATTCGATGCAAAAAGTAGCTTAATTACGCTTTTTGATGCTACCGGATATGATACGGAAGAATACCAAGATGGTGTTTATACCGCGCAACTGGGCCATCAAACTACTTTGTTTGAAAGCCCCAGCCTTGGTAGTAGTAGCCGTATTTTGCTTGCTAGCAACATAATTCAAAATTCACTTGTGATAATAGATCATGATGGTTGGTATCAACATGTCGATTACCAACAATATGCGCAAGAGTATCAAGGTGCTTTAGCACTTTGGCGACTGTCATATCTGCGGGATGATTCTGTCACACACGCCTGGACAAACAGCATTAACCTTGATGTTGCACCACCAGCGATTAACGATTCTGCCTATTTCAAGGTAGATGTGAATTCAAGTAAGAGTTTTCGTCTACTCCCCAATTGGACGTTTAACATCACTGCTTCGGCGGGTTATGCGAGTGAAAATGTTGCCACCCCGGAAAAATTTGATTTCATGCTGTTCACTTCTTATTTCGGTGAACATTATCGTCGTAGCTCTGCCGCAATGTATACCAATTTAGATTTTCCTATCGCACGCGAGCTCTATTCACCGATGGGTAATTTTTTAGCATTTAATGCAATAAAGATGAATCTGTTTAGTAACGTCGGTGTGCTTGGTGGAGATTGGGATGATCCTTTTTCTACTCAAGTCGGCGAGTCAGGTGCGCAGCTTAAATTTGTTTTTACCACACTGGGTGGCTTTTTAAATTTTAGTTTGAACTTGGGTGTTGTTTCACCCTGGCACATGAAAAATACTGAAGAAGAAGCGAAAGAGACACCATTTATTAGCTTGGGGCTAGCTTCTCCTTTATAGTTAAAGGAGATATGGGGCAATTAGCTGTTTAATCATCTGCACCCCTTTTTGCACGTTTTCTTCAGTGGGTTTGCCGCCAATAACTTCTAGATAGGGTTGCCAAAATAGGCCAAAATAGAGTGCTGTGTGTGCGAGAAATTTTATCGTTTTATCATCCAACGGCTTTATAATGCCGAGTTGGATAAACATTTTTAGCATCTCTTCAATTTCAAATGATCTGCGTTGTAGTACGTGTGTGCATAGCTCTTTTAGCTTTTCATCACGATCAAGTAATGCAGCGAGTTCGCGATGAATAAATCGATATTGCCAAACGTAATGAAACGTTTTTTGCAATTGAATATCGAGAATCTTATTTGGTTCAATGTTCTCTATCGCATGTTTTTCATCCTCATCCCAAGCACTAATCATTCTCTCAAACAGGCTATAAATAATCTGTTCTTTATTTCTATAATGATAATAGAGATTACCTGGACTCATATGGCAAGCATCAGCGATATGGTTAGTGGTAATCACACGGGTACCTGAGTTGTTAAACAACTCTAGCGCAGTGTCGAGAATTCGCTGTTTTGTTTTTGAGGGTTTTGTTTTTGGCAAATGATGCACCTAAAAATCCATGAGTACTTTTTGCTGATCAATAATGCGAAATAAAATTCCCGCACCATCAGCTCTGAGTTTAGCTGATTTTTCAATCAAAGTAGTTTGGTAACTGCTGCGAATTAAAAAATTCATCATGCTTAAACCTAAAAAAAGCAGTTGATCCACGAAATATAACACAGGCTCTTGTTTCGCTTAGCTATATGAAAAAAGCTTGCGTCACCAACCAGGTGATGACACGAATTTTCATTCGACAATTGCTCCTGCATTGTTCTAGCTGCGCACATATCCGTGTGCTAGTGCGCTATTCAAAACAATATCCTGCATTCTAATTGCGCGTCCAACTGCTTTTTCTAGGTTAAACCAGCAATCCCGCCGCCAACTATGAGAACTTTTTGATTTTTCACGATATAGCACTTTTGAACTAGAATAATTACCCAATATTAGAGTTTATATTCTAACATATCAAGTTCTGAGGAAATGAACTTTTATAACGCTTTTAAAAACAATGACATAAACAATGTATTTAGAGTTGCTAGAGAAACGACTTTAAGTAATTGATTGAAAGTGAGATTCCGATCTTAAATTGGTGATATATTCGCTTCAAAATATATGGTTACTTTAGAAACGATCAGTAAGTTTGTGTATTTTCAAGCACTTTGTCATAGGATATGATCTAAGTTTAAATTAAAAGAGTCACTAAGCCATTCCATCTTGGGGCTAAAGTGATCGGTAAAAAAATATGTATGATAAAAATGCTGTCTATTTAATCGCTGCTGCGTTCCTTTTGATCTCCAGCTCCGCTTGTAATCAGAGCACTGAAACAGAACAAGATACCACCAGCGATGGTTTCAGCGTCCCAATTCCGGCCTCACTTTTAAGTTATACACTTAACGAACTTCAACTGAAGGCTCAGTTAATTATCGATGATCGTGAACCAATCGATCTAACGGTTGAAATAGATGGCCGAGTTGCCTCTACCGAAGTTATTAAAAATCTGGATGATGCAAGTCACGTTACGCTTTCCTTCTTTGTTATTGCGGATAAACAGAAAATCGAAATCGCATCGAGCACAATTGAAGCACCGTTTTATCAGGGGGAAAGTGGACAGGCAGAATTCAAGTATTTTAAATATACCGACAATGATCAGGATGGTTTTACTAATCTTGCTGAAATTGTAAAAGGCTACAACTGGAATGACTGGTCAGAAAAACCTGTCTCGTTAACTTCTCGAAGTTCTTTTAATTATGAAATCAGTGATCCCGTTGATGAAAGCTATGTTGAAAGAAACATAGAACTCACTGGTGTTAGTTACAGTAGTAATTATTCGAATCGCTCAAGGTTTAATTAATGATAGTTTCTCAACGTATGCATCTTCCAAATTATTTCTAAATAATTTAGAGACGCTGAGCCATTACATTAAAATTTATAAAAAAAATAATAATAAAAACAAGGATGACAACATGAAACTGCGCAACTGGAACATAGCTCTAGTAGCTTTGCTAGCGCTGGCAATATCTCCTCAGGTTTTATCCAGCATTCCTCTTATTATCCCCTATTCTGGTTCCATCAAAGTTGATGGTGAGCTATTTACTGGACAGGGGCAATTTAAGTTCGCCATTGTTGATGAAAATTGTGCGGGAAACAACGATACCTGTAAGAGTATTTGGTCTAACGATAACTCCTCAGTAACCGGTAGCGAACCTCGATCTGCTGTTGCTGCTGACGTCACTAATGGTCAATACAAAATTTTGTTAGGTGATGTAAGTTTGGCCAATATGAGTGAGCTTTTAAAAATCAGTTTTGATTCAGAGAAAACATACCTACGTATTTGGTTTAACGATGGAACAAATGGCAGCCAGCTGTTAACACCCGATCAGCGTTTTACATCTGTTGCTTATGCGTATCATGCAAATATTGCAGATACTGTTCCCGCAGGATCCATTGGTGTTAATGAAATTGATTCCCGACAAATTCAACGACGTGGCTCTCTCACCGCGTGTAGCAATGGGGAAGCCATGCGTGAAATAACAGAAGAAGGAAACGTCGTCTGCTCTCCAAGCACCGGCGTAGCAAAATTAAATGCAGGCAATGGTGTTCAAGTTGTCACAGAGGAAGATGCAAGCATTACCATATCACTGAGTGAAGGGGCAAACACCATTAAAGGTTCATGTCCTAACGGATCAATTAGTGCTATTGGTGAAAATGGTAATATTAGCTGTACCGATAATACAACGCTTAGCGCTGGTGAAGGAATCTCAATTGTCGATGGTGTAATATCTAGCAATGCAGGATTTACGTCAGAAAAAGTCATTGCGGCAGTTAACTCTTCCAATAATATTAATGCCCACCACAAACGTTATACCGATGTAGAAGCAGTTGCGGCAATTAATGCATCAATCAATGATGTTGTTGCATTTCACCAGCGTTACACGGATCAAGAAGCTGTTTCGGCGATCAATGCGGCAAGCGAGCAAATAACGGCGCATCATGAGAGATATTCGGATGACGAAGTGCTTTCGGTAATTACAAACAATATTAATAATACACCAGCACTTCATTCTAAATATAGTGATGATGATGCGATCAATGCTATTAACACTGCTGGTGACAAACTCACAATATTGCACCAACGTTATTCCGATGTGGAAGCGGTAGCAGCTATCAACGCGAGTAACGAAATTACTGCACATCATGAAAGATATTCAGATGATGAAGCGATTAATGCGATTAATAATGCCGGAGATAGGTTAACGGTCATGCACGAACGTTATACCAATGCTGAGGTTATTTCGACTATTAATGCAAGTAATGAAATTACTGCGCACCATCCTAGATATACCAATGCAGAAGTGCTTTCTGTAATTGCTGACAACATCGATCAAGTTGCTGGAATTCATAGTCGCTATTCAGATGCGGAAGCAGTATCAGCAATTAACAACTCCAACAATATAGATGCCGATAGTTTGAGTGGTTTGGCCGCTTCAGATTTTGTACAACGATCTGGTAATCAGAGTTTTGCCAATAATACCTTATATGTGGACGCGGATAATGGGCGCATTGGAGTAGGAACAAACCAACCATCTGATTCGTTAGAGATTAACGGCAATGTTGTTGCCAATAATTTTGTATTAAAGCAAGCGCAAAAAGGCTATTTGAATCTTCCTGCCAACGGCTTTCCTAATGTAAGTCGATATGAAGGTTGGGATGTGGCTGATGGGTATATTGAGCCATTTACGGAAAACCAAGATCTGCGCGCCCTTATTCCTGTTTCTCTACCACATGGAGCCGAGCTCACAGATATCAGTTGTGAGTTTAGTGTGCGGCAACTACCGCCTTTTGGAAATATGACCGAATTTGTTCGATATGTTAGTTTTCAATTCATCCAACATGAAAAAAGAACAATAAACTATGCAACACTTTTTGCTGAAACAGCAACGAACCCTCAGCACAGTGTGGAAACACAACTCCTCAATAAAGATACGCGCGATGCAATTAGTGGAGAAGGCGTAATCGTTGATAACTCAAAATATCGGTACTCAATCAAACTTGAAATGAACACTAAGTTTTCGGCTTATCAGTACGGGTATATTTACGATTCACATGCACGAATATATGGGTGTGATTTTGAGTATTTTGAAGCGACGTTATAGCTGAGCGGCTCTTATATTAATAATCAGACGATCTGCGCCACACCACCGCGGCGTGGATCACCAACACCATGATAGCTTTCTCCGTGTTTTTGCACTGCATGAACGCCACCAAAAAACAGATTGAGATCCTGCCAGATTTTCACTTTTCCCACTTCTTTTTTTAACTGTTCAGTAACTTCTGGGCGGTATCCATTTTCGATATTCAAACTATCATTTTCAAAATGAATGCGCGGATAATGTACGGCTTCCTCGAGTTCCATATTAAACTCGCAGCTATTGAGTAAAACTTGCAATATAGCCGTGCGGATTCTATTGGAACCACCCGAACCAATTGCAATACCATCACCGATATTATCCAGTAGTAGGCTTGGTGCCATCATTGATGTCATACGCTGATCCGTTTTCCAGCGATGAAAACCACCGGGATTGAGGTCTTCCTCACCGAGCATATTATTGAGCATAACACCAGTTCCGGGAATGATATGTCCGCAGCCTTCACCGTTACTCACTGTCATACTCGCCATGCTACCGTTTCTGTCGATAACGCTGATATGTGTTGTTCCACGTAAACTTTTTGCTCGTTGAAAAACTTGGTTTTTATAAACATCGAGAAAAGAAGAGTGGAGAATTGTTTCATCCAAATGTTTATCTTTCGCATTCATATGAGCATCCAATCTCGCGGTATTCGTCTGCTTCATTACTTCTACCAGTAGTGAAAGAAATTCAACACTGTCTCGATTAAAAAGCTTAGCTTTACTAGCTTCGATCAACTCTAAAGCCAGCGCAATAAGTAAGCCACCGGAAGAAGGAGCTGGATTGGTAAAAAATTGTTTTGAATCATAGTTTACAAGTAATGGTTTACGCTTTTTCACCGCGTAGTTTTGTAAATCCTCTCGACTAATAAATCCTGGGTAATCTTGGCTCATTTGAGCAATTGTTTTTGCAATCTCACCCTGATAAAAAAGCGCCTCCCCTTCATGCGCTAACGCATCGAGTAGATCAGCAAACTCAGTTAAAACAAAATGATCGCCACTTTGTAGAACATTGCCTGTTTCTCCATTGCAGAAAATTGATTGAGAATCTTTTGTGCTTGTTAATATGGGCGAGATAACATCGAAAATATAACTTTGAAAAGGATTAAGTGTAACACCTTGCTTGGCAAGTTTAATGGCCGGTTGTACAAGATCTTTCATGGGCATGGAGCAAAGATCTTTGTGAATTTCAAAAATCCCTTTTACCGCACCAGGCGTTGCAACTGACGCCATACCAACATGGAATTCTTGTGTTACTTCACCGAAATTTGCTTCGATAGGATAAAAGTCTATTTCGCGATCCAGATTTTTTCTTTTAGGCGTTTGGACAAAAAAGTCATATAGCAATGGCCTTTCTGATTCTCGTTTTGCCATAAGAAAACCACCACCGGAAAGCGATGCGAGGATAGGTTCGCAAACACATGCAGCAAAATGCGCGGCAACGACTGCATCAAATGCATTTCCACCATTTTCAAGTATAATTTCTGCGGCTTTTACTGTCTCATTATGGCCTGCGGCAACTGTACCTTTAACTGACATATGATCCCTAACTCTCTCCGATATTAGGGTACAATTGTACCGCGTTTCCATATAGTTATGGGAATAAAAAAAGCTGGCTTTTGAGACCAGCTTTTTCTCATATGCAAACAAATCGTGGGTGTGGACTAACTCTGTTGCTGTTCGTCCCAAACAACGACTTTATCTTTACCCGACATTTTCGCTTTATACATTGCCTGATCAGCGGCTTTCACTAAATCATCAATGGTGCCATCTTCTACGCCAGGGAAAGTTGCAACACCTACACTTAAGGTCGCACCTCTATCCATAAACGGATATTCCTCATTTCTTGCATCGGTGCAGAGTCTCTCAGCCATTTGCTCCGCTCCAGCACTGTCGGTGTTGAACATAACAATGACAAATTCTTCGCCACCATAACGTGCGACAAGGTCTTCTTTTCTCGCTGACTGGCTAAACACTCTTGATACATTCCTCAGAACATCATCACCTTTATCATGACCGTAAGTATCGTTAACCGATTTAAAGTTATCGATATCTGAAAGAATCATACTGATTGGTTGATTATGGCGAATACTACGGTTCCACTCCTCTTCCAATCGATCATTGAGGTATCGACGATTATAAAGCCCGGTTAATCCATCCGTTATGGATAGTTCTTGAACGCGTTGATGCATGATTGCATTATCAAGCGCGATAGAGATTTGATCTGCCAGAAAATCGAATAGTTGAATAATATCTTCATTATAATTTTCTACACTGCCAAGTACCAACACCCCTAAAATGTTTCCTTGATACGATAATGGAATGTAAGCCACTTCTTTCGGAGATGATTGAGCAAAGCCCATTTCCAGAGATGCTGAGCTTTCAGCACTCTCCGGTGTATTTAACAATAAAGTTTTTAACTCTTTTGCAGCACGACCAGGATAACCTTCGCCAATTTTTAAACTTGCCAATCCTGTTTGTGTGCCATATTGTGCGTGAGGCGTTAAACAATCGCCCTGCTTCTCCCATAAATAGACAATACCAAGTTGGGATTCGGTAATGCCCACAACAATCTGCAATGTTTTATCAAGCAACTCATCCAGATCTAAAGTGGACATAAAAAGCTTTGCCACTTCATTATGTTTTTTAAATCGTTCTTCACGTTTACGAATACCAGTTGCCATGACATTAAAACCTTCACTGAGCTTTTCAAACTCATCGCCAGTTTTTAGGTCAAGCATGACATCCATTTCTCCAGCACCAAACCGATCCATGGCTTCCACCATAAATTTCATCGGCCGAGTAATATCACTGTGAACGAAAAATACCAGAACACCTGCTATACAAAGCCCAAGAACAGCAGTAACGACAACAGCGGTTCCAATGGTTGTTAATACTAAGGAGTTAATATTCTCAGCATCTTTACTAACACCTAACGCACCAATGATACTATTTCTACTATCTTTGATTGGCTCGTATGCAACAGTAGTATCTTTATTGAATATAAATAGTGGACCGTAATATGGCTTGCCTAACGCAACTTCGTGTTTTATCTCTTTAGGAAAATCCTGGCCAATTACCCAGTTAGTGCGCGGTAGTGAAGCTGCTGCATGGAGTGAAAAAGTTTCCGGCGTTTTTCCGGCAAACAGCGCCAAATCAACATCAAAACGAGAATGAACATTATTACCTAGCCAAGGATCACCGGTTAACAGCATACCACCGATGAGTGCACCTAGCACTTTATCGCCTTTTTTAATCGGGGCGACGACAAACTGGACCATACCAACGTCTTTTATATGGTTTGCCAATTCTTCATCTTCTTTATTGAGAAACTCTTTACTCACCAGCTCTGTTGATAAAACGATATCACCGCTTATTAACGCTTTTGGAACCAAATCACCCAGCGATGCTACATCGCCTAAGCGATTATTTCGCCGTCCGATAATTCGTTGATGCTCATCTACCGCAACGATTATATTTAAAAAACTGTGTTTTTTTGCTAAATTGAGTAGTGTTGTCTGTAATTCGTCACTGTTTTTGTCTTGAAATGCATTGCGGGTTTTTTCATCTTCTCGCGCTTGCATCATTAACCCTTTGACTGCGGTTGCACGTTCTTCATACACCGAACTTGCACCTTTTAAACTAGCTTTTATATGACTTGTTAACTCTTCCTGCATTACATCTTGGAAGAGATAGAACAATAACCCAACGAGCACTGTCATAGGCACCCAGAATATGACAGACAACGCTCCGAGCGTTTTAGCGCCTACTCCAAGTTTAGGCCGGTAAAGCTTCATTGTTAATTCCTTATATGCCATTCGTTGAGACCTTTAGTATTTTGCTTTTTTATTAAGATATACATCCAGTCATTGCGCACCACGTAACCACGCTAGACTATTGTGTTACAGCTAGGGGTGTTTTTTCGAACTATGCTGATCCAGAGCGCTAAACGCTGCATAGAATATTCCACGGATCATCTTTTTCGACAGCACGATCTATCAGTAACTCATCGGTTGTTTCTGAACTTGACTTTAGAATAGGAGTGGTTTTATTGGGGTTGAATGGGAAGCGGAACACAGTAAACAGAAAGTAATGCAGTAGTCTCTATATCGGCTAAAAAGTGGGTATTTGTGATTATCCTAAAAAAAGCAGTTGATCCACGAAATATAACACAGGCTCTTGTACTGTTTTTTTAGGATTATAAAAACAGCGGTGAATATTTAGCGCAACTCTCCTGTGCTAATAGACACCACTGTTATTTCCGATTAAAACTGGCGTACTAATCAGCGACGAATGTTATGTCAGCTTGCCCCCACATTTGCCCCCACAGTTCCCATGTAGGGCGGTTGGTTCCAAAACCAAAAACAGCCTTGTTAATTTGAATATCTCCAACTACATGTGGAAAAGTAGGGAAAACCGGACCACAACAACCAAAAGCACCGATATACATAGATGCCCCACCCCACCCCGTTTGTACAGCAACAGTGTATTTTTCTCCAGCAGCCACAGCTACTGACGATACGGATGCATATCCCCAGCTATTGCTATCTGTCGTATTAACGATAGCAACTTGCACTCCTGAACTGTTGTAAAGGCGAACCGTCTTTGTTCCGTTGAAAAATCCACCGAGCTTTGTAATTTCACCATCAGCCAACACGGTGAACTCATACCCAGTGTTATAACCTGGCCAATTTAAATTAGTTTGTGGTGAACCGTTTCCAACAGTCGTCTTCCACGGCGTTTGATCTGCAAATGCAAAAGCAGGTAATATCAATAAAGCGACAAAAACATTTGTAACAACAAATTGATGACAAGAAAATAAAAATTTTTTCATAATAAAACTCCCCATAGGTTTTCAATCATCCATAATAGTGCGAAGAGCTTTTGTTTTAACCCCAATAACACCCATAGCAATTCACATTAATTAAATCATTCGTTATCTATTTGCTAGCGTATTTGATTCCACAGTTATTTTTATAAGCTGCAATATCATTAATACAGGAAATTAAACGAACAAATATTTAGGTTTAATTGGTACGGTATTTAAAGCTCTCCACGATTTTATTGTAGGTTATGTGGGAACAATTTCCACTTATTTTTTATATTAATTCTAAAAAATATGCCTTATTTCATAAAATGTATTCTTAGAATTAATCTTAATATTTATTTAAGGATAAAATGCTAACCCCCACTAAAAAATGAATTATTAAAACCAATCTTACAATTAGAAATTAGTTTTACTCCTGATGATGAAGTTGTAAGTCAGTGATCTGCAACACCTCTCATACTTTTGAAGTGTTAGTGATGCAATACAAGATCTGTTGTGATTAAGGACACATTATATTTTTTGCGAATTAAGTGAGGTCACTCTCTTAAATGATATTCAATTGAATCGCCTAGCTATAACTCCTGATAAATCGTGTTAACAATTTTTTTTGTTTTTCTATTTTCAATAATAACTTCTATTTCGAATAGCGCTGCTTGAGTGCTTCTTTATCCAAATCCTCTTTATTGAATGATAACTGCAAAGCAAAGTTCAAACTAATTATAGAGTTGCTTTACGCCCAGTATTAATGCTGCTTCATCGTAAATTGGACGACACAGCAGGTTAATGATAGGGCCACACGCCTGTGCTTCATCTAACTTTCCATCGTATGATGCTTGATAAGCGTTTAATACAAAATCGTAGTTTTCAATTTCTTCATCTAACCAATCGCGTAATTCAGAAAATCGCAAGGGTAGTGATACATTGAGCTTTTCATCGCCCAGAATAAAATCTAACAGTTGTTCGCGAAATTTTGTACCGCGTCTTGCATCCACTATTTTTTCGTAGATAAACGTTTTGATATTTTGTGGTAAAGAAATATCGAACAGCGAATCAGGTAATAATGGCGGTGTTCGTTTACCGATATAACCTTCGATCACCATATGTCGTTATCGGGAAACGCAAACGCACCACCAGAAAAGTGGTTAACGTAGGTATGCATGAGCATATTCCCCACCGCATGATTGAGAAAACCGCGCACAAAAATCTTTACAACAGGATCATCGGAGTCTTCTGCCTCGTCCCATAAATTTTGCAAGCAAACACCTTTCCCGATTCCATCATCATCAGGATGAATGCGCATTTGGCCGGTGGTAATATCTGGGTAAGCATCCGGCCCTAACACACCGGCATGAAATATTTTTTCGTTGTCAAAAAATAGCGTTGACCAATTCATTATCGAGAACAAAATCATCGAGCTTGTCGCCGATCTCTCCGTTTTTCTTTGTTCAACCTAGATTAATCATTACCGAATATTGAAGAAATGGTGTGTGAGTCACACCATATGTAGTGTAAATTGTTTGTACAAACCACAACGACAAGAGGTTATAAATTAAACATTTCCATCTGCAGAATAGGCAGCATTCGATTGCATTCAAACCTATATTGTCTACTATTTAATCGTCAAATATTTACTTTCAAATAAGCATAAAAATGTCGATAAGATGATTAAGATTTAAGTATTCTAATCTCCACACCGATTTCTTGCTGTTAAGCAGGAATCGGGTAATAAAATAGAGATATCATCGTTTTAAAGCATGGATAAGGCTGGACAAAATCAGCGACATCCTTCATATTTCACCGTTAATTCAAAAATTTACACTTTGTAAAGAGGGGCCTAAATGTCAGATTCATGGAACAAAGATAATAACAATGATAGTTGGGGACTACCGGAAGGAATGGATCCCATGAAAGTCATGCAGGTAGCATCAGGATATTGGAACTCTTGTGTGTTACATGCAGCAAATCGGCTAGACATTTTTAATTTGTTAGATGGTCAATCAAAAGACCTGGATACATTAACCAAAGAGACACAAGCAGATCGCCGCTGCTTAGGTTCGCTACTGAGTGCCTTAGTCTCAATGGATTTTCTCGATCGTGATGGTGATGTTTTTATGAACAATGAGTTCAGCAAAACATTCCTAACTTCATCAAGTAAATTCTACCAAGGTGGTATCGTTTATATGTTTGAAAACTGGTATGAAGCCTGGGGTGGGCTTTACGACACAGTGAAAACAGGTAAACCATCTGCGTTGATGCATCAGGAATACACTGATCAAGAAACACGTGATTACATGATGGGGATGCATAACCGCGCCCTTTCTCAAGCAGATGTTTTAACGAGCATGATCGATCTAACTGGCAAAAAATTGTTGATGGATATCGGTTGTGGACCTTCAACTTTCTCAGTGAAATTCTGTGAACGTTATGATGGTTTAAATGCGATTGCGATGGACCGTGAGCAGAATTTGAAAATTGCTCAAGAGATTGTTGATGAATATAAGATCGGCGATCGCGTCGAGTTACGCCCCGGTGATTATAACACTGACGATCTTGGAACCAGTAACGATGCCATGTTGCTCTCATCCATGACTAACCAAGAATCACCTGAGAAACTACAGCTGCTGTTAAAACGTTGTTATGACTCGATGACAAAAGATGCCGTCATTATGATTCAAGAACAACTTCTGTGGGGCCATAAAAAAGGCCCTCAACTTGCTGCATTGATTGGTGTAAACCAAATCATCAACACTGCTGGCGGCTCATCTTATTCAACAACTGAAATGGAAGAAATCCTTTCTGATGTTGGTTTTGTTGATATCAAGTCTGAACAGATGGCTGAGCCAAGTCCTTTTATTATGGTTTCTGCTTATAAACGTTAACTAGGAAGCTGTCCGAAAATAGGAGTTGTAGCGAGCAGAAGCCATTTTGAATCAAATATTTTGATCGTTTGAGGTGAATAGCCTGCTAGATCACTATTTAATACATATAAAAAACGCCGAGCGGTTTTTCCTTCGGCGTTTTTTATTTTCAAAAATATTTTTCTTTTTTATCAACTGATCTTTCATCCCTGCATTATTCCTTTCAACCTAGAATAATTAGTTGGCTGTATGTTTAGAAAGAGCGTTTTGCTAATAACTCTTAAGCCAATCGAAATGTTAAGTTAACAAGAATATTAAATTTTTCTAGATGGTGGATATGTGACTAATCAATCCTCAGCTAATGATGAACTTGATAACTTTGATTATCCTAAATTAATCACAAAGACAATATCATTGGGGATTTCTTTCACGTTATAACAAGATGTAATTGATTTTAAATAGCTCGGGCAACACGAAATAGATCGCTAATATGTTTGGATGGCGCGCTTCCAAGCTCTGAGTCAAAAAGCCTGACTAAGTGCTGATATGTTATTTTGGCATATTCACTATTACCAGCTTCGAAGTAGTTTTCAATTAACTTTTCATACAATATTTCACTAAGCGGTTCAATTTTTATCGCGTGCTTTAACTCCTGAATACGATCAGAAAGTGAAGCATGTTGTTGAGTGACAAAAAGCACAGTCTTCAAATACAGTGTGCGAAAATGCTCTCGTTTAGCAGTTAATTCAAAGTCGCCATCGAATTTCGGTAAATACTCACCTCGGTATAATAGTAGAGCTTTCTTTTTATTTTCAAGCAAAGGACTATTTGCAAGTAACTCGAAAGCATCAGCATCGACCCAACAATATGTTTCATTCAAACGTAGTTGATCGGCTTCACGTAAAATACTATTTTCATAACCCAATAAACTACGAGCGCGATGTAATATGGCTCTAAATGCGGCTTGTTGTTTTGATCCAGACACATCAGGCAGCAGTTCATTATAAACAGTATTCAGCGAGACCTTTCCACCGCCGCTAATCATTAACCGCATTAATTGTCCAAATCTTGCTTCAGCCTTGCCTTCCTTAATAACACTTTCACCTTTGATAAAAACATCAAATTCTTGAAATGTGAAAATCTTTATCGGCCATGGCCAGTTAGTCTCATCTTGAGGAGGTACTTCCATTTCTGCACTATTTGATGTAATAAATCGTTCTACAAATTCGACTTCAATATTATTATGAAGTGCAAACAAACTAGCCCATGTACTTAAGTGAGGATTCCAACATGAATATCGATAAATGTGATTCTCTTTTGCAATGTTAAAAGCATATGCGACAAAATTAGCAGCATTGCCGTTACCTAGCTGCTCTGATATTGCACCTTTTAATAAATTCAGATGAAATAAGAAGCTATTATTAGGAAAATCTTTTAAGAACGCCAAAGCATCGGAACATGCATTATCTGCCACTTCGACTTCGCCTAACCGCCAGAGCAATTCAATGCGCGTACATAGTAATACGTACTTCCACGCGGTTGGAGCTGTTTCACCAAAAACCGTGTACGCACTATCGAGATATTTTAACGCTAGCGGATAATTCTGATTCCAAATTTCTCTCTGAGCTTTAAGATGAAAATAATTGCTATGGTAGATCCTATCATGTTCAACGATACTGCAGAGCTGCACCATACATTCATCAAATTCATCGTATCTTTTTGCGTACAGTAATGTTTTAGCCAAAAACAATTTGAACGAAGGTACGACGACTTCGACACCGGTTTCTGAGCAGTATTTTAGAAGTTCTTGGATATTATGCGCACAAAGTGATAGATCTTTAGCGACCCACCAAGCCACAACAACATTTGCATGTAGAATAAGATATAGATGAGGTGGTAGTTGCTCTTTATTAAGCAATGGCTCTATCATTGAAAGGTATCGTAATGTTTTTTCGCTATTGCCATCACTCGCACAAATGAACAATAAAACATTTAGCAGCTCACCGACAACCTCAGGATTGTGAATTAATGGAAGCTGTTTTTCCCCCTCTTCAATCCAATAACTTGCTGTTCTTTGATCGTTTTCGGATGATCTATCATCACACGCATAATTTGCCATAAGCAGCAAGGGAAGTGCTTTTTCAAATAACATTGCTCCGTCATCTGATGATGCTTTAATTATTAATAATTGATCGGTAAGCTCTCTCAACAATGGTAAGTCTTGCATTGTCTGGATAATTAACCGCATCGAGCAAACAAGAGCTTCGACTTGTGATTCTAATTCGCCATTTTCTTCAGCTAAATGTTGCGCATCGTTATATAAGCGAGTTGCCGAATCGACATCTTGTATGCCTACTATTTTCGCCCGCAATAATTTAACTTGGATATCAGACTTTATTATGTTTTCTGGCAACGCATTTATCAACGAATTCAATTGCTGATAACGACCGCTATCAACTAACTCTTTGGCACTTTCAATCACCGATTTTTTTGCGTTATTAAAGTCCTTCGCTTTTAAATAGTTCTCTGCAGCTTGTGGATAATCACCCTGCTCATGAAGTGCATTAGCAATATTGACTAAAAGTAAATTCTTTTGAGGCGAGCTAAATTGTCTATTCGCTCTATCTTGTAAAAATGCGAGAAATAATGGATGAAGAACGAACTGCTTTTCATTTTGTTTAAAGACAAATAAGTTTTCTTTAACTAGCTTGTCGAGAAAACTGCCACAAGCAATATTGCCGCTGATTTTTTGAGCTAAGTTCACAGAGATGTAGGGTAAAAAAGAGACCTTCAATAGAATATCTTGCAGCTGCATCTCAAACTGCCTAAAGGCCTCTTCTGCGAAATAGTCGAAGCTTATATTATTTGGGTTGACTTCAACGTCACTGTCCAAAACGTGCAAATTCAATATAAGACCAGAAACCCAGCCATCCATTTGTTGGTGAAGATTTAGCAGCTTTCGGCGGTCCATCAGAGTAACGTCGTTTAATTGAGGTAACGAACACCACTCCTCTTCATTAAATTTTATATCTGTCCAGTCAAGTTTTGCTAACAACTGCTTAGCTTGTAGTTTAACGAGCATTGGAGGCGGTTCGTTACGACTGACAATAATAATTGACTGACTGGAGTGAAGTGATGAAATTATCGGATCAAGCAATGTATAGAACGCTGCTTCTTGCGTGAGTAAGTTAGCGTTATCAAAAACAATGACGCCATCTTCACCTAAACGGTTGGCAAGCTCTTCAACAAAACGTCTCGTAAATTGTGGAAGACCCAACAGATACTCTGGTGTGAGCTTAGGTAATTCCTTCTTTTTTCGTGGGGATAACTTTTTCCCCGCTAATGAGAGATAGTGAAAAAGATCTGTTATTTCTTCATCTCGCTCATCTACGCTATACCATAAGGATTTGGCCGACCGTTTATCAAGAAAACTTGATATCAATGAAGTCTTACCTGCACCGCCTGGGGATGATACCCAAGTTAACGGATAATTTTTTGTGAACGTATTGAGTTTGGAAAAAATGCGTTCACGGTGAAGAACAGCACTCACATTTGGCTTAACGATTTTCGCGGGATACATAGCATTTAAACATTACAGGATCATAAGTAAATTCTACTAAAGATAGCTAATGTTAAGCAATGCTTTAAGTTTTTATCTAACCGATAATCCTAGAATAATCAGTTGGCCGCACATTTAGAGTACAGGCAGTTGGTTTGATTAGCGTACTAGCCAATGGATGGGCGTAGTTAGAACAATGCAGGAGCAATTGTCGAATGAAAAGTTTTGCGTTCACCTGGTTGGTGGATCAAACACTTTTCATATAGCTAAGTAAATCAAATGATCGCCTAATGCGCCTACTTTTGGTGTGCTATAAATTGTGGTTCAACTGATTAATCTAGGATGATTCGGAATCCCTAGTCGGAATCCATAGGGTGAACACCTGAACACCATCGGGTTTTCGCTCGCAGCAAGTGGACGAGAAACTTAGATTAAAATTTCCCACATATCAATCTACCAATACTCTCAAAATGAACTACCATTATTACGATACTGTACATTTGTAAGTTAATGCCTCCCAATAGAGATGTTTTTGTTTTTTGCTAGTTTTTTGCTATATGGTGCGGCGGAATTTTGTTCTTTGTTGTATCCGAGATGGATTTTAAAGCCTTCGCTCCTGTTTAACTGCGTTAGTCGCTACACAAATGGATTTGTTTTTTATCAATGTTGTATCCCCAGTTTTGTAAAACGTTATGAGGAGAACTGATAATGACAAAAGGTAAACATAGTAACTTTTTGAACACCGTAGAAGAGGTATTTCAAGAAGCTATTGATCGCGGTATTTGGCAACTAAGTTTAGATAATCATCGAGTTACTAAAAATGACTCATTCGATGGACGACTAATCTATTTAAAAAACGTGGCGCAACCGCTCATCAACTTCGGTAATTGTTCTTATCTCGGATTAGAAACTGATCCTAGGTTAAAACAGGGAGCTATTGAAGCGACACAAATGTTTGGGATTCAGGTTTCGTCTTCTCGCGCCTATCTCTCTGCTGGCCTTTATGACGAACTCGAAGAAAAGTTTGAGCGAATCTTTGCGGGAAACATCGTAATCTCACCAACAACAACGCTGGGCCATTTATCAATTATGCCAACATTGATAGGAGAGTCAGATCTAATTATTCTTGATCAATTTGTTCATGCAAGTATATATCGCGCAGTTATTACCGAGAAAGCAAGAGGTCTAAAAGTAGAGTTGATTCGTCATAACAATCTCCAACAGTTGGAGGATCTGATTAAAGAGAATCAGAACAAATATGAAAAAATTTGGTACATGATCGATGGCATCTATTCCATGTACGGACAAACAGCGCCAATTAAGGCGCTTGTTCAATTGATGGAAAGATACGGTAATTTTCATCTTTATGTTGATGATGCGCACGGCATGAGTTGGGCAGGAAAACATGGTCGTGGTTATACGCTTTCTCAAATGGAGCTTAACTCTAAAATGATTCTCACCACTTCCTTAGGCAAAGCGTTCGGTACATGTGGTGGCGTATTGATCTTTCCGGAAAAGAGACAAGCCCACCGCGTTCGAACTATCGGATATCCGATGATTTTTTCCGGCCCGCTAGTGCCTTCAATTCTTGGTGCTTCTCTAGTATCTGCTGATATTATGTTATCGCCGGAAATTACCATACGTCAAAAAGAATTAAGAGCGCGAATTGACTACGGAAACCAGTTAATCATTGAAAAAAATCTTCCCTATGTGGAGCTTAGCGAATCGCCGATTTTTTTCATCTGCCTCGGGCATCCTCGTATAGGTTACAACATATCAAAGCGATTAATAAACGAAGGTTTTTATACAAACCTCGCTATTTTTCCTGCTGTCCCTGTAAAGAATACTGGGTTACGGCTTACATTTACACTACATACAACAAAAGAAGATATAAAGAGTCTCATGGATGCTGTGGAATATCATCTGCCATTAGCACTCGCCGACGAAGGGCAATCTTTGGAGGATATTTACAAGGCTTTTGATATTAATGCTAACTTGAAAACTAACGATGTCGTAGCAAACAAAAATGACACACCATTTCATGTACAGGTATACACGTCGATTCATGATCTTGACAAAGCTTTGTGGGATACACTTTTTGTTGGTAAAGGCACCTTTACTTCAGCAACACTTGCCCTACTCGAACAAATTTTTAATAGTAATAGTGAACAAGAAAATAACTGGGTATTTCGATATTATTTTGTTTACGATGATCACCAGCGTTTGGTGGCAGCGAGCTTTTTTACGTTATCTTTGCTGAAAGATGATCTTTTTGCATCTGAGCGAAAGTCGATGGAAGTGGAAAAAATCCGTCTAGAAAAAGAGCCTTATTTCCTCACATCATTAGTTTTCGGTATGGGTTCACCCTTAACAGAAGGTGAACATCTATATATTGATAAAAACCAACCTTACTGGGAAGATGCCATAAAGACTCTGCTTGAGCAAATCAGTTGTGATCGTACGGCATTATCAGCCAACTCAATTATCTTACGAGATTTTCGTGAAGATGACACAACGATGCAGGAATTATTTCTCGGTGAAGGGTTTATCCCGGTAGAGGTTCCAGATAATCATATATTAAACATTGAAAACTGGAGCACAGAAGAAGAATATTTGAATTCCCTACCCCGCCGCTATCGCAAACAAATTCGACTGAATATATTAGCACATCGAGATAAGATAAAAATTGAATACCCTGAACATGTCAGCGACGAAATTATCGATAAACTCTATGAACTGTATAGCAATGTTAAACGCAAAAGCTATGCGTTGAATACGTTTGAGCTCCCTAAAAAAGTGATTAAGGCTTTCACACAAGATAAGAATTGGGATCTTCTTCTAGTGAAAATTAATGATAAAAAAAATGCACAGGACAAAGACAGAATTATCGCTTTTGGCATAAGTTTCAAATCTGGAAGACTATTCTGCCCGTTAGTCATTGGAGTAGATTATGGATACCAAGACAGTTATGAACCTTATCGACAGGTACTGTTTCATACAGTCTTACGTGCAAAACAGCTGGGCTGTAAGCAAGTAAACCTACAATTTCTTGCTTCGCAGGAAAAAAGACGATTGGGAGCAGAAGCGATTCCGATGAAAATATATGTCGAGTCAAGTGATGATTTTAATCAGAATAAAATGTCAGTTATCTAACAATCGAAGTAAGTTTATCTCGTCGACAGAATAATTATTCTGTCGACGCTTGAGGGACTGCGCCTCTTTACATATATTGGGTATTTGGGGCATAATAAACGGTGGTTAACTACCCTGTTTTTAAAACAATCGATTTACCTTTACCACTTTATTAATATCCAATTTTTCATTCCTTCTCATCTATCTCACTGAATTTATTACATAAGAAATGCTTGTAACGCATTTGTAACGCGCCCAGATATAATTTGAATAAGATTATGTGAGTTAGGAGCAACGTTATGAAAAATGAAAGTTCGCGAATCGCTAAGCGAGATTTAGCCAACGGATTGATAACCAACCAGCTAATCACTAAAAAAACAAAAGATTCAAAGCTCAAATCTTTTGATGAGTTATTAACACTTCTTGATACTCCCCAAAGCAAAAAAAATAAATCGCTAAATTCGCAAATGGGTTAGAAAGAGTTCTTGCATAGTTGGGAGTTTAAAACCTTCCCAACACTCAAACGGGCAGAAATATCTGTCCGTTTTTTTATTCACTCGTGGTCAATAAAATCAAATTCCGTAAAAACTCTTGTACTTCTTTTCCGAATACATCGTTGTGATCTTCAATTAGCGCTTTATCGACTTTAATATTTAAATATGGGTTACGTGGATGTGTTTTCTCCAAATGAGTGAGAATTGTCGGCCCAATTTGCAAATTATCCCCCGGCTCACTTTTTCGCCAAATATCTCTCATCGCTCCTTGAACAGCAGGTCTTTTCAGTTCCAAGTTTTTAGCATTAACCGCTCTCAATTCGTGAGTAATTAAGGGATCAAAGTGGCCAACGGTATTTCTATCCGCAGATCCCTCACCAAAACTGATGGGAAGACCGCATTCAAAACGCTTAATATCAGAATGAGTTTCAAATATCGTGGAAAAAAATCGACCGATTGGAAACAAGGTTGCAGTGGCATCATCACTAACTGAAGTGAGAATTGCTAACTTCGGTTTTTGATCTGGCATGTAGGAACATCGCGCCTGGGCTAAATCAAACAAGGGTGCAAAACGAATTGCTTCAAACGCTGGATTTAATAAAACAACTAAATCACCTAAGCCTTCTGCCGGGCCAACAAATGTTTTATCTGCCCGGCTATCAACAAAACGGCTCGCTAATATTTGCGCTGTAGCACTATAAACAACTGCCCCCCCGAAGCTATGGCCGATAATTACTAAGCGACTCTTCTCAGATAATTCCATAGCATTTTTTACATTTGAAATTTCCTCTAACCTAAGCAAAATTTCACTAACACCAAGGTAGCCAACTTCTTGCGCGGTACTTTTACGATCCCAAAATGTTAGCTCATTAACCCAAGGGATCGTCACTGATTCTCCGCGCCAACCAATATAGACACCCACAACATCTCTTGGTTTTCTATTTTGCTGCATACTGAGTTCAGACTCTGTCGCTGACAGTACTTTTAAACTATTTTTAAAACTCGCGATGTTGGTATCATCTGGCGCGGCGTTATGATGCCAACCATGTACAAACACATTGATCAGAACATTATTCTTGCCAGCTTTTTGATAAAGCTCATCTAACACTTTATTAAACTGTTTTCGGCTACGAATCTGCCCTTGATCATCAATCTCGATAAAATTAAGCTGAAACTCAGCATTCGTCCCTTGATAATGTGTTTGAATATTATTACGTACACAAGGCTCATCAACGGTAATAGTACAAACTTCATACGTATCACGATACATACTATTGGTTGCACAACCACTGGTGATTAATAATAAAATGATTAAGAGGATGCTAATATTAAGTCCGTTTTTATTCATAATGTACTCATCTTGAAACTTATATTTGACACTATTATAGTAATAAACCCCTACTATTATAAAGAATATAAAGAAATCTTGAAGTTCTTTAACGATTCGTCTTCTGCCAACTCAGAATCTTATTATTACAGGGCATATCAAAAACTTTTTGGAATTGAAGTCCAGCTTGATTTGCCAGTTGATCAAGATCTTCAAAATTTCGAATTCCACTCATTGGGTCGCGACTTTTTAAACGATAATCAAATTGTTGATTACTCTCACTTGTATATTTGCCTGCAAAGTTAAAGGGACCGTATAGTAGAAAGATACCGTCATCATTTAATATTTTCCCTACACCTGAAAACGTTGCCTGCACATCGTGCCAGTGCATAATATGCGAAGTATTAGCAGAAAAAACAGCATCAACTGTTGTCTCCGGCCATGAAGAACGAGAAACATCGAGTAAAAATGGTTTTCGTGCATTTGTTAGCTTTGCTTCATCAAGCCACTGAATGATGCCATTATGATATTGCTCTCTATCACTGGTATACCAAGTGAGGTGTGGCAGCTTCTCAGCAAAATAGATCGCATGTTGACCTGTTCCACTGCCTATTTCTAACACGCTACTTCGTTCTATCAAATAAGATTTGATGACAGCAAATATTGGATCTTTGTTTTGATCACAGGATTCAGCATAAGGTTTTTGCAAAATAACGCCCCAATTCTCTCTTAGTTAGAAAGGTTACTGTTTGTTTTCCATACGCATAAGCGCATATCACGGACTAAAAACCACGCTTCTTATAATTTATCATCAAATAAGAACAAATGTTAAATCAAGTGTGGTATACCATACATTCTAATACGGTATTTTGAGATTCCGCTGTGGCGTTTCTGCTTAAGAGCATTGTTATGATGATATTCAAACTATGAAGAGCAAGACAAAGCTAAATTATCGCAGAGTGTCCGGTTTTACAGTTGGTATATTAGTTAGTGTTCTTGCGATATATATTTTATTTATCCCGCAAAATAGCTGGATGAAAGCTGCCGGCCCCATGAATATCGGCCATGAAGAGCTTGAATGCGAAGAATGTCATCGACCAGCAACCGGCACAGTTCGCCAGCAACTTCAGGCTAATTTACAATATGCGTTAGGGAATCGTGATAACCTGGTGGATGTAAAAAATCTACCGGTTCGTAATGAAGATTGTGTTGCCTGTCACCGGCGGCCAAAAGATAACCACCCGGTATTTCGTTTTTTTGAACCTCGTTTTAAAAAAGCCCGGCAAAAACTTCAACCTCAACACTGTAATAGCTGTCACCAAGAGCATTCGGGAAAACGTGTGACTATGGACCCAAAAAACTGTGTTGTCTGCCATAAAAAACTTGTTTTGAAAAAAGATGGTCTTGATGTAAGTCATAAAACGATAATCAAGCATAAACGTTGGGATACTTGTATGGGCTGCCACGATTTTCACGGTAATCATAAAATGAAAGTCACGTCACGCTTACTACAAATGCATCCTCCTCGACAAATAACAGCCTACTTTGATGGTGCTGATTCTCCCTATTCTAAAGAGAAAAAATACTCAGCTAAAGAGACACGATTTGATGAAACTCAGTAAATCCTTTATATTAAGTATCTTCGCTCTACTTGCGTTATCGATCTACTTATTTACCACCGCTCCACCACCGTTAAAAGACAACGATGATGAAAGCCACACAGTTCCGGTACAGATCGCGTTACAAATTCTTGAAGAAGAAAATGATATAGCAAGAAACTTGTATACGAAATCCATCGTTGGAGCCGGGAAAAAACAGAAAATAAAATTTGATGAAGACTGGGAAGAGGAAGAGATAATTGCCGGCCCATTACCCGCTCAGTTTATGCGACTAACGGCAATCTCTTTGGAACATAGTCCTTTGCAACTAGGATTATTCCTTGGCTCTGATTACGCAATCAATAAAGCAAACGATTTTGAAGGCGAGCAGCGTGCTAATTTTCAAAAAGTGAAAGAAACGCGAAAACCGGTTTTTTTCTATTCTCAGGATTCTGAACGCTACGCATATATGGCACCAGATATAGCTAGTGTAAAACCTTGTGTTACTTGCCATAACGATCACGAAGAGTCACCTAAAACTGACTGGAAATTAAATGATGTTATGGGAGCCGCTACTTGGACCTATCCCAAAGAGAATATAGGTTATAAAGAACTACTCGATATGATCGCGGTTTTACGTGGTAGTTTTAAACATGCTTATCAAACATTTCTCGAAGAGATTTCTACATCAAAGAATCCCCCTATTATTGGGGAAAAATGGCCAAAAGACGGAAAGTTTGTTCCCTCTATAGAAATTTTTATGGATGAGCTTGTCGCAAAGTCATCAGATGCAACACTCAAAACTCTACTACTAACCACATTAAATGATAAAGAAAGTAGTGCAATTAAAGCAATTAACGAATCTTAATGCCTTAGGAGTATAATGATGTTGACAAATATAGATGCGCAATCTGTCGTAAAAAAGCCACTAAACATCCCTAAAATAGAACCCGAAACAAAAAAGAATTCTAAAAGTAAGAGTAGTTTTTACATAGGGGTTGTTTTAGTTCTGTTGTTGACAATACAATATTTTTACCCAATTGATATCCCCGAACTAAAAACATTACAGAGCAATGATCTCTATAAACAGATATCCGGATTTTTAATTCTTGGTTTTGTTATCATGCAGTGGCACTTAACACATCTTCGCAATACCAAACAAAACACAAAAATCAAAAAAGCATTTAGCTCTCACCAATGGCTGGGAATAACCGCTCCATTGTTAATTTTTATCCACAGTACAGAAACAGGTTATGGCTATCAATCAGCGCTACTCTATAGTTTTATTGCGCTAGTTGCCGTTGGCTTATTTAATTATCAAACTTTCAAAATTCGAAAAAAATGGTATATCAATAGCTGGATAACACTTCATATATCTTTAGCAACCATTTGCTTAACCTTGATTTTTTATCATATCTACATCACCTATACGTATACCTAAGAAATCTCTGACTAAATTATCTAACGATAACGGCATTAAATTTTTCTATCTAACTTAATCATAGCCTCCTTAAAATAGAAAATACTTTCAATAAACCCTAACGTTGCATAAGAATTCGGAATTAAAAAATTATAGAGCTAATATGCTGCTATAGAAGCAGCAACGCGGTTTGTAATCGAAATTTTATGCAGCGTTAGGGTTAACTTATTTTAATCCGAGAAAAATCGGTTGCTCTTCGGTTTATTGCACAACCTTTTGATTGCTGTCTCCAGCACATGAGTATCGCCTTATAATGCATAATCCAAAGGGGAAAACTTAACTTCTCCCCTTTGGAAATCCCAACGAATATCTGCACACAGCAAGCTGAGGGGAATTCAGATTTGAGGTTTAAGCGGTGGTGCTCGTAGCAGAGGTCAATATCGTTAACAGGTTCTGAGCATGTTCAGCAGCTTCGGCACCAAGAGGCGTTAAGTAGCCACCATCTTCTTGAGTAATTAATCCTTTCTCATGTAATCGCTGAAAAGCTGCAATGACATCCTGTTTCGCTGTTTTGTGAACTTTAACACCAGTTTGAGTGTTCGATACATTGAATTGTACAAGCGCGTTAAGCTCTTCTATTAAATTAGATGACACCGACATATTAATCTCCATAGGTTCATTAATAGAAACAAGACCCTAGTATATCATCGCATATCACACAGACAACACATCTATACTTTGAGTAAATATTAGCCTTAGACTGTATGCATTAACAGATATTGTAATGCTCCCATACATGGTCTATATAGTTTATAGGAGACCTAGAAAAAGAATATCCAACTAAAATCTGAATCAGGAGTTGAGCCATGGAAACGAACGCATTACCTAAATACGATATGAGTGATAATCCCACAAATTGCTGTCCGAGGTTTAATTCGGATGGTTGGGATGAGCAGGATCTACATTTTAATAATAAGTTATTTGCAAAAGTTAAAACAAAAAGTTTCTTTCATATTCCGCTTAATATGGGTTCTGTATTTCCCAAAGCGATGGCCGCGATAGAAGATGCTCATGCACGAAATGAAGATGAGTACTTGATGCTATCCTATGATCAATCTAACTGGTCCGCTGAGCACTTTATTGCAGTTAACAAAGATGTCCCCGGTTTGGAAATGGTTCGTCTATCCGGTGATTTTTTGACGAAAATCTTTGAAGGTCCTTATAAAGATGTACCCAAATGGGAGAAAGAGATGACAAGTTATGTAGAAAGCAAAGGGGAAAAAGTGAATAAGGTCTATTTCTTTTACACAACGTGCCCGAAGTGTGCAAAGTATTATGGAAAAAATTATATGGTTGCTGTAGCAGAACTTCAATGAAATAGTATAGTACTTTTAGATTCCACTACTCGACGGAGAGTCGTTAACATTTATTATCATTTGCATAATTTATTATACTATTTGCACTCAGCTTTAGGAAAGGAGTTATTGAATACCCAGCACTCTTCAGGCCTTTCGCTGCCCATGGGTTACAGGTATTCAAGAAAAAATATTTTCCTTCAGCTTGATAGAACTGGCTATCGCCATATAACCCTTTACCGAGCTTTTTAGGATAATTTGTGTCGCCTAGTAAAAAACTATTATGGATAAATAACGCGAGGTTTTTAATTTCAGCATCTGTCAAACAGAGCTTGATGACATCACTTTTCGGAAAATAGTGGCTCACTTGAGTTGGCACCGAAACAACGTGCATAACTGAATTTGTTGGCCATAAAATCGCTTGTGTGATTAGCCAGAGAGTAATCTCTTCTGCCTGATAAAACGCCTCATCTCCCCAACCAAACTCCAGGAATGGAGCTTCACCAAATCGATGCGCTAGTTGTGGAAACTGCGAATAGATTGTTGTTGTTGGCAGCACAATCCCTGTATGCCACTCATGCCTAACGATATAAATAGTATTTGTTGCAGCTCCATTACTAATATCGTTCAATGCTATTGCGTGAGGCTTATATGAGCAGGCAGTTACCGATGAGATAATGAATAAAATAGAAATTAAAGTTCTAATAAACATCACATGCTGGTATGGGTTGCTTCAGTTAGAGAGGATGGCTTGAATAAATACGGAGTAACATCAAGGCCAAGAAACTAGGATATTACCAAAACTATTGAATAATATCCCACTTCAACCTAAAAAAAGCAGTTGATCCACGAAATATAACACAGGCTCTTGTTTCGCTTAGCTATATGAAAAAAGCTTGCTTCACCAACCAGGTGAACGCAAAACTTTTCATCCGACAATTGCTCCTGCATTGTTCTAACTACGCCCATCCATGGGCTAGTACGCTATTCAAAACAATATCCTGCATTCTAGTTGCGCGTCCAACTGCTTTTTCTAGGTTCAAAGTAAATGCCACCTTCTAGGTGCCCTTTAGTTAATCAAATCTTTGACTTTTTCCAAGAGTGAATCACTACTCATTGCATCCAAAGTATCAAGTCCGATTGCTTGTCGATGATGTTCCCAATCGTCATCCAATAATAAAAAATAACCAAATAGTTGGTATTTATATTTTTCAGAATCGACAGCTGAATTATACGGTTCTGTTAACGCGGTAGAATATATAAGCTGGCCCAAATAGAGTCCATCTGCGATTTGTACGAGTTCATCCAGGCAAAAACCGATAGGTGTTGCACCGCCGATCATTGGATAGCGATAGTGAAATTGGAAAACCTCTTTTTTCTTTTCTTCACTATTATTCATTGGCAGAATCGATTGTTGATTTGCCACACCGAGGAATACATATCCTTGCCTGACAAACGGTGATGAACTCTGTTCGGAAAGTGCTTGGAGAAGTGGATCAGGCTCTTGATAATTCATATCGAGAATTCGGAATACCGCATCAGCTGAGAGAATACGCTTGTCTTGCAAGTTATTTCCGTAAACCCAGTTATCTGTCGCTTCTTTCTCCCAAAATGCTTTATCTTCGTCGCTCATACCCTTATCCCATGAGCCACTTTTTAAATGTTCTGCAAACTTCCCAGGATTGTCCCAATAGTGGTCACGATTCTTTTTCACCAGACTATAATGTGGTGCGCTTGCAAGATATGTTTTTAGTTGATTCACGCGCTCAGGGTATCGTTCAGCAAGATCGTCACTTTCATCAAGCAACATACTCAGCTTACGTCCACTCACTTTTTCAAATGATTTACCCGCCCAAGGGAATATGTATTTTCCAATACTTCGCCAAACAAGATCTAAAACATTAGGACCACGAAAATCATGATTATCAACTAGCTCAGCAAGCGCACTGGGAAACGTCAAACTATCATCAAATTTCTCTTTAAGATTGGGGCTAAAGCTTTCGCTAAAACCACAATGTAAATTCAATGTTGCGCCATGATAATAGTCGAAGCCTTCTATGGGTTCTTGTTCGCCGTACCATTCTGGGGTATTTTGAGCATTAGCGCGGGTGTTAAAGCCCTTTTTTCCTTCACCTTGAAACATACCATCTTCTATTGCCGGCGCTACTCCACAACGAAATAGTCGATGCAGTTTTTCGAAATAAGAGAGGTGATCGTCAAACGTTGTCTGCGCGGAGATATCTTCGCTTATTCGCTGCAACATTTGTAAAATCGACTCACCTTCATTTCGCATTGCTTCTATATCTGCTAAAGAGTCATTTTGTGGTGACTCTTCAAGAATGAAAGTTGTAAATTTTTCTACCAGTTCTGGATTTTCTTTCCAGCCATTAACCCACTCAAGATTTTTATTACCAATCGCACCACCTCGCTGCAATTCTGACTCTTTATCGTAACCAAGTTCTTCAAAGCCTGATTCACCAGGTAGTGGTCTTAGTTGTGGAAATGCATCATCGGCATAAATCTGTTTCGCGTATGCCGGGTCCATCATGAGAAAATAGCCGTTATTTTGATATCCGTAATCAACTTGCTCTTGTGTTTTTTTACCCAAAATCGTATTGAGTAAATTCTGCCAAAATGAAGCCTTCTTCGCGGGTTCATAGGGTTCGCCCAGGGCAATATTTTGTTCTCCTGGAATAAACGGCAGATCAATTGTGCCAAGATTAAAATGCTTAGTCGCAAAAACCAGTTGACCAAGATAGATACCATCTGCAATCTGTACAACTTCATCAATTAATTTGGTCATTGGGAATGTTGGGTTCAATTTATCCCAACGATAATTGAGCTGGTAGACTGATTTAGCATTCATCTCTGGAACAACGGAGGTTCCCATATTGGCGATAAAGATTCCGCCGGTTTTTGTGTAAGGAATAAACTTTTCTTGTGCTTGATATTCAGCAGTAAACTCCCCATCGAAGGCATAATCTTGTGGCGTGTTTGGCCTATCTTTTAGATGCCAGAGTTCAGTTAAGCCGGGTAAGCCAATACTTTGCACAAGGTTCGGATTAGGCGGTTCACGGAAAAAGTTACGACCGATACGCGTACTCTCTGAACTATAAGCATTTAACATCTCTAAATCTTGATTACAGGTATCAGCAACGAGTTGTTTTGATACTGGCTCATAGGTTTTCCCCATCCATAACCCCGTATCAGCAAAAGTTGCATTCCATGCTGTCGCCATCCACTCGATACTTGCGAGTACTGAACGCTGCTCGCCGAGTTTTTCTGCAATATCTGTAAAATAGTCGCTATCACGAATGGAAACCGGAATGCCGATCATCGGACCATCTAGTGGTACAGCCTTACCACATTTGAATAATGTCTCTAATTTCTGATGAATTTCTGGCCACTGTTCACGACGATGATTGTCGGACAACAAACGCTGATATTCAGCAAGTAGCGCAAAATAACTGCCACAAAAATCTTTTTCTAAAATCTCTGCTAAGGCATTAGCTAGCGATTTGTCCGTTTCTTCTGACGTTGCAGGGTAATTATCACTACTCAAAAAATCCGACATACAATCCTCCCTGAATTGCTTGGTTATTTGCGTATTTTTTCTAACACTAATAATAGTTCATGATTGAAGGTCTATACAGCAAATGTTACTAACGAGTGTTGTTTATGAAATGACGAATTTCAATCGATTTCTTGATATAATGAATAAACGGATAGTAATCATCTGTTTTTGTATTAAGGGTGCTTCTGGAAATTGATTCAGAGTGATGAAAGCACGGTAAAATTAAACGAAAAAGCGCAGTTTACTCGCGCACATGAGCAAGTCGACGTGTCTTTGGGGTATGAGTTTGATTTTAACGCTGCTAGTACGCTATAAATCAATTCCCTGAGTGCCTTAACAGTTTTGACTTAAACGCCAACAAGGTATCATTAAGCATGTGTGGAAGAGTAAATGTCAGCAACTTAGCAGCAATACAGTTGTTATTAGAGTTTTTGGATATCCGCTCCTGCTCAACTAAACCATCAGAACGCTACAATATTTCTCCCAGCTCTGAATTACTCGCAATATCAACGAGCAGAAAAACGAAGATTGCATCATCTATGCAATGGGGATTTTTTCCACGACGTTCGAGCACGTTTATGTCTCGCGCCATTATCAATGCACGGTCTGAAACAATTTGGGAAAAACCCTCTTTTCGCGATTTGATGAACTCTCAACGCTGTATTATTCCTGTCAATGCATTCTACGAGTGGGATAGAAAATATGAAAAGAAAATTCCTTATTCAATTTCTCCATCTCATGAAAAAGTATTCGCTCTTGCCGGGATTTATCAGAGCGATTCTCGTGGCAATAAACATTGCTGCATAATCACCACAGATGCTAACTCGCCCCTATCAAAAGTTCATCACCGTATGCCGGTTATATTAAATAACGATTCACTAGAGGATTGGTTGTTCAGCGCAGATAGATCTCAGTTAAATAGGCTAATGCAGTCCTGTGAAGACGACCTGATTCAAATTGACCGTGTATCGGAATATGTTAACAACGCCGTCAACGATGGACCAGAGTGCATGAGAAAATCGGATGGGAAAGAGAAGTATGTTAAACAGGATGAAAATCAGGTTGGATTCGAATTCTAAATACGGCTGAGTCATGAGAAAAAGAGCAGCGTAAATAACGCTGCTCTTTTTATTATTAAGAAATACTAACCACCAACTCCCCTTCCCCATCAATATCAAGCTCTATCTGTTTGATGGCTTTACCTTCAGCCATATAACTCAAGAACTCAGTAGAGATCTGCGGTAACATACCGTTCTCTAGGATATGATCAATATTTCGTGCACCGGTATCCACTTCTGTACAACGATCAGTAATGGTTTGAACCAGGTTATCGGTATAGGTTAACTCTGCGTCATAGTTCTCACGCACACGTTTAACGATCTTATTAATTTTTAAGCGTACAATTTTCGCCAGTGATTCATCAAATAGTGGGAAGAATGGAACCACGTTAACACGTCCGAGAAAAGCTGGTTTAAAGTACTCGGTTAAATCACCGTGGATGGCTTCTTTTAAGCCGTCTTCGTCTGGCATGGTTTCGGGATCAGCACAAAGTTTCATAATCGTGTCTGTGCCGAGGTTTGAAGTCATGATGATTACCGAGTTTTTAAAATCGATATCACGGCCTTCGCCGTCTTTCATCATGCCTTTATCAAAAACCTGGTAGAAAATATCCTGCACACCAACATGTGCTTTTTCCATCTCATCTAACAAAATAATACTGTAAGGTTTGCGTCGCACGGCTTCTGTTAACACACCACCTTCACCATAACCGACATAACCTGGAGGAGAACCCATTAACAACGAAACTTTATGCTCTTCTTTAAATTCCGACATATTAATGGTTGTGACATTGTGCTCACCACCATAAAGTAGATCAGCCAGTGCTAGCGCAGATTCTGTTTTGCCCACACCACTGGTACCAACCATGAGGAATACACCGTTTGGTTTTTTAGGATCGGTAAGTTTGGCTCTTGAAGTCCGAATATTTTTCGCCATCACTTCGATAGCATGATCTTGCCCAATAACGCGTTTTAACAAGCGATCTTTTAACTCCAAGATAGAGTTAATTTCATCGCTGACCATGTGACCAACTGGTACGCCCGTCCAGTTGCCAATAATTTCCGCAACTGCTTGACCATTTACACAAACATGCATGAGTGGCTCTTGACCTTGCACCTCTGACAACGAAGCATCTATCTCCGCGAGTTCAGCTTTAAGTTTAGTTAGCTCATCATCTTTAAGTTCACTATCTTCTGCTTCCAGTTTTTGTCGAACTTCCTGGCTCTTGGAAATTAACTCTTTTTCACTTTCCCATTGTGTGTTGAGTTTTTCTAAACGCTCAATGGCTTCTTGTTTCTCTGTTTCGGCCTTTTCCAGTTTTTTATCATGGCCACCGCCAGCCATATTCTCACGGTTCATAATATTAATTGCGACAGTGAGTTGATCGATCTGACGATTACAATCTTCAACAGATGCTGGAATTGCGTTTTGACTAACCGCAACACGGGCACAAGCTGTATCGAGCACGCTTACACACTTATCCGGCATTTGACGATCAGGAATATAACGATGGGAAAGTTTTACGGATTCAATAACTGCCTCATCCAATACGCGAACGTTATGATGACTTTCAAGAATGCCCACTAAACCGCGCATCATTTGAATCGCAGTCTCTTCTGTTGGTTCTTCCACTTTTACAACCTGAAAGCGACGCGTTAATGCCGGGTCTTTTTCAAAATATTTTTTATATTCTGCCCAAGTTGTTGCTGCAACTGTGCGCAGTTCACCACGCGCTAAAGCAGGTTTTAACAAGTTTGCCGCATCACCCTGCCCAGCCGTTCCACCGGCACCAATCAAGGTGTGTGCTTCATCGATGAACATAATAATGGGTTGTGCAGAGCCTTTCACTTCATCAATTACTGAACGTAAACGATTTTCGAATTCACCTTTTACACCCGCACCCGCTTGCAATAATCCTAGATCTAACGATTTAATCGCGATGTTTTGCATGGAAGGTGGTACGTCACCTTCAGCAACTCGAAGTGCAAAACCTTCAACAACCGCTGTTTTACCCACACCTGCTTCACCGGTAAGGATAGGATTGTTTTGACGGCGACGAGAAAGAATATCGATGATTTGTCGCACTTCAGGATCACGTCCAAGTACTGGATCGATCTCACCACGTTTAGCTTTTTCAGTGAGGTCGACGGTAAATTGATCAAGTGCTGGTGTTTTGCCACCAGGTTTTGGTGCTGTGCCTGCCGCTTCTCCTGCTGATGCACTTAGTCCTGAGTCATATTGCGTTTCAGCAGTATTGGCGACAATACCCGCAAACTCTTTTCGCATTGCTGCTGGAGCAACTTTTTCAAACTCTTTAGAGATTCCATTAATCGCACGAGCTAAGTCGTTGTCGTTTAACATGGCACAGAGTAGATGCCCTGAACGAAGCTTAGTCTCACCATAGTCAAGCGATGCTAATAACCAGGCGTCTCGACCTAAGTCTACAATTTTTGGTGACAATGCGGGTGGGCGACCGTTACCGGTTTTGAAGCTATCAAGGCTTGTGGTTAAGTCTCTTTGCAATCGCGCAAGATCCACATCGTAGTGTTGTAAAATTGCTTCAATATCCGTGTCTGATTGTTCGATCAACTTGACCAACCAATGTTCAATTTCCACATCGTAATGCGTGCGTGACAAACATAATCCTGTCGCTGCTTCTAGTGCATTACGTGTTGTGCTGTTGAGTTTTCCGACTAACGTTCTCAGATCTATTTGTAGCATCGCATCTTCCCTATCGTCATTCTAATATTTATGTACATTTAACACTCTAAACAATTATTGGCGCAAGTATTCTTTACTGTTGAGGAATATTAACAACAATTTGTCTTACTGCGTCTTCGCGATTTTTCGGTTTTAGCCAGGTATTCCACCCTAATCTGGTATGTGACGAATTATCATCACCTAAATACCAACCAGTTACTGCTTCTGGTAACAAGTCATATTTAATGTCGTAGTTATAACTCGCACCAACAAACATTTTGGTAAAGCGCTTTAATCTCTCGAGCTTTTCCGTGTCTGGTAATAATTCATCAAACTGCTGTTTATTTAATGGCCCCATTATCAGGCGAAATTTCCCTTCAACAGTATACACTTCATTGCCGATGACTGTGTCAACGCCGAGGCAGTTGTTCTTACCATTCATAGGGAATACCGGCAATTGAAAGCGATCATCTTCGTGTAAAGGCATCCACTCACCTTTAAACTGCTCCACTTTTATATTGATGCCTAAATATTCAGAGAGGGATGCCTCTAGTGCGGACGCTGACCGTCTTGGCGAGGAGAAAAAGCCCGCATAGAAGATTAGATTTTCCGCATTGACGGGAAGTTGTTTTTCTAGCTCCTGCCCATCAAGGCCCAGTAGTGATTGAAAAGCATGTGTGATGGCATCGGTTTTCTCTTCTCCACGAAGTTTTGCACGTTCGTAGTTGAGCGGTAGCTGATACTTTTCCCAAGCTCGATAAAAGAGTGAAACGGCGCGATGGTTGAGTACATCGAGAAAATCTCGCAGCGAAGCGTCCTTTTCCCGTAAACGTTGCAATTGAACTTCAGTAAAAAAATCAGGAAGAACGCCACTCTGCCCACTTAGTCCCATAAATGATATTTGCATCTCTGCAATATCATGATCGTCATTTTTTACAATATATTCATGTTTTGTAATGCGCGCAATTTCGGCGCTTGCAAATTGTAAAGAGGTATAAGCGGAGAAGCGTAACGATTCTGCATGCGGCGAAACATCATAACCCACAGGATTATAAGTACCTTTTGTTTGCCAGCGGCGCACAGGCCCCTGCAACAAACGCGCTGCTTGAAAAAAACTGAAACGGTACGGCTCGTTAAAGAGCTTTTCGCTTACAGAAGTACTTTTTCGCCGACTCTTGCTGGCCATTTTTTAATGGGTAAACTCCGTTTTTTGCTTTTTAAAACAAGCTTGGTAAATGAATTCATGGGGGCATATAGTGCAAAAAATCGCTCCAATACACTCGCAAACAGAAACAATCCTTGCCCTTCAAAACGCTCTTCATTAAGTAATAAGGTAATTTCAATGCCACGACATAAGGCGCTAACACCGTTATCTTTTACGCGAGACATGACTTGCTTACATTCAATACTCACGACACCTTCTATTAACGCTCTCGTTGATGGTGAATTATCAAAATTATAAAGCGTGAGAATTTCGCGCAAAATTTCTGCGCCGTTTTCTGAATCTAACAATGACATGTGATTCAAGTTCAAATGCGAAATTAGGCGCCAACGGGTATTTTCAGTTAATTCGATGCGTTTGGTTTTGGTTGGTGGCGTAATACAATAAATTGCCGAAAGCGGTGCATTACCTTCACCTAATTGTAATTTAGGTTGTCCACCACCAAAGGGCAGCCGACCAGGAAGATCTCGATTTAAACAGGTTGTCTTAACATTTAACACCCAATTGTCTTCAATATCTTCTTTGAAATCGATGTCTACCAAGGTGATAAACATTTCTGTTCCGCCATCAACTTCTGTTTTAAGTTTTGTTTGACCCGGTCGACGGCTGGCGTGCCAATAAGAAATTTTATCCTTACTATTAGAAGCAAACTGGTGATTAGCACCATAAAAAGGACGATATTTTTTATTGTCTCCCGTTGGTGCAACAGCTTCCACATCATCGATAGAGTAAATCTCTTTCGCAAGTAGACGCCGGGAATCGGGAATGACGTGGTATTCTTCGTTTTGGTGGCTTAATCCTATTGATTCTGCGTATTGAGAAAAAAGATTAACAATGGGTGTGCAACCTAATAAAAAGTTCTCTTCACTAACCGTTTGTTCCAACTCTTGAATCGAGTCATTCAAATAGATATAGATCTCAACATTGCTGCCTTTATTGGCAAACACTGCTTCGCCCAATCCTTTTAGTCGGAAAAAATTAAATTTATCGGGGAAGACAAAAAATTCGGTTAATAAGCGATAGGCAAGTAGTGAACGTGCAGGATAAGGCAACAAACCCTCTTCTTGCTCAAACCCCACCGGTTCAATATTTTCTGGCTCCAGAAATTTGGCTGACTTATCATCCGGGCTATTAGCAACCGCAATCGCGACCGTATGATTCATGATTAATTCGTAGAGCGCATGAGTCTCAGTACCTTGGCCACGTAAATAAAACACTAACTCATCAGGTGAAAGCTGTTCAAAATTAACATCTTCAACCAAACAGCTAAGGTTTAGTCTTAATACGGCTACCGCACCAAAGTGTTTTGCCAATGTTGGGGCATTATAAGAGCCGCGTACCAGTTGTGCTTTGTTTAATTCAATTGGCCATAGCGTAACTGGGTAGCTGGTTTGAAAACGACAAGGTTCACCATCCACCGGCTCTGTTTCGATGCTCGACCCACGTTTGATTGTATACGGCGATGTTAGCTCGGGCATACATTTGAACTGCACAATCGACATACTCGGAACGGGCGCTAAGTAATGAGGATAAAGCACCTCTAGCATACTATTGGTGATTTCTGGAAAACTATCGTCCAATTTTTTTCGAACACGGGCATTAAGAAATGCGACAGATTCGATTAAACGCGAGACGTGCGGATCTTCAATAGTATCTTGGCTTAAACGTAAGCGCCCCGCTATTTTTGGGTTTGCTTCTGCAAAAGCGGCTGCCGAGCGACGAATGTAGGTAAGTTCTTTATTGTAAAACTTAATTAAATCATCATCCACTTTCTACATCCTTCACATAAAAATTTCGTGTGACCGGCTCCAAACTGGAATCAAACACAACAGGTTTTACCGCAGGCTCTACTTTTAACAATGCATCAATACGAAAGCGAAATGTTCGATCAATGCTATCAACAGAGCTTAACACTTGTATATTTACGGTTTTAAAACGAGTTTCATTCGCTAATATGATTTTTTCAATTAGCTTTGCAAACTCTTCTTTGTCTTCCTCACTACTTAAATTTGCGCCGGTATAGTCTGGCAAACCGTAATTGATTACCGTATATTTTAGATGATCCCATTCAGCAGCCAGTTTTTCACAACTCTGACGAGTATTTAACAAAAACTCCAGATCACGACGAACCGACTCTCTCAGATCTTTGATTATTTGATTTCGAGAAGCCTGCACCTCAACTTGGTGCTCAGGATCATAATCCAGCAAACGATCAAATATTGATGGGGTTAGTGCTTCGGTAGTTGTTGGTCTAGCCATTATTATCTAATTAGGCCCTAGCTTTAGGAAGCAGATTAAACTAATCTTGAGCAATTTCTATATCACCAAGCTCCATTATTGTCTTGGCTTCATCATCAACTAAAAACATGCGTTGACCAACGCCAAACACAGGCTGATTCTCTTCGCCTACCCAATCCGTTGCGCGCCCCAATAGCAAATTGGAACGATCTTCTTCTTGAAAGGTTTGATAAATGGCGGGAATGTAAACTTCGCCGTCCGGCCCTTCATCGTTGATTTGTAGATGGGCGCGGCGCATAATCAAATCTAACGGACTCTCTGCTTCATAAAAGGAGAGGCTAACAATACGTGACATCGGTATCCAATAGTATTTTCCAGTGCTGGTAAATACTTCTAATACACCTGGCGCACTATCATCTAAATCACGAAAATCAGAGAATGTTTGACCGTCAAGCGTACCTTTTAATTTAGGACGTGCATTTTCCGCTTCGGCTAGGGTGTTATTGGCCTCTGCGATATTATTTTCGCGAATGTTCACTGCGGCTTTTAAATACATCTGCACCAAGTCATTGGGTATTTCCAATACTTCAGGTACACGACCATCAGAGAAAAATTGATCTCTTGCTTGCCCAGCTCGAATTAGCTGCCGCCAAAGTGCCACAGCCGCCATCGCGTTTGGATCTTGATGGCCGATAAAATCCAACTGTTTATCCGCCCGTTCCCACTCTCGATTTATGATAAGTAGTTCAGTTAAAAAACCGCGTGCGCCGGAATCCATTGGTTTCTTTTTTACTGCAGCTGTTGCCGCTTCGATAGCATTGTCTAGTTGACCCGCTTGATAAAATTCTTGTGCGTTCATAATCCTTCCCTTTAGTGATTTCGCATTTTATGAACAAAATATAAATACGAATGTGATTTTAATCACTGGTTATAGTCTTTGTTGCATATAATTTGAGTTATTCCTGGGAAGCTATGACTAAGTTATATATTGTATGATTATTTTTGCCTTGCTCTCACAGCAACATCTAACTTAATCAAAGCTCCCCTCGTTATATTTTTGCTTCCGCCAGTTCGGTTACAAGCTTCACTGCTGTGACCATTTGATCTAACTGCATATGGGGTTTTAAATGAGTTATACAGGAGTAAACGCCGGGTTTACCCAAAACTTCTTTTACTTCCACTTTTGCTTCAGATAATGGATATTTTGCCAAATGCTCTTCGCTACCACCAACACTAGCGGTAGAGTATGACAACAGCCACTTATGCAGATAATTTTCACACTCTTCGGCGCTAAAAAATGAGCCGACTTTTTCTCGCCCTATGACTTTTATATAATGTGCAAAACGTGAAGCGCATAGAACATATTGCAGCATGGCTGACATTTTAGCGTTGATCTCTGCAATTTTTTTGTCGTAATGTTGTGCGCCCTGAACTGATTGATTCCCGTAAAATACAGCGTGCATGGTATTACGATCGTGGCAAAACGGAATAAAACCATGTTCACTTAAAAGCTTTTCAGAAAAATCGGTAATTAACACATCCGTAGAATATTTGAGTGCAACACCCGCTTTATCTGTTTTAAAACTAGGAACAGGAAGATCAGCAACGACACCTCCCGCATCTATTCCTTCGTGAGAACCTCGAATATCGGTAAACCAGGCATTTCGTGCGAATGATTGAATGAGTATCGCGCCGAATGCGTAACAAGCATTTCCCCACAAATAGTTTTTGTTGTTTGGTTCAGAGACATCCTCTTTAAAATTGAACCGATCACTACGAAACGTATCATGCTCATACGGTAGCCGCATCAACATTTTAGGTACTGTTAATCCAATAAAGCGAGAATCCTCACTCTCTCTGAACGAGTTCCAACTACGATATTCAGCTTGAGAAAAAATCGCTTCATAATTAATAGGAAGACCTAAGCCATGAAAATCATCCAACCCAAATAATGCCGGGTCTGCAGACGCAATAAATGGTGCAAATGAAGCGGCAGCAACTTGTGAGATCTCCCTCAACGTGTTGACGTCATCGGTCTTGTACCCAGGCCCAGGTTTGTGTCGAACAAAATAGTCACCTAACAACACCCCATAGGGTTCGCCACCTGCAACACCGAACTCTGCGTTATAGACTTTTCGAAATAGGTTGCTTTGATCAAATTCGATAGCGCGATCAATATCTCTAACTAATTGCGGCCAACTTACATCGAGAAATCGAATTTTTACGTCGTCGACCTCTTCCGCTTCCATGGTTAAAAAAAGCAAACCGCGCCACGCTGCTTCTAATTTTTGAAACTTGGGGTGATGAAGTATCGCGTTGACTGATTCATTGAGCATTTCATCTATCTTAGCGATCTGATAACTAATCATTCTCGCTAATTGCTCTTTGTTAATAGGCTCTTTGATGCCTGAAAGTTTTAGAAAAGTTTCTAGCTTCTCTTCAAAATATGTGCAACCAAGAAACTTTTCAATACTCGCATTACTTTCAGCAAACGAGTTTTCTGATTGCTGAAGTGTCTGTTCTAGTATTGATACAGTTTGTGTCATATTTCGTATAATTCTAAGTATTTAAGCAGATACAAAAAAGGCAAAAATGCTTTTCAACACCTTTGCCTCTTTGCCTTTGTTAATTCATTAACGCGAATGTATTAACAAATATCATTTTCACCTATTTCGCCACTTACCAACAGCATTAACCTGCTGAAGGAATACGTGCAACCATGCGAAGTGACGTTGTTAACTCTTCCATTTGCAACCATGGACGCATCCACGCTACTGCGTTATATGCACCAGGTTGGCCTGGAATTTCTCTAACTTCTACGCGCGCTTCAGCTAGTGGGTAGCGTGCTTTCATTTCTGGACCGGAGTTAGGATTACCGTTAACGTAGCCAAGAATCCAGCGGTTTAACCACTCTTCGGCTTCGTTAGCTTCCATAAATGATCCGATCTTGTCGCGACCCATCACTTTTAAGTAGTGAGCAATACGAGAAGTCGCCATCATATAGGGTAAACGCGCTGAGATTGCAGCGTTTTCAGTTGCTGATGGATCATCATAAACTTTGGGTTTTTGTGAAGACTGTGCACCAAAGAATACCGAATAATCGGTATTTTTATAGTGGCAAAGTGGTAAGAAACCTAGTTTGCTTAGCTCTGCTTCACGACGATCAGTAATACCGACTTCAGTAGGACATTTCATATCAACATCGCCATCATCACTGACGAAGTTGTATGTAGGCAAACCAGTCACTTTACCACCACCTTCTGCACCACGAATAGCAGTACACCAACCGTATTGCGCAAATGCATCAGTTAGTTTTGTGCCCATTACGTAAGCAGCATTCATCCATGTGAAACTATCATGCTCTGGCTCTGACTTGTCTGCGAATTCTTCAAAATCAAATGTTTCGACAGGCTTGGTATCAGCACCATACGGTAGGCGAGAGAGTGTACGAGGCATAACCAGATTAACAAATCGAGAATCCTCAGATTCGCGGTAAGAAGTCCACTTAGCGTACTCTGTGGAATCAAATACTTTTTCCAAGTCACGTGGTTTAGATAATTCCGTCCAACTTCCCATGCCGAACATTTTTGGATCTGCAGCTGAGATAAACGGGCAGAATGATGCAGCGGCAACATGGGACATGTTAGTAATTAAATCCACGTCATCAGGATGATTTGTGAATTCATAATCGCCAATTAATGCGCCGTAAGGCTCGCCACCAGGAGTGCCAAACTCGTTTTCATAAAGCTTTTTGAACGTTTGACTTTGGTCAAATTCAACCGCTTTATCTAGATCTTTGAACACTTCTTTTTTAGTAACGTTCAACACTTTGATCTTAAGTGATGTACCTGTTTCAGAGTTCATCACTAAGTGTTGAAGGCCGCGCCAACTACCTTCAAGTTTTTGCAACTTATCTGCGTGTAATATTGCTGACAATTGCTTAGACATAGCAGTGTCAATTGCAGCAACCGCTTTATTGATAGTAACCATCAAGTTACGATCCCATGTTACAGCGCCACTTAACGCCTGCTCCACAAGATTTTTCATTAACAATTCAGACTGATCACGCTCTGTCTGTTTGGTAGAAGCAATCGCTTGTTCGAGTAGACTTACTTCTTCCGTCCCTTCGGCTGCCTGGCCTTGAACGTCTTGTTCTGTGCTACCCATTATTCGCCCTCCTTAGGAGTTTCTACGCCTAATTCTTCAGATAGTTTTTTCATACTATCCGTATCGCTTAATACTTTTTCCAATACGGCTTCTAGGTCTTCTGAGCGATCAGCTTTTGTCAAAAGGTCACGTAGTTGGTCTCGTGTCTCTTGCAGCTTTTTCAACGGCTCGACTTGATCAACAATTCGCTCTGGAGTGAAATCTTCCATAGAGCTAAATTTCAAGTCTACCGCCATTTCACTTCCGTCACCGGCTAGCGTATTTTCTACTTTCAAATTTACGCCAGGCGTCATTCGAGAGAGAATGCTATCGAAATTATCACGATCTATTTGGATAAACTTTCTATCTTTTAAGGATTTTAGTGGAGTGGTAGGGTCACCGGAGAAATCACCCATTACGCCTACCACAAAAGGTAGTTCTTTTTTTACTGATGCGCCTCCAGTTTCCACTTCGTACGAAATATGTACACGAGGCTTTCTAACTCTACCCAATTTATCATGAATACTCGCCATAATTTACCCTCTATCTAGTAATTGTTCGCCTGCGCACCGAATGCAGTTTGAGTGAATGTTACTACTCTCACTGATTTGTACACTTTTTAATAAATTCTTAATTTTTACGACCGCTTTCTGCCTTTAACTGCCGCCTATTACAATACTCCACCGAGCAAAAAGCAAGCTAGGAGTCTGCCCGAGAATAGGAGCTGTAGCGAGGAGAAGCCATTTTGAATCAAATATTTTGATCGTTTAAGGTTAATAGCCGTAGCTATTCGCCGAAAAGGATCAAAATATTTGATCATAATGGATTTTTCGCAGTAGGCTTTCTATTCTCGGACAGCCTCCTAGCACCTAATCTATAATATTCGTTACCCAAGATGGATATAATAGTACATTTTTCGCTGTTTTAAAAAATGACTTGTTAATTTAGTCTTCAGCTTTTGGAATACCTGCAAGTCGGAAATACTCTTCTCTTGCACGTTCGTCAGGTATTAACTCACCAAGTAACTCGGGTAATGGCATACGGCCCCATTTTACAGCTTGTTCCAAATTATAAGAAACTGGTGAATGAGGCTCGGTGCGTCGAAAGAATTCACTCACTTTGAGTAACGCGCGAAAGGCTTCATCCCGGCTATTAATCGATGCGCTATCGATGGATGCACCTTTAGCCTTTTTCGTTACAGCCGTTGTAGCTCCTCCGCCATCTTCAGCACCACCGGCTTCTTCTCCACCTTCATCTGTGTCTTCAGCTTCAAAAATCATATCTTTTGTCATAAAACCAATGATTTCTATGATTCTTTTCAGCGAATTTCTAATATTAGAAACTGGTGGGCCATCATGTCCACATCGTGCATCAAGTGCATCTGAAAGTTCCGAAAATGCTGTTAAAGTTTCATTAACATCTTCTTTTAGGTTGACGAAAAAACTGGGCTGAGTTTCTGATACGGCTTGTTGAATATCTTTCATTGCAACCGCACCAGAGGCCAAACGCGCCTCTTTTTTCTCAGGATCAGTTAACGCTTCAACTTCATACGCTTGTTCATACTGCCATGCTGCAAATGGTGGATTACTAAAACCTTCTGTGAGTAAAATTTGGCTTATCGGTACAATCAAAGTACCTGGGCCATCTTCTCCGTTTAAACCTGTTAGCGGTGCTACCCGTGTTTCGAGGCCATCTTCATCTGGCAAAGGGTAAAGACCGTCCCAAAATTGATCAACAAGGATTTTTGTCAGCCTAAGACCATCACGCAATCCGGCAAATCCATGGGCTCGTGTTAGTGCTTCGATATACCAAGCGGTAATCTCTAAATCTTTTCCTTTTTCAGATAGAATTTTAGGAGCAAGTTCCAGCACGGTTTTCCATTCAGGAACCATACTTTGAATGGCTTCAGGGTCATCGCTTGCCAATATTTGGCGTTCAGAGGTTCGCGCTTGCGCCCTCGCGTCCTTGATTTGGTAGTAGATTGATGTGGATGAATAGTCTTCCCTAATATCTTCTCCACACGGGGTATCATCAGAGAATGGCTGTATTAAAGACTCAATATCGATTATTGCTGCTGTAGACATTTGGACTCTCGTTGTGCTCCGTCTTTGCTTGTTTTTCATCCACCATAAGCCATTGAACCGTAAATGATTCCGGCTTCCGATATCGTATAAGAATTTGTTCGCTATGTAAAAATTTAAATCAGTCTAATTCGCATTTATTAACCAATTTTTGTCATGGAAATTATAATGATGGTTTTTTGTCAATTACACACTTCTTTTGCCGTTTTCTAGCCCACAAGATTGAGTTTAAAACACAGTTCCCCAGCCAGTTGTGATTTATCACACAGATATATAAATAATTATTCTCGGATAGCGTGGTCAGGTTAACGACGCATAGCCTAGGACGATATGCCTTATATAGCTCAAAACCAGGTTATGAAGCGCATTATGGACATTTCTACAAATCAAGAACTCAGGGTTAATCCACTGACAAAGTCAGTAAAAAGAAAACACCGCGTATTGAAGACATCCCATGTTCATCCTTGTATTTTTCGAGGGCGAGTAACTCTATTTTATTCGCGAGATCTACTACAGCAAAAACCTTCGCTTTTTAGAAAACTTCAAGAATTCACCAACCGTTATAAAATTTGCCTAAAAGCAGATCGAAGAACTCACCACGAAAACAAACAAAATGAGCGCAGATCAAATTGGTTAACTATTCCAATTTTGAGCTTAGGACTCATATTCTCCACACAAAATTTTGCTGGTGAATATCAGGATGAATATCAAATGGGTGAGCGTATAGATAAACAGACTACCAATACCTTGGGTATTATTCCTCCTACAAATAGTTCGAGAAATAGATCTGTAGAAAAAGACTATCAGCAATCTCAAACAGAACAAATCTCATCACTTCAGATAAGGCATAATGCCGAAAATGAAAAAAATATAAGCCTCATTTCAGGTATTCTTTTCTCTCATCTCGGTGATAACGACGCTCCTGAATACATCAATGAGGACTTACATGCCTTGGCAGAATATTATTCACGTTTTCCTGAAGCGGTAAATCTACTACAGAGTATCAAAGGTGAGCCTTGGTTATTGCAATATGGTAAGAATAAATGGGCGACACAAGTAACAGGCACTAAATTAAATATTCATTCCGCCAAAGTTATTTTTGATACCCGCGCAGCAGCGCAGTTAAGGCTGTCCCCCAAATGTAAAAACAATCCCAAATGCATTGCTTCTCCTGCAGATGCGCTTTTACACGAATTATTACATGTACAGGCGGTGCTCCTTGATAGCGATCGGTTTCTGGCAAAAGGCGGCATGAAAAGCCATCTCTATCCAACATTACACGAAATGGATATTATTAAATCTGAAAAGATTCTTTATAAAAAAATGGAGAAAGCAGATGGTGTTAAGCGACCACAAAGAACCCGACATGCAGGGAAAATAAAAGCCTCTTCGTGCGTGACTTGTATTATGTAGATCAAACTACTGCACGATAAATTCGCGAATTTATGAAATATCCGGATTAAAAAGCCCCGCTAATCACTGGCGGGGCTTTTTCGTTTCAATGCGAATTATAGCGCCTCATCCTCATCCAGCTCTTCTTCTAACTGATCTGCCGGTAAACGAATCCCTGTCCCTACTGCGTTAAACAAACTCAAGCTTTGTGAAAAAAGCCCCGCGTCGATAAATACTACATCCCGCAGGTTAGTATTTTGTTGGCTGGCAGCAATTCGAGCATTAGATAATGGATCGACAAATAGGCCTTCAAGAATTACTAGTTGACCGTAATTGCCAACAATATTCGCCTCAACCTTTGTAGCAAGTATAGTTTCAGAAGCGTTTATATTTATCGGTGAACTAAACTCTCCAGCTTGACGCGCCTTTAGTGAAACCACATCACCTTGTATATTAACAACCGACGAAGAGTTTGCGCTTTGGATCGTACCGTTCACCACAGTGAGTTCAACATTCGCGCTGTTAGCGGTAATCTTGTTTATTGTCAATCCGTCTTTATCAATAACAGTTACATTTTTACCGCTAGCACTATTTGCGGAAAATGATCCATTAAAATCATTATTGACGTTATCCAAGATAATATCGCCCGCTCCAGTGTTAAACGAACTATCTCCAGCAATAGTGACAACATCACTTTGAATAATATTAGCTGTACTTGTGATGTTTAAATCACCACCAATATTTGTTGCAGCCAATGTAATATCTCTTCCGTTGAAAACATCTACTGTTGTATTTGAACCAGTCGCGGAAATTGAGACTTCCCCACTTAAAAGATTCGCATTATTAGCTAGATCAATTGACGCATTGTTTGTATTTAATGTGGTAGTACCGACGACAAGCAATCCACTCTCTTGGTTAACAAGGCCACCACTATTGATCAGCAGATTCCCAGCAACTGCTGTGTCACCACTTAAGTTCACACCAGATGAGTTAATCGTTAAATCCCCTCCAGATGATAAGCTTGCCGTAACCAAAGCGTTCGTGTCTGTAAAAGAGACATGGTTGTTCTCACCTTGAGTACTCGCTGATACGGCACCAACAAAGTCGTTTGCGCTGTTGTTGAGCGCGATACTATTTTCGCCCGTTTCAAACTGACTGTCGCCACCAACTTCCATACTTCCTATTTGCGTAATAGAGCCGTTAGCGGTTGCTGAAAAATTTCCGGAGACTTTACTGTTATCAAATACTAGCGCCATCGTGCTAACGACATCCACATCTCCCGCTAAACTATCAATGACTTTTGCAGCTGACGGGTTCGAGGAAGTAGTATTAAATGAGACGGTTCCTATAAATTCATTTTGTGTATTACTCAAAAGCACATCGCCATTCTCTGTGACGAAATTGCTGTTTCCAGCGACACTAAATTCACCCGATTGAGTAATCGCCCCACCGGCATTAACCGTAAAGTTTTCACCAACGGTAGTAAATCCAATTTCCGCATCCCCACCAGAAGCAAGTTGAAGAGTGCCGCCCACAATTGAATTTGCTGTTGTTAAATCACCTGCAGTAGCCAAGCTAACATCGCCATTTATACTGTCAGAGCTTAACGAAATTTGGCCTTTAAAGTTATTCCCACTATTATCCAATGTCATTGAATTTAAGCCGGAATCAAAATTTGAAGTCCCTTCTACGATTATTGCACCAGTTTGAGTAATATCTCCACCAGACTTAACGAGCAACGAACCACCAACGGTTGAAGTTGCAAAGTTTAGCTCATCTTTATTATGCAATTTAGCGCTATCACTAAATCCAAATGTATTCAGCGAAACAGAACCATTGAAGTCATTATTGTTATTATCCAAATCTATTGATTCTGCATTAAAAGTACTACTTCCATTTACAATAACTGCCCCACTCTGTTCAATTTCGCCCGTTGTGTTTATGGTTAAATTTCCTGCAATTTCTGACGACGCAATCTCTAACGAGTTACTATCATTCTGCAAGAATACTCCCTCAATAGAACTGTTCTGCAATGAAAAGTCAGCTATTTGAACATTCAAAGCATCGTTTTCAGAGCGTCCTATAGCTCCATTGGCAACAACAAACAGTCCATTGGCATTTAAATCCGTTATGTCGTCGCTTCCCAGCGCGTCAACAATAGATCCTGAAACATTTAACTCTATATTTCCTGCTCCCGCATCTATAGAAGCGACTTCCATATCACCGTTATGATCTAAATAGATACTACCATTACCGTTTGCGGCAATTGCGGAGGTGCTACCGCTACTCATCAAATTGATGAATTGATCATTACTACCTATAGCGCTGTTTAATCCTTCGACTACTAACCCAATATCTCCAGCAACAATATTTCGATTATTATTATTCGTTAACGAACCGTTTGTTAATGTGAGTGAAAGTTGCCCTTCGCCATTATTGATATCAAGCAATTCCAGCCCATTATTTTCTGTAATGAATATATTCGCATTAGAGGACAAAACTTGCAGTTCATCCAGCTCGGTTTTTAGTGGTTTATCTTCTGATGCTACGGATGTTACACCAACAAGTGTAAGCCTAGATGAGGTGATTGTAGATTCGGAATCGTTATTGATTGTTTCAAGAGAAAAATTTAAACCATCAGTGGCACTAATATTTCCTGTTAATGCTAGAGAGTCAGTCCCGCCACTACCAACTATTGAAAGCTGTTCGTCTGTCGCTGACAAATTAAAACTATCTGCTGAACTTCCACCTTCTAGATTTTCGAAGCCAGAAAATGCCAATGAATTACCCGAGCTATAACTATTACTCGTTCCGATATTCCAAGTTGCAACTCCGTCAATGCCTTTCAAACTATCACCCACAGAAACAGTAGAAGCCGAAATACTATCAATATTGTTAAATCCAGCAACTACATTCGTGATTACACCTGAAAAGCCGTCTACATTTCCACTCGCGCTTAACTCCGCAAATATTGCGTTAGGTTTCACAGTCAAATCAATAGTGTCAGTACCCGCACCACCATTAACTGTTCCAGTCACACTACCGTCCGCTGTAAATTCAAATAAATCGCTTGCAGTGCTACCGGTTAAATTTTCGAATCCTGAGAATTGAATTCCATCTACAGTACCTTGATCTGTGCCATCGACTAACCAAGCGGTGCCGTTACTTATCGTACCTGCACCAACACTGCTAACCGAAGTAAAATCGAAGTATTTGATACTCCCATCGATCCCGTCGTTTTCACCAAAAATAGTAAAGTCTGTCACATTGTCCAACGTTCCGGCACCATAAACTTCGGTAAACCCAGCCCCATATTGGTTTATTTTTTCTGGGTCACTATTTTTTGATGTGCCAGTATCAGCATTAAAACCTTGGTTGGCCTGAAATATTTTTGTCGCACCGTTTATTTGAGCAAAATTACTGTAACTGACCAATCCTACCGTGGCAATATCTGCAGCATCATCATAACTCGCTCCCAAGTTATCCAATTGAGCATCACCACCAAATCCAGTAACCGTATTAAAGCCTGATCCGTAAGTATTGCCATTTCCACTGACACGCGAAACCACATCAAATGATTTCGTTACGTTAGTTATACTAGTCGCATTGTTGATTTTAGCGAAGTTATTGTAAGTAACGATTCCATTTGTCGCAGTATCATTACCATCGTCATATGCAACATTCAAATCATCGAGCTGCGCATCTCCCCCAGAACCAGTAACTATCGTGAAGCCAGCGCCATAACTATTATTGTTTCCACTAACGAGTGTTGTTACATCAAATGTCTTCGTAACATTACTGATGGCAGTCGCATTATTAATAATTGCAAAATTATTGTAGCTAACTGAATTTACAGTGGCTGTATCGTTGCCGTCATCATAAGCCCCGCCGAGATTCTCTAGTTGTGCATTTATTCCAGAACCCGTAACTGATGTAAAACCTGCACCATAGCTATTACCGTTTCCAGAGACACCAGATACCACATCAAAGGTGCCTGTGACATTTGTTATAGCAGTGGCACCATTTACAAATAAGAAATTTTCATAGTTCACTGAATTCGCGTTTGCGATATCGTTGCCGTCATCATAAGCCGCACCAAGATTATCGAGCTGAGCATTTACTCCAGCACCAGTTACCATATCAAACCCCACTCCATAACTGTTGCTATTTCCCGATAGCCTCGTTGCAACATCAAATGTATCGGTGACATTGGTGATAGCGGTCGCCTCATTGATGATGGCAAAGTTGCTATAAGTAATAGTATTCACAGCATCCAACGCACTATCTGCCGCGTCATCATAAGCTAATGACAGGTTATTCAACTGCGCTGCCCCACCAACCCCTGTCACACTACTATAGCCCGAACCCGGTGCACCATAGTTGTTTCCATTACCAGATATCCCTGTCGCCACATCGAATGTATCAGTAACATTGGTGATATCAGTTACTCCATTGATCGTTGCAAAATTTCCATAAACAACAGTTCCATCAGTCGCAGAATCGTTACCATCGTCATATGCTAAACCAGAAATCTGCAATATACCTGTATCGTCGCCTGTTATCGCAGTGAAATTATTGAACGTTACGCTACCATCGCTATTTGTGCTGGCATTAAAGTTCGTCACATCCGATAACACATTGTCGCTAGTATCCACAATATCTGCTGTTACATTGACATAGGTTGCATCACTGTAATCGTTATTGTTAACACCGGAGATACTTGTTGCTGAGTTAAAACCGTGATCTACATTTACTATATCGAAAGTACCTGTTAATTTTTGGAAGTCGCTATAAATAACACCCGCTTGCGTGGTGGTTGCCGTATCGTTCCCATCATCATAGTTCACCGACAAACCCACTAGTTCACCGGTGTTGTTTCCACTGATACTAATAAACCCTGAATAAGTAGAAACTCCATCACTTTCAGTTGTAATGTCATAGTTTGTCACATCACTTAATGAACCCGTACTATCACCTATTACTGAAGTGAAGTTGTTATAAGTGACACTACCATCATTAAGCGTTGCCACATTGAAATTCGTAATACCGCTTAGTGTATTGTCGCTGGTATCGAGTACATCTGCCGAAACATTGCTATAGGTTACCGCACTGTAATCATTATTATTGATGAGACTGGTGCTGGTTGTCGCGTTAAAACCATGATTGACATTTACGATATCAAAGGTACCGTCTAGCTTTTGAAAGTTGCCATAAAGCACACCGCCTTGCGTGGTAGTTGCAGTGTCGTTGCCGTCATCATAGTCAACTAAGAGGCCAATCAGTTCTCCAGTATTATCTCCATTAATCGCTGCAAAACCAGAATAGGCTACCAGACCATCACTAGCCGCAGGTATGTTGTAGTTCGTTACACCTGTCAAAGCACCAGTGTTATCACCATTCACCGTAGTGAAATTTGTAAACGTGACACTACCATCACTACCGGTGCTCGCATTAAAGTTAGTCACACCGCTCAGCGTGTTGTCACTAGTATCAAGAAGATCTGCACTTACAGCAGTATACGCTGCGCTACTGTAGTCATTATTGTTGACAATAGAGATGCCTGTTGCCGCATTAAAACCGTGATCTGCATTAACAATGTCAAACGTGCCCGTCAGTTTTTGAAAATCACTGTACTGCACACCTGCTTGGGTGGTAACAGCAGTATCATTGCCATCATCATAATTTACGGTGAGGCCAAGTAGCTCACCGGTGTTGTCACCACTGACTGCAGCAAAATCTGAATACGTCACCGCCCCATCACTACCCGAAGAGATTGTAAAATTAGTGACATTACTTAATGTGCCCGTGTTGTCACCGGCAATGGAAATAAAGTTAGAATAGTTCACGGCCCCATCACTACCGCTAGCGACATCGTAATTAACGACATTGCTCAACGCTCCAGTGTTATCGCCAGTGACAGCAGTGAAGTTTTCAAATACCACACTGCCATCACTACCGGTATTCGCGTTGAAGTTTGTAACACCAGATAATGCATTATCACTGGTATCAATTAAATCAGCGGTGACTGTGGTATAGGTCGCACCACTATAATCATTATTATTAATCGTGGAGATACCGGTTGCTGCATTAAAACCGTGATCGACATTAACAATGTCAAAAGTACCTACCAGTTTTTGGAAATCACTATACTGAACGCCAGCTTGTGCTATGGCCGTAGCATCATTGCCATCATCATAGTTTACGGCGAGGCCAGTTAGCTCACCGGTATTGTCGCCACTTACCGTTGTAAAATTGTTAAATGTCACACTGCCATCATTACCGGTATTCGCGTTGAAGTTTGTAACACCAGATAATGCATTATCACTGGTATCAATTATATCAGCGGTAACTGTTGTATAGGTCGCACCACTATAATCATTATTATTAACCGTAGAGAGAGCAGTTGCTGCATTAAAACCGTGTTCGACATTAACGATGTCAAACGTACCAGTCAGCTTTTGAAAGTTACTATAAAGTACACCGGCTTGGTCTGCGGTTGCCACATCGTTACCGTCATCATAGTCAACTGAAAGACCAATCAGCTCCCCTGTGTTGTCGCCACTGACAGCGGAAAACCCTGAATAATTCGTCGACCCGTCGCTCCCCGTCGCGATAGTATAATTTGTGACATCACTTAGGGTACCCGTATTATCACCCGTAATCGATGCGAACCCTGAATAGGTGACCGCTCCGTCACTACCCGTAGAAGCATTGTAATTCGTAATATTATTTAAGTTGCCACTACCGTTGACGGTAGTAAAATTATTGAACGTTACACTACCGGTACTACCGGCGTTGGCATTAAAATTTGTGACATTACTTAATACATTGTCGCTAGTATCGATGAGATCTGCAGTGACAGTGCTATAGGTACTGCTGCTGTAATCATTATTATTGGTCGTAGATACCCCCGTTGATACATTGAAGCCATGATCTACATTAATAATATCAAATGTACCAGTGAGCTTTTGGAAATTGCTATAAAGCACACCAGCTTGAGCTGCTACTGCGATATCATTACCATCGTCATAATTTACAGTGAGCCCAATTAGTTCACCGGTGTTATCGCCTTGTACTGTAGTAAAATTGTTAAATGTCACACTGCCATCATTACCGTTATTCGCGTTGAAGTTTGTAACACCAGATAATGCATTATCACTGGTATCAATTAAATCAGCGGTGACTGTGGTATAGGTTGCACCACTATAATCATTATTATTAACCGTGGAGATACCGGTTGCTGCATTAAAACCGTGTTCGACATTAACAATGTCAAAAATACCCGTCAGTTTTTGGAAATCACTGTACTGGACGCCAGCTTGTGCTGTGGCCGTCGCATCATTACCATCATCATAGTTTACGGCGAGGCCAGTTAGTTCGCCGGTATTGTCGCCACTTACCGTTGTGAAATTGTTAAATGTAGCACTACCATCATTTCTTGAATTGATATTAAAGTTTGTCACTTGAGTTAACACATTGTCACTCGTATCGACAAGATCTGCGCTAACCGTGCTGTATGTTGCACTGCTGTAATCATTATTATTGACCGTAGAGACAGCAGTTGCTGCATTAAAACCCTGATCAACATTAACGATGTTAAATGTACCCGTCAGCTTTTGAAAGTTACTATAAAGCACACCGGCTTGGTCTGCCGTTGCCACATCATTACCGTCATTGTAGTCAACCGAAAGACCAATCAGCTCCCCTGTGTTGTCGCCACTGACAGCGGAAAACCCTGAATAATTTGTCGACCCGTCGCTCCCCGTCGCGATAGTATAATTAGTGACATCACTTAGGGTACCTGTATTATCACCCGTAATCGATGCGAATCCTGAATAGGTGACCGCTCCATCACTACCCGTAGAAGCATTGTAATTCGTAATATTATTTAAGTTGCCACTACCGTTGACGGTAGTAAAATTATTGAACGTTACACCACCGGTACTGCCGGCGTTGGCATTAAAATTTGTGACATTACTTAATAAATTGTCGCTAGTATCGATGAGATCTGCAGTGACAGTGCTATAGGTACTGTTGCTGTAATCATTATTATTGGTCGTAGAGACCCCCGTTGACACATTGAAGCCATGATCTACATTAATAATATCAAATGCACCAGTGAGCTTTTGGAAATTGCTATAAAGCACACCGGCTTGAGCTGCAGTGGCTATATCGTTACCGTCATCATAGTCAACTGAAAGGCCAATCAGCTCCCCTGTATTGTCGCCACTGACTGTGGTAAACCCTGAATAATTTACCGTACCATCACTACCGCTAGAAATAGTGTAATTAGTTACATTACTTAAAGTTCCAGTATTATCGCCAGCAATAGCTCCAAACCCACTAACAACCGAACTACTATTAGCTGTATTTAATGAGGCATCAAAATCAGTTACCCCCGATAATGTAAAATTATTACCATTACCAATGATTGATTCGAATCCCTGAGCATTCGAAATAATATCAATATTTAACACTGTAGCAGCGTCTATCGTTGAATAATCAACTGAATCAGTTCCATCTCCACCATCAATATTCAGATTGGTAACGTTTGTATAATTAATAATATTTTGAGCTATCGCATCTCTGGTATGGGAGATTGTTGAAGCACTAACGACAACAGTATCGTCAATGACGCCTGTTGTAGCATTGAAATTCAGCGTATCTATATTATTTGCATTAACACCTGTGGTATTACCTGTTAGTACAACATTTTCAACAGTTAAAGTATCAGCCTCTGGTACTGCATTATTAAAATCAATAGCGGTAACTGCATCTGTAATTGCCAAATCTTTTACTGTTACATTGGTACTGTTTGTAATTGTTACTCCAGTACCAGTAGGACCAACAGTAGAATCAGGATCCAGAATCGTGGTACTGCCTGCACCTTGAAGAGTAAAAGCATCTTTTCCATCAATGTTTACTGCTTCGACAAATGATGCAGCGGGTAGTGTTAGTACTGAACTGTCTCCTGTTACTTTTAGTGCATCAACAATTGTTAGCGTTGAACTTGAGCCTAAACTTACATTGCCAGCATCGCCACTTAAATTATTTGTTATGATAGCTGAATTAAGTGCAATTTCACCGGCACTTGTAGTGATAAACTGAACAGCTCCGTTTCCTGCATTTATAGTATTGTTCAGAGTAACGGTACCACTACCATTATTTAAATTGAAAGTTACATCGCCCCCATTTCCCGCGCTAGTGTTAATCGCCCCTGAAACTGAAATGCTACCAGACCCGGTGGCACTACCAGATGCTGGATCATTCGCAGATAAATTCACATTGCGACCATTAGAAGTAATTCCTGCACTTATATTGATATCATTACCAGCTGAGAGGGAAAATGTAGCACTATTGTTTACGGGATTGCCGAAATCGATAGCGGAAGTGACATTAATATCTCGAGTTGCTTGCAGCGTAATGTCTCCTGAAATATTAGACAATGCACTTGCAGCTATGAGGAAATCATCATCACTTGGATCGCCGTCATCTAAATTATCATCAAAACCAATAAACCCGAGAGGGTCACCTGAAGGCACATCTAAATCCAGTTGTGAATTATGAGTAGAAGTGTTTCCTATGTTGATATCACGAGGATCTAGTAAAAGTATTCCATTCCCCCCTTGAGTCGCGGTTAAATTTACATCACCATTAAAATCCAGTTTCTCTTTACCAGAAACCTCAACAAAACCACCATCACCACTACTTTCACCACCGGTTGCAGAAATATTACCGTAATAACGGGTAACTTCATCCGCCCAGACAATAACTTCTCCACCATTTCCGGATTCAATAGCATCAGCTTTTATCTCTACATCCGCACCAACAAATGTGTGACTGGCATTTTGTATCTCTGGATTCTTTCCTTGAAAACTGCCGCCAACTAAAACTTCTCCACCGCCAGTTACTCCAGATGCATTAACAATTGAATCACTTGCTAAACCAACTTTTTCGCCGAGGATATGAATAGAGCCACCAGACAAATCAGAACTAGAAGCGTCAACATCACCAGTATTGATAACAGTGCCAGAACCAACTAAGCGAATCACACCACCGCTGCGGTCAATTTTATTGGCTTTAATAATTCCGCTGTTATTTACCACATTGGCAAAAACATCTTTTGCAGCTTGTGCAGAAATTAAAACTTCACCACCTTCTGCTTCAATAGAACCGGTATTCTTTATTCCTTCTTCATGTCCATCGATTTTGTTAACGACTTCTTCATCAATTTTAAATGTCATCAAACCGTCACTATCAAAATCGATAACTGCGGCATTTCCTGTTGCCAGATTAACGCGACCATAATCAGCGAGAATGGCACCATCGTTTTCCACCGCGCCACCGATTAGAGAAATTGAACCACCAGTCGCTGCTTGCAAAGTACCTTGATTGACTATCGCACCAGGATTCATCCCCTCTTCAACAAATAAACGGTACCGACCATTCATAAATTCATTGACGTTCATTTGTAAACCGGTGGCTAGCAGACCGCCTACATTCACTTGAGCATTAGGACCAAACACAATACCGTGCGGATTGCTTAATAGAACTCGACCATTCGCATTTATCTGCCCGAATATTTGGCTAGCATTACCATCTTGAATTCGATTTAGCACAACACTCGACGCGGTCGGCTGTTGAAAAGTAACGGACTCGCTACTACTAAGATTGAAACTCTCCCAGTTAATAGCCATGGAGTGAGAAGCTTGATTAACCAAGGTATCTGAATTCGATTGCTGAATGGAACCATTTCCACCGACGATTTCACCGCCTTGTGGACCTGCGTAAACTGAATTTGTTGCCAACATTAGAACGCAAAGCAGAAAAGCGCTTCGATAGCAGAGGCTTGTTTTATTCTTAAGACTATTCTTATGGTTGTAAGAATTGTAATCCTGTTTTTTCATTTTACCATCCAAACACATTTTCAGTATTGAGTTTATGGGACACGCGCCCCTAAGTATTGCTCAAAAAATAACTTAAGCGCCTTAAATAGAGGTTTACCCGGTGTTACGATAAATCAACTTGTCAAAGCTATATTTTAAAAAAAGTATGCCAGATCAAGGTAGTACTGGACTGTTGACTCATCCTCATCAATTGGGTCAGTAGAGCCAATAATTGTTGAAACTTGCCCTTTAGCAGTAAGCTTCCCAGGTAAATTAAACTTCACAGCGAATCCAGCGCCGTATAGCTCTTCTAAATCAAAAGGTTTATCATCCTCTGGATTAATTAACCAACCACCACCCGTATCGACAAACAAAGAGACATTAAATATTTCTCCCCAGCGTCGCGCAGAAAATGGCGAAACCTGATCAGAAAAGCCTGGTGCGTTTAAAATCCACTCAAGAGAAAGAGAATATGCGATATCGCGCAAATATTCCGAGACAGGATATGCACGAACATTGTCCGCACCACCTAATGGGAATTGCTCCAATGAGCTGAGACGTTGTGTTGAATACTGAGCTTGGCTACTAAACAGCAAGGACGAATTGGCAAAAAGTGTTTGCAAACGCGAATAATTAATTGCGAGTTTTCGAAATCCACCATCATAATCAAAACTGTCATCATGATAGCCGTCAGCGCCTAGCCGCGTATCAAGGCTCTGGTAAAATTGTATGACACCGACATTGATACCAGCGAATCGGGTATCAATATTATCAAAGCCTAATTCAAATTTAGCGACGTCGTATTCTGACCGCTGAGGATTATTAGATGTTAACTCCACAAGGGAATATTTTCGGCTAATTTCACCTAGTGCGTATAAGTTATGAGATCGATTACGATGAAAGTACTTTTTTAGATAACCGCCAGCGATATAACTTTTTCCTGTAATGTTATCTTGGGCAAAGTTTTTTCCAACTTTGAATTGATTATGCGCCAGGCTAGAACCAACTATCCAGTCGTTACGATTGAGTGGTATTTGATAACCTACATTACCATACACCCCCATATGATTTGTATCTTCAGGTTGCGCAGATGCTAATACAGTAAAATTTAATTTATCTGCAAGACCAATTGGATTGTTTACCGCAACATTGACTTTTGTGCGCCACTCGCCGGTAAAATTTGAACCATTGTTATCTAGCTGCAATGATCCGTTTGCTCGCTTCTCCTCCAATACCTTTATTATTAGATCACTATCACCATGAAACTTGCCTGGCTGAAAAACGCCGCTAACATTTAAACCTGGGTAATCGGAGAGATAAAGTAAATTTGTTTCGATTTTATCTTTATGAACCACTTGGCCTTTTAATGATTCAAAGCCACGTAATATTGCTTGGGAGGAGTACATCGTGTTCGATTCAGCTTGAGTACTTCCTAATTTTCCTTCCAATACTTCAATGATGACTTTACCATCAGCAACTTCCTGAGCAGGTATAAAAGCAGTTGCTAATATCAGGCCGTGCTGTCGGTAATATCGAGTGATCTCGTCAGCGACTTCCTGTATCTGCCCAACAGTCAGCCCCCTGCTCCATTCAGAATTACGCAATTTAAAAACAAGCTTCCATAATTCGGAACTTGTTGGCCGCTGGTTTGGCTCTTCAACGAGTCGGCGAATAAACTCCGCTATTCCAGATACTTCATCTGTCGTAAACCCGCCAGTGTCTTCTTCATCTAATCTTTGGCGTCGGATTCGGTTTGCTTCAGCGATAAAAGCAATATCTTCTTCTCGAATGCCATATTCCTCACGCGTCTGTACGCCTTTTAAAACGAATTCGGTTACCTTCACACGGTCACCTTCATCAACACCTAATGGCCGATCAATAACTTTGGGAATTTCCAAAAAGCTTTCAGCATCAGGTATGGGGCGTTGAGTTTGGGGTGCCTCTCTTGGAAAAGCACCGCCTGGTGTAGCAGCATCAGGAATTGTAGGGGCAGCGACGACAGAACCCCAACCCATCATGTAGCTTAGGAATATAACTGGTAGTATACTCAAAGGCTTAGTTAATGAAGAAGAGTGCCTTGCTGAAAACTTAAACATATTGTTCGCTTTTCATCCATTTTTTCGCGATGTCTAGCATCGAGTGATAGTCTAAAGTTATTTTTATAATTCTCACGTGTGTGAAATGCTTATACTTACATTTACCTGCGTGTGAGGCGCATTACATTCTAGTGCTTTTCAAAGCTGATATCTTAGAGCAGCTAAGAACGTGACACAATGCTTAAACTCCGGTTAACAGTAAAAATTTTGGTCAAAATCTCTATATGCCACTAACTTTAAAAATAGTCTCGCCAACAACGCTACCACAAGGACAAGAAGACCAATGCGTCTTCGATGAGCTAGGAGGATCGATCGGTCGTAAAACACAAAACGATTTTGTGTTGATAGATCCTGAACGTTTTATTTCCAGTAAACACGCGAGCATTGAATACAAACAGGGAAAGTTCTTTATTACCGATACCAGCACCAACGGCGTCTTCTTGAATAATGGAAGCAACCCTCTTGGTGTTAACCACTCACAAGAGCTGGCCAATGGAGACAAAATTAATATTGGTGATTATCAAATGCAGGTTATTGTTAATGAGCAAGCCAGCACACAATCAACGATAAACCCTGGATGGGAGCCGGAACCTATTGCAAGCGAACTTGAAGATCCGTTCGCACAATTTGATCAAGCGATTCCTCCACCGGCAGCACAAGGATTTGATCAAGGCTTCAATGCGGAACTAGATTTAGCAAACCCATTTGCTGATTCGGGTGTTGATGCGAGTGTTGACCCATTAGCATTATTAGATGGAGATATAACATCTAATAATGCTAATGGTATAGCCGGTGTGGGCGGCGCAGAGTTTCAATCAACTCCTTCGCAAGCAGCTACACCTGCTGATTTCGGTTTTAATTCTAGTTCAGGGTTAGATTCTGGTTTAGATAACAATGTCGATAATTTTTTTGCGGATGCCAAATCTGATATACCACCCCCTTCTCCATTAAACGAACCATTTACTCCGCCGTCTACATCTATTCCTGATGATTGGGATATTATGGGTGGTGATGATCTGCTTTCAAATAACGCTCCTGCACCAACTACTGCCGAACAGCATGCCGGTTCATTTTCTGACCCTGCCACTCCAAAAAATGGTGAATCCATCAATGCATTTGAAGACGACATTTTTGCTGCGTTGGAAGTGCCGGACACCACACATACACCTCAAGCTCCAGCGATTGAATCAGCCGTCGCGCTTGAAAGCCCCGGCCAAGCTCAAACACCAGCACCACTGGTAGACAACCAAGCAATCGATGATTTTCTTTCGGATACTCCATCGCCACAGTCAATACCACATGCTGAAGCAATGGCTCCGCAAGCGCATATTGCACCAATTTCTGCGCCCGTAACACCACCAACACCGGTTGCTCAAACAACTCCTCCACCACCAATTCAACCTACTGCTACGCCTTCAAACGCACGGCCAACAAATGAAGATGGCGATGCTTTGCTTCAGGCATTTTTTCAAGGTGCGGGAATAGACCCACAACGGCTTAGTTTTGCTGATAAACGTTCTTTGATGCTAAAAATTGGGCTATTAACACGCACCAATACCGAAGGGCTTATGATTGCGTTGCGGGCACGAACCACAATTAAAAGCAGCTTCCGTGTGAACAAAACGATTATCGCACCGGTAGAAAATAACCCGCTAAAATTCCTGGTAACTGCTGATGACGCGTTGGCGACAATACTCTCTGACGACAGGCCTGGTTACATGCCAGCAAAGCAAGCTGTTGATGAAGGTTACAGTGATTTACAGACTCACCAAATGGCTATGATGGCCGGAATGCAAGCGACAATACGTGCAATCCTTGATCAGTTTAATCCAAACACCTTGGAGCAATCATTTTCGCGTAGCGGTTCAGGCGGCGGTTTACTCGGCTCCAAAAAAGCGAAAAATTGGGATCACTACGCAGAATTTTACCAAAAGCTTTCTGACCAACTGGTTGATGATTTTCAAAATCTGTTTGGTGAGGAGTTTGCCAAAGCTTACGAGGCACAAGTTCAAAAACTCACAAATTCACGGTAAGCTTTTTAATCAATTATATTTCGTCAGCGGAATATACGCTCCGCTGACGAACAAAGTAGCAAACATCATTTCTCCTTGTAGATATTCGGCTCTCCTTCGGCGAATTTCATAACTATCAGTCCCGACTATTCTGTCGCTGACTATTAATTCCTCAAGCAAATAGAGCTATTCCCTTTTGGCGTTAAACCGTGCAATAATCAACACCTTATAGATATCGTTTGCATATTCAGTTTCCGTTCTTTATTTGCGCATTTTTGTGATCATTAAATATCCACAGACATTTTTAAGTATGAAGTGTCGTGTTGATTAGATGAAGGAATTCAACTGTGATCTTCTTCATAGTGGAGTGTACGGAATCAAAATAGAATCAAATAATAACTTCGCTAAATGGAAAACTGAGTGCAACATCGGTGACTTAAACTAAGTTAACACAAGCACATTGAGGGAATGAAATACGCAATGAAAAAATCGATGATTGGGCTGTTCCTTAGCGGGCTGTTAGCAATTACATCCATCAGCGGATGTTCGTTAATAAAACCCATTCCAGATAGTTTTTCCATATCGATAAATACCAGCTCTGATTTGAATCCAGATGATGACGATAGATCTTCACCGGTAGTCTTACGTGTTTATGAGCTAAGTGATGACAAGTTATTTAATGAAAGTGATTTTTTTGATCTCTATGATGAAGATTCCGAAGTATTTGAAACAGCTTTCTACCTGAAAAAACAGGAAATGGAACTCAATCCCAATGAAAGTCGAAAATTGGATATGACCTTATCCGACGACACAAAATATGTCGGGTTTATTGCAGCCTATCGAGATATCGATGCAGCAAAATGGCGAGAAGTACATAGCATCACCAAACAGAGAGCAACCGGTGTTCCGGTCTACTCCAGTCGTGGTTTAGTTGTCGATCTTAAAAAAAATAAAATTGTCGTCTCTGGCAAATGAACGCTGCTATAAAAAAGGTATAACAAAACAATGTCATGGTATAACAAGGTTGCCTGGTCTCAAGGCATGTTTGTCCAGCCCCAACATTTTCAGCAGCATACTCGGTATTTTGAGGAATTAGTTCGCACCCGCTGCAAGGGTATATCCCCGTACGATTGGGGAATTCACCATATTAAACTGGATACTGAATTATTAGCACAGGGGAAATTTGCTATCGAAACCTGTGCGGGCCGTTTTGATGACGGTACACCGTTTACTATCGATGAAGTTGAACACGGCCCATCTGTTCTTGATGTGCCTGAAACACAAAACAAAACTGTTTATCTTTGCCTGCCGTTACGGCGTTCAGGAATGAACGAAATAGATACCAGCAATAGTAAAGAAGGGCTATCACGGTGTATCAGTAAAGAATCATTGGTTCGAGATTCAATCGACAACGCGAGCAACGAAGCACCAGTGCAGATTGCCTATCTCAATTTACGTTTAGCGCTAGATACTGAAAACCTTGGCGACTACACAATCATTCCTATCGCCAAAATCGTGGAACGCCAACCTGATGGCAAAATAGTGCTGAATGAAAATTATGTTCCCCCTTGTTTGAGTTGTAAGTCCGTTCCGCGAATTAATCGTTATGTAGAAGAGTTACAAAAACTCATGGAGCATCGTGCAGATGCACTAGCTGGACGTATATCCGATGGTGGAAGAGGCGCAAATAGCAGCTCTGAAATGGCTGATTTTTTATTACTACAAACCATTAATCGCTACGAACCGCTTTTAGAGCATCTTTCCAATGCGGAAGATATTCATCCAGAAACGCTCTATCAACTCTTCTTGCAAATTGCTGGCGAGCTAACAACGTTCACAAAACACAATCGCCGCCCTGGTGACTATCCTGCTTACCTGCACGATAATTTACACGAAACTTTTACCCCAATACTGGCCGAGCTTCGCCAATCTCTAAGCACTGTGCTTGAGCAAGCAGCTACCCAACTAGATCTTCAAAAGAAAAAATTTGGAATTTATGTTGCACCTGTTGCCGATCGTTCTTCCGTACAAGGTGGATATTTTATCTTAGCGGCAAAAGCGTCCATGAGTGGTGATGATTTACGCCGCCATTTACCACAACAAGCGAAGATCGGTCCTGTAGAACAAATTCGAGAATTAGTAAACTTACAGCTGCCGGGTATCGCATTTCGTGCAATGCCAGCCGCACCGAGACAAATTCCTTATCATTCAGGTTTCACCTATTTTGAGTTAGATAAAAGTAGCGAGCACTGGAAACAGATGGCGCAATCAGGTGGGTTTGCTATCCATATTGGTGGTGAATTCCCAGGTTTGGAACTGGAATTTTGGGCAATAAAAGAGTAATGCCATGGCAGATAACGATATATTTTCCCATTTGAACGACGAAGACAGAACAATCCTGAAACCTTCACCTGGGGGTGGAGGCAATAAAACAGTGATTCGCCCGACGCCTGGTGGCCAAGTACCACCACAGGGCAGTGTGCCAAATCAAGCAGCTGCCTCTATGGGTCGGCCTATTAATTTACATAATGTTTTAGATAAGTCTGATAACAATCCCATACTGGCTGTCGCAAAACCGATCCTCTCCCTGCTTACACGCTTAAGTCAAACTCATCAACATAATGATGTACCAGGCTTACATACACGAACGATTCAAGAGATTAGAAATTTCGAAACAAATTCGCAACAAAAAGGAATCAATGCTCAACACATCACTATTGCGCGTTACATTCTTTGCGCCGCAATTGATGAAACCGTATTGAATACCCCATGGGGAAGCAATAGCAACTGGCCATCACAAAGTCTTTTAAGTACTTTTCATCGAGAAAATACTGGTGGACAAAAGTTTTTTGCATTGCTGGAAAAAATGCAACAAAGCCCTGGCCCCAATATCGATTTGTTAGAACTAATGGCTGTTATATTAGCGCTGGGTTTTCAGGGCAAGTATCGCGTCGTTCAAGGCGGCGTTAACCACTTAGAGACTATTCGCACCCAGCTCCACCAACAAATTGCGATGTTTAGAGGGGAATATGAACGCAGTCTTTCACCGCATTTTGAAGGTATAAAAATCAAAAGTGCGGTGGATAAGAACGTTCCGCTCTGGGTTATTGGCGCTATCGCCGGTGCAATTATCGTAGCCGCCTATATCGGGTTTAGCTTTGCTTTAAACAGTGATGCAGAACCTGTTTTGCAGAAACTTCAGGAAATTAACCAAATCGAACAAAGCAACGAATCATGAAAGCAATCATAAAAATTCTGACAAATCCGTTGTTAATATCAATTATCGGACTCATCGCGATTGGTGTCGTTATCTGGTTTGGCGGGCCGATGATTTCCGTCAATGAAACCACCCCACTCGAATCTGACATGTCTCGACTGCTTACCATATTGGTGATAACCATTTTGTGGGGGCTAAATAATTTTCGTGTGCAAAATAAGCAGAAGAAAAAAGATGCAGAAATGATGGGGGAAATCGCACAATCCTCTCCATCAGCACCGACAGATTCCCGTTCTGAAGAAGAAGCTAAAGTCCTGCAATCTCAGTTTGGCGACGCACTCAATATTTTAAAAGCCAGCAAAAAAAGTGGTGATCAAACTGGAACCGCCATACATGAATTACCCTGGTACATAATTATTGGCCCTCCAGGCTCAGGTAAAACCACAGCGCTAATTAATTCTGGGTTGCGTTTTCCGCTAGCAGAAAAAATGGGCCAACAACCCTTAAAAGGCATTGGCGGCACACGCAACTGTGATTGGTGGTTTTCAGATAACGCTATTCTTGTAGACACCGCAGGCCGTTATACCACGCAAGATTCAGATAAAGATGCAGACAGTGCTGGCTGGTCAAATTTTCTCGGCTTACTGAAAAAGCATCGTCCTCGCCAACCGATTAACGGTGCGATCATCGCGATAAGCCTTTCAGAACTGATCTTGCAATCTGAATCTGAAAGACAACAACATGCCAACCAGATTAAAGAACGTTTACAAGAACTTTACACGAATCTTGGCATTCAGTTCCCCGTTTATGTGTTATTAACAAAAACGGATTTGATAGCCGGCTTTAACGAATATTTTGATAATCTTTCACGGCAAGAAAGACAACAAATTTGGGGAATGACTTTCCCAACGTCTGACAATTTCGAATCAAAGTTTGATATTAATTTATTCAAAGATGAATACGACGGACTATTATGTCGCCTGAATGATCGTCTACAGTGGCGAATGCAGGAAGAGCGCGATTTATCCCGCCGTGCGCTCTTGCTTAGCTTCCCTATGGAACTTGCTGCGCTAAAAGAGATGACAGCGCAATTTCTTGATGCCGCGTTTAAGCCCAGCAGTTTTGATAAGCCAGTTAATTTGCGTGGTGTTTATCTCACTTCAGGCACGCAAGAAGGCACACCGATTGATCGAGTCATGGGTGCATTAGCCAGTAATTTTGGTCTCAATCGTCAAACTATTCCCTCCTTCAGTGGGCAAGGAAAAAGTTTTTTCCTAACCGATCTATTTCGTAATGTAGTATTTCCAGAATCTGCGCTTGCCGGCTCCAACCGAGTCTATGAACAAAAACAGAATATAATGCGTAAAGGTGCATATGCCTTTGCATTAATAGCAACAATTGCTTCGGCTGGCTTATGGTCATCTCAGTATGCTGAAATTAAAACGCAAATCGACACAATGGATAAATATGTGGATATGTTTATTACTGAGTCGAACAGTATTCCTGAATCTAATGTAGAACCAGAATTTTTATTAACCTCGTTAACATCAATACAACAAGCGCAAAACAGCGCGACCGATGATTCTCGTGGTATTTTCAGCCAAGCCGGTCTTAGTCAAATGCGCTCGCTCGGCCCTGCAAGTGATGATGCGTATCACCGAACATTACAGCAGCAATATCTACCTCGATTAACAGCTGTATTGGAACAGGAATTAACAGATCCACAAGCCGCGTTGGATTACATCTTTATTACTTTAAAAACCTATTTGATGTTGGCAGATCCCAAACGGTTTGAGAAAGAAGAAGTCACCAACTGGTACGCCAAATATTGGGAAATAAAATTCCCAGGTAACAGCGCTAAACAAGCACAACTGCAGCACCATTTAAAAACATTGTTTGATATCGGTTTTGAACCGATTGTAACAAACGAAAGAGTGGTAAGCGCCAGTCGTTTTGAATTACGCAAAATCCCTTTGGCTAAACGCATCTATACCAGCTTAAAACAGAAAGGTGACAATACCTTAAATGACTTTTTTCTCAGTAGTGTCCTTGAGAGTTCGGAGCAACAGATATTTCTCAACAAGAGTGATATTGAGGAACCACTGTCAGGCATTCCTGGTCTTTACACCAAAGACGGTTACGAATCACTATTCATGGAAGAGAGCGTAAAACTCAGCCAAGAATCAACTAAAGATGATTGGATTTTTGGTGACGCGGATGAAAAAGAGAAATCTAAAATTGACCCTGATCAAATCCACGCTGACGTTGAAGCGTTATATATTAAAGACTTCGTAAAACATTGGACTCGCCTCTTCAAGAGCATAAAAATAACCTCATTTAAAAATCTGGAACACTCTACAGAAGTTCTGGACAACCTAGGCAACAATAGATCATCGTTGATGCGCGTAGTAGAAACCTTAAACATCAATACAGATCTTCGTAACAAACCAAACTTATTACAACAAGTCGGTGCGGATAAACTAGGAAAAATGGGGAAAGTCGGAAAAAAAGCGGCGAAAAAAGTTAAATCAGATGTGCCTTTAACACCAGTGGGTAAAAAACTCCGCGAACACTTCAAGAAGCTGATAGCACTTTCTGAAGTTGTTGATGGAAAACCTGCCGAATTGCAAAGACATCTACAATCGATTATTAAACTTCAAGAATACATGAATGAAGTTTTTGTTTCTGCCGATCCAAATGTCGCCGCACTTGTTGCTAGCATGGAGCGAATGAAAACCAATGGTAAAGATATTATTGGTAAGCTTCGTCGCGACAGTAAAAAAATCCCCGCCCCTGTTGACGGCTGGATTAAAAGTTTAACAAGCTCAAGTTGGCGCGTATTGTTAAGCGCCGGCAAAGAGGAACTCAACAACCGGTGGACAAATCAATTATTGGATGCATATGAGCAGAGTGTTAAAAATCGATATCCTATTTATAAGTCGAGCAAACAACAAACCAGCTTCGAAGATTTTTCAGAATTCTTTGCTCCTGAAGGTATTTATTATGACTTCCTAAATAAAAATATATTCCCCTTTATAAAAGTAGAATCGAAACGTTTTCGTATAAAAACGCTTGAAGGACAGTCGATGGGAATGTCCAAAGCGACTCTCACACAACTGCGTCGCGGCACAATTATCTCGCGTGCTTTTTTCGGTAAAAACGGCGAAAATATTGCCGTCAAATTTCGCCTAACACCAAAAACCTTAGACGCAAAAGTAAAACGTTTCACTCTAAGATTGGACGAAGATAGAATTAGATACCGTCATGGTCCAACGCGCGCCTCATCCCATAGCTGGCCTTTTACTGATGATCCTGCTTCAAGCAAAATTTTGATGCGCTTTGAAAAATCGGGGAGTAAGTCCGAAGAATCCTATAAAGGTACCTGGTCATTTTTCAAGTTACTCGAAAAATCTAATGTTAAAGCGACTAGCAGTTCTGATAAATATAATGTCACTTTCAGCTCTGATGGTTATTTTGCAAAATTTGAATTAAAAGCCAACAGCGTTACAAATCCTTTTAATCTAAAAGTACTGCAATCGTTTAGAGCACCGAGAAAGTTGTAATGACTGCTTCGATTATCACAGGTTATTATGGAAAGCTCCCGGCACGGGGTGATTTCATTCAGAAAAATCTTGCGCCGGAGTTCATTCAAGCTTGGGATAGTTGGTTACAAAATGTTATCGAAATCAGTCGCAACAATCTGCATGAGCAGTGGCTTAATTACTATTTGGTAAGTCCTATTTGGCGTTTTTACTTCACCTTACAAGAGAACGATATTTACACAGGTATCGTATTACCGAGTGTAGACAAAGTCGGTCGCTACTTTCCATTAACGGTTGCCGCAAATATTAAACATTACCCTGCAGTAAGTTCATTCATCATGCAAAACTCACCATGGTACGATGCTGTAGAGAACTTAGCACTACAGGCACTACAAGAAAATATATCTTTCGAAGACTTTAATTCACAAGTAGACGCCCTGCTTCGCTACATAAATATTGATCAACCACAAAGTGAATACCCAAGCAATACTGGATTTCGCGTGCCATTAACTAACTCAGCGTCTCTTGATGTTGCGCTTTCACTTCTTAGTAATCAATCTCCTTCGGAACTGGACCCAAGCAGAAGTTACTGGTGGAGCGTGGGTAGTGAGCAAGTCGCTGGCAATCTGATCTCTTGTCGAGGGTTACCCGATGACAACATTTACACAGCAATGTTAGATGGCCGCTGGGAGTTATGCCATATGCAACAGCTCAATGCATCATCTTTTATACCGTACTAAAAAATAATAATATGACAGATAAGATAGTAAAATGGTCTGCTGCCAAGGAAACAAGCCCTGGTAACGTAAGAGACTATAACGAAGATGCCGGCATGGCAAAAACTCAAAATCGGCTTTGGGTAGTGGCTGATGGTATGGGTGGCCATGAGGCGGGTGATGTTGCGAGTAATATGATCACCCAAGCGCTAGACGGCGTTATCCCGGATGTGGATTTCACCCACTATATTGATCAAATCGATGATGCATTAAGTTCAGTTAACCAACAACTGCGCGTCATGGCACGGGATAAATATAATGGCCGAACTATCGGCAGCACCGTTGTCGCCATGATTGCCTACGACAAATATGTGGCCTACCTATGGGCAGGTGATAGCCGTATCTATCGTGTTCGTAACAGACAGATTACGCAACTCACACGAGATCATAGTGAAGTGCAAAATTTAGTGGATCAAGGCTTGTTAGATGCAAAAGATGCCGAGTCGCACCCCTCTGCTAACGTTATCACCCGAGCTATCGGCGCATCTGATAACCTCTATCTCTCTACAGGGATTGAAGAGATAGAGAATGAAGATCTTTATATCTTATGTAGTGATGGTCTTTATCGAGATATTAGTGAGGGTGAATTACTGCAACTGAGTTTGAGCGGTGACCCTGAAACCGTCTGTGACGATTTGATGCGGGTAGCTTTGTCACGCGAAGCAAAAGATAATATCACAATTGTTGTCACCAAAAGCACCTTCCAAAATGACGATTAGAGATATCAAACAATTTATTGACGCAAGTAATACCGCTAAAATTGAACCGGAAAAACTAGCACATGAAATTTCACACTTAGTTAACAACGGCACCATTACTTCTGAGCAGATCGAATCGACGATTGATGAGTTCGATTATTTAAGTGAAGCGCAGCGTCAACAATTACTACAGTTATTAAATAATATATTGGATGATAATAACGAGAAAACCGTTCTTTTATCGTCAGAAGTGAGAGATGACGAAGGCGACAACAATGATGATAAGACTTACATCAAACCAAGTACAATAGACGATGAAGATGATAAAACCCGTATTAATGCACCTCTGACTGACAAGGACGATAAAACTCGACTTGTTACTACGGAAGCAACGGCACCAGATGATGATAAAACCCGTCTCGTCAGTGATAATGATTTAGATAGAACCGTAGTTTCTCATGAAACCGATTTAGAGAAAACTGCCGTTACCCCACAAACAAACAACACCGCCCCTTCTATTAATACATCACAATCTTCACAGCCCTTACAAACCGGCAGCATTATTAACAACCGATTTGAATTGATGGAGTTGTTAGGCCGCGGTGGAATGGGCAGCGTTTTCAAAGCGAGAGATAAACGCAAAGAGGAAGCCAATGACAGCAATCCGTATGTCGCCATTAAGTTTTTAAACGAAGACTTTAAACAACACCCTCAATCACTAATATCATTACAACGCGAGTGCAAAAAGTCACAGGAACTCGCTCACCCTAATATTATAACCGTTCACGACTTTGATCGAGACGGTGATACGGTCTATATGACCATGGAGCTAATGGATGGTGAGCCCTTAGATGAACTCTTGGCAAGATATAAAAATATCGGACTTGAGCACGAACTCGCACTGAATATTCTTAAAGACGTTAGCCTTGCACTCGCCTATGCACATGAAAAAGGGCTTGTTCACTCAGACTTCAAACCAGGCAATGTATTTGTTACGAAAGACGGCCGTGCAAAAGTATTGGATTTTGGTATCGCGCGCGCGGTTAAACATAGCGGTGAAACATCAACAGGTGATAGCACAGTATTTGATGCAGGCGAGTTGGGTGGACTCACACCCGCTTATGCCAGTTGTGAAATGCTAGAGGGTGAAGTACCCGCCCCAGCTGATGATATTTATGCCGTAGGTTGTGTCGCTTATCAACTTTTCACTGGCACCCATCCTTTCAACAAGCTACCAGCGAATCAAGCGAGAGACAAAAAGCTCACGCCCAGCCCATTAAAACAACTTGAGCGAAAACAGGCGCAGGCGTTACTCAACACACTTAAGTTTGATCGGACACAACGTACGGAAACTGCACAAGTTTTCGTTGACGAGTTTTTTGAGAAAAAGCAGGCAAGTAAAGGTTTAAAATTTTCTTTAGCTATTGCTGCACTATTGCTAATTGGTGTTGGTGTAAAATTGTTCCTCGATTTTCAAAGCCAACAAGCAGTCATTCAACTTATTAGCACTGTCAATCAAGGCGATGCGACAACCGTTGCAAATTCTATTTCTCAAATTAACCAATTAAACCAAAGTGCCAAAGAGACCGTGCTACTAGAAGTAAGAGACAGAGTTATCGACTTTTACTCTAATCAGGCATTACCTCTAGTTAATCAAAACATGGGTAAATACGATTATCCTCAAGCGCTGGACGTATTAAGCAGCGCAAAATCACTCTATCCTGATTCGGCAAAAATACAGGATCTTATCGACCAATTACAAAGCCGAAAAAATCAACTCTTGAATACGCTAGCTAATCAGATCAACGAGTATGTCAACAAAGGCAGTTTGCACACTAAAACCACAACAGATGATATCAATGAAGTTTTTGAATTGATCCGGGTTATTGACCCTCAAAGTAAACTGCTAAATGACCAACGCTTACAGCTCGCTTACTCTCGAGAAATTAAAAAAACACTCAATGATAACAAACTGAAAACAGCATTACTGTTAATAGAAAACGGTCTTTCGCTTTTCCCCGCTAGCAAAGAACTAACGCATTTACAAACGCTCTACGAAAACCAAAAAGTACAAGCCTCTGAAGACAAGAAATTAGCTGAATTACAAGAAAAACTTAAAAAAGCAGGCACTAAAATATCTGATGTCACCCGACAAAAAGCAATTAAACGCCACAAAGAGAAACTAGGCCTACTAATAGATTCTCCGTTTGATCATGATAATTGGATCAATAACCTTCATTCAGAAATTGTGTCACTAAAAACGTTTTTAAATCGTAAAGATAGCGAAGCTGATAAATTGATTTCGCAAGCAAGCAAACTTATCGTAGATCGGGCAAAATCGGAAAGGCGTGACGGTAACCTGGTTACGGCGCGCAGATTGCTCAACACAGCGAAAAAGCTCGCACCAAACAATGCTACACTTCAACGTGAAAGTCGAGCATTAGCGGTTGCAGAGAGAAAGAGTAGCAATGAGCAAGCATCTCTTGAACGCTCAGAAAAAATTAAAGCGTTAAAACAAACATTACTTACTCAAGCTAAAGCAAATGATGTCAAAGCGGCAAAAACAAGCTTAGAAAAGCTACAACAACTCGATCCGAAAAATACTTTTATCCAAGAACAAGGACCAAAGGCAATTGGTGATGCGTATATGCGCTTAGCTGATGGTTTATCCAAACGAGATAATTTTTCACAAGCACTTGCTCTAATTGAAGCAGGCCTTACAGTTACACCGCACTATAACCTATTGAACACTGCTAAAGAGCGTTACGCGGCTGAAATTGCATTGATTGAATTAACGGAAAGTTTTGCGGCTCTTGACCTCAATGATGAAAAAACGATCGAAAAGAAGCTTGCACAACTAAAGCGTGGTTTTCCCCAAAATATTGATCAAATAAGAAAAACGCTTTCAAGTCAGTTGCTCAACAGCATTAAAGCAGCAGCAGAAAATGACCAAGCAGCGGCAAAAATCTTTGCCGAGACAGCGCAAGCACTCTTCCCAGAAAACAGTGAGATTATGGCGTTAACTAAACGTTCGAGTAAATTCCAAGCTGCCGGTGGTCAAGCGTGCAAAAACAGTTATGCCGGCCATGGTAAAAGAACACGAGCAACTTGTTATGATATATTAAAAAATGGACGTAAAGCGCCTCTTTTGATTGTTGTTCCCGGCGTAACAGCGTCAGACAAACCCTTCGCCATTTCAAAATACGAAATTTCTGTCTCCGATTTTAATGAGTATTGCAACAATGACAAAGCCTGCACAAGCAAAAGTAACAATGGAGAAAAAACGCCAGCAGTCAATATGAATATTGATACTGTCAATAACTATCTACAATGGTTATCTAATGAAACAAAAAATCGATACCGCCTACCTACCGTTACCGAGTGGCAACATGCAGCAAATGCTGCGGGTAAACAACCAATAAAAGATTTCAACTGCCGGCTAATGTTGGGGAATAAGCAAATAAAAGGCTTACACCTTGTTAATGTGCAATCCGGCAAGCAAAACGATTGGGGGCTGAAAAACTATATAGGTAACGCACAGGAGTTTGCCATGGAGAATGGAAAAATCTACGCCAACGGTGGCGCCTATACGGATTCTTTTTCTAAATGCGATATTAATTTACAACGTCGGCACAACGGCAGCGCTGACGACATCACCGGCTTTAGAGTCGTTAAGGAACTGTAATGACAGATAATACAGTGCAGCTGGAAAAGATATTACACGACCATATGATGGGCCAACTACCGTTGGCTGCTTATCGCCAAAAAAGAGCTCGTTATATAAAAAGATATATAGAAGATTGCGAAAAAGATAACACACTACGCAGAACCAACTACCCAAATAGCACCCAACAATATAACGGCCAACAGCAAGCTTCTCCTGCCCAACCATCGGATTTATCCATACCGAAAGTTGTCAACAAAGAACCCGGTGTTGCAAGCGCCCTCATTAAGTTTTTCCTGATTATATTGTTGATTGGTGGTGCAGCGGCGGTCTGGTATCTGTCTCAAAATAGTAAGCAACAAATTCAAATCGAACCTGAACTTATCAATCCTCTACAAACAGAAATCAATGAGCCAGCGATAAACCTCGAACAATCAATAGGATTGTTTGTTTTTAAGTTTATTGAGAATGACAAATGGGATACAAATTCTCTGTCTGACTTTTTGGTAAAATGGAAGGCATTAACGAGAAAACAACAGAGTGATTTACGAAAAAGCGCTAGCTTTCTTCAGCTTAGTACGATGTTAAGAGAGAGAGTTATTGAGCAGAGAGGCTTAAAAGAGATTGATAAAAATGCCGAAAAGCAAGAAAGTCTATTGCTGTGGTTTTCTTCACAACTATCAATTAGTATAAATTGACCACACACTCTACAGAGTTTCCACGACCATGATAAGTCATGCTATCGAAACTTATCATTTTCGCTAACGCGATACCTCGGCCGTGTGAAGCACTAAGTCGTTCTGTATGAATTTCCATATAGTCACTCCAGTTAAACCCTTGGCCTTCGTCAGTTACAGTCACTATAATTTTATCTTCTGTTCGATATAACTTCACAAACACTAAACGTTCTTTATATTTTTTTTCTGCTAACCGTGCGGAAATCTCTTCATTCCAAAAGTTATTCTTTAACAACTCCGATTTTTTTTCGTAACTAATTTCCAAATTACCATGTTCAACTGCGTTAATCATGATTTCAGTCAACCCAAGTAGTGCCTTTTCTGAATCTGGATAGAGCAACGCCAAACTTGCTGCAATTTTTCTTGCATCTTCAATAGTTTTAAACTGCAATGTAATATCATTGATATGGCGGAAAATATCATCTGTATTATTCTTCGCTTCAACAATGTTACGAAGATTTTCATAATCTTCTATGGCTGATTTAACAACGGTTAACAACAATTCGGGATCAAACGGTTTAGTTAAATAATAATAAGCCCCTGCTTTCATACCATCAACAACATCTTTACTGGAAGCGGCCGCTGTTTGAAATATAACAGGAACATTCGTTAAATGAGGATTTTCACGGATTTGTTTCAATACATCAAAGCCACTCATACCCGGCATCATTCTATCTAACAATATTGCTGAAAAGAAATACCCACCCGTTTTCAACAAATTAAGCGCTGTTTCACCATCTTCAGCTTTGACAACTTCATAACCAACGTCAGTAAGATGCTCTTCTAATATATCTAAATTGATTGCTTCGTCGTCAACAATTAATATGGTTGGTTTACTTTCGAAACTTTTTAAGGCTTCACCCATCACATGTGTCCGTTTTATAAATTATCACAATATTTAGCCTAATTCCTAAACAAGCTATCGTTAGGTTCAAATCCAATGAAAAATGTCATTGATTGTATATTCGTCGCTGAAGCACATCCCATTGGCTAATTTTCGTTTCTGTAAACAATTGTTAGCTCAGCGTTTATCCTCATTAAAATATTCAACAATAAAATATTCAAAAAATAATTATTCTAATCTAACCCGATGAGGTTCACCCATAAGGTATCGAAGTAATATCATTCTTCAAAATACATTACATTAAATGCTAGAAAATAAGTAATAAATGAATTACTGAATTATACACTATTTATTTCGACAACACTTACAAGGCCTTTAAAAAAGTACCATTGTGAATGTTAGATACCTTACTAAAACAATTAGTAAAATACTTAGTTAAAATAAAAAGGAGGCCTAAGCCTCCTTCTTTTGTAGTGTTTGTCTCTTAATCATTTTTGAAACAAATAGTTTTTTTTGCCAATTTCATCTGGGAACTATTCCCCAATCAAATTAAGCATTTCAAATACACTAGAATGCGGCGTGTTTAGGAACACGAGGGAAAGGAATAACATCACGAACATTTTCCATTCCAGTAATGTAATTCATAAAGCGTTCAAAGCCCAGTCCAAACCCTGCGTGTGGCACAGTACCGTATCGTCGAAGATCTCTATACCACCACAACTCTTTACGCAAATGGTCATCATTCATTTTTTCGTCAAGAACATCCAAACGCTCTTCCCGCTGGCTTCCGCCAATGAGTTCACCAACACCAGGAACGAGCACATCCATTGCGGCGCAAGTTTTTCCATCATCGTTTCGACGCATATAAAACGCTTTAATCGTCTCTGGATAGTTCATAACGATAACAGGCCCATTAACATGCTTCTCACAAAGATAGCGCTCGTGTTCAGATTGTAAATCTACACCCCATTGAACAGGATATTCAAATTTTTGATTCGCTCTTAATAAAATATCGATAGCGTCTGAATAATCCATACGAACAAATTCCGATTGGCTTACTTTTTCTAATCTATTAATTAAACCTTTTTCCACATGCTGATTAAAAATTGAAAAATCATCTTCGCATTCATTCAGTAATGTGGTGATAATTTGTTTTAAAAAATCTTCCGCGAGTTCCGCATCATCATTGAGATCAGCAAACGCTATTTCAGGCTCCACCATCCAAAATTCAGCAAGATGACGACTAGTATGGGAATTCTCAGCGCGAAATGTCGGACCAAATGTATAAACTCTCGATAGCGCCATACAGTATGCTTCAACGTTGAGCTGGCCAGAGACCGTTAAGTATGCGGCCTCACCAAAAAAATCGTGGGAAAAGTCAGGCTGAGCATTCTCTTTGGGAAGATTCATAAAATCGAGTGTGCTGACTTTAAACAACTCTCCAGCACCTTCACAATCACTTGCGGTAATAATGGGTGTATTTACCCAATAAAAATTATTGTTGTTGAAGTATTCATGAATAGCGAATGAAGCTCTATTTCTAATTCTACTGATAGCACCAAATACGTTAGTTCTGGGTCGCAAGTGAGCAACGGTTCGCAAATACTCAAAACTATGGCGCTTTTTAGCGATAGGATAATGCTCAGGATCATCGACCCAACCGATAATTTCTACAACGCTTGCTAAAACTTCAAGTGATTGCTCTTTTCCTTGGCTATTGGTTAAAACACCTTTAATGATCACGCTGCAACCTGTGTTGGCTTTCAGTATTTCAGCTTCATAGTTTTCCAGCTTATTATCTGCAACAATTTGAATACCATCAAAACAGGAACCATCGTAAACATTGAGAAATGAGAATCCCGCTTTCGAATCTCTACGAGAACGCAGCCATCCTTTAATTGTCACCTTTTGATCAGCCTTAAAATCACCAAACAGAATGTCTTTGATCTGATAATTTGCCTTCATTAAATCCCCTTATTTTAATTGAGTTCCTTCTAATTCAGTGTAATAGCAGATTTCTCAATTCTCCAGTAAAACTATCGCTAAGTTATTAATAACACTAGAAGTTACTTCACAGATTCATTTTTTTGAGAACCTACAAGTCCCAATTTAATGCATAATTACGACCTTAATTGAAAAATCTCCTCAATTTCAGCGATTTCTCTTTAAAAATTATAATAATAAGATATAATCGCCGCCTATTTAGTACCCATTCGGTTCCTCGTGCTCTCACAAGCTAGTGCGCTACAACCCCCCACAAAAGGCAACAATCATGACATCCGCAGTAACAACAAGCTTTTCAGACTTGGCACTGTCCGCACCAATATTAACTGTACTGGAGGAGATAGGCTACGAAACACCATCCCCAATCCAAGCGGCTAGTATCCCCAAAATTCTCGATGGTCACGATATCATCGGTCAAGCACAAACAGGAACCGGCAAAACTGCTGCATTTGCACTACCGTTTCTCAGCAAATTAGATCTTTCCATTAAAAACCCGCAAATTCTCGTGTTAGCACCGACCAGGGAGTTAGCCATACAGGTTTCTGAAGCTTTCCAAACCTATGCACGTCATTTAAAAGGTTTTCATGTACTGCCAATCTATGGTGGTCAAAGCATGGGAACTCAACTAAAACAATTAAAACGTGGGGCACACGTTGTTGTTGGTACGCCAGGCCGAGTCATGGATCACCTACGTCGAAAAACCTTAAACCTGGACAACTTAACATCATTGATACTTGATGAAGCCGATGAGATGTTGAAAATGGGTTTTATCGATGATGTCGAGTGGATTTTGGAGCAAACGCCAGACGAGCGCCAAATTGCACTATTCTCAGCAACCATGCCTCCCGAAATCCGTAAGATTGCCAATCGGCATCTGAATAAACCAGAAGAGGTAAAGATCAAAACAAAAACCTCAACCGTTGATACAATCACTCAACATTACTGGCAAGTCACTGGAATACACAAGCTCGATGCGCTAACTCGAATACTTGAAGTTGAAGAGTTCGACGCCATGATTATTTTCGTTCGCACCAAAAATGCAACCGTTGAACTAGCGGAAAAATTGGAAGCTAGGGGGTATTCGAGCTCGGCGTTAAATGGTGATATGAACCAAGCATTACGTGAAAAAACCATCGACCGCCTTAAAGGTGGCTCGTTAGATATTGTTGTTGCCACCGACGTTGCTGCACGAGGCTTAGATGTAGAACGTATGAGCCACGTTATGAACTACGATATTCCTTATGACACAGAAACATACGTACATCGTATTGGTCGTACTGGTCGTGCGGGAAGAACAGGAACGGCAATTCTATTTGTTTCACCCCGTGAAAAACGCATGTTGCGCGCAATAGAAAAAGCAACTAAACAAGTGATAACTCCAATGAAAATGCCTACACGTGAAGATGTTATCTATCGCCGTGTAGAACAATTTAAAGAGCAACTCGGTAGTACCATTGAATCTCAAGACCTTAGCTTTTTTGAAGAGTTGATCGAGCAGTTTCAAAGCGAACATAATATTGCATCAAATGAAATTGCTGCTGCCCTCGCCTACCTTGCTCAAAAAGAGCGCCCTTTAATTATTGAAGAAGCTCCTGTTCGGGCTGAACGTAACCGTGGTGAACGTGATCGCAGAGACGACAGAGGTGATGACAAGCCAAAGCGTAAAAGACGAAGCCAGGGCGATGAGAATATGATTTGTTATCGCATTGAAGTTGGTCATACACATGGTGTGCAACCTAAAAATATAGTTGGTGCTATCGCTAATGAAGCCGGTGTCGATAGCAAACATATTGGCGCAATCGATATTCAAGAAAACTTCAGTCTGGTTGACCTACCAGACGGAATGCCAGATGAAATTTTTAGACACCTTAAAAATGTGTATGTCTGTAATCAAAAGTTAAATATCGCGCTAGACTCCGAGAAAAAAGGATCTCCGAAGAAAAGTAGTGCTCATTCAAAATCCGACAAAAAAAAACGAACAAACAGTAGTAATAAACGAATGGTTAAGCACTAATCCAACTTAGTATAGAAATAAAAAGCCAGTGACGTGTCACTGGCTTTTTGTTTTTAGCTCTTAGCATTAGTGTTAATCTAGGTTCATGATAGAGCTAATAAGTTTTCGTACTCTATTTACACCACCCCATCAAACATAAATGATACGGATTATTCGATAATTATCCAGTTGCCACAAGGCAACCCATTAACCAGCTCGCATGATATTGTCCCCATCTATCATCATCGCAACACTTTTTCCGCCAAATCGTTTTGTCACTTTGTCCGCTTCGTTTCGAACACTGCTCGGCATGTTCTTTTCCATGTGCCCATTAACCAGCCCAAGAACGGTATATGAAACAGCATCAAAAAGTAAATTCAATTGCGCGTTTCCACCAACATGAATGTGATTTACATTAGTTGTACCCGGAGCAGTTCTTCCTCGTGCAGATTGATTAAAAACCATTGTCACAGCTTTTGCCAATACCGCATCGCTGCCCGCTATTTCACTCACTGCATCAGCATGAACAAGACCTTCTGCAACTTTCGCCGTTGGCATTTCAACATAATAGGCTAAATGAGCACCACAACCGCTGGCATTACAGGTGTAATCACCATAGGGTTCTGACTGAGTAGATTTTAAACCGCATTTCCCACAAACGTATTTGTAAGCCATCTTTATTAATCCTTTATATTTAGCATATCTATGATTGTAACGTAGTACGTTCCTTATTGTTTTAAGGTACAACCACATTGACTAGTTGGTGCATTATTATCGTTTCAATTCACACACCCTTGAAGGGTGCGACGATACATGGCGAATCAAAAATGATTTTAGCGGCAACCATATTCTGAGCAATTGAAACAGATTGCGATTCATCATCAGCTCTCCACAATAGCCCATCAAAAATGGCGATACTGAAACTTGACCGAAACAGAGAATATTACCAATCGCTAACACAGGAAATTGTCCGAGTTTGTCATCACCTTCTTTAATAACAATTGTCTCTCGTTCTTCATGAAGATAACTTTTCTGCTGTGTGATATAGAGCGTATTTTGAAAATTTTTCATTCACCCTCTTCGAACAGTTTATTGATATAAGACACTGAGTGATCTTTTCTGAATGTGGCTGGTTCACATAAATCTGTTAATAAACAAGCGCGACATCTTTTCACTTCTCAGTAACTCGCGTGTTTCTCATCTCCTCAATACACAAAGAATGTTCCCTTCAGCGGTAAAGCGATTATCAGCCCAAACTTGTTCAACGTGAATTAACGCAAACTGACACGGACAGAACGTATAGTGCTGTAGCGCTGATAGCATAAGAGTTTGGGTATTCTCATTCATTTATTAGTTTTTTCATTCACATTTGATAGATTTTCTTGATCTTCCAGTAACTGATCAAAGTCAGATTTAAAAAGCCTATCCTGAACAATCCTATATTTTTCAAATTCACTCTCTGCATGATCCTTTGCAATTTTTGCCGTGATTTTTCCAGCATCTTACAGAATTTCGCGCTCATCAAATTCCAAAAACAGATCAAGCCGTTTGCTCCAATCGTCCATAGTCATCGGTATTTTTCGAATTGCCCGCCCTTCAGCCAAATCAATATACGCATTGACGATACTCCCTAAAGATTCAAGTTCTTCTTTCTTTAAATAGTTTTTCGCAACACTCACATCGGGTTTAACAACCTTCCCATCAGGCGCATTGTTCCAAGCAGTCAGCCCCATATTTTCCTGATCACTATCCGCACGTTTCATGATCAACTCTGCTGCAATATGCCCATGTATAGCGAAGTGAAGCTTATTTTGAACTTTTGCGAAAAAGTTTTTTGTCACCTCCGAATTTTTATTGTAATCCAAACTGGTTACATAAATATCGGTTACCTTTTGATAGAAACGGCGTTTACTTAACCGAATCTCTCGAATTTCGGCCAACAAATGTTCAAAATAATCTTCATCAAGAAAAGAACCATTTTCAAGACGTGACTTATCTAACACATAACCTTTGATCGCAAACTCGCGTAATACTTGAGTTGCCCACTGACGAAACTGTGTTGCACGTTTGGAGTTAACGCGATAGCCAACGGAAATGATGATATCCAAGTTATAGAAGTTGGTTGGTTTGGTAGAAAATTCGGAAATTCCGAATTTTCTCAGTGTCGAATTTTAGTCCAACTCACCTTCAGCGTATATATTTTTGAGATGCTCATTGATCGTAGAAACTGACTTGCCAAACAATTCAGAAATCAGTTTCTGTGTTAACCAAACAGTTTCATCTTCCACGCGCACTTCAATACTATCCTCACCGGCTTGCGAGGTGAAAATGAGAAATTCGGCGGTGGAATTTCGGATGAGTTTTTTCATGTCATCTGTCTATCACTTTAAAAGTACATTTTATACTGTACAAAGATATAACTCTATTCAATGCACCTACTGGAAAAATCACCATGAAAGGCGAACTAAGCCGGTTCATCCCCACGCATGTGGGGAACACGATCGCACAGCGCTGCCAACCAAACCGGTGCGGCGGTTCATCCCCACGCATGTGGGGAACACCCGAGCACAAGTTAAGAAGATACATTCAAGAGCGGTTCATCCCCACGCATGTGGGGAACACCTGCATCAGCACCTTCAAAACCTTCTCCTTCACGGTTCATCCCCACGCATGTGGGGAACACGTAGTGGGGCTGTCACAACAAATAGCGGTACCCGGTTCATCCCCACGCATGTGGGGAACACCCATTCTATTTTCGCCAGCCGGCACATCATCACGGTTCATCCCCACGCATGTGGGGAACACTTTTTGATTGTGTTCTGCAGCTTAATTTTATACGGTTCATCCCCACGCATGTGGGGAACACGCTTCCCGCTCTGGATTCTGCATTTTTGCCACCGGTTCATCCCCACGCATGTGGGGAACACGAAGTCGCCAATCGTAAAGGTCATTGAGATACCGGTTCATCCCCACGCATGTGGGGAACACGTCTGGTTCGTTTGCGGCGTAGAGTTTTATTCCGGTTCATCCCCACGCATGTGGGGAACACCACATAACCAACACCGAGAGTGGCAAACAAACCGGTTCATCCCCACGCATGTGGGGAACACAGGAATACCTGTAACAAAAGAAACCGCCGCAGCGGTTCATCCCCACGCATGTGGGGAACACTCTTTATCAAATCTGGTTGATTTATTGCCACGCGGTTCATCCCCACGCATGTGGGGAACACGTCACACAAGGACCTTTTGATTTATACAGTCCCGGTTCATCCCCACGCATGTGGGGAACACTGGTAGTAAAGAATTAATGAAATTTGGAGGTACGGTTCATCCCCACGCATGTGGGGAACACATAGATATTGCCATTTATACGATGCATCGAAGCGGTTCATCCCCACGCATGTGGGGAACACATAAAAAACTAAAAGAGGCCATTTTCGATCAGCGGTTCATCCCCACGCATGTGGGGAACACTGATCCCTGAAAAGTGGCGTATATGACAGTTACGGTTCATCCCCACGCATGTGGGGAACACGCTCCCATTAGTTACGATTCCTGCGTCTATAGCGGTTCATCCCCACGCATGTGGGGAACACTCCCTAGGTCGACAAATATCGCAATACACTTTCGGTTCATCCCCACGCATGTGGGGAACACTTTAAAGGAGTATGATGTTAATGTGGTATGTGCGGTTCATCCCCACGCATGTGGGGAACACATATGGGTGTATATATCTACAGCCTAGTTTAACGGTTCATCCCCACGCATGTGGGGAACACAGACCAACCGAAGGAACTGGAAGCGCTGGAAGCGGTTCATCCCCACGCATGTGGGGAACACGACAATGCGCAATGTATTGTTCTATGCTTTTGCGGTTCATCCCCACGCATGTGGGGAACACTTCTTTTTTGGTTGCTTCGTACCGCTTCTTTTCGGTTCATCCCCACGCATGTGGGGAACACGCTTCTTCACTATCTGCAATAACTGTTAAACTCGGTTCATCCCCACGCATGTGGGGAACACTTTAAAAGAGTATGATGTTAATGTGGTATGTGCGGTTCATCCCCACGCATGTGGGGAACACTTTAAAAGAGTATGATGTTAATGTGGTATGTGCGGTTCATCCCCACGCATGTGGGGAACACTACAACATAGTTTAGGGGATGCATTACAGCATCGGTTCATCCCCACGCATGTGGGGAACACTTCAATATTAGCTATTGATCACGATACCGAACCGGTTCATCCCCACGCATGTGGGGAACACAGCCGGTAACTTGAGAACTACCGCAGAACATGCGGTTCATCCCCACGCATGTGGGGAACACTCCTTTGCTTTTCTATAACTAAACTCATGTGCCGGTTCATCCCCACGCATGTGGGGAACACCCTGAATCAATACCAAAATCCTGAAAAGCTTGCGGTTCATCCCCACGCATGTGGGGAACACTTCAAAATAATAAGATATTTCGGTTTCTAACCCGGTTCATCCCCACGCATGTGGGGAACACGAATTCTTTTTGTCGGAATGTTTCGCCATTGGCGGTTCATCCCCACGCATGTGGGGAACACCCAAGCAACACCACAGAGGAAAAAATAAAAAGCGGTTCATCCCCACGCATGTGGGGAACACCTCATTTTTAAACTCCCAATCAGTAACATTATCGGTTCATCCCCACGCATGTGGGGAACACTATTTTTGGAGTCGCAGTCGAGAAAAAGAATGCGGTTCATCCCCACGCATGTGGGGAACACCTGGCGAGGACTTCTAGGTCATCGACATCTGGCGGTTCATCCCCACGCATGTGGGGAACACACCATATTTATCAATACAAGCCCTAGAAAATTCGGTTCATCCCCACGCATGTGGGGAACACAATTCCCAAATAGTAAACAATACTGTTATTGCCGGTTCATCCCCACGCATGTGGGGAACACAAGAACGAGTGATGCATTAATGAACCGATATTCGGTTCATCCCCACGCATGTGGGGAACACAAGATAGCTGGATGTGTATCATTTGGAGAATACGGTTCATCCCCACGCATGTGGGGAACACATCCAAAAGTTATAATTAATTTAATATCCGCTCGGTTCATCCCCACGCATGTGGGGAACACCTGACCCTAATTTTGGTGCAGTATATTATCGACGGTTCATCCCCACGCATGTGGGGAACACAAGGTAGACGTTTAAAAAATAAACGTCGTAAGCGGTTCATCCCCACGCATGTGGGGAACACAACCATTCCGACTTGCTAACCGTTTATAGGTACGGTTCATCCCCACGCATGTGGGGAACACTCAACATAAGCAGGTTGAGGTTAACAGCATCACGGTTCATCCCCACGCATGTGGGGAACACGACCAAATACATTTTTTATTCATCTTCAAAACCGGTTCATCCCCACGCATGTGGGGAACACCAGAAGATTATGGTTATAGTATGTACGAAGGAACGGTTCATCCCCACGCATGTGGGGAACACAGAATAATCACCACTAGGGCACTGTTTAATGTCGGTTCATCCCCACGCATGTGGGGAACACAGGCTACCTGTTACCAATTTAAAAGGCACAAACGGTTCATCCCCACGCATGTGGGGAACACCTTTTGGATTTTAAAGATAATGCAGAAATACTCGGTTCATCCCCACGCATGTGGGGAACACGCAAGTTACAGCAGTAGCAGGTTTGATACCCAACGGTTCATCCCCACGCATGTGGGGAACACCTACGAATAAGACGTGCTCACGGGGAAAACCTCGGTTCATCCCCACGCATGTGGGGAACACAAGTTCACGACAAGAAAACAATCTATTCTGTACGGTTCATCCCCACGCATGTGGGGAACACATAGTGGTTTAAGCTTAAAGTAATTATACACCGCGGTTCATCCCCACGCATGTGGGGAACACAACATGCGAGATTAAATTACGAACCTTTATTACGGTTCATCCCCACGCATGTGGGGAACACCTAAAAAACAATGAGACACGTTCGAAGATTTCCGGTTCATCCCCACGCATGTGGGGAACACCGACAAGCTCCCTCTCTTTTTCCACTGTTAACCGGTTCATCCCCACGCATGTGGGGAACACATTCATAACCACGTTACCGACAGCCAGTTTACCGGTTCATCCCCACGCATGTGGGGAACACCTGCTCGTTTTGCCCTCAATTCAAAGCTCAGCCGGTTCATCCCCACGCATGTGGGGAACACATGAAATATGACATAATCAGTGCCCCTGCTCGCGGTTCATCCCCACGCATGTGGGGAACACTTTACCGCTTTGCGCTCAATAAACAGTTTACACGGTTCATCCCCACGCATGTGGGGAACACTTTATACACAAAACCAGAAAAGTTAAAAATAACGGTTCATCCCCACGCATGTGGGGAACACATAGGGAAGCTGAAAACAGCAGACACATGTTCCGGTTCATCCCCACGCATGTGGGGAACACTGTTTCAAACAGAGAGTAAGCAGGTATAACACCGGTTCATCCCCACGCATGTGGGGAACACGCGACGTATTGTGAAGTTAATGGAAGACCTATTGGTTCATCCCCACGCATGTGGGGAACACTTTATATTCGTTTTTGGAATCATGATTAAACCCGGTTCATCCCCACGCATGTGGGGAACACTTTAAGCACTCGCTTTACCTAAACTGGATTTACGGTTCATCCCCACGCATGTGGGGAACACGTTTCTCTAAAATACCAGCGATCACCTGTTTCCGGTTCATCCCCACGCATGTGGGGAACACATCTAGCGTTCCATCAAACATATAGGTATGATCGGTTCATCCCCACGCATGTGGGGAACACTAAATAATCAAAAACAGTGTGTTCGTATTGTGCGGTTCATCCCCACGCATGTGGGGAACACAATAACTAAAAAATCAGTGGTGCGTAAAAGACCGGTTCATCCCCACGCATGTGGGGAACACACTAAACGTATGCCATTAATTTCATTAGAAAAAAACGGCAAGTCATTTTCTACCAAAGTTAATTGGTAAAAATAAAGGGGCTAGCGCCCCAAATTAACTGCTCAATTGTTAAAGAACTTTCTTCTTATCTTCAACTGGTAAAAATGAAACAAGTCGTAATCCATCCATCTCCACGGGTATGCGACGATTCTCTCCGAGTGTTTGAAAATCAAATCCTGACTCGGTATTAGTTGACCAAGCCATAACGACATTCCCCTCTTCCAGGTCAGCTTCCATATATTGCCAAATTTTTTCCCTGACCCGGCGAGATAAATTCCCCACATAAACTCCTGCACGTACTTCCAATAACCAAATTGCTAACCTTCCCCTTAATCTTGGAGGAATGCTTTCTGTCACCACAACGGTCATCGCCATAGTTTTCTACCCTGCTCGATGCCCATCATCACCAATTGATTCTGCATTGGGTATTGCAGGAGGCACTGATTCTTCAGGAGGCTTTGGTGGTTCAATTTCTCCGGCAGACAAAACCTCTTCAATTGTGGGAATCAGCTTCTTCAAAATTTTTGTTTCACGGAATAAATCCCGGCAACCGTAACGAACGGCTTTATCAGGATTATGCGGCTTTCTCGCTGCAACTTGAAACGCCAAAGGAACAACCGTATCGAATTTAAAAATATCAGCAATGTCGTAAACAAAAGACTGCGGTTTACCTGTGTGAATAAAACCAACTGCGGGAGCATAACCTGCTGCTAGAATGGCCGCTTCAGTTATGCCATACAAGCATGATGTTGCCGCACTTAAACATTGATTGGCAATATCACCTTTCTCCCAATCTTTTGGATCATACTTTCTGCCATGCCATTCTACGTTATGCCTCTTCGCTAATAGTTGATAGGTCTTGCGAACACGTGCACCTTCAATCCCCCTGAGTTGTTCCACACTTCGTCGTTCTGGCGCAGGTTCTCCAAATCGCATTTCATACATTTTACGAACGACTTTCAAACGTAACGTATCATCCAATGCCAATTGCGCTTGGTATAACAATCGATCAGAACGCGCACCACCGGGTTGCCCTGCTGCATATAGCCTGACTCCCGCTTCACCAACCCACACCAGCAATGTTCCGACTTGTGCCGCTAATTTTATTGCTGCATGCGAAACTCGTGTACCCGGCTCTAACATGATGCAAGCAACCGATCCCACGGGAATATGTGTTCGCACACCTGTTTCATCGATTAAAACAAATGCGCCATCTTTCACATCAATCTGCCCGTAGCGAAGAAAGATCATTGAAATTCGATCCTTGATAGGTATTGGTTTAAGTGGGAGAAACATTGTCAATCAAAAATACAGGTTTATTTTCCTTCAACCATGTAACAACTGTAACCAATAACTTTTCTGCCTGCACAATACATTCACGCATCGAAGCCTCAGAAACAATATCACCTGAGTAGTCTGCTACATTTCGTTGTTTGCGCAGGCTATCAAGTACTATCATGGTATCTCGATCCAACCCAATGCTTGTTACCAATGACTGAAGCATTGTTTGATGATGGCCAGGTTTGCTGGTTAATGTTCGATAGCCGTTCGCTTGTAATGCAAGATTAGCTAACTGCATAATGGCTTTATAAGCTGCATCAAAACGATTTTCCTGACTAACTGCTCCAACATGTGCATCCGCAATATTCCGCTTTGCAGCATTTAACAGTCGATTAATCGATTGTTTGTCGGGTTCAACTTTTTCTAACGTTTTACCGACCAGGTTGTCCAAGCTCATCTTTTAATCCTACGATAAACAGTTTTGGTTTTGCCAACACATCTTTAACAAATGCATCTTGTGTCGTTAATAATTTTTTCCACTCCTGTTCATTGAACAGCTTTGGGTTAATTTCTCTCCCCAACGTCTCTTGTGCCGAATAGAGTGCCTTTACCAAGTGAATATACTCAACGTCACCAATCACTAATATGTCGATATCACTTCCACTGGTTTCACTTCCACTCGCCATTGAGCCAAAAATAAAAGCCACTTTGATTTGGGCACTAACTGGCTCAAGCACATCCGCCAGCACCTCCACCATTCCTGATGTCTTCCGCAGAATACTCGCCAGCTCTTCAAATATTGGACAATCTCGATTACCACGATAAAAAACCTGATTGCCTATCGCCTGCTTTTCCAAAATTCCCACATCCGACAGTTTTGACAATTCCTTATGCAACGTGCCAGCAACGGTTCCTGTTAACCTAGCGATTTCTCGAACATGATAGCGTTGGTCTGAATGTAAGAGTAGAAGGCCCAACACTCGTCGACGATAGTCCTTGAACAAAAAAGATCCAAGTGTAGACATCTTTATCCCCTACTGTAGCTCTTATTGCTACAAGCGTAGCTTTTTTGGCTACAATATTCAATATAATCGCTATACTGTTGTTTTTATGGAAATAATCCCAACTTCCCCTCCCCCTATTACGCTTCAATTATTATGTTTGAAAGTCTCCTCAATCGATTTGATGACAACTCACCCATGCGATAGCGGTAGCCGATGTAATCAAAAATAGTTAATTTCGCAATCTCTAAACCTAACCACCAAGGAAACGAATCGACTGCTGCTGCAGTCATGCATTCAGACAACAACGCATATTTATCGATTGCTTTTCGCCTTGTTGCGTGAACCCATATCCGTTTCTTCCCCGGTTGGGCGTCGTGTAATTTTTTATTGATTATCAAAAGTTCTTTTTCTATTTTCTCATCAGGGTTCTCAAAATTACTCCAACACAACAATAGAATGTTTTCCATTTCCTCGTAGGTAATTAGTTCATGTTCTACTTCGTGTGCCCTGGTTTCCTTTTCCTCACAAGCAAACTCAAATACCTTAAGCATGATTCGATCACCGGTTCGATTACCGTCAAACAAATAATATAACGTGTTTAATGAAGTTGGTTGAATATTCTTCCCCTGCTCCATTGCTGTTGCATGATTTTGAAAACGCTGAGCGAGGATTTGTTTGTATTCCGAGGGTGAGGTTTTCATCTTTCAAATCTATCGACACGCAGTGATCATTATTTTTATATTCGCCTGACTAACATTAAGCCGCAGCCGAAGGCTTTGGCGGGGCCGATGCCATTTTCCAACAATGCGCAAAAACAATTAACATCTTCAACCCGCAATACCCCTGTTATATCCATCGTACTGTAACGAATTGGCCGTTTATATCCTTGCTTATAAGATTGATGTTGGTCATAACTTTCGATGGTGATTGAATTATCGCTTAACGCAAAACCATGCTTCTCAGCTCGACAACTCAACCACTTTACACCCGACTCTTGTATTAACTTAGACATCGGCGGTCGTTGAATCACGGACAACTTCTGGTAACCACTTTGATGCTTCGCATCCATCACAACATCATGTCGGTGTCGTCTGCCAGACTCATCTTTGCGCGTCACCACTGGGTTGATGCGAAGATTAAACTCCAACATCTGCCCTTGACGGATCACTGGGGCATAAGGTTTTGATTCAACCACCCACCCATGCTCATTCTCGGGTTTTCGTTGAGATACCATATAATAAATGCGGCGCAAGTCTCTCTGTTCAACACGATAAATAAAATCTCGGTCAGCGTCCGGCACGCTGGGAAATAATTTCCATAAAGCCTGATGTTCTTTATAACTGCTTTCAGAGATAGTTCTCATTATACGGTTGGCGTGATAATCGCTTGCATCCAAAGTAATTCGACTGAAGTAGCTCATTTCTCTCCCTCCTTCACCGTAAGCTGGTGCTCCTTACGACTAGAAAATTGCCAGCGACGGCGGCTAGCTACTTGATCTCTACGCTCATGCTGAAAGTAAGCTCCACTTTGAGTAGGAAAACCTGTTTCTTCTCGCGACATGCCCTCCCAATAATAAGTAATATGATTATCCGCACTACTAGTAGAAAATATCGAACTTCTATAAAGTTCATTATCAACGGGAACTTGATCAAAAGCTTGTTGAAGATTTTCTGCGCTAATAATTCTAGGCATTAGCGGAAAAGCAAGCGGACATGATTTGCGACCAAGATATAGGGTATAACGAGGTGCTTTTAGCGCATCAACCAGACACTCAAAAGTGAATGATTCTGTATTTTCACTATACAAAGCAACTGTATAGTGGGCATCAACTCGATAGTCCCGCTGTGAGAGAATTGTATTCATTGCAAACTTAAGCACTGACATTTCCTCTCTGCGAGTGTAGTAAGTTCGCCCTCGATCAGGAGGTGGTACTTGTACAGTATGATAATCGCGTAATAATGCTCCCGGAGAATCAACTCTCACACCCATAGAATAGCCTTTGGAGAGCATTTGGTGCTTTTCCTCTTCGTCACGCTGAATTCCCAAAGCAGCTGCCAATAATCCAATAACAGCAGATTTAGTTGGGTGCCCATGACTCAAACGCTGCTCACCAACCGCTATATCACCCCACGAGGCCATAGGGCCATAGAGTTTCATAATTAGAAATTCTCGCATAATGTTTACTCCGACGCTGTTGCGAGGATTTCCTTCAAGCTACCCGAACCAGTCAAAGCATTCATAACAACGCAGGCTTCAGGAGCATCACCATAGACGCGATCCATTTTTTCTTTGGTGGTTTCTAACTGATTAATTGCATCATTTAACATTTGCATTCCTGTAATAGGTTCTAGAAATGCAACAGAAAGCGAACGAGGTTGTGAAGAACCATCTTCACACATTATGTAGGACGCTCGTGCTCGTGAAGCAAAGCTATTTTGTTTGCCGTTTGGTGCTACCGTTGCAGCCGCTTCAACAAATGCATTGATTGCATTTTTAACTAGCGCACCGTCACCAAGCGTTTCCCGCAATGTTTGTTTATCAATACATATATACTGATAGAATAGAGCAGCACCAAATTCTGTATCCCCCATATGTGCTGCACCCACATCATCAATCCCTTTATTCAGATCATCTATGGCAGTAAAAAAATCATCTTCCACCGCTACTTTATGTACACTGATCGCGTGAGCCACTTGAGCCGCAGCTTCCGTATTGAATTCAGGACTGGATGCTAACATCCGGCCAAACAGTGCAATATCCACCGCAGTATGATGTTTGCGCAACAAATTTAGATCACCCTTCTCCGGCCCCGCATCTTGAGCGACCAGTTTATCTACTAACTCAGCAATAGAGGCATCTTCTTCCGGGCTAAAATGCGCTAATTGTTCAATTTCTAACGGTTTACGCTTAAGCTTTTCCTTGTCCTTATCTGATGTTTCTGCATCTTTCAACGCAGCTTCTTCTTGCTTACTGAGTGATTTAGGTTTACCAAACACTCCTGCAATTGCCTTAGCCCACTCTAATGCTTTTTTTTCAGCAACACCTTTCTCCAGTAATTGCTCAAAAACCTGTATGCCTTTTTCCTTAGTACGTGTACCAATATGCCCTTTAAGTGCAGATTCAAAGACTTCTGATGTTCGCCAAGCACGTTTAAGGCTTTGTGATGAAACTCGAAGCCTCTCCACTCCACCCATCTTGGCGGTTTTTGGTCGACCTAAATCATCGCGGTTGAGATTTGCAGGTGGATAAGAGGTAAGAAGATGAAGTTGTACAAAACGTCCCATGTATTTTCTCCTGAATTAAATTATGTAATAGTGTTCAAAATTATGCTGACTTTTTTTCGGGTACACGTGGAAAATAGGCATATGCCCATCGTTTTTTTATAGCATCACCCCAAAAATAAACTGACTGAGCTAAACCAAATAAATTAGCTTTACCTTTCATCAATCGAATAATGCGAATCATTGCTGGGTAGAGATCATCTCGATCACATTGAATGAGGCGGCGAAAACGTAATTCACTAACCAATGGTCGATCTGATGAGACTAACTCGGCCATCTGGCTCATCAGTTTTTCCATCGGGTCTCTACTTTTTTCCAGTACCGTACTTTCAAAATCAAATTTTAAATGCGAAACCAGCCCAACAATAGCTGCTAACTGATATTCATTTAGTTTCTGTTCACTAGAAAAGCCTTGAAGCTTACGTAACAAACGTGTGAATGCCGGTGTCAACATGACCTGTTGAACAGAGGTACAACGCTTCAATTCTGCTCTCGCTGCACCATTATCTTTTAGGGCCAACCAAAAATCAGCAAGAGCTTTCCCAATTTCACTTTCAGGCGTAAATTCTACTGTCATACGACTGCTACTCCTTTGTTAATTTCAATCCCTAACTTCTCCAGTAACTTTTTACCATAGATAAGATTTCGTAACTTTCGATGTGCTTCGGCAATACGACGTGGGTTTTCCGATGCCATATCTCCCTTGGCCACCCAATAGTCAAATAACCTAAGTGCATGATGAGCAAGTTGACTATGCCATTGCTGAATAACTTCCTTTTTTGTATTTGATTGCAGTATGTAAAGCATGGCAATAAATGCAGATTCTGTCTGTTCATAAAAAGCTTCTTTAATGAACCCAACATCTCCTCGCGCATCTGATGGTCGATCAAACCATGCCTCTTTCACACAACTCTGCACGAACCCTGCAAGCTGAGTAGCCAAATCCAACAGAGCTTGAACTCGCTCAGCAAAAAGTTGACGCTGTTCTTCATCTTCAATCACCATCAGGGGGTATTGTTTTTCATACCAGCAGCGTGCTTTCATGTTATCCATGTCATAACCAAACACCCATAGCCGCAGCATTTCGTGTTTAGCCTTTTTCCCTTCCACGTCAAGATATTCACGCACTACTTTTGCAGGTTGATAGAAACCATCCCCTTGAGTCCAACCCAGCCAGTATCGATAAGCCAAACCACCGGGTTGAGCGTGCATGGGTAAATATTCCAACGTTTTTTTATCCTGATAATGGGGACTTAGTGGGTGACGCCAAGCGCCATCATAGTTGGGGCCATAGTTTTTCGTTTGGTAATGGGTAATCAAAGATTGATCCTCAACACCACATAGATCACAACAGCCTTGTTCATTATCGTTAATCACTAAACGAATACGTCTCGGCATAGCCCAATACATTTGTAGTGGATGTGCATCCATAGGAGTAGTTGGTTGCCCGGTTTTCGATTCGCTAGTACGGGTGTACCTCAACCAGGGAAATATATCAGCAGGCTCTTTAAGCTCTACTGCGCCCGTTAAATTTCCCACGCTTTTTTGATTTAATACATTAAGCCAAAGCAGTGTCCATAAGGTGTCAGGAAGTGACTCTTCAGCTTCTACATCAGGAATGACTAACGTTGTTAATGGGCCGCCACCGCGCAAAGACGTTCGATGACCGACACCACCTGCCGGCGCATTGGTTTGCATTGCAAAAAGTGCTGTCGCAGCACAACAATGACATAATCCATTGTAAGAACCGCCTTTAATAAAGTGATCGAGAAACAATTTCTCGGTTCGTCCCCCCGGCGCTTCAATCATCAACCCACTAATGGGTTTATCTTCGCCATCCAACTCGTCAAAATCCTGCATAAAACGCGGAGCATCACCAGTCAGTTCAAATGCCGATTTAAATGCCGAAAATTTCTCGTTTAATGTTTCGGTTGATGGAGGATTAAGCAACCATTCCAACCACTGCTCATCATTCTGAGGTATCGAAGTTGTTTGCAGCAGCCCAATCAGAAACTGCACAAGTGCTCCATCAAAATCATGGCGAGGCGAACTTAAACGGACAATTGGATCATCACGTTCGGTAATCTGCCACGGAGAAATATTCTGCAATTTTCCACTTTCCCGTTGCACGGGAATCCATGGATCTTCAATCAGATTCAAGCCAAACCTCCTTAAGCTGTGTCTTTATTCTTTTTTTGTTCATTTTTCATATCAATTTTCACTGAAGTAACTTTTGTGGCTACAAAAGCCCCAACTCCAACCACAACACAAATCATGATCTCCAAAAGTCCTGGCATGTCCATATCTCCTTACCTTATCAGCGAACTTGGGATGAGTATAGACATCGAAACAAAGAATGTAAAGGTGTATTGATTTCCTAATGCATAACTAATCAAAGTCCTCTATAATGTAAAGCACTTCCCCACACTGCGTGGGGATGAACCGGTGTAATGATTCCCGGAAAATAATGAAAAATAGTGTTCCCCACCCACGTGGGGATTTGCAGGAGTCATCATGACTCCTGCACCTCTTCGGCTTCCATCAAACCAAACACCGAATTGTAATAAAACACCACCCGCTCACCTTTACTGCTCACTCCATAACCTTTCCATAATTCATTTTTACTTTGCTCCATTGGCAGCAACACACCCCATCGCCCGTGAGCAGGCATTGTCTGTTTAACCTGTTCAACCATTTCAGCCGGAATACTACTGTTCTCCGCTTCACTTTTTATCTTTTCTTCTAACAAGTTAACCGCACTCCTGGCCCATCGAAAATCACCCTCGCCAATCCAGGAAATTAACTTGCCACCCATCCATTTAGCCATGTAGATAGTTGTAGTTTGCTTCTCAATATGACGAGTTGCTGCACTATCTTCATCCCACCAGTTACCTTCGCGACGATAACCTTCATCCCATTTGAGTGCGTCAGCAGCACCAATGCTACTAATTGCAGAATGATTACCCGCTGCTTCACTCGCTAAATTCATTAGCCCATCGGGAGTATCGGGAGCCATGTCACCATAAACCGATTCAATCATTGCGCGAGCGTTGTAAGGCATTTGAAAACCTTGGTGATCTTTGAGCCACTTTTGCGTAAACCAGAGTTTGTCAGCCTCATAAATCGCATTGCTTCCTAGGCTCCAAGCCTTAAGCCATTCTTCCTCTGGCTTGTCATTCCATTGAGGAGCATGAATGTAAAAAACTGACTCGCCTCTTTGGTCTTTACCCGAATCTATTCGATTGCCACGTTTATCGCGAATATGCCGACGAAAGCGTCCGGCACGTTGAATCACTAAATCAATAGGGCAAAGATCAGTAATCATGACGTCGAAATCTAAATCCAACGATTCTTGCACTACTTGGGTAGCCACTAGCACTTGACCACGGCGATCTTCGACCTTGCTTGCAGGCCCAAACCGATCTAGCACTTTATTTTCAACTTTCAAACGGTCACCCATGGCAAACCGAGCATGAAATAGCGTTAACTTATTCTCAGGAACTAAAGTTTTTAAACTTTTAAAGGAGTGACGGGCTTCTTTTATTGTATTTCGAATCCAACAAACACAATTACCCGCTTCCACTGCAGAGATTATGAGCTGATGAATAGTTTGTTCATCGTGAATAAAATTCACATCAACTTTTCGCTCAACAGTAGGACGAGTCGCTAACACAGTTTCGTTAAACAAATTTGGCCCGAGTTGTGTTATCAGAGGATAATCATTTTCGCACGTCTTTTCTAACTCTGGCGATGTGATTTCCAAGCCAGATGCAAATGCATTTGTAAAAGCAGCGCGTTGACCTTTAGGCAAAGTAGCCGACAATAAAATTGCGCTACCACCAGTAGCCGCATGAGCTTTCAACAAATGACAAATGAGAACATTTTGTCGAGCATCGGCTGAATGAATTTCATCGATGATCAAACATTTTCCCAATAATCCTAACAATCGAAGCGATTGATGCCGAGCGGGTAACGTCGCCAATACAGCTTGATCAATCGTTCCAACACCGATATTCGCCAACAGTGCTTTTTTGCGATTATCAGCCAGCCAAGCGCTACAGTGAACAGCAGCAGACAAAGTGCCATCTCCATTTTCTACTAACGAATGATTGACCGTAAAAGAAATAGATTGACGAAACTCATCCGACATCTCGCGAGCACCGTGCGCCAAGACACATGTGGGTAAACTATCTTCGGAATAAAGTTTTCGATATACCTTCCTCATGCGGCGATACATGCCATTAGAAGTTGCCATAGTTGGCAATCCAAAGTAAGCCCCATCTACTAGGTCGTTCCGCATTAGACGATTCAGTAACAGTATAGCTGCTTCAGTCTTTCCTGCACCTGTCACATCCTCCAGGATAAAAAGCTGCGGGCCGCTATCAATTTCTCTATTAATTGCTTCTGCCTGAAGTGGAGTAGGAACTAAATCTATATTAGAATCAAAAAAATCTTGCAGAGAAAAGCTTGAACTTGCACATGGCGAATTCAATCCACTTTGGGATACAACCTGCTCTGCCCATTTCAAAACTTCCTTCCAATACTCATCTAACGATATTGGTTCTTTAACGTATGCATTCGGTTCACGGCTAGATCCCAACCAATCACACAATACGATAAAACCTGCAATCCACCAGGTTGCAGTAATGGCCTCATTCTCTTCAAGTTCAGGGAATGTTTGATTTCCATCCAAAAACATTTCGAGTATCTCGACGACAAACGCCTTTGCCGCATCCAAATCTCCCGGAATACTAATGAAATCAGAAAAAGTAAAATTCTCACTGATCGGAGGTTGCCCGTGATGTCCGGTGGCTGCTTTCATCCAGGCATCACATATCCGATGCTCTTTCCTTAGCATCCCTCTTGCTGTTTTAGATGGTAATACATTCAAATCAATAAAAAAATCGAGAATATATTCCTGCCATAATTTATACCCCAATGAATCATGGCGCCTGCCTGATGATGCATTACTTTCACGTTGTTGTAGCTGAAAAAAAATATCTTCGCGCAATTTTTGAAAACTGTCGGTGAACTTGCCCAAATCATGCAAAGCCAATAATACTAAAATCCATCGTTTGAAATTCTCTTCACTCATCGAAGTAACTTGCGCCAAGTGTGCACTCATTTGAGGAAGCTTTTCGAACAATACTTTACCAACCGCCGCCACATCCAAACAATGATACGGCAACAGATGATACGGCTCACCCTCTTCATCTGCTTTTTTGGCTTTGCCCCAATATTTAAAATAAAGCTTAGAATCAGTCATTTTTAAAACCCCAACATCCCAGCTATATCTTCCAACTCCTTCGTCACCGCCAGAAACGGCTTATATGCTCTCCCCCCGCTACACCACCAGTCAATTTTTTGTGATCCTTTTTCATCTTCAATAATCATTCGATATTCTGTTCCATCCAACCCACGTATACTGTGTGGCAAAGGCTTTGTTCGTGCTGCTTCCAGTGTGTTAGTGATTCTTTCTGTCTGATCTTTTTCCAGCTTAATTGACTTCATCAGCTTCGATGGCATACCCGCACGATAGTCCGTGCGAATTACCTCGAGTAACTTCTTTTCAATATTTAATTTCAAAATAACTCCACCCATTGAAAACGATGGGGCTATATCTATAGTAATTGCGCTAATCATCATTATTCTCATGACATATAAAGTTGCATACCTAGAGTCCTAACCAATCACAAACTCTGATACTGCATGCCAAACAGCCCAAGCACCATCGCTTTGAATGCAGCAACTTTTAAATACGCGTCGCCCCCTTCTTGCCACCATTCGCATTTTTGTTGGCCTTCGTCGTGTTCGATGCTCATGGTGTAGCGTGTTCCATCCTCTCCGCTGACGGAGTGTGGTAAATCTTCAAAGTTTATTTGGTTTAACATGGCTAAGGTTTCTTTACGCTGTTGTGGGGTGAGCGATATAAATTTTTTGTTGTTATGCGTTTTGTTGTGTGATGGATGAGTAAATTCCTCAGCGAGTAGTACGCTTGAGCGCACATAGTTGAGTTTAGCCATATAGCTGTTGCCGTTGAGTGATGGTGTGATTCGCATGGAGATTGAGTTGATCATAATTACCTCGTTTTTCTGTCTAACCTAAAGTTAAACCTATTCGATCATACCCGCTCCCTCATTTCGCAAAGGAGCTTTTCCCTTTTTGTTTAGGCTTCATACATTTTTTGCATTTTTTGTATACGCGCTTTCATTTTCTCGCGTAGTACAGTTGGTTTGATCACTTCTGCATCGGGTCCGTATTTGAGTATGTCCATAATTAATTCGGTTGGGTTGCTGTAAGGTATGTGCAGTAGATAGGAACCGTCGTTTAACGTTTCTCCTTTTTGTTGGGGGTGCCAACTTTCGTCGGCGACCCAACGAGCGCGTTCAGGGGTGAATTTTATAATCGCTGTGTCAACACATTCGCCTGAAAATATGCCGTAGCCTTGTGTGTAATGTTGATCCAAGGTTTTATCATCAATGGTTTTTGCGGTTTGCTTTTCGATTATGGGTTGTTTGATTCTATCGACGGAGAAGCTGCGCAATCCGTTTTTGTTGTGGCACCAGGCATCGAGATACCAGTTGTCGCGATAGTATATTAACCGTTGTGGTGAGATGGTGCGGTTTGTTTTTTCGTCGGTGCCTCTTGCATGGTAGTCGATGGTGATCTGTTTTTGTTGGATCACGGCAGAGGTAATTTTTTGAAACGCCGGTAAATTATTTCTTCGGTAGGTTTGGTTGATGAATTTTAGCCGTGCGTTTAACTGTTCTGTTCCGGTTTTTTTATCGCCGAGTAGTTTTTCGATGAGTTCCTTTAGGGGGCTTATCTGTTCATCCAATAATCCTGTTTGCAATTGGCTGAGTAGCTGTTGCATAACGGTGAGTGCGTAGAGTTCATCGGCATTAAACCATAGGCCGGGCAGTTGGTAGTTCTCTTTGTTTTGTGTGTTGTAATAGTAGCCGTTTCTCTCTTGATCATATTCGATGGGCGCGTTTAGGTAGTTGCGCATGTTGGCGATGATTCGTTCAACGGTGGATTGGCTACATTCGAGGGTTTCTTCAAGTGTTACGCGTGTAACAGGATAACGGCTGGCTTGTAGTTTGTTGTGTACGGCGTAAATTCGATCAAACTTATCCATAACACGTTTGATTCCAGTTGTTGCTCATTAATCACCCGCCGTTTTAATTATTTTGGCATTCAAGCTTATGTTAATTGTTAACTGCTGGCAATTTCTAATTTTTGTTTCGTGTTGATGAAAATATGCTGTGCGGTGTGATGCAAGAATAACGTGATGTGATTGTTTTATTGCCTGAGGGCTTACGACCCGCCCCGAATTTTCCTAAAAAGAGGCACAGCTACAACTCAAGGTATTTGTTTAGCTGTTTCTTTGCGAACGCTTTGAGTAGGCTACTCGCGGCGGATTTTAATGTGCTAAGAGAAGAATCTTTAAACTCTTCTTTTATAATGGACCATATTTCAGCTTTGTTGATTGCCTCGACAAATTCATGCCCTGCTGCGGTTAATCTTAGCGGACGACTTTTCCATTCAAATTGTCCACCGAGTGCTATTTCATAACCAAGGTCGCTTTTTTTATCCAGACATTCGATAAATTTTTGATCTTCCAGAATTTGGATATGAAAAAGAAATTTGTCATCTATCTCGACACCGTTTTCCATGATATCAGCAACCCAGACAAATGACCGTGAAGAGTCAATGAAGGTGTTAAGTATTACTTTCAAATAATCTTGATCTATTTTCACAAACACTCCTGGTTATGTTGATAACTTATATGCAACTCGTCCAAATCACAGCACCACTACTTGCTCCATCACTTACATCATAAAGCGCATCGAGTAAGCCAATATCCTCACACGGCAGATTTAGATTCTCCTGCAAATCAATCAGCGTAGGAGTGATGGTGATATTTGAAAGTCCATCAAGCCCAGTAGAGATATCATTGTTATTGAGAAATATCGTATCTAACGCTGTTAAACTTCTTAACACACTTACATCAGTTACACTATTCTGTTGCAAATCGAGGCTTAATAATTCCGTTAAATTCGCTACTGGACTAATATCGTTGATTCTATTTGACTCTAGGTTTAGTGATATTAAAGCGGTTAATGGTGACAAACCACCTATATCTTCCACGCTATTTGATCGTAAAGAGAGTGTGTTTAATTGAGTTAAGCTAGCTAGTTCATCTACATTGCTAATATTATTATATCCCAACCATAATTTATTCAAGCTAACCAAACCTGATAACGGTGAAATATCAGCTATTTGATTTAACGCCAAGTCAATCGTTTCTATGTTTGTTAACGCAGTCAATGCACTTAAATCACTGATATTATTTTTTCCTAACTCCAGGTTCCTTAACTCAGTTAATGCTGATAACACATCAATGTTTTCAATGCTGTTACTATGTAAATCGAGAGCCGTTAATTTTGTTAAATTTCCGAGCGGTGTAATATCGGTAATACTATTACTAAATAGATAAAGTGACAACAACTCGGTTAATCCAGCTAATGCAGAAAGATCAACAATGTTATTATTATAGGCCCAAAGCGATGTCAAATTATGCATACCAGCAACCGCTTCGATATCCGTCACCGCGTTATCAAAAAAAGTTAATGAGCGCATTCTGCTTAAATTTGCTAAAGGAGAAATGTCTGTAATTGCGTTGCTCTCCAATTCCAGATTTTCAAGTTTTAGCAAATTTCCCAAAGGCTGAATATTAACGATACTGTTATTCGAAACCCAAAGTCCCGTCAAGGAAGTTAATCCAGTCAAGGGTTGCAAATCGACGATATTATTTCCAGACAACTTCAGTATTTGTAAATTCACAAGAAATTCGATTCCTGATAAATCTGAAATCGCAAGATTTTCACAGCTCAAATTTGTTAATTGGTAGACAAACTCTACACCGAGACCGACAACACATTCTGCAAGAGCAGTATCTGTAAAATTAATCGATGTTAATCTCATATCCGGTTGCGCTTCTCGCTCCTGCGTTAACAACCCGGAAAAATTAGCGCTGTTTGCTGAAACTGCATAATAGTATTTTTGTTTATTGACGACGTTTATATCAAGGTAACTATTCTCCACTAAACGTTGTATCTCCGTCCCATTGGTCATGACATCAGGCACTGTTGAACGATATATTGAATAACTATCTGCACCGACCACACTGGCCCAACTTAAAGTGACTTGATTTTCATCAGCGACGACCTGAAAATCTTCTGGTGCGGAGAGTTCAGCAATCTGATAATTTGCGCTTTGTATCAACTCTTGATTGCCAACACCATCCACTGCAAAAAACGCAATCATTGACTCTGTCGAAACGGTAAATGGTTCCGCATAAGTCGATGATGAAAGTGTTGGCTGAGTACCATCAGTCGTATAATAAATAGTATTACAACTATCACAAGTTAACGAAACCGTTTGCGGCGCATAATACAATCCTGGCTGTGGATCTATTGAGCTTATAGGTGTCTCTGTATCGATAACATAGCTCGCTGTCCTTACTACTTCCCTATTTCCCGCTAAATCTATCGAAAAATAACGAATCGTTTGATTGAGCGATACCTCAATGGGCGAACTATATTGGAGTGAATTTAAGTTAGGTATCTCATCACCCAAACTATAATAGATTGCTGAACAGTCCTGACATGAAAGTTCAATCAACTGTGTTGAACCGTAAGTACCGGAGATAGGCTGCACTAGACTCTCTGGAACATCGGTGTCAATTAAATAAGAGTAGGATTGTATCTCACTACGATTACCGAATTCATCTTCTGCAAATAGTTTGATGAGTACTGATTCATTAATAGCAATGCTTGTTGAATAACGACTGCTATTTTCATCAGGAATGGAACCATCAAGTGTATAGTAAATTGTCGTACAGTCGTCACAATTAACAAGTAGTGTTTGCTCGCTGTTATAAATTCCCGCCGCTAGTGAAACTGAAACTATTGGAGCTTGCGTGTCGGTTTCAACATCAACAATCGGTTTATCATCAGGATTTTCAAATAACTCTATGTCAATTACCGCACTAAATGATGGTGCCGTTTCAGGAATCACTTTGAGTTGAATGTTGCTATTTTCTGGTAAAGCTTGTGGCGGTGTATATTCACCGAGTTGATTAATTGTACCGAATTCAGCATCACCACCAAGAATGTCGTTGACATACCAGGCCACCGTTTTATTTTGTAAACCTTGCAGGTCAATTTCAAACTGCGTTGCTGCACCTGCGCCAACGGGTATTTGAATGGCTGTTGGTTTTTCCGTAGAACTACTCTGTTGTTGAATGTTTAAAGCAATTTTCAGCTGGGCTTGTAATTCAATCCCCACCTGTCGAACTTCACCAGAATTGAGTGGTGTTATAACTTTTTCACCATAAAATAGAACTTCTTCATTCGCCTTGGCAGAACCGATTAGTGCGTATGAGCGCCCTGCCAATACAGTAAACTCAATGTTAGATTGCAGTAAAAGGTCATATTCAGTAATCGTCTCACCGTTCAAAGCACTGAGTTTAAAAATTATCTCTGTCACTTCTGCTGGAATAGATTGCTCGTCAGAGGCTCTTCCATTAACAGCTTTATTCAGGCTCTTTGGTGATTCTATGACAATTGTTGCCGTGTTCGAGGAACTACTACGTTCCATGCCACAACCTTGAATCACAATCGATCCCATAAATAGTAGAAGCAGTTTTAGAAATACTATTTGTTTAAATCTAAATTCCCCGTAGCTTGCTACGGGCTCAAAACCATTGGGGTTTCCAAAGGGGAGAAACGAAGTTCTCCCCTTTGGTCGACGGCGGGGTGCATACCCCGTCGTCGAAATATAATTGATTATCATCATCTAAAACTCCAGACGAAAACCAGCCGATGCAACATGCTCTATTTTATCCCGTAATAGACGAACATTGGAATACTTTACATATGCCATACGTCCATGTGCCAATAAAAGCTGTAAATCAGCGCCAATAATAAAATAGTTAGGGTCAGGTTGAGGGGTACGAAAAGTAAATTTATTATCATCATCAACAAAATTCGCAATAATCAGCTCTTCCTCTGTCTCCATTTCGTGTATCCAACTAGCACTGAGTTGTGGAAATAGAACACCAAAATTTTTCGAAAAAGCTTTTGAGACATAGAGCATAGTGTAGCTGCTCATGCTGGTAATGGATTGAGAATCTATTTCTAAGCCCAAATTTTCAGCGCCTTTTTCTGTGTAGCCAGAAATTTCTGTTGACGCATAGGAGAGACCAAATGAAGCCGAAGCATTAACGCCATATGGTAGAGGCTGATCAAACCCAGTCCCCAAATAAACACCAAGTTGCTCACTGTTCGTCTCACCATTAGCGATAACACTGACCGATTCCGCTCCTAAAACCAAATCGATTTGTCGTTTAAGATCAAGATCCTGATTATTGTGGCTTACGGTGGATTCAACATACCATTGATCATTAATAAAATGTGTACCATAAACCGTAACCCCGAGCATAGCACTATTAAGTTCGCTGTTACGGTCAGTTAAACTTGCATCTGTTTGGTAATATTGTGAGGCAAGACCAATAAAGCTGGATTTTTTTAAACGATAATCGACGCCAAACAGTAACCCACTACTACTACTGCGATAACCAATTTCAGTGGACGTTTCCAACTGTTCCGCTGAAACTGCATTAACATTAACAAAGCCACTAAGTTGTTGAGAGAACAAACCTCCTACTTCATCCTGTTGCATATTAAAGATAGGAACATCTACACTTTGTCGATTTCTTTTAGCGCGAAAACTATTTGTTGAAGACTTTTTACTGCTATTTCTTAACGCGGAAAGCCGACCACCAATTCCACCGGAAAAGCGTGTGGATGGTGTGCGTGTAGTCAATGTGCTGGTGGAAGTATTAGCTTTTGCTGATAGCTCTTCGGTAACATCAGCAATTTGCTCTGGTGTAGCTAACGCAATATAGCCACAGACTTGATTCAAATCTGATGAATTATTCTCGCTTAATAAAACATCAGGGCAAATAGAGTCCAGAACAACTTCTACAACCGCTTCAGGTCTATTTTCAGGGGATAAAACAGTGACGGAAAAATCCAGCGAATCTGCAGCTTGAAGTGTTGCGCAATTTACGATGAACATCAAAGCGACACCGCGAAAAAAATAATATTTTATCGGTCGCTTTTTCATCATCTACCTTTTCAATAGTTTATGCAGTTACACTTGTGCTTAATAATAGCCTTACTTTAATAGATTGATAGTGATTTACTTCACAGGGAATTTTGCACTGGCTAATAAGCAGGCTTTTTCTTGTGAAATAACGAATGCACATAACAAGACCTGACCCCAAAATT
>Ga0316204_10000628_pt1 | contig 122757 bp, 132 predicted proteins | sample 6monrhotite_MG_2_FD_205661 | JGI IMG/M metagenome (GOLD analysis project Ga0316204, IMG submission 205661) | Microbial mat bacterial communities from mineral coupon in-situ incubated in ocean water Damariscotta River, Maine, United States -... | ecosystem: Environmental > Aquatic > Marine >...
GGGGCCTGTATCTGATCCACAAAAGAAACAAAGGTTAGGTTTAGGTTATGGCCGACGAAGAGCTTCTGTTCCTGCCCCTAGGTGGCGCCGGCGAGATCGGTATGAACCTGAACCTTTACGGTTACGGTAAACCCGGCAATCCTACCTGGATGATGGTCGATCTAGGCATCACGTTTGGCGACGGCACCCATCCGGGCGTCGATGTCATCATGCCGGACCCGGCATACATCGAAAAACACAAAGACAAGCTTGCGGGCATCGTTTTGACCCATGCCCATGAAGATCACCTCGGCGCGGTGCCGTATCTGTGGGAACGCTTTGGCTGCCCTATTTATGCGACCCCGTTCACGGTATCCATCGTCCAGCGCAAGCTGGCCGAAGTCGGCTTGTTGGACATCGTGCCGATTGTTGAAATTCCGCTGAACGGCACCTTCCAGGTCGGCCCGTTTGAGATCGATCTGATCACGCTGACCCACTCGATCCCCGAACCCAACGGGATGGCGATCCGTACGCCGCTTGGCACCGTGCTGCACACCGGCGATTGGAAGCTCGACCCCAATCCGGTGATCGGCGAGCCCTATGACATGCCCGCGCTGCGCAAACTAGGCGACGAGGGCGTGCTGGCGATGGTGTGCGACAGCACCAACGTCTTCACCCCCGGCACCAGCGGCTCGGAAGGCGACATTTTTGAGTCCATGAAGAAAGTCGTCGAAGGCTGCGAAGGCCGTGTGGTGGTGACGTGCTTTGCTTCCAACGTGGCGCGTCTGGACACCATTTCCAGAGTTGCCAAGTCGGTTGGCCGCGAAGTCGTTTTGGCTGGGCGGTCGTTTTGGCGGATGATCGACGCGGCCAAGGAAAACGGCTATTTGCAGGATGCGCCGAAGTTTCTCGACGAAGATTATTTCGGCGACATTCCCAAAGACAAGGTGCTGCTGATCTGCACAGGTTCGCAAGGCGAAGCCCGCGCCGCGTTGGCGCGCATCGCAGCCGACGAGCATCCGCGCATCTATTTGAATTCCGGCGACACGGTGATCTTTTCGTCGCGCCAAATCCCCGGCAACGAAGTGACCATCGGGCGTTTGCAAAATCGTTTGGTGCGCCGTGGCATCAACTTGATCACCGATAAGGACGCCTTTATCCACGTGTCGGGTCATCCGGCACGCGATGAATTGCTTGAAATGTATCAGGCGGTGAAGCCGCAAATCTCGATCCCCGTGCATGGCGAGATCCGCCACTTGACCGAACACGCCAAGCTGGCGCGCTCCGCCCAAGTCAAGGAAACCGTCATCAACGAAAACGGCGGCATGATCCGCCTCGCGCCGGGACCGGCGGTGGTGATCGAACAGGTGCCGTCAGGGCGCTTGGCGTTGGAAGGCGGGCGGGTGGTGCCATTGGACGGTGAGCTGGTGCGCGGACGCGCGCGGGCGCTGTGGAACGGCAGCGCCACCATCACCATGGTCATCGACAAAGTCGGCAACGTGCAGGGCGATCCGATCCTCACCACCAGCGGTTTGCTGGATACGGGCGATTTCGATTATGAAGACGATATTCTCGACGCCGCCGAGGATGCGGTCGAACGCTTGTCGAAAAAAGACCTGCGTAAAGACGATCTCGTCGCCGAAGCCGTGCGCATGGCGGTGCGACGTTATTTCCGCAACACGTTCAACAAAAATGCCGTCACCTCGGTGCATTTGGTTCGGGTGTGACCCCACCAAGATAGGAGACCTCCCCCATGATCGGAAACCTCAATCACGTCGCCATCGCCGTGCCGGACTTGGCCGCGGCCACCTCCAAGTATCGCGATCAACTGGGCGCAACCGTGTCAGAGCCGCATGACGAGCCTGATCATGGTGTGCGGGTGGTGTTTGTCGAGCTGCCCAACACCAAGATCGAACTGTTGGAGCCTTTGGACGAAAATTCGCCGATTAACGGCTTTTTGGCGAAGAACCCGGACGGCGGCATTCATCATTTGTGTTTCGAAGTCGGCGATATCACCGCCGCCAGCGCCAAGTTGAGCAACGACGGTGTGCGCATCCTTGGTGGTGGTGAAGCCAAAATCGGCGCACACGGCAAACCCGTTTTGTTCCTGCATCCGAAAGATTTTTGCGCTACGCTCATCGAGTTGGAGCAAGCCTGACGCCTTTCCTCCAACACGTTTGGGAGGAATAAATGAACCAGCAACCTCAAAAGAAGCCCGATGAAGCGCCGCAAGACTTTATCATGACCGGGCAAAGCCAGATCACGATCAACAAAAAATGGGTCGCCATCATCGTCGCGATCTTAATTGTGTTCACGCTCGGGGTGGGGGGGATGTACCACATCACCGCGACCGCGCGACCGGCGACCATACACACAGGTGGGTATTGAACGCATGACCGGACGCCTTAACGATCAACCCGGCCAACGCATGAGACAAGCGCGCACCGTGCGCATGGACCGCAAAGTGGTCATGTGGGTGGCTTTCAGCGCGGCCATGGTGGCTTTGGTCATGTTTTCTTTGCTGTTTATCCACGCTGCGTATCGAAATCACTGGCTGTGATATGAACTGGTACTGTAAAACCGCCGTAGGCAATCCCATCCACGGTCCATATCACGACACCGAATACGGCTTTCCCGGTAAGGGCGAGCAGGCGTTGTTCGAGCTGTTGTGCCTAGAAATTTTCCAAGCCGGTTTGTCGTGGGAATTGGTGCTGAAAAAGCGCCCAACCACCGTGGCGGCCTTTGATGGTTTTGATGTCGATACCGTGGCGGCCTATACAGAGCGCGATATCGAACGTCTTTTGAACGACCCCGGCATCATCCGCAACCGCCTTAAAGTTACCTCGATCATTCACAATGCGGGCGTGGTGCAAAGCTTGCGGGGCAGCCATGGCGGTTTTGTGAAATGGCTCGAAACACATCACCCACAAGAGCTCGACGCCTGGATTAAGGTGTTTAAAAAGACCTTTAAGTTCACCGGCCCACAAGTGGTTAACGAATTTCTCATGAGCACCGGTTATCTTGGTGGGGCGCACGGGGAGGATTGCCAAACGTATCAGGCGGTGCTCAAAAGCAACCCGCCGTGGTTGCAGGCGCAAAAGTCGAAATGAACCATAGCTTAGTGTTGATATGAAACGCATTTTAACCGCCACACTGATTGGGATGCTGTCGCTTCCCGCGCTTGCTCAAGAGGGTGCGCAAAGGGACGACAAAACCGTCACCCACATGTCGGTGAGCCTAGACGATTGCAAACGCCTGACCCGCCACACCGCGCGCGACGACGTGGCCTACAAAGCGGGTGTCGATGTGCATGGAAAGGCCGTTGTGCCTGCTGACCTCCAACCGTCTGATGTGCTGCCCTTGGGCGCGATCAAGGTCCCGGATGAAATCGTTATCGATTTCGGCCTCGATCTGGCCGGACGTTATGGTTTTGGCGCGGCGACGCTGTTCGACGCCACGGCGGGTATCGCCATCATCGAATATGATCTTGCGTCCGGCGGTTTGACGTTCAACGGCAAACCGCTGCTGAGTGAAGATGCGCTCGCCATTGAACGCGCCTGTAAGCTTCGTCTGCAACAAGATGGGACACAGTAGCGCCTCATTTTGTGATTAGTTTGACCAAAGATTTGCCCTGGTGAAGGGCTTCGCCTAAAGTCGCGAGACGTCTCGCAGTTCACCCCCAATAAGGAATAGTTTTACCGATGTTTTCCGCGTTTGAGTGGATGATGGCCGTGCGATACCTTCGCGCCCGCAGGCAGGAAGGTTTCGTATCCGTGATCGCCTGGTTTTCCTTGTTGGGCATCGCCATTGGCGTTGCGACCCTGATCATTGTGATGAGCGTTATGAACGGCTTTCGCGCCGAATTGATGAACCGCATCTTGGGCCTCAACGGTCACGTTAACATCTACGCGCCGATCGGCCAGATGACCGATTATGACACCAAAGCAGACATCGTACGCGGCGTGCCTGGGGTGCTCAGCGCCACGCCGCTGATCGAAGGCCAAGTGATGGCCACCAACAACGGCCAAGCGCGCGGCTTGGTGCTGCGCGGCATCAAGTCCACCGATTTGCTGGCGCGCGACATCATTGCCGACAACATCCTATCGGGCAGTCTGGACGCCTTCGGCGCGGATGACAGCGTCATCATCGGTGCGGAGTTGGCACGCCGTCTGGGCGTGCGGGTGGGCGATAAAATCACCATCATTTCGCCCAAGGGCCAGCCCACCGCGTTCGGCACCGTGCCGCGCATGCGCGCGTTCGAAGTCGCGGCGACGTTCTCCATCGGCATGTTCGAATACGACAGCGGCTTCGCCTACATCCCGCTGCACGCCGCCCAGGTTTATTTCCAGATGAAAGGCAGTGTCAACAATCTGGAAGTGTTCGTCACAGACCCCGATAGCACCACCGCCATCAGCGCCAATATCAAACACGCGCTTGATCAGCAGGCGCGGGTGCTGGATTGGCAAAAAACCAACGCCAGCTTTTTCAATGCAATCCAGGTCGAACGCAACGTGATGTTTTTGATTTTGACCCTGATCATCGTGGTCGCGGCGTTCAACATCATTTCCAGCCTGATCATGTTGGTCAAAGACAAGGGTCGCGATATCGCCATTTTGCGCACCATGGGGGCGACGCGCGGCATGATCATGCGGGTGTTTTTCTTGGCTGGCGCCAGCATCGGCGTGATCGGCACATTGGGCGGGTTTGCTTTGGGGCTGTGGTTTTCGCTCAACATCGAAAGCATTCGCCAGTGGATTCAATCCGTGACCGGCACCGAACTGTTCGCCGCGGAAATTTACTTCCTGTCCCAACTGCCCGCCAAGGTCGATCCGATGGAAGTGCTTTCCACGGTGCTGATGGGCCTTGGCTTGTCGTTCCTCGCCACAATCTACCCGTCATGGCGCGCCGCGCGCTTGGACCCGGCGGAGGCATTGCGCTATGAATAAACCGCAAAACCCGGTGCTGCACCTCAACGGCGTTAAGCGCCATTTTGGCAGCGGTCACACCGCCTTGCATGTGCTGAAGGGCGCGGAGCTGAAGGTCAATGCGGGCGAGATCGTCGCCTTGGTCGGGCCCAGCGGATCAGGCAAGTCGACCTTGCTGCAAATCGCCGGATTGTTGGAAAAGCCCGACGCGGGCGAGATCTTCATCGCGGGCGAGGCGTGCTCTAAACTGGGCGACGACCGACGCACCGAAATACGCCGCGAACACTTAGGCTTCGTTTATCAATATCACCACCTTCTGCCGGAATTTTCGGCCCAGGAAAACATCGTCATTCCGCAAATCATTGCCGGACTGGGCAAGGCCGTGGCGCGCGAACGTGCGCAGCAGTTGTTGGAGATGCTGGGCCTCAAAGATCGCGCCAGCCACCGACCGGCGAAGCTTTCGGGCGGCGAACAGCAACGCGTCGCCATTGGCCGCGCGTTGGCCAATGCACCGACGCTGCTGTTGGCCGACGAGCCAACCGGAAATCTTGATCCCGACACTGCGGGCGACGTGTTCAACATGTTGCTGAACTTGACCCGCAAGTCCGGTCTGACGGCTGTGATCGCCACCCACAACCCGGACTTGGCCGCACGCATGGACCGCATCGTGCGCGTCGATGACGGCCATTTGATCGAAGGCTGAACGATAAAGTTCACTTGATATGTGTGCGTGCGTCTCCCAGGTTCTGCTTGGGAAGTGCATCTGCGCATCTGTGGTTAGGGAAGGGCCGACCGAATGAACACTGAGGAAAAATTACCTGCGACACCCGCTCGGTTGGAGCATATGCCGATATCTTTTTTCGCCGTGGTGATGGGCCTGTGCGGCCTGACGCTGGCGTGGGAAAAGGCGGAACAGGTGATGATCATGCCGTTTATGGTCAGCCCGTATCATGCTGCCATCACCGGTGTGGTGTTCGTGGTGCTGTTGGCGGGATACCTCGCCAAATACGTTTTGCACCGCGAGGCGGTGTTTAAGGAGCTGCGCCATCCTGTGCGCCTGAGCTTCTTTCCTGCGATTTCCATCAGCCTGCTTTTGATCTCTGTGGTCGCGTATCAGTTCAATCCGCAAATCTCTAAAGTTTTGTGGATGGTCGGGGCGGGGCTGCATCTAGTGTTGACGCTTTATGTTTTGTCTTCGTGGATCAACCATACCCACTTTGAAATTCACCACATGAACCCGTCATGGTTCATCCCAGTGGTGGGCAATATCGTCGCTCCCCTCGGCGGCATGCAACACGGCTTTATTGATCTTTCGTGGTTTTTCTTTTCCGTCGGTCTGGTGTTTTGGCTGGTGTTGAAGGTGATCGTCTTTTACCGCATCATCTTTCACAATCCATTGCCCGACAAATTATTGCCGACGTTCTTTATTCTGATTGCCCCGCCGGCTGTGGGTTTTCTGTCATACGTCAAATTGACCGGCTCCATTGATACCTTCGCGACGATCTTGTTCCACACGGCGTTGTTTTTGACGTTGATGATTTCGACCCAGATGATGAAATTCGCGCGTCTCAAGTTCTTTTTGTCGTGGTGGGCGTATTCGTTCCCATTGGCGGCGATGACCGTCGCCGCTTTTGTGATGGCGCAAGTGACGGACAAGGATTGGTTCCATGTCTTGGCGGTTGCGTTGTTTGTGGTTCTCAACATGGTTCTCGCCTTGCTGGCAGCGCGTACCATCGAAGCGATGCTGCGCAATCGGATTTGTGTGGACGAAGATTGATTCTGCTCAGTGCTCCGGCTTAAGGTGCGTACGGCGTCGGTGGTTCGGTCCATCGACGCTGTATCTTTTGTGCACCCCTAGCCGCGAGACACCATGGGCAATTCCAACGATCATGATTTTAGCGATGCAGAGCGCCAAGCGCTGTACCGCACCATCTATTCGCGTCGCGACGTGCGTGGGCAGTTTACCTCTGCGCCCGTCGATGTGGACATGCTCAGTCGCATTTTGATGGCCGCGCACTACGCACCGTCGGTGGGCTTTATGCAGCCGTGGAGCTTCATCGTTGTGCGTGCCGATGAGACCAAGCAAAAAGTCCACGCATTGTTCGAAAAAGCCCACGCCGAAGCGACCCAGATGTTTGAGGGTGAAAAGCGCGAAACGTACCGAAACCTCAAACTTCAAGGCATCCTCGAAGCGCCCATCAACCTGTGCATCACCTGCGACAAAGACCGTGCCGGACCGGTGGTTGTGGGCCGCACCCACATCCCGGAAATGGATCTCTACAGCACCGTGTGCGCGGTGCAAAATCTGTGGCTGGCGGCGCGCGCCGAGGGCTTGGGCGTGGGCTGGGTGAGTATCTTGGACCAGCAGCGTTTGAAAGAGGTTTTGGGCCTTGGACCAAATGTCGAGCCGGTGGCGTATCTGTGCCTGGGCCACGTGTCGCATTTCAACGATAAACCGGACCTGCAAAAATCTGGTTGGCGCAAGCGCTTGGCCGTTGATGAGCTGACCCATTTCGAAGGGCTTGGGCAAAGCGCCGACGACGATTTCGCCACCAAGCTTTTGGTTCAGCTCCGCCTTGAACAAGCCCGCGTCGAAGGTCGCGAATAGCACCACGCATTCGCGTGCAAAGTGAATTTCTGGCATACTTAAAGACCGAAACGATCAGGGGAAAGGGCGATGTTTCGTTGGTTCCTGGCTGTTGGTTTATGTCTGCTCGGCGTGTCTGCGTTTGCCGGCGACTATAAGGTTACGCATCTGCAACCGGACAAGGTCTTCAAGGGCACCACCTTGCTGGCCGATATGTCCGATCCCAGACGTGCCAAAGTGGTCGAGGTCGATTTTGATGGCAACATCGTGTGGTCGTTCTCACCGCCCAGATCGATGTTTGGTGGGGGACGCGGCGGGGTGCTTGATGCGGCGCTGCTTGAAAGCGGTAACATCCTCATCACCGTCACCGGTTCGGGCATTTATGAAATCAACCGCGACGGCAAAATTGTCTGGTCGCACAAAGACCCCGAAGCTTCCCACGATGCCGATCGTCTTCCCAACGGCAACACCCTGTATAACCTCGGCTGGCAGGATAAGGGCCAAGACGTGGTGCGCGAAATTGATCCAGGCGGCAAGCTTGTTTGGTCGTGGAAGGGGCTCGAAGATTACGACCGAGAACCGTTCGCCGACATCGAACATGAGGGCTGGATGCACGTCAATTCGGTAACTCGGTTGCACAACGCCAACACCTTGGTGAGCATGCGCAACTTCAACACCGTCGCCGAAGTCGCCCCAAACGGTCGTGTGGTGCGCGATTGGACGTTTAAGGGCAAAGACAAAAAAACCGGCCTCAAAACCAAAGGCGCCATCATCGGCGCGCGCAATCACGAACCCGAAATCCTTGCCAACGGCAACATGTTGCTGGCGCTGCGCCAGCCCAACCGCTTCGTTGAGTTCAATTTACAGAGCCAGGATGTGGTGTGGAGTTGGCAGCATCCCGGCGGTGATAGGGAACTGCGCACCAACCGTGAAGCCAACCGCCTCCCCAACGGCAATACGCTCGGTTCGGCGGGCAATAAGCTGGTTGAAATTGCGCCTGATGGAACCCTGGTGTGGCAGATGGTCGCGCCAGGTGGAGGCAAGAACCATCGCAAATTCCATAAGGCTATCCGCATCGCTGAAGATGGCAAAGCTTACGGCGGTTAAAGCGTTCAGCTTGGCGGCGGTGGCGCGGGAGGTGCTGTTGTGGGGGGCTGCGTGGTTGCCGGAGCCTGTACTGTTGCTGGTGTAGATGCCGATGGCGGCTTCGCTTTTTGCATATTCCCTTGATTGCGGTCCTGTATGGGTTTCGCAGCGGTGGCTGGCATCGTACCGATGCGCTGGGTGATGAAAGAAATGGCGCGTTCCAGTGCGGCGAAGAAAATTTCCACGCTGTAACCCGATATAAACGCCATCGCCCAGGGGGTGAATGCACCCAAAAAACTGATCGACGAAAGCGGTGCCGATTGGGCCGTCGGGGCGACACCGTTATCGCTCGAAGAGATGATGATCAGCCAAGCCATGCAAACCCCGGAAATGACCCCCAAAATGATCCGGGTGCGGATGGCGTAAAGCCGGTTGGCGGTCAACGACACGGCGTCGATTTCCGCCGAAAGGCTGCGCAAAGCCTGGGTCATGGAGCCCAACAACGCGAACAGCGCCACCAACACATAATCGGAAATCACCTGTAGCGTGAGTTGTGCGCGGGTGAATTCGATGCGCCGCTGCCCCTCCGCATCAAGCTTGACGAGGCCCGCTTCGACCGGTGGTCCTTCATCACTCAGCTGCATATCGTAAGGCGGCAACATTCCGGCGATTTGACGGTTCCACCACCACAGCCGCACGTAAGAGACATCGTCCCATGAGCCGTCTTGCGCATGACGGCGTTCAAGCTGTTCAAGCCTGATCGCCGCGTCGGCACCGGCGACGGAGTCTGTGTTTTTCAAGGACTCACTCAATAATTTCGCGGCCGTCAACTCGGATGTCGTGTCGAGCAGATAGCCGTGAACTTTGTAGGCGTCATTAAAAATAGCCATGCCGATGGCCCATTCCATCTGCAATGCCAGCAGGGACAGCAGCGAAAAAACCGCCACCATTAAATAGCGGCGCAACACCTGGTCTGCGGCGCTGGATTTTTTGAAAAGCTTGCGAAACCAAGTGCGCGGGGGATCATCGTCAAATCGTGACCTGGTGAAATGGATACTATCGACCGACACCGGCTCAACTCGTTTGATGATACCGCCAAAGGCCGCCCAGAATTGGGCTTTCTCGTCGCCGTTCAAGTCACCGCCTTGGGCCATTTTGTCGTGCGAAGCGATCAGCGGCGCGACGATGTCATTTTCTATGTCGATGGCGTGCCGCGCGGCGAAATCGAGCAGCGTTTGGGCGTCTTCGACGGCGGTGTTCAGCCGCGCGTGAGGCGCTGCGCCCCCATCAGCTTGCAGGGCCGCTTGCGGGGCGGTGGGTTGCGGGGCGGGCTGCGGTGTGGGCTGTGGCGCGGGCTGGGGCGGCTTTGGCGCTGTCACGTGCTCAGTTATTTGCTCAGGCTGGGGCGTGGTTTGGGGTGTCGGTTCAGCCACAGGGGATTGCACCGCGCTCTCAGGTAAGGGCTGAGGCGGCGTTTGCGGCGTTTGCGTTGGTGCGGCATCGGGCATGAGATTGGGCACTCCTAACCATCTCAATGACGCGCCATGAGCCCTTTTGTGACGCGGTTTTATTCCAGGCATCCCACCAGGCATTCCAGGGGCGGCGTGGGGATAACTTTAGGGTGGGCAGAATCGGCGCGGATATGGTTTGATTTGGGTTATGTCTCACGCTGATTTTGTCCATTTGCGCGTCCACAGCGCTTATTCCCTGTCCGAAGGTGCCATCCGCATCAAGGAACTGATGGGACTGTGTCAAAACTTCAAGATGCCCGCCGTCGCGGTGACCGACACCAACAACTTGTTCGGCGCACTGGAATTCTCGCTTTCGGCCACCGACAGTGGCGTGCAGCCGATCATCGGCGGGCAGATCGCGGTGAGCCGTGAGGGCGGTGATAACCCCACCATGGGCCGCACCGTGAGCATCCAGCGCCCCGATCAAGTGGTGCTGCTGGTGCAAAACGACGTCGGCTATCGCAACATTTTGAAGTTGCTGTCCACCGCCTACATGGAAAGCGACAACGTCGAAGACCCGCAAGTCACACTTGAGGATTTGGAAAAGTATTCCGATGGCTTGATCTTGCTCACCGGCGCTATTCACGGCCCGGTGGGGCGCTTGTTGGTGGATGGTCAGTTTGAGCACGCCGAGGCGTGTTTGGACCGTCTGGCGAAAGCGTATCCCGAGCGGCTGTATATTGAACTGCAGCGCCATGGCCTGAAAGAAGAAGCGCAGATCGAGCCGCGCCTCATCGACATGGCCTACACCAAGAACCTACCGATGGTCGCCACCAACGAAGCGTTTTATCCCAAGCGCGACATGTATCAGGCCCACGACGCGCTGATTTGCATCGCCGAAAGTGCCTACGTCAGCCAGGATCAACGTCGCCGCCTGACCCCGGATCACTATTTTAAAAGCGCCGAAGAAATGAAGGTGCTGTTCGCCGATGTGCCGGAAGCCATCGCGAACACCTTGGTCATCGCTCAGCGCTGCGCCTACAAGGTCGAACGGGTCGATCCGATCTTGCCACCGTTCGATTGCGGTGACGGCCTGAACGAAGAAGACGAACTGCGCAAACAGGCCCATGAAGGTCTCGACAAGCGCCTCGAAGCGCAGGTCTACACGCCGGGCTTGTCCGATGAAGAAAAACAGGCCGTCGCAAGGCCGTACCGCGAGCGGCTGGAATTTGAGCTGGGCGTGATCATCCAGATGGGCTTTCCCGGCTACTTCCTGATCGTTGCCGACTTCATCCAATGGGCCAAGGACCACGACATTCCGGTGGGGCCGGGGCGTGGTTCGGGTGCCGGTTCGGTGGTCGCGTGGGTGCTGACGATTACGGATTTGGACCCGCTGCGGTTCGGTTTGCTGTTTGAGCGGTTCTTGAACCCCGAACGTGTGTCCATGCCCGATTTCGATATCGATTTCTGTCAAGATCGCCGCGACGAGGTCATTAAGTACGTACAAGACAAATACGGTCGCGATCACGTCGCCCAGATCATCACGTTCGGTAAGTTGCAAGCCCGTGCGGTGCTGCGCGACGTCGGGCGGGTGCTGGAAATGCCGTACGGTCAGGTGGACCGCATCTGTAAAATGGTGCCCAACGACCCCGGCAAGGCGCTGACCGTGCCCGAAGCGGTGGAGGCAGAGCCTGAGCTGAGGCGCATGATCAAGGAAGAGCACGAAGTCGCGCGCCTGATCGAAATCGCCAAGCCGCTCGAAGGCCTCTACCGTCACGCATCGACCCATGCGGCGGGCGTGGTGATCGGTGATCGACCGCTCGACCAATTGGTGCCGCTGTATCGCGATCCGCGTTCCGACATGCCGGTGACCGGCTTTAACATGAAATTCGTCGAACAAGCCGGTCTGGTGAAATTCGACTTTTTGGGTCTGAAAACCCTGACCGTGCTGTCCACGGCGGTGAAGTTCGCAGCCGAGGGCGGGCACACCATCGATCTGAGCACCGCGCCGTTGGATGATCCGGCCTCGTTTGAACTTTTGCAACGGGCCGAAACCCAGGGCGTGTTCCAGTTGGAATCGGCGGGCATGAAAGACCAGCTGCGCGGCCTGCGCCCGACCACCTTTGAAGACATCATCGCTATCGTGGCGCTGTACCGTCCGGGCCCGATGGAAAACATTCCAAGCTATATTCGCCGTAAACATGGCGATGAAGAGCCCGACTACCTGTACCCGACGCTGGAGCCGATCCTCAAAGAAACCTTCGGCATCATGATCTATCAGGAACAGGTCATGCAGATCGCGCAGGTGTTGTCGGGCTTCTCGCTCGGCGGCGCCGATTTGCTGCGCCGGGCGATGGGTAAAAAAGACCAAGCCGAGATGGACAAGCAGCGCGCGATGTTCATCGAAGGGGCCGAAGCGCGCGGCGTGCCTGCGGCTAAGGCCGGCGAGATTTTCGAGCAGGTCAACAAGTTTGCCGGCTACGGTTTCAACAAATCGCACGCCGCTGCATATGCCTTGGTGGCCTATCACACGGCGTACATGAAGGCCAATTTCCCTTACGAGTTCATGGCCGCGTCGATGACGCTGGATTTGGGCAACACCGACAAGCTCAATGCCTACCGTCAGGAACTTGACCGCATGGGGGCCAAGCTGCTGTCGCCCGACATCAACGCGTCTGAAACTTATTTCAAGGTCGAACGCGACGCCGATGGCAAGCCCACGGCCATTCGTTATGCGTTGGCGGCGCTGAAAAACGTCGGCGAAGCGGCGATGGCGAGCATCATCGATGAACGCGAAAAGAACGGGCTGTTCAAAGATCTGGAAGATTTCGCCGGACGATTGGACACCCACCAAGTCAACAAGCGCCAGATGGAAAACATGATCCGCTCAGGCACGTTCGACAGCCTCAACCCCAACCGCAAACAATTGCATATGGGGATCGAGGCGATCATGGGCGAGGCCTCCGCCCAGCAATCGGAACGCGAAAGCAACCAAATCGGCCTGTTCGGCGGCGGCGATCAGCCCAAGCAGACGATCCGCTTGGCCGATGTTTCCGACTGGCCGCCGATGGAACGGCTGCGTGAAGAATTCGACGCCATCGGCTTTTACCTCAGCGCGCATCCGTTGGACAGCTACGGCAAAAGCCTTCAGCGCCTGGATGTGGTGCCATTTTCAAAGGTTTTGTCGCGTGGCCAAGCGGGTAACTTCACGCTGGCGGGCACCGTGGTCAGCATCAAGAATCGCATCAGCCAAAAGGGCAATCGCTATGCCTTTGTGACGTTCTCGGATGCGTCGGGCTCATACGAAGTGACGATGTTTTCCGAAACCCTGTCTGCGGCGACGGATTTGTTGGAGCCCGGAACCGCGGTGTTGATCAAGGCCACGGCGCAGTTCGAAGGCGAAACCGTGCGCATGACCGCACAGTCGGTGCGCGGGTTGGACAAAATGGCGTCGCAAACCTCGGCGGGTCTGCAAATCACCATCACCGACGACAAACCGCTGGTCGCGCTGCAAGAGGCTTTCTCTGAGGCCAAACCGGGCAGGGGGCTGGTGCAGATCTTGGTGCGCACCCCGCAGTTCGAAACCCGCATCGACCTCAAGCACAAACCCATATCCGTGACCCCGGAATTGCTGCACGCGGTCTATTCCATCGCAGGCATCGCCGAGGTGATGGAAATCTAGGCCGAACTATAACTTAGCTTGCCAGGGCCAAACCACCGATCAAAACAATCAAAAATAACCCGCAAACCTTGCTGTTGCGCACAAAAAGTTCGTTTTGACGGATCAAGCGGCCTTGGTGGTAACGCATGAAACATCTCTCCTTCGAGGGTTGGTGCTGACGGTCAGCTTAAGCACTCACCAGATCAACGGCGGCGGGCAGGTCGACCCAAAATTCACTACCCTGGTCGGGGGTCGAGCGATAGCCAAGCTCGCCTTCCATGTTCTCTAAGAACCCCTTGACGATGGTCAGGCCAACCCCGCCGCCTTCGATCCGCGAACTTTCAAACGCCAGTCGTTCGAACGGCTCCAGAATTTGACCGGGGTACTCTTCACGGAAACCTTTGCCGGTATCTTTGATGGTGATCCTGACCTTATTGTGGCCATCTACATGAGATGATTTGATGATGACGCGTCCACCGCTGTAATTGTATTTCACAGCGTTGGACAGCAAGTTGAAAAATACTTTTTGTAAATGATCCTTATTTGTGAGCACGCGCGGCAGATGGGTAGCATCCACTTCGTTGACAATGGTGACCTGGTTTTGCAGCGCGAGCGACTCCACGCTGCCGGTGCTGGCCTTCAACACTTGAAGGAGGTTGGTTTCGCGCAGCTGGATGGGGAAGGTTGCGGTTTCCATCGACGACAGCGTCAGAATTTCATCAATCAGCGCGAGCAGGGTTTCACTGCTCTTGATGATCGCGGCGAGATGGCGCTTGGTATCTTGTGAGGATATCTGGGCGCCTTTTATATCAATGATTTGGGTATAGCCCAGGATGGCGTTGAGCGGTGTGCGCAGCTCATGGCTCATGGCGGAAAGAAAGCGCGTCTTGGCTGTGCTGGCGGTTTCGGCGCGATCCTTGGCGATGCGCAGTTCCTTGGTCTGGGCATCCACCAAAGTGTGCAGCTGCTCGTTAAAGTTTTTGAGCTTTATTTCGTCCAGATCGCGCTTTTCGTTCATGTCCTGCAGGCGTTGGGCCATGGTGTTGAAATGCACGGCCAGCTCGCTCAGCTCATCGGATCCGCTTTCGTCAACCCGCGCAGACAGATTAAAGGAGCTGATGTCGTTAACGACCCCGTTTAAGTCCTCGATGCGGTTGATGATTTTACGAACCATCAGCTGCCCGGTGAACAGCACGAGCAAGAACAAAGCGCTAAAGACAATCCACATGGCATGCTGCGAGTCACGTAAGGTGGCGTTGAGCGTTTCGATGCGTTCACGGAGCTCATCAGTTTCCCAAGCAAGTGCGGCATCGACTTGAGCTGTGAACTCGCTTTGGATCGACTTGAAATTGTCCATGTCGTGCTGGATTTGTGAAACCGTCAACGCTTCGTCACGCGCGTTTGCGCTGTCCAGGCGTTTTAATAATGTTTCCGATGAGTGGTTCAGCGCGCCGCTGATGAGCAAAATGCCATCGCGTGTTTTTATTTCATCGGGAAAGTAGGTGTCGATGTAACGGCTGTATTGCGATAGCCGATCGCGGATCACGACGATCTGCGCATCGTATTCCGCCCGGGCCTGAACCTCGTGGTTCCGTGCGTTTTGGTTGGGAAGCGCCAATAATGACTGATGAATGCTTTCACTTACGGATAACGTAATCGCAGCCCCGGCATGGCGGATTTCATGGAGCAATGCTGTGACGACCAGCGTTTGCTCCGTGACCTGTTCAATGCGGTTCTCCACGCGCTGTGACGAGTTGTTAGACGTCACAAGCAGCACCAGCGTGCTCAATAGCATGGCGGCGAAGAGAAGGATGAACTGGGTCGAAATTCTGCGTTTAATCATGGTCGGCCGAATCACCCTATCAAAACATTGAGTAATGAATATTAACCGAATTGGCGCTTTCATAAACCGGAATTGCCGGAATTGGCAATTTGAGCCTGTTTTCCTGGCGTTGGCGCGATGAAATTCCCTTGCATTGTGGTGGATCTCGGCGTAGAAACCGCCCACACGTTCCATGAGGGGGCGTGATTTCGCACGTGGACGTGCGGCCTTGGCGCAAATTCGCCAATGTGTCGCTCCGGTGTCTCTTGAAAGAGACGAGTGTCCGCGGAGGCTTAACCGGAATAGGAATACAACAATGGCAATGCCAACCTTTACCATGCGCCAGCTCCTTGAAGCTGGTGTTCACTTTGGTCACAACACCCGCCGCTGGAACCCGAAAATGGCGCCGTACCTGTTTGGTGCGCGCAACAAGGTTCACATCATCGATCTCGGCCAGACCGCGCCTTTGCTGGGCCGCGCCATGGAAGCCGTGCGCGACGCCGTCGCCGGTGGCGGACGTGTGCTGTTCGTCGGCACCAAGCGCCAAGCAGCCGACAAAGTTGCTGAGACCGCGCGTAACTGCGGTCAGTACTTCGTCAATCACCGCTGGCTCGGCGGCATGATGACCAACTGGAACACCATTTCCGGTTCCATCAAGCGCTTGCGCGAACTCGACGCTCAACTGGGCGACACGGTCAAGAGCGAAGGCCTGACCAAAAAAGAATTGCTCCAGCTGACCCGCGAACGCGACAAGCTGGAACTGGCGCTGGGTGGCATCAAAGACATGGGCGGTCTTCCCGACATCATGGTTGTCATCGACACCAACAAAGAAGCCATCGCCATTGCCGAAGCCAACAAGCTGGGCATCCCCGTGGTGGCCGTGTTGGACAGCAACTCCGACCCCAAGGGCGTCGATTATCCGATCCCGGGCAATGACGACGCGATCCGCGCCATCACCACCTACTGCGAACTGATTTCCGGCGCTGTGCTGGACGGTATCCAGGCTGAAGTGGGCAACAGCGGCGGCGATCTCGGCGCAGCTGCTGAGCCGATTGCCGAAGTGCTGCCGGCTGCTGAAGTCGAAGCCGTGGTTGAAGCAGCCCCGGTTGCTGAAGCTGCTCCGGCTGCAGAAGCTGCTCCGGCTGCTGAAGCTGCTGCTCCCGTCGCTGAAGAAGCTGCTGCTCCCACCGAGTAAGCTTCTGCGTAAAAATTCTGTCATAGCACTATGCTAGGACAACATCTTAAAGGAGATATTTAAGATGGCTGCTATTACTGCTGCTTTGGTTAAAGAGCTTCGCGACAAATCCGGCGCGGGCATGATGGACTGCAAAAAGGCCTTGAGCGAAACCGATGGCGACATCGATGGCGCTGTTGACTGGCTGCGCACTAAGGGTCTTGCGGCTGCCGCCAAAAAGGCCGGTCGCATTGCCGCTGAAGGTTTGGTCGGTGTTGCCATCGAAGGCAACACGGGCGCTGTGGTCGAAGTCAACTCCGAGACCGACTTCGTTTCACGCAACGAACAGTTCCAGGGCTTTGTGTCCACCGTTGCTAAGCTGGGCTTGGCATCAAACGGCGACCTCGATGCGCTGAACGCCATGGATTTCCCGGAAACGGGCCGCACCGTGGCTGAAGAACTGACCCACCTGATCTCGACCATTGGCGAGAACATGAACATCCGCCGTGTGCAGGTGCTCAGCGTGGACGGTGGCGAAGTGGCTTCCTACATGCACGGTGCCATCGCCGACGGTCTGGGCAAAATTGGCGTTTTGGTCGCAGCGACCGGCGCAGATGCAACCACGTTCGGCAAACAGGTCGCCATGCATGTGGCCGCCGTGAACCCGGCGTCGTTGTCGCGTGACGATCTTGACCCGGAATTGCTGGAACGCGAAAAGCAGGTTCTCACCGAACAGGCCCGTGAATCCGGCAAGCCCGAAGAAATCATCGAAAAGATGATCGTTGGTCGGATCAACAAGTACTACGCAGAAGTCTGCTTGTTGGAACAGACCTTCGTCATCGATGGCGAAAGCAAAGTCGGCAAAGCTGCCGAAGCTGCCGGCGCTGAAGTCAAATCCTTCGTTCGTTTCGGCCTTGGTGAAGGCATCGAAAAGAAACAAGAAGACTTCGCCGCTGAAGTGGCCGCAGTCGCCGGCGTCTAATCGCCGCATAGACTTCGAATACAATGCGGGGGCTTCCTGAAAAGGAAGCCCCCGTTTTTGTATGCGCAAAAGGAATTAGATTAGTTCAGGCATTTGTCGTTGTTGGCCAACCAGTGCAGGGCTTTGGCCGTATTATCGAAGGTTTCCGGGTCTTCGGTCTGCAACTGATTCATCTTGTCTGAAAGATCGTAAAACGTCGAAACCAAGCTTTCCGGGACGTTGGTCGCTAAGTTGCACGTCGTTTGCGGCGTCACCTCGGCACGAATGTTTGGCAAGCCTGTGACCGCTTGAATGGGCTGAGTCTCGGTCAACATGGCCTTGATGGTGGTGAGAACATCGGAGAGTTCTTCCGCCGTTTCGGCGTGCTCGATTTCATCACGAAGATAATCAAGCATCATGTGAAGGTTATCGGACGAATCATGCGTATGGCTGGTTTTGCTCATCATTTTTCCTTGTGCGAACGACCTCTGACGTCGGCAGATGTTGCCGAGCTTCGAGTGGGTAGAGCACTTGAGTACTCACCTTGAAAATATGAGCATATGTCCCGTTTTTTGAAACTACGCAGACGCGTAGGTTGGGTCGCAATAGTGTGCGTCACCAAGTGAGTGTTACAGACGAAAGAAGAATTATGTTCTGCTTATATATTCTTTGTTGTGGTGCTAAAGTGGCTTTGCAGATACCTTGGAAATATGGCTACGAGGTTTAATTCCTGTAGTTTTGCGGTTTGCGATTAGGGATGGTTCCATGACCGTGGCGGAATTTATTGAAAAATCTCTTGAAACTGATGACCCTAATCATCTGTTTGATGCCTATCTGCAAGCCTTATCGAATTATGGCGTTGACCGGGTTATGTACCTTCCGGTCCGCAATACCCCTTACGACAATGCGGTGATGCCTGGTATTTCTCATTGTTACCCTGAAGATTGGCTCACCTACTATGTCGAACAGAACTATGCACCTATAGACCCTACGCTTTTGCATGGTATGGGGGTTCGGGATGCCTTTTCTTGGGATGATTTGAAATCGTATCAGGACCTATCGGATCGGCAAATATTGCTCATGGGTCAGGGCAAGGAATCAGGCCTAAACGATGGTGTCGGCGTGCCTTTGCATGGCCCAATGGGGGAAGTGTACGGCGTTGGTTTAGCCTCGAGCGTCGCCAACCCCGACCTATCCAAACACCTCAAAGAACTTCAATTGCTGACGACCAACTTCCATATTTTTTACTCAGCAATGCATGATGAAAAGCGCAACGCCCATGGGGTGAAGTTGACCCCGCGCGAATTGGAGGTGCTCAAATGGTGTGCTTGTGGCAAAAGCAACTGGTCCATTGGTGAAATTCTGAGCATTAGCGAACACGGCGTGGATTTCCATATGCGCAACATTTTGCGGAAATTAGACGCTGATAATCGCATTACCGCAGTGGTCAAGGCCATACATGGCGGTCTCATAACCCTATAGTTTTTGCTGTCCTACGTCGGTGCGTAGGTTCGAACAACATCAAATATTGTCAAGCTAACCCTCGTAGTTTTGGGAACGAAGGGTTTTAGCTATGTCCATTGATTGTTTTAATTTCACAACTGCTTATCTTTATGGAGATGCTCTTGCATCCCAGTTTCGCTTGCGTAAACGCGTGTTTATTGATCGCCAGAATTATGCTGTTCCAAGTTGGAAAGGCATGGAGTTCGATCAGTTCGACACCCCGGCAACGCAATATTTTGTGTGGCGCGATGAGGATGGCGAGGCCCGTGGCGTTGCCCGCTTGGCACCGACAAGCTTAAATTACATGCTCGAGGAAATTTGGCCGGAAAAGATCACCGGTATGGATCTTCCGCATTCCGATCGTGTGTGGGAAGCCACCCGCTTTGGCGTTGATAGCAACCTTCCCCCACGGGTGCGCAACCAGATCGTTAAGGAACTGATTTGTGCTTTGCTGGAATACGGCACCACCCACGGTATCGACAATATGATTGGCCTCACAGCCGTTGCCGTCGTCCGTAACGTCTTTGTACGCAATGGCTGGAAGGCGAAAATGGTCAGTCCAGTTTGGCTTGAAGACGGGATCGAAGTTCAGGCCGGCTTGTTGCCGGTATCTTTGGAAATATTGCAAAATGTGCGACGTCATACGCGCATGGGCAATGTTTTGAACCTGATGGGCGAAGACTTGGGTGGTCGTGAAGATCGCGTCGCTGCTTAATTTAAAGTCATACACATGGTGCACCGGGGGACTTCGACGTTTCCCGGTGTTCTCATGTGTGTAGGGCTAAATCGAACAGGCAAGGTGAAAAGGTTCGGTTCAGCAGACATCCCCAACTCTAAAAGGCTGGAAAAATGGGTGCCTTGGTGTAATATCCCGGTCAAAATCGGGTGCAGAGTCGCACCTCGTATGAAATCTCTGTGAATGGGAACACAACCGCGATGTCCGATGGCCCGAAATACCGGCGTGTGATGCTGAAATTGTCGGGCGAGGGGTTGATGGGGGACAAAGATTTCGGCCTGTGTACCGAAACCGTGAACCGCATCGCCAATGAAATCAAAGCGGTGCATGATCTCGGCATTCAAATTTGCTTGGTGATCGGGGCGGGAAATATATTTCGCGGTGTTTCTGCTGCAGCGTCCACCATCGAGCGCACCAGCGCTGATTACATGGGCATGCTGGCCACCGTGATGAACGCGTTGGCGATGCAAAGCGCACTTGAGGCCAAAGGCGTCAGCACGCGGGTGCAATCGGCCATTCCCATGGACACGGTGTGTGAGCCGTTCATTCGCCGCCGCGCGGTGCGCCATTTGGAAAAGAACCGTATCGTGATTTTTGCCGCGGGCACGGGTAATCCTTTTTTCACCACCGACACCGCGGCCGCGTTGCGCGCCATTGAGATGAGTGCGGATGCGTTGTTGAAAGGCACTCAAGTTGACGGCGTATATAACGCCGATCCCAAAACCAATCCCGATGCGGTACGTTACGACACGCTGAGCTATCAACAGGTTTTGAGCCAGAATTTACGTGTGATGGACACCTCCGCGATTGCGCTGGCGCGGGACAATGAATTGCCGATCTTGGTGTTTTCGCTGCAAAAGCCCGGCGGTTTTGCCGACGTGGTGCATGGCCGCGGCACCTATACGATTGTTGAATGAGGCGTTTGAGCCCAACAACAGCATTTGGCTGGTGGCTCGGATCGCGCTAAGTAAGAACTGACATGAAAGCATAAGGGGATAAGCCGTGGCGGACATTAACACTTTGAAATCGGATCTGGAACGCCGTATGGAAGGCGCAATCGAGGTTCTGCATAAGGAGTTCGGCGGGCTGCGCACCGGTCGCGCATCGACCAGTTTGCTTGATCCCGTCACCGTGGAAGCCTACGGTCAGTCGATGCCGCTCAACCAGGTCGGCACCGTCGGTGTGCCGGAACCGCGCATGTTGACCGTGCAGGTGTGGGACAAGGGCATGGTGAAATCGGTGGAAAAAGCCATCATGGACGCCGGTTTGGGCCTCAACCCGCAGTCCGACGGTCAATTGATCCGCATTCCCATTCCGCCGCTCAACGAAGAACGGCGCAAGGAACTGGCCAAAGTTGCCGGTAAGTACGCTGAAGAAACCCGCATTTCGGTGCGCAATGTGCGCCGTCACGGCATGGATGAGCTGAAAAAATTAGAAAAAGACGGCGAGATTTCCGAAGACGAACTGCACCAGTATTCTGACGAAATTCAGAAAATGACCGATGCCAATGTGGCCAAGGTCGATCAAACGCTGGCGCACAAGGAAGAGGAAATCATGCAAGTTTAAGCGCCTTGCGTGTTTTTTGTCCTTATTGAGCGGTAACGAGTATTCAATTTATGCCCATAAAACCTCAATCCCATAACGGCGACGTCCACGTGCCGGTGCATGTCGCCATTATCATGGACGGGAACGGCCGCTGGGCGTCTGCGCGAGGCTTACCGCGCACGGAAGGCCACCGCCGGGGTGCAGAATCGGTGCGCGCGGTGATCAAAGCCGCTTCCCGCGCCGGGGTCGAGTATTTGACGATGTTCGGTTTTTCATCGGAAAACTGGAAGCGCCCGTCCGGTGAGGTGATGGATCTGATGGGCCTGTTGCGCCTTTACCTGCGCAAGGAATTGGCAGAACTGCACAAACAAGGCGTGCGTTTTCGCGTCATCGGCGACCGTTCACGGTTGGCCCAAGACATCCAAGATTTGATTGAGACGGCGGAAACCCGCACCCGCGACAACGTCGGCCTCAATTTTGTGCTGGCACTCAGCTACGGTGGTCGCGCCGAAATCGTCGACACCGCCCGTGCGCTGGCCCAAAAAGTGAAGTTCGGCGAGCTTGACCCCTCGGACATCGACGAACAGATGTTCGCGTCGTCCTTGGAAACCGCCGATATTCCCGACCCTGATTTGCTTATTCGCACCAGCGGTGAGCAACGCATCTCCAACTTCTTGCTGTGGCAAACGGCTTATACGGAATTCGTGTTCACGGACACGCTGTGGCCGGATTTCAGAGCGGACGATTTCGAGGCGGCGTTGTCGGTGTTTCGTTCGCGCGAACGAAGGTACGGATCAGTAGGTGTCTAAAATCCTCTCAAAAACTCTGGTTTTGCGCATTCTTTCCGCATTGGTGCTGGCGCCGCTGGTGCTGGCGACGGTGCATTTTGGCGGTATTTATTATCATGTTCTGATCGGCGTGATGGGCCTGATCTTGGCGTCTGAATGGGCCAATATGGTGGGCCGCAGGCCGGCTTGGATGGCACTCGGCGTTTTGTATGTCGCGGTGTCTGTGTGGGCGTTGTGGCGTCTGCGTCTTGATCCCGATTGGGGCGAGATGACGGTGTTTTGGCTGCTGGTGGTGGTGTGGGGCGCCGATACCGGCGGTTATGTGTTCGGTATGAGCTTGCGTGGACCCAAACTGGCACCGTCCATAAGCCCCAACAAAACGTGGTCGGGTTTCGTCGGCGGCACGCTGCTGGGGGCCTTGGCGGGGTGGGGCATGGTGTCTTATTTTCGCCCCGAAGTCGCGTTAGACATGGCCGCGTTCGCCATCATCGCCTTCAGCGCCGCGATGGCGGTGGTCAGTCAGCTGGGTGATTTGTTGGAAAGCTGGGTTAAGCGCCGCTTTGACGTCAAGGACAGCGGCTCGATCATCCCCGGACATGGCGGTTTGTTTGACCGCGTCGACGGTTTGGTGGCGACGGCAATCGCATTGGCCTTGATTAACATCGTATTGCAGGGCAACGTTCTGGTATGGCTGTCGTAAGCGCTTCACCGAAATCACGACAAGAAACGAGCCCTGAGAGACGCTCGGTGAGCATTCTTGGCTCCACCGGGTCAATCGGTTGCAACACCGTCGATTTGTTGGCGCGCAACCCCGGTACTTTTTCAGTTCAAGCCCTGACCGGTAATCGCAACGTCAAGCTTTTGGCCGAACAGGCGCTGCAATTGGGCGCTAAACTGGCGGTGGTCGCTGATGAAAGCTTGTACGGTGAATTGAAAGATTTGCTGTCGGGCAGCGCCGTTGAAGTGGCGGCGGGCGACGCCGCGGTGGTCGAGGCCGCAGCCCGGCCTTCAGACATCGTGGTTGCGGCGATTGTCGGTACGGCGGGGCTCAAACCGACCCTCCAAGCGACGCGGCGCGGGGCCTTGGTGGCGCTGGCCAACAAGGAAACCCTGGTTTCCGCCGGTGCGATCATGACCGAGGAGGTCAAAAACGGCGGCGCAACCTTGATCCCGGTCGATAGCGAACACAGCGCGATCTTCCAGGTTTTCGATTTTGAACGTGCTGAATCCGTTTCCAAGATCACCTTAACCGCATCGGGCGGGCCGTTCCGCGAAAAAACGCTGGCTGAAATGCAGGTCATGACACCGGCGCAAGCGGTCGCCCACCCCAATTGGGACATGGGCGCGAAAATCAGCATCGACAGCGCGACCATGATGAACAAAGGCCTTGAAATGATTGAGGCTTTTCATTTGTTTCCGGTCACAAGCGACGAGATTGAGGTGTTGGTCCACCCCCAATCGGTGATCCATTCGATGGTTTCATACGTCGATGGATCGGTGTTGGCGCAATTGGGCACGCCCGATATGCGCACCCCGATTGCCTACGCCTTGGCGTGGCCCGCGCGCATGGCCGCGCCATCTGAAACCTTGTCGTTGGCCAACATCGGCACGTTGACGTTCGAGGCCCCGGATCTGGTGCGGTTTCCCGCTTTGCGTCTGGCGCGTGAAAGTCTAGAGGCCGGGGGCAGCGCGCCGACAGTGCTCAACGCCGCCAATGAAATTGCGGTGGCCGCGTTCCTCGGTGGCCAAATCGGCTTTCTCGACATTGCGCAGACGGTCGAAAGGGTGTTGGATGACATGGACACGGTGGCGCTGGCCGACATCGAAACCGTGTTCGCCATTGACGCTGAAGCACGCCGCCGCACGGCCGTACTTATATCCAAAATCTAGCTCCACTTAAACATGAACAAAATGGAATAAGACTTTTAAAACATGGATTTTTTGACCTTCATATTTCAGTACGCCGTACCGTTTCTTGCGATCTTGACGGTGCTTGTGTTCGTACATGAGCTGGGGCATTTCCTGCTCGCACGGTGGAATGGCGTGAAGGTTGAGGTGTTCTCGGTCGGGTTCGGCAACGAACTTTGGGGCTTTGATGACAAGCACGGCACCCGTTGGCGTTTGAGCTCGGTTCCACTGGGCGGCTACGTGAAGATGTTCGGCGAAGGCGATATGATCACCGGCGTCGATGATACCGAAGATCGTCCGATGACCGAGGACGAAAAGAAAGTTTCTTTCCACCACAAAAAGCTGCGCCAGCGCACCGCCGTGGTGGCGGCAGGGCCGTTGGCGAATTTCTTGTTCGCGGTGCTGGTGTTTTGGTGCATCAACGCGGCGTTCGGCGTGCCCAAGCTACTGTCCGCCGTCGGCGAAGTGATCGAAGACACCGCCGCCGAAGAGGCCGGAATGCAGGCTGGCGACGTGATTTTGTCGATCAACGGCAAAGCCATCACGGAATTTAGCGAACTGAGCGAGATCGTCTCGGTCAACGCGCATGTCACCTTGGATTTTGAAATCTTGCGCGGCGATCAAGTCTTGCACCTGAACGCGGCCCCGCGCACCTGGCGCGACCCGGAAGCCGACGACGACGACGAGGCGGAAACCGAATACGCTGTCCTCACATCTTCCCGAGGCCTTTTGGGTGTGCGTCCGTCCATGGAGCACGTGGAAACGGAACGCACCGGCATTTTCGAAGGTTTGGTGCTGGGGGTTGAGCAAACCTATTTCTTCACCGCCAACATTCTGTCCGGACTGGGCGAAATGTTCTCAGGCGAGCGCAGCGCCAAGGAATTGGGCGGCGTATTGTCGATCGCACAATATTCCGGTGAAGCGGCGCAAAGCGGCATCGTTGGGACGCTCCGCTTTTTGGCGATCTTGTCGATCAATTTAGGGCTTATCAATTTGTTTCCTGTTCCGGTTCTGGACGGCGGACATCTGGTCTTTTATTTCGCTGAGGCTTTGCGTGGTAAGCCCTTGAGTCAAAAGCTACAAGAATACAGTTTCCGTTTTGGTTTGGTTCTGGTATTGCTTTTGATGTTATTTGCGACCTGGAACGACTTTGGGCGACTTTTTGAGAAGTTCGGATGATAGACATCCGCTCTTAACTGAGTGCTTGAGGGCGGTTTTTGTCGTTTGGGGTTGGAGCCTTCCTGGTGGTCAAGAAGTCGAACACGCATAAGAACAAATTGTTGAGGGTGGGGCACATCGTGCAGGGCGTATTATCCAGATTGATAGCTGTTGTGTTGCTGGGTGGGTTGATGATCGCCCAAGCTCCCGTGGCTTTAGCGCAAGAGGCCGATCGCATCAAAGCGATTGCCGTTGAAGGCGCCGCGCGCGTCGAGGCGGAAACCGTGCGCTCTTACCTGCTTGTGCGTGAAGGCGACAGCTTTGATCCCTTGCGCATTGATCGTTCGCTGAAGTCCTTGTTTTCCACCGGCTTGTTCGCCGACGTGACGTTGCGCCGCGAAGGCAATACGTTGGTTGTCGTGGTAGCTGAAAACCCGGTCATCAACCGCATCGCCTTTGAAGGCAACAAACGGCTTAAGGACGAAGAGCTGGCGGCGGAAATTTCGCTGAAGCCGCGTGTCATCTATACCCGTTCAAAAGTTCAAAATGACGTCAATCGCATTCAGACCATATATCAAAAAAGTGGTCGTTTCGCGGTGTCGGTCGAACCGAAAATCATTCAGTTGCCGCAAAACCGCGTGGACTTGGTCTACGAAGTCGACGAAGGCTTGCAGACCGAAGTGCAAAACATCCGCTTCGTCGGCAACCGCATCTTTGATGACGCCGATTTGCAAGAAATCGTGCGCACCCGTGAAACCCGTTGGTATCGGTTCCTCAGTCAGGATGATACCTACGATCCGGACCGCATCACCTTTGATCGCGAATTGTTGCGCCGTTTTTATCTGAAGAATGGTTATGCCGATTTCAAGGTGCTGTCTGCGATTGCTGAATTGACGCCGGATCGCAACCAGTTTTTCATCACCTTTACGGTCGAAGAGGGGCGTCGCTATAAATTCGGCGACATCAACCTCAAAGCTGACTTGCGCGATATGAAAGCCGAGGACGTCGCTGATAAGCTGCAAATCGACAGCGGCGATTGGTATGACGCGACTGCGGTCGATGACACCGTTACGGCCTTGACCGAAGCTGCGGGCAATTTGGGTTACGCGTTCGTCAACGTACGTCCGAACGTGGAACGCAACGTCGATACCGGCGATATTGGAATTACGTTCGAAATCGAAGAAGGACCCCGCGTTTTTGTCGAACGCATCAACGTCACCGGCAATGTGCGCACCCTAGACGAAGTCGTACGCCGCGAGTTTCGTGTCGTCGAAGGCGATGCTTTCAATGCCGCTAAACTGCGCCAGTCGTTGACGCGCATCGAAAATCTGGATTTCTTTCAGAGCGTGAAGATGAACCAAGTGGCGGGCTCGGCACCGGATAAGGCCGTGGTGAACGTCGAGGTTCAAGAAAAATCTACCGGATCTCTGTCTATTGGTGCTGGTTACTCAACCAGTTCGGGGGCTTTGGCTGAATTTGGTATTCGCGAACGTAATTTGCTGGGCCGCGGCCAGGATTTGAGCTTGAATTTGCGCATAGCCGAACTTCAAAGCCAGATTGACTTGAGCTTCACGGAACCGCACTTCTTGAACCGTGACGTGAGCGCGGGTTTCGATATTTTCAGCACCGAAACGGACAACCAATCGACCAGTTCTTACAACACCAAAACGAACGGTATTGGGCTGCGTTTTGGCTACCCGATCACCAGCCATCTCAGTCAGGGCTGGCGTTATACGCTGAAAGCGTCGCAAATTTCCGGCGTGCCTGATGATGCATCTGTTTATATCCAGGAACAAGCTGGCGACAAGACGCTGTCTGAGGTCGGTCATTCCTTGGCGTACGACCGGCGCAACAGCAAGATCAGCCCATCGGAAGGCTATATCGTGCGCATGTCGAACGATTTGGCAGGGTTGGGTGGCGACACCAGCTATTTACGAAACCAACTTCTGGGCGCTCATTATTTCAAGATTTCCGATGGCTGGGTCACCACCACACGCGGAAGTGCGGGGATGATTGCGGGGATTGGTGAGGATATTGGTCTGTCGGATCGTTTCTTTGTCGGCGGCGACAATCTGCGTGGCTTTGAGAACGGCGGTATTGGTCCGCGTGACACCGTGTCGAATGACTCGTTGGGCGGCGAACTCATGTTCACCGGTGGCGTTGAGGTTACCGTGCCGTTGGGCTTGCCCAAGGAATTGGGGGTTTCTGGTAAATTGTTCACCGATTTCGGCAGCTTGATGACGGTTAACCCATCAGGAACGAACGTGGTCGATAGTGGTTCCCTGCGCAGTTCGGCAGGCGTCGGGGTGACGTGGGTATCGCCTGTTGGCCCCATCAGTCTCGATTTCGCGCAAGCGATGACCAAAGAGAGCTACGATAAAACTGAAGTGATGCGTGTCAACTTTGGCACCAAATTCTAGGAGACGGCTTTGACCCTCAAATCTTTCGCGTTCATGTGCGCACTCTTTCTGGGGGCCTTGTCCTTTGCGCCTATGGCGTCCGCCCAAGATGCTACCGCTAATCAAGATCCGCGCGGCGGTGTCGTTTATTGGGCCACTTTGGACACCGACGGCGTGTTCGCGCAATCAAAAGCCATGAAAAACATCCATGAGCAGATGGCCAAATATCAAGCCGAAATCCAGACGGTGATCGACAAGGAAAAAGAAGCAGCGAAGAAAGAAGAAGAAGAATTGCTGCGTAAGCGCAACTTATTGGCGCCCGAAGTGCTTGCTGAAGAACGTAAGAAATTTCAAGATCGCATCGTGAAATTGCAGCGCCGCGTTCAAGAAACCAACCTGAAGCTCAATCAGGTGCGTGCCGAAGCCACCAAAAAGGTCTCAGACATCTATCGTGCCGTGGTCGCCGACGTGGTGAAATTGAACAAGATCAGCATGGTTTTCCAAAAAACTCAGGTTGTTTATGCCGACCCGAAGCTTGATATCAGTGCCATCGTGCTTGAAGACTTGGATACGAGACTGCCGTCGGTTCAGGTCACCAACCCCAACAAATAAGGGGGGGAGAAGATGGCTGACACCAGATTTTTCGACAATGCCGGTCCGTTTAGTCTCGCCCAATTGGCGGAGATTGCCGAAGCTGAAATCGCTGCGGGCGATGCCGAGGCCATGATCGACGATGTGCAGCCGTTACAAACGGCTGTGGCGGGTCAGATCAGTTTTCTCGACAACAAGCTCTACGTTGATGCGTTCGAGGCCAGTGCTGCGGGCGCGTGCTTGTGCGATCCCAAATATGTCGAACGTGCGCCTCAGGGTATGGCCTTGTTGGTCACGGCTGAGCCTTACCGCGCTTACGCACGGGTGGCGCAGGCCTTTTATCCGGCCAAAGCCGCCGCCCCGTGCATTCATCCGGCTGCTCATGTCAGCGATACGGCAAATCTGGGGGCGGGCTGCCAAGTCGATCCCGGCGCGGTTGTTTCCGATCACGTTGAGATCGGCGCAGGTTGTCGCATCGGCGCCAACACCTATATCGGCCCCGGTGTGGTGATGGGTGCGGGCTGCGACGTCGGTCCCAACGTCACCATTCAGTGCGCACTGATCGGCCAGGGCTGCGTGTTCCACCCCGGCGCGCGCATCGGCCAAGACGGTTTTGGCTTTGCTCCAGGTGCTGTGCATTTGAAGGTTCCGCAGCTTGGCCGCGTGGTGATCGGTGACGGCGTCGATATTGGCGCCAACGCGTGCATAGATCGGGGCACCGGGCCGGACACGGTGATCGGACCCGGCACCAAAATCGACAACTTGGTGCAAATCGGTCACAACGTTGAAGTTGGCGCGGGATGCCTGTTCCCGGCTTTGTCGGGCATTTCGGGCAGCACCAAAATCGGAAATTATGTCATGATGGGCGGTGCCGCCGGTCTCGCCGGTCATTTGACCATCGGCGACGGCGCGCGCATTGCAGCGCACAGCGGTGTGATGCGCGATGTCGAACCGGGCCAGACCGTGGCCGGTTCGCCCGCGCAGCCGGCAAAAGAATTCTGGCGGCAATTGGCCGCATTGAAGAAACTAGCAAGACCGAAGAAGGGGGCTTGAACCTTGAGTTCCGATACTGTGATTGCCGATACTGTGATTGATGTTAACCGGATCATGGAAATGATCCCGCACCGCTATCCTTTTTTGATGATTGATCGGGTCAAGGGCGTGATTCCTGACCATCAGGCCGTGGGCATCAAAAATGTCACCGCCAGCGAGCCGCATTTCCAAGGCCATTTCCCGAACCACCCGGTGATGCCGGGGGTGCTGATCGTCGAAGCCATGGCCCAGACGGCCGCCGTTTTGGTGGTCGAAACTTTAGGTGTCGAAGCCGAAGGCAAATTGGTCTATTTCATGTCGGTCGACAACGCCCGCTTTCGTAAGCCTGTGACGCCGGGTGACGTGTTGGAAATCACCGTGACCAAACTGCGTTCGCGCGGTAACGTTTATAAGTTCGAAGGCAAAGCCCACGCCGACGGCGTATTGATGGCTGAGGCCGTCTTTTCCGCCATGATCATGGACAGTTGATATGACCGACATCCACCCAAGCGCGATCATCGATGACGGTGCCCAATTGGGCGAAAACGTCTCCATCGGCCCGTATTCCATAGTCGGGTCGCAAGTGAAGCTGGGCGACGGCGTGCGCTTAGAAAGCCATGTGGTGGTGGGCGGCGATACCACCGTCGGTGCAAATACGCACATCTTTCCGTTTGCTTCCATCGGCTTGCAGCCCCAAGATCTTAAATTCTCCGGCGAAGCATCGCGCCTGGAAATCGGCTTCAATAATGTGATTCGCGAACACGTGACCATGAACCCCGGCACCGAAGGCGGCGGTCTTTTGACCCGTGTGGGCAACAACTGTCTGTTCATGGTCGGCGCGCACGTGGCCCACGACTGCCAGATCGACGACCATGTCATCTTGGTCAACAATGCGACCTTGGCGGGGCACGTTGAAGTCGGCGAGTTTGCCATCATCGGCGGTTTGTCGGCGGTTCACCAGTTCGTGCGTATCGGCAAGCACGCCATGTTGGGCGGTATGTCTGGGGTCGAGAACGACGTCATTCCTTACGGCACGGTGACCGGCAACCGCGCTCATCTTTCGGGGTTGAACTTGGTCGGTTTGAAGCGACGCGGCGTCGATCGTGAAACCATTCACGCACTGCGCAACGCGTACCGTTTGCTGTTTGCCCAAGAAGGCACTATGGCCGAGCGCCAGCAAGACGTCGCCGAAATGTTCAAAGACAACGAACCGGTGATGGAAATCATTCAGTTTATCGGCGAGAACAGCTCGCGGTCCATTTGCCAGCCGAAAACGGAAGATGCCGCCTGACGCGCCAAAACTGGGTATTCTGGCCGGTGGCGGGGAACTGCCCCGGCTGTTGATTCGCTCGTGTCGTGAACAACGCCGCGCGGTGTTTGTCATCGCCTTCAAAGGCCAGTGCGACGACGAAACCGTAACGGGTGTTGATCATGCCTGGGTGCGTCTTGGCGCGGCGGGCACATCGATCAAGCTTCTCAACGATAATGGCGTTCAAGATTTGGTTATGGCCGGGCACATTCATCGGCCGTCCATGACCGCGTTGATGCCCGATGCACGCGCCATTCGCTTTCTTGCGGGCGGCGCGATGAACCGTGGCGACGATGGCTTGCTGCGCACCATCATCGCCGGGCTGGAACGCGACGAAGGTTTTCGCATGGTCGGGGTGCACGACGTCATGCCCCAATTGCTGTCGCCGGAAGGGCCAATCGGCCACGTCGCACCGACGAACGACGACCAAGCCGATATTGATACCGCCATCCAAGGTGCATTGGAGCTGGGCACCGCCGACAAGGGCCAAGCCGCAGTCGCCTTAAACGGCGCGCTGGTCGCACTGGAAGAACAAGACGGCACCGACGCCATGTTGAGGCGCTTGATAGGCTCTGGACAGGCGCAGGGCGGGGTGCTCGCCAAAATGACCAAGCCGGGCCAAGAACGCCGCGCGGATTTACCCACCATCGGCAAGTTGACGGTTGAAAATGCCCACGCCGCAGGCCTCAAAGGCCTTGTTGTCGAAGCGGGCGGCTCAATCATTGTCGGGCGCGATGCGGTGATCGAAACGGCTGATGCCATGGGCCTCTTTGTGGTGGGGGTGACGAGATGAGCGATCAAACCCAAAAGCCACTGGTGTTCCTCATTGCGGGGGAAAATTCAGGCGATGCGCTCGGCGCGAGCTTGATGGGGGCGCTTAAAGCTAAAACCGACGGGGACGTTGACTTTGCCGGTGTCGGCGGGCCGGAAATGCAGGCCCAAGGCCTCTCCAGCCTGTTTGCCATGCAAGACTTGGCGGTGATGGGCGTGTTCGAAGTCTTGCCGCGCTTGCCTCAACTGCTCAAACGTATGACGCAAACCGCGGATGAGGTCGAGCGCCTCGCCCCCAATGTGGTGGTGAGCATCGACGCGCCGGATTTCTGCTTTCGCGTGATCAAAAAACTTAAAGCCCGCGGTGTTCAAGTGCCCATCGTTCATTACGTTGCGCCCAGCGTGTGGGCATGGCGAGCGGGACGCGCCGCCAAGGTTGCCGGGTTCTTGGATCATCTGATGTGCCTGTTGCCGTTTGAGCCGCCGTACTTTCACCGTGAAGGCCTCGACGCCACCTTTGTCGGCCATCCCGTGGTGACGCAGACGTTCGAGCCCAGCCAAGGCGTGGCTTTTCGCCAGCGTCACAACATCGCGCCAGACGCGCCGGTGCTGTGCGTTCTGCCCGGCAGTCGCAGCGGCGAGGTTTTGCGTTTGTTGGCGGTGTTTGAGCAAGCTGTGCAGCGGCTCAGCGCGCAGTTCCCCGGTCTGACCGTGATTATTCCAGCTGTCAGCCATGTGGCTGAGCATATCCGCAGGGTCGTGTCGTCGTGGCCGACGCCCACGTTGGTGGTCGACGCAAAGGGAAAGAACGCCGCGTTTTGCGCCTCCGACGTAGCTTTGGCGGCGAGCGGCACGGTGACCTTGGAACTGGCCATGGCGGGGGTGCCGCACGTGATCGGCTACCGCGTCAACGCACTGACCGCTTTTGTCGGTAAAATGCTCATCAAGACGCCTTACGCGAATTTGATCAACATCTGCTTGGGGCGTGAAGCGGTGCCGGAATTCATTCAAGAAAATTGCACCCCGGACAATCTGGCGCGTGAAGTGGCGCGCCTGCTGGACGACGAGGGTGCGCGCACGGCACAATGCGCGCAAGCATCCCAAGCCCTAACGCAATTGGGCCTGGGTGGGCCGTCGCCGGGTGAACGCGCGGCCGAAGTGGTGCTCGATGTCATGAACAAGATGAAAAAGGACGGGTGAATGGACACCTCTAAATTTCGCTTTTTGCACACCATGATCCGGGTGCTGGACTTGGATCGTTCGATCGATTTTTACACCCGTCATCTGGGCATGCAGGTGTTGCGCCGCAGCGATTACCCTGAAGGCAAATTCACCAACGTGTTTGTCGGCTATGGCGACGAAAACGACAGTGCGGTGATCGAACTGACCCACAACTGGGACCAAGAGCAGCCTTATGATTTGGGCGGCGGATTTGGTCATCTGGCGGTGTCGGTGCCCGATATTTACGCCACCTGCGACGTGATGGAAAAAGAAGGCGTCACCATCCCCCGCAAACCGGGACCGATGAAGCACGGCACCACCGTGATCGCTTTTATCGAAGACCCCGACGGTTACAAGATCGAATTGATCGAACGGAAGTGATGCGCTTATGAACATCATCATCATCGGCATGCGCGGTGCCGGAAAATCCAATGTTTCTAGGCGTCTGGCAGTTCTCACCAAACGCACGGTGCTGTCGTCGGACACCATGATTGAGTACGAAAACGGTGGTAAAACCATCGCCGAGATCGTCGCCGAATATGGTGGCGATTGGCGCGTTTTTCGCGACATGGAGTATGAGGTGGTGCGTAAAATCGCCGCCATGGACGGCGTAATCGTCGATTGCGGCGGCGGCATCATCGTCGATTTGGATGCGGACGGGAACGAAGTGTTTTCTGCCCGCAAAGTCGAAGCGCTGAAACAAAGCGGCACCATCGTCTGGCTGAAGGGCGATATCAAACGCCTGGTCGAGAAGGTCAAAAACAAGGCCGAGCGCCCGACCCTAGACGAAACCCGCTCCTCCGAAGAACTGATGCACCGCCGCATGCCGTTTTACAAAAAAGCCGCCGATGTGATCATCGACATCGATGGCAAAAAACGCCCGGAACTGGCGGAAGACATCGTGAAACTGTTCAAAGACGAGCTCTAACTGAAATCTTCTCCGCTAGTAACCGCGTCCCCGGCGGTCAAAGGCTTTGCGCCTGTTTTGACCTGGGAAAGCCCTAGACGTGTGCCGTCGATCACGGGAACTGCGCGGCTTTAAGTGCTGGTCATGTTCGGGTTTTGCGTATCCCCAGGCCATTTTGTCTTCATGCGCGGTGTGTTCGATTTCGACCATGGCAAAGTCGTTTTGTTTTTTCTCATGGAGCAACTTAATCCAGTGCGGTGCTTTTTTGTCAGGTTCTTCCATGACGATCAGCTTGCCGCCTTGGGCAATGCTTTCTTCCATTTTGGCGGCGTTGACGGTGCCGTCGCGGTTGATGATGTCATCAACAGGGACCGCCACCACCGGGTCGGGCAGGTCCAAGGTCTTGAACCGTTCACTGAGAATCAAGGTGCCGATCTCGTTGACGATTAGGGCGGCATGAAGGAAATTGGCCTCGTTATTGTAGTTTGCGAACAACATCAGGAAATAATCGCCCTCAATGTTGCCGCGATCGCCGCGTGAATCGGCACGCCGGTCGAAAACTCTATGACAGATTTCTTCCACGCCGGTCGCGAGGCGACTGTTGCGATCGCCGATCACGTGGTAGATCGGCGCAAGGTCCATGATAAAGAAGGTGTCGCCCGACTCGTCGATACTTGTGTCGAGAACCGTTTCGGCTTCCACCGTTTCGAACGCGGTGGCTTTGATGCTTTCCACCGAGGCTTCGACTTCACGGTCTATCTCTTCTATGGAACGTTCTTCGGGTCCTAGAAAGGCTGCGCTCAACGTGGAGAACAGAGATTTTTTGGCCATTGTGATGCGTCCGTACAAAGGCGCGCCCCAACGTACCTCAGGCTTAATTGTATATGATATTCAGTTGCTTTTCCAGAGAGATGCGGATTTGGAGGTGGAGATACTCATGGGCCCCTTATCGCGCTTGGGCGACGTTGCGGTCATATCGGTGGCCATGACGTAGCGGTTTTTGCCCCGGTTTTTCGCTTCGTACTTCGCCGTCATCTGGGGCAAAGGCGATGCCGATGCTGGCGGAAAGGTCGGAGACTTCACCGCAAGACAGCGTGCACGGTGCCGTCGCCGTGCGCAACCGAGGTTTCGTCAACTTGGGAACCACCTTGGCGGATCAGGTTCAGGTCCGCCTTGTGGTAGACCTGCGGCCATTTTTGACGGCGCCACGCCGTAAACGGTTTGGCCGATGATTTCATCACGCGATCACCCTAAATATTGGACAAAATGTTCGTTGCACCCGGTGTAAACGCCGTCTTCGTTTTTATAAAAGATCGGCGCAGGGATGGCGTATATCAGTGCTTCCAAAAGCCGCGTTTGATCCTGCGCTTTTTGTCGTGCCTGCTCAAAACGCGGCAAAACCCAGAAATACAAACCCACCAGCAATGTTACTGACAAGATCGATGCAGCCAGTACGGCAGCACCCCGCGCGCAAAAAAAAACGGCGACCATTAGGCCGCCGTTTTTTTTGTACCGTGCAATATTTGATTAGGAGCGCCCTTCGATTGGTGCGTAATCACGCGCCGTGTGGCCGGTGAACAGCTGGCGCGGACGACCGATTTTCTGCGAAGGATCTTCGATCATCTCGTTCCATTGCGCTACCCAGCCGACCGTGCGGGCCACGGCGAACAACACCGTGAACATGTCGGTTGGGATGCCCATGGCGCGGAAAATGATGCCGGAATAGAAATCGACGTTCGGGTACAGCTTCTTTTCCACGAAGTACGGATCTTCCAGGGCGATCTTTTCCAGTTCCATAGCCAGCTTGAGCAACGGATCGTTTTCCGCACCCAGTTCCTTGAGCACTTCGTGCGCGGTGGCGCGCATGACCTTGGCGCGCGGGTCGAAGTTCTTGTACACCCGATGACCAAAGCCCATCAGGCGGAACGGATCTTCTTTGTCTTTGGCGCGCGCGATGTATTCGGGGATGTGATCGACCGAACCGATTTCTTCCAACATCGTCAGCACCGCTTCGTTGGCGCCGCCGTGGGCCGGGCCCCACAAGCATGAAATACCCGCGGAAATACAGGCAAATGGGTTGGCTCCGGATGAGCCGGCCAAACGCACCGTCGAGGTTGAGGCGTTTTGTTCGTGATCGGCGTGCAAGATCAAGATGCGGTCCATGGCGCGCGACAGAACCGGATTGACCTTGTAGTCCTCACACGGGTTGGAGAACATCATGAATAGGAAGTTTTCCGAATAGCTCAGATCGTTGCGCGGATACACAAACGGCATGCCTTGGGAATAGCGATACGCATTGGCGGCAATGGTCGGCATCTTCGCGATCATGCGCGTGGACGCGACAAAGCGGTGCTTGGGATCGGAAATGTCGGTGCTGTCGTGATAAAACGCCGCCAGCGCACCGACCACGCCGACCATGATCGCCATCGGGTGACTGTCGCGGCGAAAGCCCTGGTAAAAGCTGTGGATCTGTTCGTGCAGCATCGTGTGATAGGTGATGCGGTGCTGGAACTTATCTTTTTGTTCTTGGGTCGGCAGGTCGCCGTAAATCAGCAGATAGCAGGTCTCGACATAATCGGAATCGACCGCAAGCTGTTCGATGGGGTAACCGCGATACAGCAATTCGCCTTTGTCGCCGTCGATGTAGGTGATGCCCGATTGGCAGCTGCCGGTGGAGGTGAAGCCGGGGTCATACGTAAAGTGACCGGTCTCGGCGTATAAGCGCCGTACATCGATCACACGCGGTCCCACGCTGCCTTCAAGCACCGGCAGTTCCCAGCTTTCGCCGGTGTCGTTGTTGGTCAATGTGAAGGTGTGTGCAGCTATATCTTTTTGTTTCATAGAGACTCCTCACCAAATGTCTTGCCGCTCCGCTGCGCCATCGCAACGGGCGGGTGGGTTCCTGACAGGGGGGTTCCTGGCAGATAGGACGCTTTTGCGTCTCTTCAAACAGGCCTTTTATGTGTTGCCCAAGGCGTCATCCAGACGGCCCAGGCTTTCTTCTTTGCCTAAAATTTCCATCACTTCGAATACGCCGGGCGAAATGTTCGAACCGGTCAACGCCGCGCGCAGCGGCTGGGCGACTTTTCCGAGCTTCACATCCGCCTGTTCGGCGAACGCTTTCGCGGCGTCTTGCAACGGCTCCGAACGCCAGTCTTTGAAATCAGCCAAAACATCGCGCATTTGGCGCAACACATTGAGGCCTTCTTCATTGAGCAACTTGGCGGCTTTTTCGTTCATTTCAAGCGGACGAATGCGCGCATAAAATGCAGCATTTTCCGTAAGTTCCAATACATTTTTCGCACGTGCCTTTAAATCAGACATGCCCGATAAAATGCGTTCGGCGGCATCTGCGGCCAGCTTGTGGTCAAGCAGCTCGACCACGCCGGGCCAAATCAGTTCAAATAGACGCTGGTCGTCGGCTTCACGCATATAATGGGCGTTGATGCTGGCCAGCTTGTCGGCGTCAAAGCGTGCGGCGGCTTTGCCGACGTCGGCCACATCGAACCATTCAATGGCTTGCTCACGCGAGATGATTTCATCGTCGCCATGACCCCATCCCAGACGCATCAGGTAGTTGTTCACCGCTTCAGGCAACAATCCCATGTCGCGATAGGCTTCGACCCCCAAAGCGCCATGGCGTTTGGATAGCTTTTTGCCATCCGCCCCATGCAGCAGCGGCATATGGGCAAAAATCGGCTTTTCCCAACCCATGGCGTCATAGATTTGCATTTGGCGGAAGGTGTTGGTCAGGTGATCATCGCCGCGCACCACGTGGGTGATGCCCATATCGTGGTCATCAACCACCACGGCGAGCATGTAGGTGGCGGTGCCGTCGCCGCGCAAAATGACAAAATCGTCGATTTCGGCGTTGGAAACCTTCACTTCGCCCTGAATCAGGTCCTGGATGATCGTATCGCCGGTGTGTTCGGCTTTGATGCGCACCACCGGCTCGACGCCTTCGGGGGCCTCAGAGGCATCGCGGTCGCGCCACAGGCCGTTGTAACGCATCGGCTGGCCCGCCGCTTTAGCGGCTTCGCGCATTTCGGTGAGTTCTTCAGGCGTGCAGTAGCACTTGTAGGCTTTGCCCATATCGAGCAATTCCTGAGCAACTTCAGCATGGCGATCGGCGCGCGAAAATTGCGACACGGCTTCACCGTCCCAATCCAGTCCCAGCCATTTCAGCCCGGCGGAAATTGCATCGACGGCTTCTTGGGTGGAGCGCTGGCGGTCGGTGTCTTCGATGCGCAGCAAAAACTTTCCGCCCATATGCTTGGCGTACAGGTAATTGAACAGCGCCGTGCGGGCGCCGCCGATGTGCAGAAAGCCCGTGGGAGAGGGCGCAAAACGTGTTACGACGGTCATGATTGCCGTATCTTCTCTCAAATCTAATTTGGTGTAATCTAAATGCGCTCGGTACAAGTTTTGTGTTGTTTAGCACATTCTCTTCGCTGTTGCAGCATTTTGCTGTGAGCGCGCTCTGCAACCAGCTCGCATTTAATACGTTAAATGATCCCAAAAGGACAGAAAAATCCTGAAAATGCGCCAACAGATCAGGCCTGTTTCCATGGTTTACCAAGCTGTTATCGGCTCCATGGTCGGTGCCATGGTCGGTGAACGGGAACGTTGGCCGTTGTGGCTGCCGGTGTTTTTGGGGGTGGGAATCGGCGTCTATTTCAGCTTGTCGTTTGAACCACCCTTGTGGGCGGGGTGGCTGGCTGCGGCAATTTTCGGCGCTGTGGCGTGGCATCTCAAAGGCAAAAGCGCCATATCGTTGGTTTTTCTCGCTGTGGCGGTGATGGCGCTGGGCTTGGCGGTGTCGGGATTGCGCACCTGGTGGGTCGCGGCCCCGGTGATATCCGAAAAAACTGGCCCCGTCAGCCTGAGCGGTCAGGTTCAGCACGTGGAACGTTTGGTCAGTGGCCAGCGGGTGACGCTCATTCATCTGCACATTGCACGCTTGGGGCCGACGAATACGCCAAACGCGGTGCGCATCAAGCTGATGGGCGCGCAGCCGCCGTTTCGCCCCGGCGATTGGCTGGAGGTCCGCGCCAGCCTGCTTCCGCCGCCCAGGCCCGCCATGCCGGGGGCGTTCGACTTTCAACGCCAAAGCTATTTCAAGGGCTTGGGCGGCGTCGGTTTCTCATATGGCAAGGTTGCGGTGTCCGGTTCCGCCCCGGACGCGGGGATCGACAGTCTGGTGTTCGCTTTTCAGCGGTTGCGCGCAGAAATCGGTTCGCGGGTGTTGGGCGGCTTTGATCAGAGCGCCCAAGGGGGCAGCGTGGGCGGCGTGGGCGGGGTCGCCATGGCGCTGATGACCGGCGAGCGCGGCGCGATCCCCGAAAATGTCATCGACGACATGCGCGCCAGTGGTCTGGCGCATCTGTTGGCGATTTCGGGGCTGCATGTGGGCTTGATCGCGGGCATCGTGTTTTTCGCTGTACGCGGGGGCTTGGCGCTCGTTCCGCCGCTGGCGTTGCGCTATCCGATCAAGAAATGGGCTGCGGTTGGCGCGCTGTTCGCCGCCTTTGGCTATGCGCTGTTGGCGGGGGCGACGGTGCCGACCCAGCGCGCCTTTTTGATGATCGCCTTGGTGCTGTTGGCGGTGTTGTTCGACCGCCGTGCGGTATCCATGCGCTTGGTGGCGTGGGCGGCGATGGCGATTTTACTGCTGAGCCCGGAAAGTATGCTGGGCGCAAGCTTTCAAATGTCGTTTTCCGCCGTGGTCGGTTTGGTCGCGGTGTACGAGTTCCTGCGCCGCAAAGGCGTCTTCGACAAAACGCCACAAACTTGGGCTGGCAAAGTCGGCCGCTACGTCGCGGGCGTGGCGCTGACCACCGCCATTGCTGGGCTGGCGACCGGCGTATTCGCCGCCTATCACTTCAACCGGGTGGCCGATTTCAGCTTGGCGGCGAACGTGGTTGCGGTTCCGGCCACCGCGCTGTGGATCATGCCATGGGCGGTCGTCGCCTATCTGTTGATGCCACTTGGACTGGAAGGCTGGGCGCTAGCGCCTATGGGTTGGGGGATCGAGGTGGTGATCGCCACCGCCAAAGAAGTCGCCCACTGGCCCGGCGCGGTGTCCGACGTGGCGGCTTTTCCCGTGTGGGGGCTGGTCATTGTGACACTTGGGGGGCTGTGGTTGGCGTTGTGGCAGGAACGTTGGCGGGTGTGGGGTGCGCCGTTGGCGGCTGTGGGGCTGTTGAGCTTTCTCACCACGGCGTCCCCTGATGTGCTGATCCATCAAGACGGCAAGCTCGCCGCAGTGCGAACGCCCAGTGATGTGTCCGGTGATGATCCTGGGGGCGGTTATAGCTTTTCAACCCTGACGTCAGCGAAGTTCGAGCGCGATGTGTGGATGCGTCGCGCAGGGCTGAGCGCAAAACCCAGCCGCTGGTCTGATCCAAGCGATACGGGACAGATGCGCTGCGATGCCTTGGGCTGCCTCTACCATGGTGCGGGGCGAAGCGTGGCCTTCACTCGTGCGCCTGAAGCCCTTGGTGAGGACTGTTGGCGCTCCGACGTGCTGGTCACCGACGTTGCGTTGAGCCAAAGCGCGCAGGCTGCATGCAGCGCCGTTACTCATTTGATCACGGCTGAGGACCTGAAACGCCTGGGCACCCACGCCATTTGGCTGTCGGGTGGTGAAAATGGCGGCGAACGCGCACCGATCCGCGTGCTAACCGTCAACGGCCAACGCGGTAACCGGCCCTGGGTGGTTGGGGCGGGTGGTTAAACAGCGTGTGGTTGGGGCGGGTGGTTAAACAGCGTGTGGTTGGGGCGGGTGGTTAAACAGCGTGTGGTTGGGGCGGGTGGTTAAACAGCGTGGTGAAGACCACCTGAGAGTTCGCTCGCACGAAACTCAGTATTTGCGGATCAAGCCCACCAGGCGGCCTTGCACCTGCACGCGGTCGGGGCCAAAAATACGCGTTTCATAGTCTTTGTTGGCGGGTTTGAGGGCCACCTTGTCGCCTTTTTGGTGGATGTACTTGAGGGTTGCTTCCTCGTTGTCCACCAAGGCCACGACGATCACGCCATTTTCGGTGCGCTCGGTCTTTTTGATGATCACCGTATCGCCGTCGAAAATGCCCGCGTCGATCATCGAATCGCCATCGACTTCCAGGCAATAATGATCGCCACCGCCAAGCATGCTGGGCGGAATGGAGACAAAGGAAGAGGGATCCGAGAGCGCTTCAATCGGCGTGCCGGCGGCGATGCGCCCCAAAAACGGAAGTTCGGCGGTCTTGTCGGGCGATGTGTGCGCCGGGGTCGGCTTGGCGCCGAATTCGCCTTTGACCACGTTTGCCATGTCAGAGGGGGGCGTAGCGGCGGACGTCGTTGCGACCGCAGTCGGTTCAGCGCGATCTCGCTCGATATTTTCCGGCATCTTGAGGACTTCAAGAGCGCGGGCGCGATGCGGCAGGCGGCGGATGAAGCCGCGTTCTTCCAAACCGCTGATCAGGCGGTGAATGCCCGATTTGGACTTCAGCCCCAGGGCATTTTTCATTTCTTCAAACGATGGCGGCACGCCCGCTTCGCGGATGCGGGTGTCGATCAGAAGCAGAAGTTCGTACTGTTTGTTGGTCAGCATGTTGTCACCTGCATCTGCGTTCGATTGAATGGGCTGCGTGATGTTTTGCACAAAGAACAAAACAAAAACACGCATCTATGTTCTACTTTGGTTCCTGGTCCGGGTCAAGAGGGCTTTGCGATTTTATTTGTGGCTTCAGAGTTGCTTGAGTTACTTGGGCAGGGCCATAATGAACTATGAATGTGAAAACTTCAGCACACCGTTCGTTCAACGCGATTTTGGCGGTGTTTGTGCTGACGTCATGTGGGCAAGAACCGCCATCGATCGAGCCGGAGGTTGAGCATTGCGCCATCACCGCAGGGCGCGCCACGCAAACGTATGGCGACATCACCGTCGTGCGCATGCACCACTGGACGTTGGAAAATGTCCGCGGCGTGCAATTGCGCTTTGAGTACCCGCCCGACTATCAAGACTTCCGTTTTGGCAATATTACGTGCACGTATACGTTCACGCTGGACATCCGCGCTGACCACCGCCGTGTCGTAAATGCCCAGTCTGTCTATTTTAAGGGGCGCTATCTCTCTGAAAATGAACTGAGATTTCTCAACACGTCGCCATTTCGGCCGCAACCCAAATTTAAGATTACAGAGTAATTCTTATTTTAGGGTTCGATGCCAAATACATCCGGGTATATGACAAATCCTGAAAAATCATCAAAAATGCCCTGTTTTATGGCTAAAACCATAAAAAATGGGCCTGAAAATGGGCTTTTCAGACATTCGGCAATTTCAGCGCTGAAGCCGAAACGCGGATAAAAGCGTTCATGGCCAACCACAGCCACCGCTTCAATTCCCTTTTCACGACATATTTCAAGGCCTTGGCGGACCAGTTCTGAACCAATACCCAGGCGTTGATGGGTTGGGGCGACCGCCATCGGGGCCAGGGCCGCGGCGCGAATTGAGCGTTTGTGGTCGTTTGAGGTCACTTCAAGCTCTGAAAACGCGATGTGAGCGACGATTTCGCCATATTCTTCGGCGATAAGAGACACAACCATCAAATCGTCATCGCGCAGCCGATCGATCAGCGCAGATTCGTCCTCACCGCCAAAAGCGGCATCGTTGACGGCGCGGATGGCTTCAAAGTCTTCCGGCTGTTCTTCGCGGATGTGCATCACAAAGACACGCGCCCGCTGCGCAGGGCGATGATGTCCACAGCATCGCCCGCTTTGGCCGCCGGGGCGTGCGGCGCGCGGATCACCAAGCAGTCGGCTTCGGCGAACTTGGCGAGCATGGCGCTGTCTTGCTTGGAAAACGGTGTCGCGATGCTTTGGCCGTCCGTTCCAATGCTCAGCGTGGCGCGCAAATAGTCCTGACGTTCGTCATTTTCGCCCAAATCCGTGCCCAGCTGGGCGGTGTGGCGCGGTGTGTGCGCTGGGTCCAGGCCCAGCATCGCTTCGACGGCGGGCTTGAGGAAGAGCGCACTGGTGACGCCGACCGACACCGGATTGCCCGGCAGTCCCAGCACCGGTGTGGCGTTCAATCGTCCAAAAATCAACGGTTTTCCGGGGCGCATGGCGACCTTGTAAAAGCCCAGATCGACGCCTTCGTGATCCAATACCTGATTGACCAGATCGTAATCGCCCACCGACGCGCCGCCGATGGTCACCACCATGTCGGCTTCAGACGCCGATTTGATCAGGCGGGTGAGGGATTGTTCGTCGTCGCGGGCAATGCCCAGATCCAACGGCTCCGCGCCCAGTACTTTGAGATACGCAGACAGCATCACCGAATTGGAGCTGATGATTTGGTTGTCGCCCAAGCCGTCACCGGGCATCACCACTTCGTTGCCGGTGGCGATGATGGCGACGCGCGGTTTGCGCTTGACCATCAGCCACGGCACGTTCGCCGCCGCCGCCAAGCCGATGTCGCGCGCGCCGATCACCCGTCCGGCATGGATCAAGACTTCGCCGGCTTTGAAATCCTGGCCGGCGGGGCGGATGAAACGCCCGGCGGGGGACGTTTCCAGCACCCGCACGATATCGGCGTTTCGTTCGGTGTTTTCTTGAATGATGATGGTGTCGGCACCACGGGGCACCGGTGCGCCGGTGAAGATGCGCACCGCTTCGCCCGTACCGACTTCACCATCGAAACAACCGCCAGCTGGGCTTTCGCCAATGACTTTGAGGTCGACGGGAACCGATGCAACGTCCGCTTGGCGCACCGCGTAAGCGTCCATCGCCGACACGTCCGCCCACGGTTGTGTCAAGCGCGCGGTGATGTCTTCGGCCAGCACCCGGCCCAAGGCATCGGGCAGGGCGACTTGCTCGGCGCAGGTTTGCGTTACGTTTGCGATGATTTTGGACAGCGCCTCAGCAACGGAAATCATATCAATCGGCCTTAAATTCACCGGACTTGCCCCCGGCTTTGTGAACCAAGCGCACATCGGTGATGTGCATGGCTTTATCGACCGCCTTGCACATGTCGTAGACCGTCAACGCGGCCACCGATACGGCGGTGAGCGCTTCCATCTCGACCCCGGTTTTGCCGCTGAGCTTGCAGGTGGCCTCGATGTCCACCGCGTTTCGCGACGGGTCGCAGGTGAGGTGGACCTTCACCGAGGTCAACATCAACGGATGGCACAGTGGGATCAGGTCGGGCGTGCGTTTCGCGCCCATGATGCCCGCCAATTGCGCGACCGACAGAACATCGCCTTTTTTAAAGCCGCGTTCTTGGATTTTCGCCAGCGTTTCCGCCGCCATCAACACCGTGCCACGGGCGGTGGCGGAGCGTTCCGTTACCGATTTTTCGCCAACGTCGACCATCCGTGCGTTGCCTTCAGCATCTATGTGAGTGAAGTCAGACATCATCGGTTTCCTTGGCTTCTGGGGAGCGGGTCAAAATGGCAATGGTCGCGGCCTCGACATCGTCTTGGCGCATCAGGCTTTCGCCGATGAGAAAGCAGCTGGCCCCGACCTTGGACATGCGCGCGAGGTCTTCAGGGGTGTTCAGGCCGCTTTCGGACACCAGCATGCGGTCGTCGGGCACCAGGGCGGCGAGCTCTTCGGTGGTGGCGAGGTCGGTGACCATGGTTTTGAGGTTGCGGTTGTTGACGCCGATCAGCTCGGTCTTGAGCTTCAGCGCGCGGTGCATTTCCTCAGCGTTGTGTACCTCGACCAGCACATCCATGCCGAACTCTTCGGCGACGCTTTCGAGCTCGGCGGCTTGATCGTCGCTGAGCGACGCCATGATCAGCAAGATACAATCGGCGCCGAAGGCCCGCGACTCAACCACTTGGTAGGGGTCGAGCATGAAGTCCTTGCGCAACACCGGCAGCTTCACAGCCCCTTTGACGCCAACCAGATATATATCGGCACCTTGGAAAAACTCCTCGTCGGTCAATACCGACAAGCACGTCGCCCCGGCGCGTTGGTAAGCCTTGGCGAGCTTTGGCGGGTTGAAATCGGCGCGGATCAAGCCCTTGGACGGCGAAGCCTTTTTGATTTCGGCGATCAACCCGTAGCGACCTTCGGCCACGGCGTTTTTCAAAGCTTTGATGAAACCGCGCGGCGATTCCGCCATGTGCGCCATGTTTTCCAAATCGCCGATCGAACGCACATCCTTCATGCTTTTGATGTGGGAGCGCTTGTAAGCGTTTATTTTGTCGAGGATGTCAGCCATTACCCGCCCACTTCGTCGGTCATTACCGCGTCGTCACCGTCGTTGGTGATGTTGATGAGATTTTCCAGTGTGTCCACGGCTTTGCCTGCGTCCAACGCCGCGCTCGCCTGGGCCGCGCCGTCTTTAAGGTCTTCGGCTTTGCCCGCGACCAGCAACGCGGCGGCGGTGTTGAACACCACACAGTCGCGAAACGCACCTTTTTCGCCTTGCAGCATGGCGGTCATGGCGGCGGCGTTTTCTTCCGGCGTGCCGCCTTTGAGGTCTTCGGGCTTGGCTTGATCGATGCCGGCGTCGGCTGGGGAGATTTCAAACTCGCTGAGCGTACCGCTCTTGATTTCGGCCACATAGGTCGGCCCGGTGGTGGTGATTTCATCCAGCCCATCGGAGCCGTGCACCACCCACGCCATCTCAGTACCCAAATTGCCCAAGGTTTGCGCCATCGGTTTGATCCACTGGCGGCTGAACGCGCCGGTCAGTTGGCGTTTGACCCCGGCGGGGTTGGACAGGGGGCCGAGGATGTTAAAGATGGTGCGCACGCCCATTTCGGTGCGTGCGGGCATCACGTATTTCATCGCCGCGTGATGACGCGGGGCCAGCAAAAAGCCAATATTGGCCTCCCAAATGGACCGTTTGACCAAGTCCATATCGCATTCGAGGTTCACACCCAGCGCACTCAGCACGTCCGCCGTGCCAGATTTCGAAGACAGCGCGCGGTTGCCGTGCTTAGCCACCGGAACGCCGCACGCCGCCGTCAGCAGCGCAGCCCCGGTGGAGATATTGAACGTGCCCATGCCGTCGCCGCCGGTGCCAACGATGTCGATGGCGTCGTGCGGCGCGTTGACCGTGAGCATCTTGGCGCGCATGGTTTTGACCGCGCCGGTGATCTCGTCGACGGTTTCGCCGCGCACCCTGAGCGCCATCAAAAAGCCCGCGATCTGCGCTGTGGTGGCCTCATTCGACATGATGATGTTGAAGGCGTCTTCAGCCTCAGCGGCGCTGAGCGTATGGCCGTCGGCGACTTGGTTGAGGATCGGTTTGAGGGCACTCGGGATGTCGTTCATGCCGCGGCTTTCCTGTTTTTAGATATATCAATGAAGTTCTTGAGGATGTCGTGGCCGTGCTCGGACGCGATGCTTTCGGGGTGAAACTGCACGCCGAAAATGGGCCGGGCCTTGTGCATTAGGCCTTGGATCACGCCATCGGAACTTTCGGCGGTGATTTCCAAGCAATCGGGAAAGCCGTCGCGCGACACCATCAACGAATGATAGCGCGTGCAGGTCAGCGGCGAGGGCAGGCCGTGAAACACGCCGCGATCGGTGTGGGTGATCTCCGACACCTTGCCATGCATGGGCGCGGGCGAGCGCACCACTTTACCGCCGAAATGCTGGCCGATGGTCTGGTGACCCAGGCACACGCCGAAGATCGGCAGGTCGTCGGCGGCCTTGGCGACCACCTCCAAACAGATCCCCGCCTGATCCGGATCGCACGGGCCCGGGGACAAAACGATGCCGTCATAGCCGCCGTTTACGGCCTGTTCGGCGCTGATGGCGTCGTTGCGCTGAACCTCAACCTCGGCCCCCAGTTCGCCCAGGTAGTGCAGCAGGTTGTAGGTAAAGCTGTCGTAATTGTCGATTAAGAGAAACATTTCAATGCCTTAAAGGGTGCGCGCAGAAGTCGCGCCGCCTGATAAATCAGTGTGCGCAGAATGCCTGTCCTAGCCCCCGAACGTCAAGGAAAACAGGGAACGCTTGACCTTCTCGTATTGGGAAGGTTTACACTCAACCTTAAACTTAAGTGGAAGGTTTTGATCGTGCACATATCGTTACCTGTGGAAGGGATGACCTGCGCGTCTTGCTCGGCACGTATCGAGCGTCAATTGGCGAAGCTGGATGGGGTTGAGGCGGCGGCGGTTAATCTTGCGACCGAATCCGCCGATGTGCGCTTCGACCCTGATCGCATCAGCGCCGAAGACGTCAAACGCACCATCGAAAAAACCGGCTTTAGCGTGCCTGATCAGACCATTGAACTGAGCGTCGAGGGCATGACCTGTGCGTCCTGTGTGGCGCGGGTGGAAAAATCCATCGCCATACTGCCCGGCGTGTCCACCGTCAGCGTCAATCTTGCCAATGAAACCGCGCATGTGAAGGGCGCTGGGATCAGTGCCGCCGAAATCGTGCGCGCCGTCGAAAAGACCGGCTTTGGCGCTCAGGTGATCGAAGACGTCGAAGCGTTCGGCGCTGCGGACGACACCAAAGTCGCCACACGCTTGCACCGCGATCTGGTCAACCTCGCCATCGCCACGGCCTTCACCACGCCGCTGTGGGCGCAAATGCTGTGGAACGTGCTCGGCTTGGATGGGATGCTGCCGGGTTGGGCGCAACTGACCTTGGCCACAGCGGTGCAGTTTGGCGCGGGCTTTCGTTTTTACGGTCCGGCCTATAAAGCGGTGCGCGCGGGCAGCGGCAATATGGATTTGCTGGTGGTCATGGGCACCACTGCGGCGTGGGGCTTAAGCGCGTGGCGGGTGCTGTGGCCGACCATGGATGGTCATCTGTATTTTGAAGCTTCGGCCACGGTAATCACGCTCATCTTGTTCGGGCGCTTTTTGGAAAGCCGGGCCAAACGCGGCACCACCGGGGCGATCCGGGCCTTGATGAAACTGCGTCCCGAAACCGCCCGGGTGGTTTCAGTTGACGGCACCGAAGTCGTGCTTCCCGCCAGCAGCGTCAAGCAAGGCGATATCGTGGTGATCCGCCCCGGCGAACGGGTGCCTGTGGATGGTGAGGTGATCGACGGCCGCACGTCCATGGATGAAAGCTTACTCACCGGCGAAAGCCTGCCGGTCAGTAAATCCGTTGGCGATTTGGTCACCGGTGGGGCCATCAATGGCGACGGCATGGTGCAGGTTAGGGCCACGCGGGTTGGTCAAGCGTCGACATTGGCAGGAATCATCCAACTCATTCAAAATGCACAATCTTCTAAGGCTCCGGTGCAGAAACTAGTAGACAAAATCGCCTCTATATTTGTCCCCGTGGTGGTGCTCATCGCGCTTTTGACGTGGGCGGGCTGGACATTGGCCGGGTTCGGTTGGGAGGTCGGTCTGATCAACGCCGTGACGGTGTTGGTGATCGCGTGCCCGTGCGCGTTGGGGCTGGCGACGCCGACCGCGATCATGGTCGGCACCGGGGTGGCGGCCAAGCACGGTATCTTAATCAAAGACGCCGAAGCGTTGGAGCGTGCCAAGCAGATCGACACGGTGGTGTTCGACAAGACCGGAACGCTGACCAAAGGTGCTTTGCAGGTTGTTCATGTCCAGCCCATCGTTGGTGATGAACGCACAGTGTTGGCCCTGAGCGCCAGCGTGCAGCATGGCAGTGAACATCCCATCGCACGGGCAATTTTGTCTGCCTTCGATGGCGCGTTGATGGATGTGAAAGACTTCAAATCTCATCCAGGCAAAGGCGTTGAAGGGACCGTGGAGGACCGGACGATTTTCATCGGCAACCGCACCTTGATGAGCGAAACCGGATTTGACACAGCCGCCCACGAAGACGCCGCGCAAGGTTTTGAGCTTCAGGGCAACACGGTGGTGTGGATTGCTGAGCACAACGTGGGCTTGCTTGGCTATATCGCGGTCGGCGATGTCGCCAAAGACACCGCACGCGCCGCCGTGGCCGAGCTGCAAGCGCTGAATATCCTCACCGTGATGATGAGCGGCGACAACCGCCGTACCGCTGTGGCGATGGCGGAACGTTTAGGTCTTACGGATGTCATCGCCGAGGTGCTGCCCGAAGGCAAAGCGGGCGAGGTCGAGCGACTGCAAGCGCAAGGGCGCATCGTCGCTATGGTTGGCGACGGCGTCAACGACGCCCCCGCGCTGGCCCAGGCCGATGTCGGCATCGCCATGGGCACCGGCACGGATGTGGCTATGCACACGGCAAACATCACCTTGATGCGGGGCGCACCTGAATTGGTGGCGGGGGCCTTGGACGTATCGCGCGCGACGGTGGCGAAAATCCGCCAGAACTTGTTTTGGGCCTTTTTTTACAACGTGATCGCGCTGCCATTGGCGGCAGGGGGCTTTTTAAGCCCGGCCATCGCGGGCGCGGCGATGGCGCTGAGCAGCGTATCGGTGGTCACCAATTCATTGCTATTGAAACGCTGGAAAACCGGAGAAGACGTATGAACATCGGGCAAGCGGCGAAAAAATCGGAAGTTTCCTCTAAGACCATCCGCTATTACGAATCCATCAATCTGATCCCCAAGGCCGCGCGCGCAGACAACGGTTATCGCGATTATTCAAGTAACGATGTGGAGATGCTGCGTTTCATCAAGCGATCGCGCAATCTGGGCTTTTCGGTCGGCGATGTGGCCAACTTGTTGGACTTGTGGAGTAATAAGCTACGCGCCAGCGCCGACGTCAAAGCCGTGGCGCTCAAGCACATCGAAGACGTGGAAAAGCGCATTGTCGAGCTTGAAAGCATTCGCGATACGTTGAAAAAACTGACCACGTGCTGTCACGGCGACGATCGCCCCGATTGCCCGATTTTAGAAGGCCTGGCCGGGGGCATGGCAAACCCATCTTAAAGGGCCTCGATTGTGATGCTTGGCGTTGACGTGCGCCGCGTGGCGTAGGACCCTAGCGCCCTGATTCTGTTTCAACATGGAACTTTTCGTGGCACGCAAACCCGCTTCATCTTCCGCTAAACCCCGCAAGGCTAAGCCGCCTCATGCCCAGGCGCACATCAAGCGCACGGCGGCCAAGCACCAAGCTAAGCATCGGGCGCGCAAGGCGTCCGGTTTTTTGGCGCGGATCAAGCCGTTGTTAAAAAGGGCGCTTTCGCAAACCATCGTCGTGCCGAGGCTGGGGCTTGAATTGCCGTTTGTGGCGACATTCGCCATTGTCGGCGTGCTGGGTGTTGCCGTCGGAGCGGGCTATTGGGGGGCTCAGTCTGTTTTTGGGGGGCATGATCGCGTGGTGGCGTCGCCCTCATCTCAGACGGTCATTCAGCAAACCCACAGCCTGCGCGGCGTGATTTTGCCCGAACCTGTTGAACTCAAGGACCAAACGCCGCACGCCGGGCTCGCTTATGAAGAAAAGGCCTTGGAAGAGGTCTATGCGCCGCCGCACCCCAGCGTTGAGGTCGCCAGCGCGCCGCCGCCCACGACTGAGATCCCCCACGATGGCCTTCAGCCCTTATGGATGCAAAATGCTCTGGCCTATACGGTCCCGAAAGGCGCGCCGATGATCGCCATCGTCATCGACGACATGGGGGTCGACCGCAAACGATCCAAACACATGTGGCAAGACGTGCCCGCGCCGTTGACGTTGTCGTTCATGACGTACGCCAGTGATCTGGTGGATCAAACCCAGGCGGCGCGCCAGCAAGGCCATGAATTGATGCTGCACATGTCGATGGAACCGTCCAGCGCGTCCATCGACGCGGGCCCCAACGTGTTGATGACGGCGATGGACAGTTCACAAATCCGCTCATTGGCAAACTGGGGCATGGATCGTTTCGAAGGCTTCGTCGGCGTCAACAACCACATGGGCAGTCGCTTCACCGAAGACGAGCGCGGCATGCGCGTGGTCTTGGAAGAAATCAACAAGCGCGGGCTTTTGTTCCTCGACAGTCGCACGTCGAGCCATACCGTGGGGCCGAAACTGGCCCGAACGATGGGCATGCCCGCGTTGGAACGCAACGTTTTCTTGGATAACGACAACGTTCCCGACAAGGTTCGAAAGCAGCTCGGTGAGGTTGAGCGTCTGGCGCGCAAGTTTGGCCATGTCATCGCCATCGGCCACCCGCGCGACGCCACCATTCAGGTGCTAAAAGAGTGGATTCCTCAAGCCCGCGAACGCGGCCTTGCGATTGTGCCGGTGTCGGTACTGATGAAGGCGCGTTTAAAGCGCCAAGCCGGTTAAGGGTCTTGACCTTCCAAAGGCGGGAAGGCCTAGAGTTTTGCCGATCCATTGAGTTAAGAGGTGAGAGATGAGCGATACCTACAAAGTGCTTGGCATGACCTGCGGCGGCTGTGCAAAGTCCGTCACCAACGCCATCTTGGACGTTTCGCCGGATGCCGAAATCACCGTCAACCTTGACGAGAAGACCGTGAGCGTGAATGGTGCAGATGAGGCTGCCGTCATACAGGCCGTGGAAGACGCAGGGTTTGAGTTTTCAGGCTTGCTTTAGCTAGGCAATCTGCACGGAAAATGAAGATTCTTATGGTTGTTATGTCAGGACTTTTCGTCGTCGTGTTCAGCGCTTTAAGCGCCTTGCACGTCTATTGGGCTTTGGGCGGCCCAGCAGGTCTCGACAAAGCCGTTCCCACCATCGACGGCAAACCGGCGTTTCAACCGGGGGCGTTGCTCACCGTGGCGGTGGCGGCTGTGTTGCTGGGGTGTGCGTATGTATCCTTGTCGCTTGGGTTTTCAAGTCAGTTCGCCATGCCGTATGCGCACCTTGCGCCGTATGCGGGGTGGGGTTTGGCGGTGATGTTTGCAGTGCGCGCCATTGGTGATTTCAAACTTGTGGGTTTTTTTAGAAAAATCAAAGGCTCACACTTTGCAACGTTCGATAGCGCGTTATATTCACCACTATGTGTCGTGTTGTCCGCCGGGTTCGTGTTTTTATCCACGGCGGCAAGTGCTTAAGTCACAAGAGAAGAGGGAGAGAGCATGTTGAAGACCGTCATGCGGGCTGTGATCGGCGCAATTTTTATGTGTTTGATGGCCCTGTCGCCACGGGTTGGCGTTGCGGCTGAGTTCATCATCGAACCGCTGGATTACGATATTCCAGCAGAGGTCGAAGCGGCGGCCGAGGACGGCAAAAACCTCGTCGTCATGTTCGGTCAAAACGGCTGTCCCTATTGCGACAAGATGCACAAACGGGTTTTTCCCCATCCCAAAGTGGCCGCACTTTACGGTGAGCATTTCGTGATGTTTGAAATCAACATCAAAGGCGACCTGGAGGTCGTGACCCATGACGGTGAAGCCACCACGGAAAAGAAATACGCATCCCAAATGCGCGCCCGCGCCACGCCGCTGTTCGTCTTTTACGGCAAAGACGGCAAAGACGTGCTGCGCCTGACCGGATACCAAGAACCCGGTATTTTTATGACGGCGGCACGATATGTCAGCAGCGAAAGTTATAAGGACGGCACGTCGTTCTTGTCTTTTGTGCGTAGCGGTAAATGAGGGGGGAATTTCTGATGAGCACGTTTAAACGCACATTTCGCACCCTTGCCAGCGCCGCTGTCGGCATGGCGATCACCGCCGCAGTCGCTTTTGACGCGCATGCCGAGATGGCCCAGACCGATGTCGCTCTGGTGCAGCAGATGGGCGAGGCGTCGAACAACAAAAAGCTGCATGCCCTTGAGCTGTATTATGATTTGCACGTATCGGAACTGACCGTGCAATCCATGAGCGAGCGCCGCACCGGCGCGATGTTCGCCGTGCAGCGCGCCAAAGCCGCCAACAAAGCACCATCCGTGGTCGCCGAATTGGAGCAAAAAGCCCAACAGGTGAACGCGGAACGGGCTGAGAAAGTTAAAGACAATCAAAACCTCCGCGTCAAATTGGGCGAAATTTCCGGGCTCGATTTTTCCGACCCGTTGGTGATGGTCCCCGATGCGCCGCTGGATATGCCGATGGCGTCATCAAGCGTTCCCGCCGATTTGGCCGCCGCACAAAAGCAGGCCTGGGCCGCGTTGATTGCAGCGCAAAACGCGTGGCAGCAAGAACGCCTGACGTTGCTGGATGCGCAACAGCGCTATGACGATACCCGCGACGTGCCCATCGGCGATCACCTGCGCGCCATGACCAAAGCGGAAACCACATACGCCCAGGCCATCGGTGCGTGTCGTTTGATCGAAGCTAAAATCGCGGTGGCGACCGGCAAGCCTTTGCTTGAGGTGCTGAGCGCGCTTTAAAACTGTCAAAGAGTTGTTACCAAAACATTGTAAAAGGCCCCTTGGGTTCAACCACAACGCAGGTCCGTCGTCATGGAGTTTACAGCTTACATCGACATCTACTGCGAACGGACCCAGCCGGGCCTTTTGAGCGAACCGCTGAACGCCGTGACGAACTTGGCGTTCGTTTTGGCCGCGTGGCTGTGTTGGCGTCATTACGGCCAAAAAGGTGAGCATTTCGATAAAAGCGGCGCGCTGTTGATGAGCCTTGTCGGCTTGATCGGTATCGGCAGCGGCCTGTTTCACACCGTCGCCACCCGTTGGGCGATGCTGGCCGATGTGATCCCCATCACCATTTTCATTCATGCGTTTCTGTTTTTCGCCTTGCAGCGCTTTTTCGACCTGAATTGGATCGTTAGCGTTGCTGGCGTGTTGGGCTTTTTGGGCCTCTCGGGTGTGGTGGATGTGGCGCTGCCGCACGAAGTGCTCAACGGCAGTGGCGGCTACATCCCACCGTTTGCAGCACTTGTCGCCATGGGCGCGGCAATGTTGGCGCGCAATCACCCATATTCCGACCATATGTTGATTGCCGCAGCGGTGTTTGCGGCGTCGCTGATGTTTCGCACCGTCGATCAAATGGCGTGTGAAGCCATCCCGTTCGGGACTCATTTTCTGTGGCACACGTTGAACGGCGTTTCGTTGTATATGGTGGGCAAAGCCTATCTGCGTTCCTATGTGGTAAAGCGCAATTCAGGCGAGGTAACACCATGAACACTTATGCTCAGAACTGGGGCAAGGCGCTGGTGCTTTTTGCGGCGCTGATGGTTTCATTTGCGTTTCCCGCATTGGCGCAAACGGGTGACATCATCGCGCACGTCAGCCGCGTTCAAAACGGTGCAAGCGTGGAACGCGGCGGTCATGCGACCCCTGTGCGGATCGACATGGCGCTGCATCTTGAAGACACGGTGATGACGGATCGCGACGCGCGCTTGGAAGTCACCTTCGTCGACGGCACCACGCTGACACTGGGTGAAAAGGCCAGCATCACCTTGGACAGCTATGTCTTTGCACCCGAGCAAGCCGGTAATCGGCTGGCCGTGTCCATCGTTCAAGGGGCGTTCTTGTTCGTGTCGGGGCAGATGGGCAAGCAAGCGGGTCGAGACATGAGCGTGAGCACTGCGTATGCCACCATCGGCATTCGCGGTACCACGTTCTGGGGTGGGCCTTTGGACAATCCCTTGGATGTCTTGTTGGTGGATGGCAAGATCGAAGTGCAGACGCCTGGCGGCGCGGTGGTATTGGATCAACCGGGCAAGGGCACCACGGTCCCCATGGCGGGCCAAATGCCCACACCGCCGACCTCGTGGCCCGAGGACAAACGGGCGCGTGCCTTTGCAACAGTGGCTTTTTAAGCGTTAATTGTTTCTTCTGGCGTAGCGCACGGCTTCTTCCGCCGCGCGGATCAGGGCTTTGGCTTTGTTGCAGCTTTCTTGGTATTCGCCCTCAGCGGTGGAATCCGCAACCACGCCGCCGCCCGCTTGGGCATACAGCCAGCCGTCTTTGATCACCGCCGTACGCAGTGCGATGCAGGTATCCATCTCGCCGTCCGCGCCGAAATAGCCTATGCAACCGGCATAGACGCCGCGTTTTTCCGGTTCCAACTCATCGATAATTTCCATCGCCCGCACCTTGGGCGCGCCGGACGTGGTGCCTGCGGGAAAACCGGCGTAGAGCGCGTCGATGGCGTCCTTGCCGTCCGCGATGTCGCCTTCGACGTTGGACACGATGTGCATCACGTGGCTGTAGCGTTCGATAATGTAGCTATCGGTGACGTGCACAGAACCGACCTTGGCGACCCGGCCGACGTCGTTGCGGCCGAGATCCAGTAGCATCAGATGTTCAGCGCGTTCTTTGGGATCGGCCAAAAGCTCGTCTTCCAAGGCCTTGTCTTCGCTGGGCGTTGCACCGCGCGGGCGGGTTCCGGCGATGGGCCGAATGGTGACGGTGCCACCGCGCAATCGCACGAGGATTTCCGGGCTCGATCCAGCGACCTGAAAGCCGCCGAAGTTGAGATAAAACAAAAACGGCGACGGATTGACGCGCCTGAGCGAGCGATAAAACGCAAACGGCGGCAAGCTGAACGGCAGCTTGAAGCGCTGGCTCAGCACCACTTGAAAAATATCACCGGCGAGGATGTACTCCTTGGCCTTTTCGACCATCGAAAAGAACGCCGACTTGCTCATGTTGGAAACCGGCGCGGGCAGGTCCTGCGTTTCGTCTTGTACCGGTTGGGGCGGCAGCGCGCTTTCGAAATCGCTGATGGTGCGCGACAAGCGTGCCTGGGCGTCTTCGAAGGCTTCGCTCGCCGATATGTCGTTGCGGGGATAAACCGGGGTGACCACGTACACCACATCGGATGCATTGTCGAAGATCGCGGTGACCGTCGGGCGCAAAAACAACCCATCGGGCACGCCTAAGGCATCGGCGTTGTCATCGGGGATGTTTTCCACCAGACGCACGCTGTCGTAAGACAAATAGCCGATCAGGCCCGCCGCCATCGGCGGCAGCTGGGCGTGGCTGGGCCCGGACATATCAATACGGCTTTCCGCCATCAGCGCGCGCAACGATTTCAGCGTACCCTGGGCGGCGGCCACCGGGCAGGGGGCAAAGGCGTCGATGTCGTTCAGCGCATTACGGTTGATAGCCGCCGTATCACCCACCGCGCGCCACACCACATCGGGGCGGCAACCGACGAACGAATAACGTCCGCGATTTGCGCCGCCTTCAACCGATTCCATCAAAAAGCCAAGGCTGTCGGCGCCCACCAGCTTCATGTACGCCGAAACGGGGGTGTCCAGATCGCCCACCAGCGTGGTCCACACCACTTGGGCGTTTCCAGCGTCGTAAGTTTTTTCAAAGTCCGAGAGACCGGGGTTCAAGTCCATCACGTCAAAAGTCCATATGGCCGATCAATATGCGTCATTGAGGGCTTTTTGGTTGATGGTCACGCCATAAGAGCCTTCCAAGGCGACGCTCAGTTGCGACAACAGATCGCCCTGCATGTCGGTGAGGGCCTTGTCTTGCACGGCGCGGTAAATGGTCGAGCCGTTATCGGGCGTCGCCGGGGTGATCGCCGACAGGCGCGCCACGGTGTGCGCGCCGGTGCCTTCGGCCGACGTCGCGTCGCCGGTTTTGATCGTGAACAGATTTTCGATCACGTTGGCGGGTAGGGCGTTTTGCTCCAAACCTTTACCGTCGCGGGTGAAGGGTTTGGTGGCGGTGGCCTTAAAGCCGATCGACTGGGCGACGGCGGTTGCATCTTCGCCAGCCTGCAAACGCTCTTGTGCAGCCTTGGCCAGTGCGACCGCCATGTCTGCGCGTTTTTTCGCGTCCCAAGCGGTGGCGACCTCTTTCTTGACGGTTTCGAGCGGATACAGGGCCGGGGCTTTGACGGCATCGACGCGCACGACGACGAAGGCGTTGCCGTCAGCCGTCTCGGCCATCTGGCCATCTTGCCCTTCGTTCAGCTGAAACGCTTGCTTGATCACATCGGTGAGGTAAGGCTGCTCAATCGCTTTGCCGTCCTCGCCAAAGCCCTGTGCATCCGCTGCGGCGATGTGCGTTGCGGTGATGCCCAGCGCATTGGCGGCTTCTTCGAACGTCATGCCGCCGCCGAGCAAATCTTCGGCCTTGTTGGACATGTCGTACAAAGACGTCAGCGCGCGGTCCATTTTCACCACCTTGGCGAGATCGTCATGGACTTCGGACAACGGTTTGACGACGCTCGGTGTGATTTCGACAACTTCGAACACGTGCCAGCCAAGCGGGCTTTGCAGCGCCTCGGTGCGCCCACCTTTTGCCAAACCGAACACGGCGGTGGCGATGTCGGCGCTGAGGTTTGAGGCATCGGCGGTGGTGAAGTCGCCGATCTCGATCATCGCCGGGTTGGCACCGACCTCGCTCGCAACCTCTGCAATGGCTTTGCCGCCGTCCAACAAGGTCTTGGCCTTTTTGGCACTGGCCTCATCGTTGGTCATGACCTGGCGCAGTTGACGCTTTTCCGGCGTCAGGTAATCGGCTTCGCGTTCGTCGTAGGCGGCTTGGATGTCGTCTTCGGTGACCGCGATGCCCTCGGCGATGGTTGCGCCCTGCAACACGATGGCGGTGATTGTGCGGTACTCAGGCGCCATGAAGTTGGCGGCGTTGTCTTTGTGGTACTGCATCAGCTCAGCATCTGTGGCCATTTTGACGTTAAGCAGGTTGGCGTGGTCGATGCGGATCACCTCTGCGGTGCGCTGTTCGGCGGCGTGGGCATACAGCGCTGCGACCAGCGGCTTGGGCGCCAGGGCGCCTTCGCGGATGGGGCCTAAATACTGTTGGCGGGCCATGTTTTGGCGTACGCGGGCGACGTAGCTGTCTTCGGTGAAGCCGTTGCGGTTCAAAGTGTTGATGAAGATGTTGCGATCGAACTGTCCGGCTTCGTTGAAGAATTCCGGCGTGAGCTTGATCTCGTCGAGGATTTGCGTGTCGGTGATCATCAAGCCGATGTCGCGGGCGTTTTCGTTGATCAGCGCGCTTTGCACCAAACGACCGACCAGCAAATTGCCGATGCCCATCGCCTGGCCTTGTTCGCGGCTGATTTCTTGACCGAAAATCTGCGACATGCGTTGCAGTTCTCGGGCGAATTCAGCGCGGAACGCTTCCACCGGGATTTCCGTTTTGCCGACCGTGGCCACCGCCGTGTTCGCCGCGCGTCCGCGGAAAATATCGCCAATGCCCCATGCGGCGAAGCTCAAAATCAACAGGCCTAGGAACGCCTTGATGAAGATCGTGTTGGCGGATTTGCGCATGAATTCGAGCATGAGGGCACGGTGTCCTAATAAATCGTGGATTTTGAAAGGCCGAAACGCCCCCCAATCAATGGACGCGCATCATAAAAGGGGTGTGGAGGCGGGGCAAGCGGTGAATGCGCATGCGACGTGAAGACTTGAAAGCGTGTAGGGCTTTGCTACTATAGGCGTGTATCTGTTCGCAAATGTGAAGCTAGAGGGGGAGTTGATATGATTGTTTTGCGTCTTGCCGTATTTTTTATGGCTTTGGCCGTGTTCGCCGGGGTGCTGATACTTGTGGTTTTAACGGTGCCGGTCGGCGTGAGTAACGCCATGGGGATCATCGGCGCGGTGGTCATCGGCACAGTGATTTCCATCCCCGTCGCCTATGTTGTGGCGAATAAAATGTCCGAGGGAATGAAGGTATAAGCGCTTTCATTAATGATGAGAGCTTTATAACGGAGCGTGACGACGGTCACGCTCCGTTTTTCATTGCCTAAGCTTGACCGCACAGTCCCACCCCAAAGAGTATGTCGCTTTCACCAGTGGCTGTGATAAAACACATCAACTCATTTATCGACACAAACACTCGAATTCCGGGGGATGGAAAACATGACCGCACGCCGCATATTGATCGCAGGCAATTGGAAAATGAACGGGCTGAGCGCCGACGGTGTCGCGCTGGCCTCTGGCTTGGCTGACAAGATGAAAGCCGCTGGTGATGTAAACTTTGAAATGCTGGTGTGCCCACCGGCGGCGCTGATCTCCAAGGTCGCCGACGCGGTTGCCGGTTCCGGTATGCAAGTGGGCGGTCAAGACAACCACATGAACGAAAAGGGTGCGCACACGGGCGACACCTCGGCTGCGTTGCTCAAAGACCTGGGCTGCGGCTACGCCATCGTCGGCCATTCGGAGCGTCGCACCGACCACGCCGAATCTGACGAAATCGTTGCCGCCAAAGCCGCCGCCGCGCAAGCTCAAGGCCTCATCGCCGTGGTCTGCATCGGTGAAACCGAAGCGCAACGCGATGCCGGTCAGACGCTTGACGTCAACGGCTCGCAAATCGCCGGTTCCGTTCCTGCCGGTTCGACCGCCGCCAACACCGTGATCGCGTATGAGCCCGTGTGGGCCATCGGCACCGGGCGCACACCGACCAGCGCGGAAGTGCAAGATGTACATGCTTTCATCCGTGGCGAGTTGGCGAAAAAGATCGGTGACGACGAAGCGGCCAAGACCCGCATCCTCTACGGCGGTTCCATGAACCCCAAAAACGCCAAGGAACTTTTGGCGTTGACGGACGTGGACGGTGGCTTGATCGGCGGCGCGAGCCTTAAGGTTGACGACTTCTGGGCGGTCGCCGAAAGCGCTTAATCTGTAAGTTTTCCCTAGCCAAGACGGCTTTTTGGGACTATTTACGGCACAACTTATAACTGGGCCCGGGAAATGCCCTTTTAGGCACCCCCCGGGCTCTTTCACTTGGAAACTAAGCTATGTCGTCATTTTTGCCTGTTTTGCTGGTCGTCCATGTTCTCGTCACCATCGCGCTGATCGGCATCGTGCTGATACAAAAAAGCGAAGGCGGTGCGCTTGGCATTGGTGGCGGCGGCGGCGGTGGCGGCGGCATGGGCGGTTTCATGACCGGACGCGAAACCGCAAACCTGTTGACGCGCACCACGGCAATCTTGGCGACCTTGTTCATGGGCCTCAGTCTGACCATCGCGATCGTCACCGGGTCGGACAAGGAACCGGGCTCGATTCTCGATTCGCAACCGAACACGGTTCAAACGGCCCCCGCGACGACGGCCCCGGCTGAACCGGTCATGCCCGCAGCGCCCACCGCACCGGTCGCTGAATAACCAGGATTTCCGGGGCTCTCAGTCGATGAGCTCAAGATACTGACAGGGGCGGCAACGTATTGCCGCCTCTTTCGTTTTACACGCGCACACACTTAGCTATATTGGGGTTCCATGACACGGTATATTTTCATCACTGGTGGCGTGGTTTCCTCTCTCGGAAAAGGGTTGGCTTCGGCGGCTTTGGGCGCAGCGCTTCAAGCGCGCGGCTACAGCGTGCGTTTGCGCAAGCTTGACCCTTACATCAACGTCGATCCAGGCACCATGAGCCCCTATCAGCACGGCGAAGTCTTCGTCACCGACGACGGCGCCGAAGCCGATCTGGATTTGGGACATTACGAACGCTTCACCTGTGTGAGCGCGCGCCAATCGGACAACGTCACCACCGGGCGTGTGTATTCCGAGGTCATCGCTAAAGAACGTCGCGGCGATTATCTGGGCGCGACCGTGCAGGTCATTCCGCACATCACCGACACCATCAAGAATTTCGTGCTTTCTCATGAAGGCGATGAAGACTTCATGCTGATCGAAATCGGCGGCACGGTGGGCGACATCGAAAGTTTGCCGTTCTTGGAAGCCATTCGCCAGTTGGGCAATGAGCTGGGCCGCGCGCGGGCGATGTACATTCACCTGACGCTGCTGCCGTACATCCCGACGGCGGGCGAGCTGAAGACCAAGCCGACCCAGCACTCGGTCAAAGAACTGCTAAGCGTCGGTATCAAAGCCGATTTGCTGATGTGCCGCGCGGATCGTGACATCCCCGAAGGCGAACGCCGCAAGATCGCGCTGTTTTGCAACGTCGCACCGGACGCGGTGATCCCCGCGCTGGACGTGCCTTCGATCTATCAGGTGCCGATCAGCTATCACGAGCAGGGCCTGGACGAACAAGTGTGCAAACACTTCGGCATCACCGATGCACCGGCACCGGATTTGTCGCGCTGGCAAGAAGTCGTCGACCGCGTCACCAACCCCGAAGGCGAAGTCGTCATCGCCGTGGTCGGTAAGTACGTCGAATTGCTCGACGCCTATAAATCCTTGGCCGAAGCGCTGACCCACGGCGGCATCGCCAACACCGTCAAGGTCAAGTTGGAATGGATCGATGCGGGCATCTTCGAAGAAGACGAGCAGTCGGTGGTCTATCACCTTGAAGGCATGCACGGCATCTTGGTGCCCGGCGGCTTTGGCGAGCGCGGCACCGAAGGCAAGATCAAAGCGGTGCAGTTCGCCCGCGAGCACAACATTCCGTACTTCGGTATTTGTCTCGGCATGCAGGTCGCGGTGATCGAAGCGGCGCGCAATTTGGCGGGCCTCAGCGGTGCCGGTTCGACCGAACTGGGTGAGCCGTCTGAACCGGTGGTCGGCCTGATGACCGAATGGGCCAAAGAGGGCGATTTGCAAAAACGCGCTCAAGACGGCGATTTGGGCGGCACCATGCGCTTGGGTGCTTATGACTGCGTGCTTAAAGAAGGCACCAAGGCTCATGACATATACGGCGCGGCGGAAATTTCCGAACGCCATCGTCATCGTTATGAAGTAAACACCGCGTATATGGAACGCCTGGAAGCGGTCGGTTTGAAATTCTCAGGCATGTCACCCGATGGCGTGCTGCCGGAAATCGTCGAATGGCCGGACCACCCGTGGTTCGTCGCGGTGCAGTTCCATCCGGAACTGAAATCACGCCCGTTCGAACCGCATCCGTTGTTCGTGTCGTTCATTGCGGCCGCCGTTCAGCAAGCGCGGCTTGTATAAGGAAGAGGGCGATGCACGAGGCGATTTATAACAAATTGATTAAAGTCGCCAAGGCAGAGGTCACCATTACGTATAGTGAGATAGCCCCACTAGCTAATCTCAATATGGATGACCCTGTTGACCGGAATAAGATAGCTGTGATTTTGGACGAAATTTCCACCAGTGAGCATGATGAGGGGCGTCCTCTTTTGTCTGCCGTTGTCATTGGCAAGACCACCAATGTCCCTGGCAGTGGTTTTTATACAATGGCCAAAAGGTGCGGTGTTCATATCGGTAGTGATAATGTGACTTTTTTTGCTCGCGAACTGACACGGGTACATGAGTATTGGAAATCTAGATGACCGGCCTATCTGCCAAGCACGTTAAAGCAGGACAAGTCACCTTTGGTAACGATTTGCCCTTGGCGCTGATTGCGGGGCCGTGTCAGATGGAAAGCCGCGACCATGCCATGGAAATGGCGGCGGCGTGCAAAGAACTGACGACTAAGCTCGATATCGGCTTCATCTTCAAGGCCTCGTTCGACAAAGCCAATCGCACCAAGCTGGGCAGCGTGCGGGGCTTGGGCCTATCGAAAGCTTTGGATGTGTTTGCCGAAATCAAGGAAAGTCTGGGCGTGCCGGTGCTCACCGATGTGCACTCCGCAGATCAATGCAAGCCGGTCGCTGAAGTGGTGGACGTGCTGCAAATCCCCGCGTTCTTGTGCCGCCAGACCGATTTGCTGATCGCTGCGGCCCAAACGGGTGCGGTGATCAACGTCAAAAAGGGCCAGTTTTTGGCACCTTGGGACATGAAAAACGTGGTCGCTAAAATCACCGACAGCGGCAACACAAATGTATTGGTCACTGAGCGCGGCACCAGCTTCGGCTACAACACCTTGGTCACCGACATGCGCGGCTTGCCGCAAATGGCCCATGACACCGGCATGCCGGTGATTTTCGACGCCACCCATTCGGTGCAACAGCCGGGCGGGCAAGGCGGATCATCGGGCGGTGATCGCCGCTTTGCGCCCATTTTGGCGCGCGCCGCCGTCGCCGTTGGTGTGGCGGGCGTGTTTATTGAAACCCACGACGATCCGGACAATGCGCCCTCAGATGGACCGAATATGATCCCGATCCGTGACCTCCCCGACGTGCTGGAAACGTTGATAGCGTTAGATAAGGTAGCCAAAGCGCACCCTGTATCGCTATAGTCCGGCGCGAAATGAACGAGACATAGAAGGAACAAATTGAAATGACGGCGATTGTCGACATTTACGCCCGCGAGATTTTAGATAGCCGCGGCAACCCCACTGTCGAAGTGGATGTGATTTTGGAAAGCGGCGCATTTGGCCGCGCTGCGGTGCCTTCGGGTGCCTCGACCGGCGCTCACGAAGCGGTTGAGCTGCGCGACGGCGACGCCAAGCGCTACGGCGGCAAGGGCGTTCTGAAAGCCTGTGAAAGCGTCAACGGCGAGCTGTCCGATACGCTCGGCGGTATGGACGCCGAAGACCAGTTGCTGGTCGATCAAACCATGATCGCGCTGGACGGCACCGAAAACAAAAGCCGCTTGGGCGCAAATGCGATGCTCGGCGTATCCATGGCGGTTGCCAAGGCCGCTGCGGAAGAAGCCGGATTGCCGCTGTACACTTATCTGGGTGGACCCAACGCGCATGTGTTGCCGACCCCGATGATGAACATCATCAATGGTGGCGAGCACGCCGACAACCCCATCGATTTTCAAGAATTCATGATCATGCCGGTGGGCGCCGAAACCATTGCGGACGCCGTGCGCATGGGATCGGAAGTCTTTCACCAGCTGAAAAAGGGCTTGGGCGCTGCCGGCCACAACACCAACGTCGGCGACGAAGGCGGTTTTGCGCCGGGCGTTGCGGGCACTGACGAAGCCATCGGCTTTGTCCTCAAAGCGATTGAGGCCGCAGGCTACACGCCGGGCGACGATGTGATGCTGGCGCTCGACGCGGCATCGACCGAATTTTACAAAGACGGTAAATACCACATCAAAGGCGAGGGCAAGATCCTCGGACCCGATGAAATGGTTCGCTATCTGGAAGACCTCGCCACCCAGTATCCGATTTTCTCCATCGAAGACGGCATGGCCGAAGACGATTGGGACGGCTGGAAATCCCTTACCGACGCCATCGGCGACAAGTGCCAGCTGGTTGGCGACGATCTGTTCGTCACCAACCCGGTGCGCTTGGCCGACGGCATCAAAAAAGGGGTCGCCAACTCGATCCTCATCAAGGTCAATCAGATCGGCACCCTGTCGGAAACCTTCGAGGCCGTGGAAATGGCGCACCGTGCCGGTTACACCTCGGTCATTTCGCACCGTTCGGGCGAAACCGAAGACACCACCATCGCCGACATCGCGGTTGCGACCAACGCCGGCCAGATCAAGACCGGCTCGCTGTCGCGCTCTGACCGCATGGCCAAGTACAACCAACTGATCCGCATCGCTGAAGAGCTGGACCCAGTCGGCAAATACGCTGGGCGCTCCATTTTGCGCTGATAACGTATTATGCAAATAGCACAAAAGAAGGCGGCCTTAGGGTCGCCTTTTTTGCTGTATATCTGTCATGATCAGCTGAAGGAGGAACAATCATGAGTATTACGCACATCACTGAATTCGAGGCTGCGCCAAACCAAGCCTCTGCTTTGCACACATTTTTGCAATCGTTGATCCCCTATATTTCTTCATCTCAGGGCTGTATTTCGTGTGAAATTCTCAGATGCACAGACGATGCAAGCCGGTTTGTGGCTGTTGTAAAGTGGGATTGTATTGAGTCGCATCGAAATTCTGTTGAGGGCTACCCCAAAGAAGACATGCAAGCCGCCATGAGCCTCTTTGGTGCGCCGCCCAAAGCTGCGTATTATGAAGCCTTAAAACAGACGAACTCTTCGGTTTGATACAGGACACCCTTTTTCATGAAAATTTCGAAAACAATGATTTTGGGCGGATTGGTCGCCGTCATTACACTTGGTTTGCTGGTGAGCAATATCTACATGTCGTCTACCGGCGATTTCAAATGCGCCAACACCGAAGATGCTGTCATCAAAAGGTCCGCCAAAGTCGTGATGGAGAGCCGTCCGATCGAGCAGGTTAAGAAAGACGCCGACCTCACCAAATACTGCGCCGTGCATGCAAAAGTCTGTGGGCCTAAGGTTTCCGACAAAACGCCCCAAGTTCTCGAAATCTGCCAGCCTTATCGTTAGGCTTCGAAAGAGGATCTGTTCCATGGCCAAGTCCCGTGTGTATGTGTCCATCGTTGCCTTGTCTGTGAGCCTTGCCGCTCCCGCCGGGGCTCAGGACTGGATGAAGACCTTGCAAGGTGTGGTCGGTACCGTGTCCAAGGGCAGCGCGCCGAGCGTCGATGCGGGCGCGCTTGCGGCTTTGTCGAGCGAAGACATGATTGCTGGTTTGAAAGAGGCTTTGCGCATCGGCGCTGAAACGGTAACCGACCAATTGGGCGGGGTGGATGGATTTAACACAGATCAAGCGATCCACATCCCACTGCCGCAATCGCTGCAATCGGCGCAAGCGACGCTCAAGCGTTTTGGCTTATCGAGTTTGGCCGATGACGTGGAATTGAAACTCAACCGCAGTGCGGAAGCGGCTATGCCCAAGGCCAAGCAGTTGGTGTGGCAGGCGATCTCAACCATGAATTTGGAAGACGCCAAAGGCATTCTCAATGGCCCCGAAGACGCCGCGACCCAGTACTTTCGCCGTGTCGCCACGCCGGAATTGAAAGCCACGGTCGCCCCCGTGATCGAGCAAAATCTGCGCGACGTCGGCGCGGTGGCGGCTTATGAGCAATTGCTCGGCCAATACAAAAGCATTCCGTTCGTGCCGGATTTGAAGGCGGACCTGACGGCTCATGCGACGACCTTGGCGTTGGATGGATTGTTTATGTACTTGGCGCGCGAAGAAGCAGCAATCCGCAAGGACCCGGCGAAGCGCACCACCGAAATCCTCACCAAAGTGTTCGGCGCTCTTTAAGACGATCACATTTCCCCCGATCCCATTGACGTGCTAGGATTCCTTTCGCGCCAGGGTGTTAAGGGGAGGTGAGGATGTTTGAATCCGCTGAGTTGGGCCATACCGTCAGCAAGGCCGACTACAAAGAAGAAGTTCCAAAACTGCGCGAGCAGCTGCTCGACGTACAGTTCGAACTGGGCGAGAAGAAGCCGTTTCCCGTCATCTTGATCATTTCCGGCGTCGATGGCGCGGGCAAGGGCGAGACGATGAACACGCTGCACTTTTGGATGGACCCACGCAACATCCACGCCCACGCGCTGGGCGATCCCACCGATGAAGAGCTGGAACGTCCCGCCATGTGGCGCTATTGGCGCAAGCTGCCGCCGAGCGGATCGATCGGCGCGTTTTTTGGGTCGTGGTACAGCCACCCCATGCGGATGCACATCGACGGCGGCAAAGACCGCGATTATCTGGACAGCTATCTCGACGATTTCCTGAGGTTCGAGCGCATGCTCGCCGACGAAGGCGCGTTGATCTTGAAGTTCTGGCTGCATTTGTCCAAGGACGCGCTGAAAGAACGCCTGACAGCGCTGGAAAGCGACAAAGCCACAAAATGGCGCGTGACCAAACAAGATTGGGAACGATACGAGCGCTATGATGACCTGCGTCCGGTGGCCGAGCATGTGTTGCGCCGCACCTCGACCGGCCATGCGCCGTGGATCGTGGTCGAAAGCTCAGACGAAAAGTACCGCAACCTCACGGTGGGGCGCACGTTGCTCAAAGCCGTCAAAGCGCGCCTGGGTGAAGAACTGCAGCCCACCACCGCGTCGGTTCCGCTGCAAGCCTTGGATAACGCCGACGATATCAATCTGTTGACCAACCTCGACTACACCAAGGAACTGAGCAAAAAAGAGTACAAAAAGCAGCTTGAGCACTATCAAGGCCGCCTGCACAAGCTCAGTCGTTCGGCGAAATTTCGCAATCACTCTGTCGTTGCGGTGTTCGAAGGCAACGACGCGGCGGGCAAGGGCGGGGCGATCCGGCGGGTGATCAGCGCCATGGACAGCCGCTTTTACAACATCATCCCCATCGCAGCGCCCACCGATGAAGAAAAGGTCCAGCCGTACCTGTGGCGCTTTTGGCGGCACCTGCCGCGCAAGGGCCGTTCGGCAATCTTTGATCGGTCTTGGTATGGCCGTGTGCTGGTGGAACGCGTCGAAGGTTATTGTTCTGAGGGCGACTGGCTGCGTGCTTACGGTGAAATCAACGACTTCGAAGAAGAAATGGCCCGTCACGGTATCATCGTGGTGAAGTTCTGGCTGTCGATCACCGCCGAAGAACAGCTCCAACGCTTCGAAGAACGCGAAGCCACCGGCTACAAGCGCTTCAAGCTCACCGACGAAGACTGGCGCAACAGGGAGAAGTGGAACGAGTATTCCAGCGCCGTGTGCGACATGGTCGAACGCACTTCAACCGAAATTGCACCGTGGACCCTGGTCGAAGCCAACTCAAAATACTACGCCCGCATCAAGGTGCTGAAAACCTTGTGCAAGCGGTTGGAGGCTGAGCTTTAAGCAAACCGCTAAGTCGTTGTTAACTCATCCCTGTGCATAAAGGTTCTGTGTATGGCGCGACACTGGCGAGTGTGTTCGTGCGCCAAGCGACCGGGAAGAAGGCCAGGTCATGGGGATCGTTCGGGAACTTAAAGTTCGCGCAGGACAAATTGCAGGCCCTGTCATTGGCATGACGGTGGTGGTGTATTTCGCCTATCACGCCGTGCAGGGTGATCGCGGCTTGCTGGCGCTCGGCAAGTTGCGCGGCGAGGTCAACACCTTGCAGGCGCAAGTTCTCGACGTGCGCAATGAACGGTTCGAGCTGCAAAACAAAGTTCACATGCTGCGCCCCGATACCCTCGACCCCGATATGTTGGAAGAGCGCGCCCGCGTGCTGCTGGGCTTTGGCAAGCCCAATGAATGGATTGTGATCATCCATCCCCAAGACAACTCGATCAGCGCCTTGGCGACGTATAAGCGTTAATCTCAGATTGCAAATATAACGTGCCTGTTGCACCTTCGACGATCGCATAACCGCTCAGCCAAGGAACGCTCCGATGTCCAACCAGACCGATGCAAAACGCCCGGCGTATGCTGTCATTTTCCCCAACCAACGCACCAAAGACGACACTGAGGGCTACGCCAAGGCTGCTGATCGCATGGTCGAGCTGGCGATGAAGCAACCGGGCTGCCTGGGCTTTGACAGTGCGCGCGATGCTGAAGGCTTCGGCATCACGGTGTCGTATTGGGAAAGCATGGCCGCGATCAAGGCCTGGCGCGATCATGACGAACATCGCCAAGCCCAAGAAAACGGCCGCAACATCTGGTATGAAAACTACGATCTGCACATCACCAAAATCGAACACTCACACGCCTATCGCAAGCCGCGAACATGATTAATCAAAATCAAGTTAATTCTAAATAGCTGTGCAAAATCAGTAAGTTATGTAAACTTATAATTCTTGCCAGTGCGTTCGTGTGCGGGTATGGTGTTGGTCAATCGCCATTTAAGAAGGTCCCGGTGCGCATATAATTTGCCGCCAACTTTGAAAAGGGACCCATGCCGCGACGATCAGAATGCGGTGGCGTCCTTTTTAAGTGTTGGAGGTGAAGTCCGATGGCAAAAGCCGTTCAGACCAAAACGCAGACAAAATCTGCTGCAAACAAAACCGCGCCCCGAAAAATCGTACGTAAGCGCACCACCAAAGCCCAGCCGGCTCCTTCGAAAGAAGAGTTACTGGGCTTTTATCGTGAGATGCTGCTGATCCGTCGCTTTGAAGAAAAAGCCGGTCAATTGTACGGCATGGGTTTGATCGGAGGGTTCTGTCATCTCTACATCGGTCAAGAAGCCGTCGTCGCGGGCGTGCAAGCCAACGCGTTGCCCCAAGACAGCGTCATCACCTCATACCGCGATCACGGCCATATGCTGGCGTGCGGGATGGACCCCAAGGGCGTGATGGCCGAGCTCACCGGGCGTGAGGGCGGCTTGTCCAAGGGCAAAGGCGGCTCGATGCACATGTTCAGCCGCGAAAAGAACTTCTACGGCGGCCACGGCATCGTCGGCGCACAGGTGCCGCTGGGCACCGGCTTGGCGTTCGCGCACAAGTACAACAAAGACGGCGGCGTCTGCTACACCTACTTCGGTGACGGTTCGGTGAACCAGGGCCAGGTGTACGAGAGCTTCAACATGGCCCAGTTGTGGAAGCTGCCGGTTCTGTACATCATCGAAAACAACAAGTACGGGATGGGCACCTCAATCGACCGTGCATCCTCGACGACCGAACTTTATCAGCGCGGTTCCGCCCACGGCATCCCCGGCGCGCAGGTCGATGGCATGGACGTGGTTGCGGTGAAGGAAGCCACCGCCAAGGCGCTGGAACACGTGCGCGGCGGCAAGGGGCCCTACATTCTTGAAATGCTCACGTACCGCTACCGCGGCCATTCGATGTCCGATCCGGCTAAGTATCGCTCCAAAGACGAGGTTTCCAAGGTGCGTTCCGAACAGGACCCCATCGACAATCTGCGTCAAACGATCTTGAAAACCAAAGCCGCCGACGAGGCCGCGCTGAAGGCCATCGACGCAGAGATCAAAGCCATCGTCACCGAAGCCGCCGAATTCTCGAAAACCAGCCCTGAACCCCAGTTGTCGGAACTCTATACCGACATCTTGGTCGAAGCTTAAGGGGGGAGGACACACCATGCCGATCCAAATCTTGATGCCCGCCCTGTCGCCGACCATGACCGAGGGCAACCTCGCCAAGTGGAACGTATCCGAAGGCGATACCATTAGTGCAGGCGACGTCATCTGCGAAATCGAAACCGACAAAGCGACCATGGAAGTGGAAGCCGTCGACGAAGGCGTTTTGGGCAAAATTCTCATCCCCGATGGTTCCGAAGCCGTCGCGGTGAATTCCGTCATCGCGCTGCTTTTGGAAGAGGGCGAGGGTGCCGACGCGCTCGACATGGTCGAGATTGCCGCGCAGTCGCCGCAGTCCGAACCGGCCCCCATCGCAACAGACGCACCCGCCATGGCGGCGCACGCCGACCCGGCCCCGGTGCCTCAGCCTGAGGTGATCGAGCCGGAATACGACGGCCCGATGATCAGCCAGACGCTACGTGAATCTCTGCGCGACGCGATGGCCGAAGAAATGCGCCGCGACGATAAGGTGTTCTTGATGGGTGAGGAAGTCGCCCAGTACCAAGGTGCCTATAAAGTCTCTCAAGGCTTGCTCGATGAATTCGGCGAAGACCGCGTGATCGACACGCCGATCACCGAAATCGGCTTCACCGGCTTGGCCACGGGGGCATCGTTCGCGGGGCTCAAGCCGATCGTCGAATTCATGACCTTTAACTTTTCCATGCAAGCTATGGATCACATCATAAACTCGGCCGCCAAGACGTTGTACATGTCCGGCGGACAGATGGGCAGCTCGATCGTGTTTCGCGGCGCCAATGGTGCCGCGTCGCGCGTTGGCGCACAGCACTCGCAGTGCTTCGCCGCATGGTACAGCCAGGTGCCGGGCCTGAAAGTGGTGTCGCCGTGGTCCGGTGCGGACGCGAAAGGCTTGCTCAAAGCCGCCATCCGCGACCCCAATCCGGTGGTGTTTTTGGAAAACGAACTGCTTTACGGAACCACCTTTGAGGTGCCCGAAAGTGACGACTTCGTTATTCCCATCGGCAAAGCCAAGATCGAGCGTGCGGGCAGCGACGTCACCATCACAGCGTTCTCGCGCATGGTCGGTTTTGCTTTGGAAGCCGCAGAATTGTTGGCGGCGGAAGGCATTTCCGCCGAAGTCATCAACCTGCGCACCATCCGTCCGTTGGACACCGCCACCATCATCAATTCGGTGAAAAAGACCAACCGGGTGATCAGCGTCGAAGAAGGCTGGCCGCAATCGGGCGTGGGTGCTGAAATCGTCGCTCAAGTGATGGAAAACGCGTTCGACTATCTCGACGCGCCGGTGGTGCGGGTTCACGGCGAAGACGTTCCGATGCCCTACGCGGCGAACTTGGAAGCGTTGACCTTGCCGACACCGGAAAAAATCGCAGCCGCCGCGAAAGCGGTTTGCTACGCTTAGATCGGGAGACAGAGCATGCCCATCGAAATCTTGATGCCCGCCTTATCGCCCACCATGACCGAAGGCAACCTCGCCAGTTGGAACGTCGCTGAAGGCGACACCATTTCTGCGGGCGACGTGATTTGCGAAATCGAAACCGACAAAGCGACCATGGAAGTGGAAGCCGTTGACGAAGGCGTGATCGGTAAAATCGTCGTCCCCGGTGGTACCGAAGCCGTGGCGGTGAACGCGCTGATCGCATTGCTGTTGGAAGAGGGCGAAGACGCCTCGGCGCTGGATGGATACACGCCGTCTGCAGGCGGCGCGGCACCTGCTGCTGTGGCTGAAGCGGCACCCACGGCTACTGCACCAGCGCCTGTTGCGGCTCCTGCTGCTGCAGTTTCTGGCTCACGCGTATTCGCTTCACCGTTGGCGCGTCGCATTGCGGCAGATAAGGGCCTCGATCTCAGCACCGTGACCGGTTCCGGCCCGCGAGGCCGGATCGTCAAACGTGACGTCGAAGCTATGTCCTCTGGGGCCAAGCCGGGTGCTCAGTCAAAGATTGCGCAAAGAGATGTGCCCAATAACATGTTGTCTTTGTTGACGTCTTTGAAGGCAACAGCGTCCGATGAGGTTTCAGCCGAAGACTTGTACACGGTGATTCCGCATTCCAACATGCGCAAGATCATCGCCAAGCGCTTGACGGAATCGGCCCGCGACGTGCCGCACTTCAACCTCACGGTGGACGTTGAGATCGATAAACTGCTGGCTATGCGCAAGGACCTCAATGCGCGCGAAAATGCCGATTACAAAATCTCGGTCAACGATTTCATCGTCAAAGCCACCGCCTATGCACTGACCCAGGTTCCGGCGTGCAATGTGTCCTACACCGATGACGCCATCGTACAGTTCAACCGGGTCGATATGGCCATTGCCGTCGCCATTGAGGGCGGACTGATCACGCCGATCGTCCAGGACGCGGCGAACAAGGGTTTGGCAAAACTTTCCAAGGAAATCAAAGAGCTGGCGGGCAAAGCGCGCGACGGCAAATTGATGCCCGAAGAATTCCAAGGCGGCACGTTCACCATATCCAACCTCGGCATGTTTGGGGTGAAGGGCTTCAACTCGATCATCAACCCACCCCAAGGCGGCATCTTGTCGGTGGGCGCGGGCGAACAGCGCGCGGTGGTCAAAGACGGTGCGCTCGCCATCGCCACGGTGGTGACGTTGACGCTGGCGGTCGATCATCGCTGCATCGACGGCGCGACGGCTGCGGCGTTCATCAAAGAACTCAAGGCGGTGGTGGAAAATCCCGTCGCCCTCATGTTGTAAGGGACTTTGGGTATGGCTGATACGAACTTCGATCTCATCGTCGTCGGCGGCGGACCGGGCGGCTATGTGGCCGCGATCCGCGCTGCACAGCTGAAAATGAAGGTGGCGTTGGTTGAAGCCAACCACTTAGGCGGCATCTGCCTCAACTGGGGCTGTATTCCGACCAAGGCGCTGCTGCGCTCATCCGAGATTTACCACAACATGCAGCACGCCAAGAACTACGGTTTGACGGCAGAGGGCATCGGCTTCGATCTCGACGCTATCGTCAAGCGTTCGCGCAAGGTCTCGCGCCAGCTCAACGGCGGCGTCGGGCATTTGTTGAAGAAAAACAAGGTCACCGTGTTCGACGGCTACGGCAAGTTGAACGGGGCCGGTAAGCTGCACGTCGAAAAAGACGGCAAGGGCATCGCTGATCTGAGCTCCAAACACATCATCCTCGCCACCGGCGCACGCGCCCGTGAATTGCCGGGGATGGAGCCGGATGGCAAGCTGATCTGGTACTACAAGGACGCTCTGGTGCCCGACCAAGTGCCCGAACGCCTGTTGGTGATCGGTTCGGGCGCCATCGGCATCGAGTTTGCGAGCTTCTTCCACACGCTCGGTTCCAAAACCACGGTGGTGGAGATGGTCGACCGCATCGTGCCCGCCGAAGACGCCGAAATTTCCGCGTTCTTGCTGAAGTCTCTCACCAAAGACGGTATGGAAATTTTGACCTCGGCGGGGGTGAAGGCACTGAAAAAAGGCAAAGACACGGTCACCGCGACGCTGGAAGTCGGCGGCAAGTCCGAGAGCCGCGAGTTTGATCGCGTCATCGTCGCCGCGGGCATCGTCGGCAACGTCGAAAACCTCGGCCTCGAAGGCACCAAGGTCAAAGTCGATCGCAGCCACATCGTCACCAATGAATGGCTCCAAACCGGCGAGCCGGGCGTCTACGCCATCGGCGACGTCGCGGGCGCACCGTGGTTGGCGCACAAAGCGTCCCACGAAGGCGTGCTGTGCGTGGAAAAAATCGCCGGAACCAAGGGCCTGCACCCGATCAACCCCGACCGCATCCCCGGCTGCACGTACTGCCGCCCGCAAATCGCCAGCGTCGGCCTGACCGAAGCGCAAGCCAAGGATCGCGGCCTGAAGGTCAAAGTCGGCCGCTTCCCGTTCCAAGGCAACGGCAAAGCCATCGCCTTGGGCGAACCGGAAGGTTTGATCAAGGTGCTGTTCGACGACAAAACCGGTGAACTGCTCGGCGCACACATGATCGGCGCGGAAGTCACCGAACTGATCCAGGGCTACGGCATCGCGATGGAGCTGGAAACCACCGAGTCTGAACTGATGCACACGGTCTTCGCCCACCCGACCTTGTCGGAAATGATGCACGAAAGCGTGCTGGATGCGTTTGGCCGCGCGGTTCATTTTTAAGGATCAAACAGATGTCCGTATCCGTTCGCGATTTGCAGACTACGGACGAAGCCCGCTGGCGGGAACTGTGGGCCGGGTACCTGACGTTTTACGAATGCCCTGATCTTGAGCCCAAAATCACCGACAACACCTGGGCGATGCTCACCGGCGAACGTCCCGACGTGTTTGGTTTTGTCGCCGTTGTGGACGGCCAAGTGGTCGGCTTCGTTCACGGTGTTGAGCATGCCAACACCTGGGTGGATAAGTCGATCTGCTACTTGGAAGATCTGTTCGTCGATCCGACGGTGCGCGGGCAGGGTGCAGGGCGCGCGCTGATCGAAGCGGTGATCGCACACGCCAAAGCCAATGACTGGGGCCAAGTCTATTGGCGCACCGCAGATGATAATCCAGCGCGCAAGCTATACGACCAAGTGGCTGATAAAATCGATTTTGTCACCTATGTGCACCAAATCGGCGACAGAACCGTCTAGAGGGCTTGACTCTTATCCACATATCTATATTTCTAGAAATATGGATAAGACAGAAACCATCGCAGCCCTGTCGGCCTTGGCCCACGACACCCGTTTGGATGTTTTTCGTTTGCTGGTGCAAGCGGGACCAAACGGTTTGGCGGTTGGTCACATCGGCGAAGCGTTGAACGTGCCGCCCGCGACACTTAATCACCACTTGGTGCAGTTGAAGCAAGCCGGTTTGGTGGTATGCGCCCGCGACGGTCGCAAGCTGATGCACAGCGCCGACTATACGCGCATGGATGGATTGCTGGATTATCTGACCCAGAACTGCTGCCAAGGCAGCGCCTGCAGTGTAAACGAAGGATAACGTCATGACTGAGCAATCTCCGGACCATCACATCGTCCGCGACACGGTGCGCGAAAATTACGCCAAGATCGCCGAAAGCGGCGGCAATTCCGGCTGTTGCGGTCCGGCGGACAGCGGCGGCTGCGGCCCTGACGAGAACTTCGAAGTCCCCAGCGCCGAGCAAATGTCGGCTTTTTTCGGCTATTCCGACGAAGAAATGGCCGCCGTTCCCGACGGCGCGAACCTCGGCCTCGGCTGTGGCAATCCCCAAGCCATCGCCGAGATGAAAGCCGGTGAAGTGGTCGTCGATCTGGGCGCGGGCGCGGGCTTCGATGCGTTTTTGGCGGCAGGCAAGGTGGGCACAACCGGCCACGTGATCGGCATCGACATGACCCACGAAATGCTCGCCAAAGCGCGCGCCAACGCTGAAAAGGGCGGCTATAAGCACGTTGAGTTTCGCCTTGGCGAAATCGAGTTCCTGCCCATCGCCGACGATACCGCCGACGTGATCATTTCCAACTGTGTAATCAACTTGTCGCCCAACAAACCCCAGGTTCTGCGCGAAGCCTTTCGCGTGCTGAAGCCGGGTGGACGTTTGGCTGTTTCCGATGTGGTTGCGACCGCGCCGTTCCCCGACGATTTCACCGACGATGACCACTTGCTGTCGGGCTGCGTTACCGGGGCCTCGTTGGTGGATGACATGCAGAAATGGTTGGAAGAGGCTGGCTTTAGCAAGGTGTTCATCGACATCAAAGAAGAAAGCCGCGCCGGTATCGCCGATTGGGCCCCCGGTCGCGGTGTCGAAAACTACGTGGTGTCTGCGATCATCACCGGCACGAAGCCCGGCGGCGGATGTTGCGGCGGTAGCTGTTGACGCACTCAGTTTGAAGATATAGGCAGAGGTCTATGGAAACGATTTCAAAACCTAAGCATCGCCACCCTGAAAAACGCAATCTTGCGGACAAGCCCAGCCCGCGCAAGCCCAAGTGGATCCGCGTCAAGGCACCGACGTCCAAAGAGTACGGCGAAACCCGGCGTTTGATGCGCGAAAACAACCTCAACACCGTGTGTGAAGAGGCCGCGTGCCCCAACATCGGCGAATGCTGGTCGGCCAAGCACGCCACGGTGATGATCTTGGGCGAGATTTGCACCCGTGCGTGCGCATTTTGCAACGTCACCACCGGCAAGCCGGGCGCCGTCGATGTGATGGAGCCGGAAAACACCGGCATTGCGGCCCGTGAACTGGGCTTGCGCCACATGGTGATCACCTCGGTCGATCGTGACGATTTGGCTGACGGCGGGGCACAGCAGTTCGCGCTGTCGATCCAAAAGGTTCACGAATTGTCGCCTGAGACCACGGTCGAGGTCTTGACCCCTGATTTCCGCCATAAAGACGGCGCGCTGGAAGTGGTGATCGAGGCTCGCCCCGACGTCTTCAATCACAATCTGGAAACCGTTCCGGGGCTGTATCCCGAGATCCGCCCGGGGGCGCGCTATTACCATTCGCTGCGCTTGTTGGACCGCGCCAAGGAACTCGACCCGTTGGTGTTCACCAAATCGGGCATGATGGTGGGGCTTGGCGAAACGCGCGAACAGGTGCTTCAGGTGATGGACGACATGCGTTCGGCCAACATCGATTTTTTGACCATCGGCCAATACCTTCAACCAACCCCGAAGCACGCTGCGATTGAGCGCTTCGTGACCCCCGACGAGTTCGATGAATACAAGCGCATCGGTTTGAGCAAAGGCTTTTTGCACGTCGCTTCCACGCCGATGACCAGGTCCAGCTACCACGCGGACAAGGATTTTGCGGCGCTGAAAGCCGCACGTGAGGCCGTGCTTGCTAAGTCAAAGGGCAATTGATGCCGTCGCATTGTGAGCAGCAGCTTCTGACCTTCACCGCCCAGCAGATGTTCGATCTGGTGCTCGATGTCGAGCAGTATCCCGATTTCCTGCCGTGGTGCGTGGCGCTCAGGGTGCGTAAACGCGATGTCGGTGAAATGTTCGCCGATATGGCGGTTGGCTTTAAAATGCTGCGCGAAAAGTACTCCTCGCACATCACCTGGCAAGAGCTCGATGACGGCAGCCGCCATATCCACATTCAAGACGCGGGTGGGCCGTTTAAATTTCTCGAAACGGACTGGACGTTCTTGCCAAAGGGCGACGGCTGCGAAGTCGATTTCAGGATCGATTTCGAGTTTAAATCGGCGCTGCTGGAAAAGGTCATGGGCGGCATCTTCAGCGAAGCCGCTCACAAAATGATGCAGTCGTTCGTGTCCCGCGCCGAAGTTGTTTATTCCCGATAATTCAGTCGCTTACCGCGCAGCAATTGAGAAGTAGCTTTAACCCGCTTTCCACCGCTTGAATGCGTACCCGTTCGCGGTCGCCCTTAAACACATGACGTTGATACTGGGTTTCATAACCCTCGCGTGCGCAGGCGATGTGCACCAAACCGACCGGCTTGTCCGGCGTCGCACCACCGGGTCCGGCGATGCCCGTGACCGACAGGGCAATCTGAGCCTTCGAATGGCTGAGCGCGCCTTCGGCCATGGCGCGCGCGCATTCTTCGCTGACGGAGCCGTGCTCCATAAACACATAGGCCGGAACGTCCAGCATTTCGCCCTTGGATTGATTGGAGTAGGTGACGAAGCTGCGCTCAAACACAGTAGACGATCCCGCGACCGATGTGATGCAGCCCGCAATCAGGCCGCCTGTGCACGATTCCGCCAACGCCAGCTTGAGATCTTTGGCATGGCAGGCCTCAATCAAGTCTTCGGCCATCACGTAGAGAATTTCCGGATACATCACAAAACCTCCGATAGATAAGGCGCACCATACACCATCAGCAGGTACAACACGCCCAATCCCGCTATGCCGGCCAAAACGTCATCCACCATCACGCCCATCGCGCCACCGATTTTTCGGTCCGCCCAGGAAATCGGCCACGGCTTGAGCACGTCGAAGACACGAAACAGCACGAAGGCAATAGCGTAGGGCAGCAACTCCAGCGGCGCCGCCAGCAACACAATCCACTGGCCGACCACCTCATCAATGACGATGGCACCCGGATCGTGAGCGCCGGTGCGGTCCATGTAGTCCTTGGATGCCCACAAGCCGACGACAAAAACCACCACCGTCGCCACGCCCAGTGCGTACAACCCACCGATTTCAACCAACACCCAAGCAAACGGCAACGCGCCGACAGAGCCCCACGTGCCCGGCGCTTTGGGCAGGTAGCCCGCACCGAACCACGTCGCCAGCAAGACGCCGGGATGGGCGAGGTTGGGGCGAAAGTGTTTAGGTGTGACGTCGGTCATTGCCGTGATCCTGATGATCGAACAAAATATGGTTGAGCGTGAGTATGAGCGCCGTTGTTGTGGTCGAACAGTACACACCTACCGGTATCGTAACAAAGGAACTGCACAACCTTCTGATAAACTTGTGTAATTTTCAAGTGATAAGATGTTTTTAACAAGGTGAAAAAACAGTTAAGGCTACCGAATTCACTTGCCACTCGGGGTTCAGACAGATACGTTTTTGATCGTCGTACTAAAGAGGTATGGGTGCGTGGTGGGAACCAACAGAAGTGCACCTTATTACCTTGTGCGGCGATAGCGGGATTACACCCAAATTTGCAAGGCGATGCAGCCGGTTGCGGCCGGGTACGGATGTTTTTGCCTTTGGGGATGAGCGGATCAACGCTCTAGGGGAAATGAAAGCACATGGCTAATATGCGCCAAGACACACCGAAACGGACGATTGAACGGGCTAACCCGTCGATTGTCGCTTCGCTCTTGGCTTGGTTTGATGAGCGCCTTTCCTTGTTTTTCACCTTCAAGCAAATCGTTTTTCGCACCGAAGGCAAAGTCTCGTGCCTGAATTTGACCCCGCGTTTGCAGGGTGCGTTCACGGGCGTTGCCTTGATCATCGGCGGCTGGATGGCCTTTACGTCGGGCAATATGCTGTGGCACGAGATGGAATTGACCGCCAAGGATGCCCAAATCGCCAACGTGCGCGTCGCCTATCGCTCTTTGCTGAGCGAAGTCGCGGATTATCAAAAACGATTCTCCGGGGTGGTGCGCAACCTGGAACAAAACCACGCCATGATGCTGGATTTGGCCGGTCAGAACTCCAAACTGCAAAAAGACCTCAAATCATTGAAGACGTCGCGTAAAGAACGCGCCGAGGTCGAAGCGGCACGAGCGTCGATGACGGAGCACCTGGGCAGCGTTGAAAGCCAGATGCAGTCGTTGGCGCAGCTGAATTTTTCGCTCAAAGACGATATGTCGAGCATCGAAACCGATTTGCAGGACGCTTTGACCCAGCGCAACACCGCGTTGATGCAAAGTACCCAAATGCGCCGCGACATCATGGTCTTGGAAAACAAATTGGTGAACCTGGAAGAACAGGAAAACACCACCGTTGAACGCCTGACCCAGCAAGCCGAAGTGATCATCGGCGATATGGAACAGCTCATCGAAACCGCGGGCCTCGACGTTGAGGACCTGATGGCGGGCGATGAAGATCTGGTCGCGGGTCAAGGCGGTCCGTTTATCGAACTGCAAGGCGATGGCCGCCCGGCGGGACGCTTGAAAGTCAAACTGCAGAACCTGGAAAACCGTTTGGCGTATTCGGAAAGTCTGCAGACGGTGGTCAAAAAAATGCCATTCGCGGTGCCGATGCATGGCTATTACGTGACGTCGAAATTCGGTAAGCGACGCGATCCCTTGAACCGCAAATGGTCAATGCATTACGGTTTGGACTTCGGATCGTCCCCACGCGCGTCGGTGTTCGTTACGTCCCAAGGCACGGTGACGTACGCGGGATGGAAGGGAAGTTTCGGCAAAATGATCGAAGTCGATCACGGTGCCGGTATCAAAACGCGCTACGGCCATCTCAGCAAGATTACAGTTAAAAAGGGACAAACGGTCAATTTTGGGGATAAGATCGGCGTCATCGGTAGCACCGGACGCAGCACGGGCAATCATCTTCATTATGAAATCTTGTTCCGTGACAAGGGTCTCAACCCCATGAAATTCATCAAAGCAGGTCGTTATGTTTTCAAAGAATAAAAAAACCCAACAAACGAACCACCACCAGCCGCGCGCCGTTCCCTCAATCATCAGCGCGGATTTGAAGATCATCGGCGATCTCTCCAGCTCCGGTGAAATCCAAGTCGATGGCGAAGTTTCCGGCGACATCCGCTCCAAGGTTTTGCTGGTCGGCGAAGGCGCGTCCATCAAGGGCGAAATCCGCGCCGAAACGGTGCGCGTGCACGGCCACGTCAACGGTCAGATCAAGGCGACGTTCGTCAATCTGGCGAAGACCGCGCACGTGGTCGGCGACATCTTGCATGAAAACCTGTCCATCCAAGAAGGCGCTTTCTTGGAAGGCCACATTACCCACATGAGCGATCAACAGGTTCGCGAAGCGGCGGTCGACGCCGGGCGCACCGACAACAAACCGGGCGAAGACCGGGTCAATTTGGTGGTTAAGCCCAATCAGCCCGCTCCGGCTGCAAAACCGCAACAAGCCCAGCCCAACCCGGCAAAACCCGCTCCGGCCCCAGCCCCCGCAGCGAAAGCCGTGTCGGGCAGTTGATTGCCGCGCTCTAGATATTAGCTACGAAACAATACCGACGAAACGACACCAACGGGGCCCCTGCATCGGCGGGGGCTTTGTTTTATCAGCGCATGGCGTTCACTTGAATTTTAAACAAGTCACCTTGAGCGACGTTTTGCGCGCCCAAATGGGCGCGGTAAATGCCTAAGTTTTCCAACACCCGTTGGACATAATTTCGGGTTTCCAAATAGGGGATCATTTCCACCCAATCGATGATATCGATTTCATCTTTTCGCGGGTCGCCAAAGGTCTTCACCCAGCGCTTCACTCGGTGCGGTCCGGCATTATAGGCCGCCAGCGCCAGCGGGTAGGACCCATCGAATTTCTTGATCATATCAGCCAAATAGACTTGGCCGATGATCAGATTGTAGGTGGGGTCTTTAAGCAGTTTGTCACGCGAATAGGGGATGCGGTTGTCCTTGGCGACCCGCTTTGCGGTGGCGGGCATCACCTGCATCAAGCCGCGTGCGCCGGCATGGCTTTTGGCGGTGGTGTAAAACGCGCTTTCTTGGCGGATCACCGCAAGCACCAGCGGGGTTTCTACGTCAGCACCGTTTTTAGGTTGCGGCGGCACCAACTTGGGGTATCCGAGCTCACCCAGAGGCATACCCGCCTGTTCCGATAGTTTGGCGATTTTGACCGCCAAGTCGGGCCGTCCGTGGCTGGCCGCAAACGCCGCCGACAGACGCTTCCAGCCCGGCGTGTCACCTGCTTTGGCCAATTCCAACACAAAGAAGCGCATGCGATCATGCAGGCCGATTTCCCACAACAGGCTCGATGCGCGCTTTAAGGGGTGGGTGTTGAAGCGCTTGGTTTGCGCGCCGTTGGGCGCGGGCAGGGCGATGCGGGTTGATATGTTTTGGCCCAATCTGGCGCGCGCCAATTGGCCATAATAGGTGGTGGGGTGCTGTGCTGCCGTTTGCAGCATGGCGGTGGCCTTTTGGCTTTGCCCCAGTTCAGTGGCGGCGCGCGCCGACCAATACGCGCCGCGCGCGACGCTGATGGGATAGCTCACCGCGCTCAACATATTTTCAAAGTGCTTCAGGCCACGCGCCGGATCTTTGAGAAAGCGCAGCGCAATCCAGCCCGACACCCATTCCGCATCGGAATACTCGGCGGCGTCATCTTTGCTCAGCCCATGGCGAGAGGTGATGTTGTAGGCTTTTGCTTGCTGATCGTCTTGCAGCATGGACCGCGCCAAAATTGCGCGTTCTTTCCACCATTTATCGGCACGTTCTAGGTCGTCGCCTAAGTCTTTGAGCATGTCGGCGGCGTCAGCCGTACGACCCTTGCGCCGACGCCAGCGCATGCGTTCAAAGATCAAGCCCGGATGGTCGGACAGTTCCGGGGCGATCTTGTCTAGATCTGCAATCGCTTTGTCGACATTGCCTTGGCGTTTCATAAGCCACAAACGCGCCACCGCCAGCTTGCGGGTTTTGGAATCCACCTTCCAAATCTGGCGTCGTGCGGGCCAAAACCGTTCTTGCCAAATCAAACGTTCAAGGCGGGCTTTGTTGTCATCTGGCGTGATGGTCTTGCGGTATTTGCGAAAATAGCGCTTTTCCTGGGTTTTGGTGAAGTTGCCGGTGATCCAGATGTCGCGGATGGCTTTAAGTGCGACGTCTTTGAGGCCCAGCTTCAGCTGCACTTCGGCTTTGCGCACGCGCCCTGAGGTCGAAACCGGACCGCCCATGCGATCAAACCAAGCCATGACCTCGGCCGCAGACTTCTTAACCGGCATGGTTTCTTCGGCGCGCTTGAGCATCGCCTCCCGTTTGGGCCAGCCGTCGTGTTTGTCCAAAAAGGCTTTGAGGTCGTCAAATTTCGCCGGGGTGTTGGCGGCGGTCAGGTAGTTCCACACCAAAACCCGCACCAAATCGGGATTTTTCACCCGGCGCGTCAGTTTCAACGCGTCCTTGAAGCGGTTGTTGTCGATGGCTTTGAACACCGCCTTGACGGTCTTGGCGTCCGCGTCCGAGGCCTGCTTGGCCCATGACGGTTGCGGGGTGCTTGTAAGCATCAGACACAGCCCTGCAAGCACTGCGAAAAGGGCTGGTTTGAAGCGTGAAATCAGGAAGCCCTTAAGTGGCCTGCGAGCGAGCAATTTTGATCCGTTCTTGATCTGAGGCGGCGCGGTTTGGAAAAAGGGTACGCTCATTGCTCGGAACGCTCAAGTTACGTCGTTTCCACCATGCGCAAGTGACGCTTGCCCGCACCGTTGAGAGGCGCTAAGTTCGCCGCCTTGTAACATGCCCTCACCCAGGAGACCTCAGATGTACCAGGGATCTTTCGTTGCCCTCATCACGCCGTTCACCAACGGAGCCGTGGATGAAAAAGCTTTTCAATCGTTCGTCGATTGGCAGCTTAAACAGGGTACCGACGGTCTGGTTCCATGCGGAACCACCGGCGAATCGCCGACGCTGACGCATGACGAACACAAGCACGTGACCGAACTGTGCATCGAAGTCGCCGCCGGCCGGGTGCCGGTGATGGCGGGTGCGGGCTCCAATTCCACCGCCGAAGCGGTCGAACTGGCCAAGCACGCCGAACGTGCGGGCGCCAGCTCCGTACTGGTGGTGACGCCGTATTACAACAAGCCGACCCAGGCGGGGCTCTATGCACACTTTAAAGCCGTCAACGATGCTGTGGGCATTCCCATCTTCATCTACAACATCCCCGGTCGCTCGGTGGTGGACATGACGCTTGATACCTTCCAGCGTTTGGCGGAACTGCCCAACATCGCCGGGATCAAGGACGCCAGCGCCGATTTGGCCCGTCCGCTGGTCTACCGCAAGACCTTGGGCGCCGATTTCTGCCAAATGTCGGGCGAAGACGCCACCGCTATTCCATATCTGGCGGCGGGCGGGCACGGCTGTATTTCCGTCACCGCCAACATCGCGCCAGCGCTGTGCGCCGAACAGCACGCCGCGTGGAATGCGGGCAATGTCGCGCGCGCCATGGAAATTCAGCAACTGCTGATCCCGGTGCACCAGTCGATGTTTTGCGAAAGCAGCCCCGGTCCAGTTAAGCACGCGGCCAAATTGATGGGCCTGAGTCCCGCCGAGATGCGCTTGCCAATGGTCGAAATCGCCGACAGTTCCAAGATTGCGGTGGAAAGCGCCATCCGCACCCTCGGCCTGATCGACTAGAGCGACAGGACAGCGAAAGCGGGGCGTCATGGCAAAAAAGAAGAAAAAGGGCGGCCCTGACGGCGTTATCGTCGCGCAAAACCGCAAGGCGCGTCACGACTACTTCATCGAGGAAACTTTTGAGGCCGGCATCATGCTGATGGGCTCTGAGGTGAAATCGTTGCGTCGCGGTTCCGCCACCATCGGCGATGCCTACGCCGTTGAAAAAGACGGTGAACTCTACCTCGTCAATGCCTATATCCCCGAATACGCACCTGCGGCGGCATACAACGGGCATACGCCCAAGCGTGAGCGCAAGCTGTTGATGCATCGGCGAGAAATCGATCGTCTGATGGCCCACATTCAGCGCGAAGGCTACACCGTTGTGCCGCTGAGCATCTATTTCAACCCGCGTGGCATGGCCAAGGTTGAACTGGGTCTGGGTAAGGGTAAACACAAGTCGGACAAACGCCAGGCCACCAAGGATCGAGACTGGAAACGCGACAAGGCGCGCTTGTTGAGCCACAACAACCGCTAACACATCTGTTGCGTAACCTTTTCCCGGTGCTTCGAATGGCTTTGCGGAGGCACTTATGACTGACGACAACAAAGAACGCCCTGGCCTGACCGGCGACCAAGACGGCACCGTGCTCGGCTCCATCAAGCAAAAGCTTATCGACACCAAACAGCAATGGGCCCGCGATGGCCGTGGGCAGAGTGGCGAAGCCGTGGCCTCATCAGGTTCCGAAAAACCCAGGCTGCCACCGGGTCAGCGCCTGACCGAAGATTTCCCGGTGCTCGATCTCGGCGTGCAACCGCCCATCAGCCCTGACGAATGGCGGCTGACGGTTTCGGGTCTGGTGGACAATCCCATCGATTGGGGCTGGGACGATTTTCAAGACCAGCCGCACGTCGATATGCTCACCGACATCCATTGCGTCACCACTTGGTCGCGATACGACAACACCTGGCAAGGGATTTCGGGCCAGCAGTTTTTGGCGGTGGTCAAACCCCAAGCCAACGCCAAATTCATGGTTTTTCACAGCCACGACGGTTACACCACCAACGTGCCGGTCAAAGCGTTTGCTGAGGACGATGTGATTCTCGCCCACACCTGGAACGGTCAACCGATCAGCCGCGAACACGGCGGTCCGGTGCGCCCGATCATCCCCAAGTTGTACTTGTGGAAAAGCGCCAAGTGGGTCAAACACATCACCTTTTTGGAAAAAGACGCGCCGGGATTTTGGGAAGTGCGCGGCTATCACAACGACGCCGATCCGTGGAAAGAAGAACGTTATGGCTAAAATTCTAGCAACCCTTATCGCGATGTTCGCCGCAGCACCGGCAATTGCGGCAGACACCACCGCGCATGATTTCAGTTTCACCAGTATCGAAGGCGAGCCGCTGCCCTTAAGCCAGTACCGTGGCAAGGCCGTGCTGGTGGTCAACACCGCATCGTTATGCGGCTTCACCCCGCAGTATGAAGGCCTGCAAGCGCTGTGGGATGCATACCGCGAACGGGGATTGGTGGTGCTCGGCGTGCCGTCCAACGATTTCGGCAGCCAAGAACCCGGCACCAGCAGCGAAATCAAGGATTTCTGCGCCACCAACTATCACATCACGTTCCCGCTGGCGGACAAAGAAGTGGTCAGCGGATCAGGCGCGCATCCGTTCTACACATGGGCGCGGGCCGAACTGGGCATGCTGGCGGCGCCGAAATGGAATTTCCACAAATACCTGATCGCCCCAGACGGCCGCCTGGTCGACTGGTTCTCCACCGCCACCAAACCGGGCAGCGGTAAAGTTCTCAAAGCGGTGGAAGCGGTGCTGCCTTAGGTCGGCGCGTCTAGTCTTCAAACAGTTCGCACGTCACCACGCAGGCTTTGGGGTCTTTTGTGCAATCGACTTTTCGGCCGGTTGTGGTTTTGCAGGTGCCTTTGACGCGCAGGTTGAAGGTGATGTTGTTTTGGTAGCTGCAGCGCGCTTCGCAGCGTGCCGATTGCAGATTGCATTTGGCATCGACGCTGACCGGCTTCGATGCTTTCACGGTCGCAGCGGGGTGGCCGCACGAGAGGTAGGAGAGAAATTCCTCATCGCCGCTGACCGCGCCCCACAGGGCTTTGTTTTTGCTGCGGGCAAAAGCTTCGAACGGCTTGCATTGGCCGTCTTTTTCCAAAAACGTCGGGCAGGTTTTGCGGTAATTGGCGCGCAGTTCTTTTTCTGAGGGGCATTCACCCAACGGCTCGGCGTTTGCCAAATCCGGGCATGCCAAGATCATATTGCCCGCCTGCACCGGGGCGGGGGCCAGTCCTAAATACAGGCAAATCAGTGCGCCTGCAAAAAATATGGCTTTGATCTCTATGCATTTTTTCATGATGGAGTTCCGATTTTGGCCAGTTGTGAAGCGTTTTCATGCTCACGTATGTGGCCATTTTTCGCCTTGCCCACGGTCAAGTACACCCATAAATTTTACCTGGCAGGGTAAAGTGTTCCGCTGCACATCAGTTAAGTTATAAAGTGATAATCCGATAAACTGGGCGTGCGTGGGCTGTGAAAGGGAACCGTGGTCAAAGTTCTCATCAACGACGACGATCAAGACATCCTCGATTTTGCTGCCGTGTTGTCGTCACCGCGCTGAACGGCGATCTAGGCTTCTATGCCTGCGAAGCGCGTGAATTCGATATCATCATCACCGTTACTTTCATGCCGTTTCGTGACGGCTTGGACATCACCCGTGAAATCACCAAGCTCTAAATCATTGCCATGACCAGCCGTTGCGGCGAGGGCTATACGGATGATTTAAAAGCCGCAGAAGTCCTCGGCGCGGAGGGCCAACTGCACAAACCCTTTACGGCGCACGACCTCATTGGCGCAGTCGGCAAAACTCTGACCTCTTAAGTCCCGTTCAAGCGGCTAGCTTTTGGGACCTTCCACATCAAGAACTTCCGTGACCGGCAGAACCGCGATGTCGCGGAATTTTTCATATTTGGCATTGTCCAAATCGACCAGATTGGCGATCCGCGAGAAGGTCTCGGGGATCAGCATATCGGCGCCGTGTTCGTCTTTGCGACGAATGCCATAGCTGATCGCGCCGCGGTCCTTGGCGGGCACCTGACTGAGCATCGCTTTGGTCACCCAGACTGAGCCGTCTTGGGCGAAATCCGACAGGCGGCCCGCTTGGTTGATGGTGTCACCCAGCACGGTGAATTCGATGTGGGTCGGCGTTTGGTAAGTGCCGAACCATTCCTGGCCTTCGACCAGACCGATGTTGAGTTGTAAATCGTTGAGCCAGTTTTTGCGCTTTTTCCAAGTGCGTGAAATTTCTTTCATCACGTCTTTCATTTCCTGGGCGCAGCGCACCGCGTTGAGTACGTAGTTGCAATCGGGCTGGGGGAAAAAGTAATACACCATGCCGTCGCCGACGTGCTTGCCGTGGGTGGCGTAGTATTGCCGCAGCTTGGGCTCCATCGCGCCCCAGATGTCGTTGATCAACTCAAAATACTCTTCCGGCGGCAGTTCCGCGCAGATTTTCACCGAACCTTGCAAATCCGCCACCAAAACCGCCAGCGGTGTCAGGTATGGGCGGCGCTTTTTCAACAGATCCTTGATCACGATGTCGCGGCGCGCCAGCAGGGCCATCAATTCGTCTTCATGGCTTTGCATCGGCGAATAAGCGAAAAAGATGCCTTCGCGGAAAAACGAAACATAGACGTTGTACCAATTGTCGCTGACGCCGACCTGTCCCAGATTGACCTGAGCGTGAACCACGCGACCGGGCGTTTGCGGCGTGGCGTCGTCGTACATGGTCACCAAGCTATCAAGCTGCTCATCACCCAAATCGGCGTCCAGGCTCAACAATTGACGCCGCGAAACACGGTTTTTCGCCACCGAGAGGTGAAAGCTCAACACGTCGTCCATGCCCGCTGCCCCTTGGATCGCGGCGTCGCCGTCCATCAACAAGGCAAACAGGTTGCGTTCTTGAATGTCGCTGGACAAGTTTGTGCCGTGGCCCAAAACCAAATCGCGGGCGGCGTCGTTGTGCCATTCCAGCTCAAACATCGGGTTAACCAGATAGGCTGGGTGCTCGATCTGATCCAAGGTCAGGCGCATACCGTCGCCGCCCATCTGGATCGAGGTCACGCCGCCCGGCAGTGTCGCGGGGGCGTATTCGGCCTCAGCCTGCGGAGCGCCCCCCTGGGTCGTGTGCGTTTGTACTGCGTTCACGGCCCGGGTTGTGGCAGTGGCCGCAGGGGCCGTGATTGACAGTTTATCTGTGATCTCAGACATGGAAAATCCCTCGCGTTTGAGCGTGTTGATCTCTTCGATTGTTTTGAGAACAGAGGACGGGAAAAAGCCGATACGCGTGGCGCGCCCGCCGGAAATGGTTGGCCGAACGTCTGGTTTCGGCAACAAGCCCAGTGCGATGTAGTTGTTCAACGTCGCACGGGACATCCCGATCAGATCCAACAGGTCCTTGCTGGTGAGCATGGTTGGTTTCCCCCAAAACCGTCTCATTGTCTAATCGCAGTCTAATTGGATTAGGGGGAACTGTCAAATTTCTATTAAGACAGTCTTAATGTTTGCTCATAAGGATCAATTTGTCGATCTGAATGACGGGTTGGACACCGTTTAGACTCCGATTGGACTCTGAATTTACGCTTCACTGTATAATCAGGTCAAGCAGCGCTACGGGTTTTCCTTGCTGGATGCTTCCCATAAACGTAGAATTGCTGCAGTGCACAATGCCAATTTCCCCATATTAGGACACCCCACCTTATGAGCTCACCCGACAAGCAACTTTTGCATTTGGTTTTCGGCGGTCACGTTAAAGATCCGCAAGGGGTGGAATTCGACGATCCTTCGAGCCTGGATATCGTCGGTATTTATCCCAACAACGCCGAAGCGCTCGACGCATGGCGCGCCAAGTCCCACGCCAATGTCGATGACGCTAACGTCAAGTACGTGCTGGTGCATCTGCATCGTCTGTTGGAAGATCCCGAGCACGATAAGGGATAAACGCTAAGAACTAAGCGCTCAGTCCTGGTCCCCATTTTCGCCCCCGTCTTTGTCCGCATCGCTCAACTTCTTCGTGTCGAGCTTTTTGTCGCGCAGGGCCGTGTTGGACGCGTCCAGCTGCTTGAGCGCCTTGGGCGTGCCGTGCTTGACGCGGTTGTCTTGCGCGCGCCGGTCCTTATCGGCGCGCGCTTTGGCTTTGCGGGCTTTGTTGAGGTTGACGATGTCGGCCATATACTCAGTCCGGACAATCAGTCTGTGCGCGGCTCGGTGGTGAGCAGGTAACGCGCCGCTTCTGCGTAATCGGTGAAGTGCGGGTAGGCGGGGAAATCATCGAGCACATTTTGCGGGCTGCGGAAAAAAGTACTCACATGGGCGGCTTGAATCATGCCCGTGTCGTTGTAGCTGTCACCCATCGCGGCGGTGACAAAATTGAGCCCTTTCAGGGCGTTGACGGATTTTGTTTTGTGATCGGTTGTGCGCAGGCGGTAGCCTGAAATATGCCCGTCGTCGGCCACATCGAGGTAATGGCAAAACAGCGTTGGCCAGTCGAGCTGCGCCATCAGCGGTTTGGCGAAATCATAAAAAGTGTCGGACAAGATGATCACCTGGGCTTGTGCGCGCAGCTCGTCGAGGAAATCCTTCGCCCCGTCCATCGGACCCATGGCGGCGATGACCTCTTGGATCAAATCAATCTTGATGCCGTGCTCATCAAGAACTTTGAGGCGATGGCGCATCAGTTCGTCATAATCGCGAATGTCACGGGTGGTGAGGCGCAACTCCTCGATCCCGGTTTCGGCGGCGACGCCAAGCCAAATCTCGGGAACCAAAACACCTTCCATATCCAGGCAAATAACGCGCATAACGTCCTCAATTCTTAAATACTCAGTTGGAAATTGAACCTGTCATATCATAGCGCAGCGCGGAAAACATCGTGAAACATCGCCTCGGTCAAACGCCCGGTGTTGGTGTTGTAACGCGAGCAATGATAGCTATCCGTCAGCACCAGTCCATTTCCCAGGTCGTGCTGGGCGCAATGGCCAAATTTGAAAGCCGACAGTTTGTGGCCTAAGGCTTTGAGCACCGCATTGTGGGCCACCGTGCCCAAGGCGACGAGCGCTTTGACATGGGGCATGGCTTTGATCTCGGCGGCCAAATAGGGGGTGCAGGCGGTAATTTCAGCACCGACGACTTTGTTTTGCGGCGGCGCACAACGCACCGCATTGGTGATGCGGCAACGTGTCAACTCAAGTCCGTCATCGGGGCGAGCGCCGTATATGCCGGTGCCCAGGCCAAACTTGATCAGCGTCGGATACAGCAAATCGCCGGCATAATCACCGGTGAACGGCCGTCCGGTGCAGTTCGCCCCTTTGAGCCCCGGCGCAAGGCCGACCACCAACAGCTCCGCCGTCAGCGGACCGAAGCTGGCAACGGGGGCATTGTGAAAGTCTGGATAGGCGGCTTGGTTGGCGGTGCGGTAGTGCACCAGCCGGGGGCACCGTGGACATTGTGGATCTGGCTCTAAGTCCGTCATGCCATGATCGTCTGGTTGCGGCCTTCTTTGGCCATATAAAGGGCCTTATCGGCGTCGATATACAAGTGCTCCGCATCGATCAAGGCCGCGCCGCTCAGCGTCGCACCGCCGATGGATATGGTTAGATGATCCGAAACCTTGCTGGCCTCGTGGGGGATGTTCATGTCCTCGACGGCTTGGCGGATGGTGTCCAAGAACCGCCGCGATTCGTCGCGGTCAACCGCACTAAACAGTACCGCGAATTCTTCGCCGCCAATGCGGAACGTGTAATCGTTGGGACGGCGCATGCACGATATGATCGCCTTGCCGACCCGCGACAATGCGGTGTCGCCTTGGGGATGCCCGTAACGGTCATTGTAATTTTTGAAAAAGTCGATATCGAGGATTGCAAGCGTCAGATAGCTGTCGTTGCGTTTGGCGAGACTAACTTCGCGCTCAAGCGTTTCCTCGTATTGGCGGCGGTTGCCAAGGGTGGTCAGGTTATCGGTCAATGACAGCTTCTTGCTGGTCATGTCTTGCACAATGCAGGTGTAGCCAGCGATGGCGTAATCCGCGTTTAGCGTGGGCAAAATGGTCATTTTCGCCCACTTGACGGTGCCGTCACCGGAAACGCGCTTGAGCTCGCCGATCCATTGGGTGCCGGTTTTCAGATAATGCCAAATCGTTTCTTGAAGTGTGTCGGCATCGTCGCCGGTGATGAACAAATGACTGGGGGTGCCGGTGATATTTTGGCGCAGCACGCCAAGATATCGGCACAGTGCGTTGCTGATCTCGACGACATCGCCGTCCAGGTTCAATTGGGCGATCATGATGTTTTGGTCGATCAAATGCGCACGTTTTTTGATTTCTTCGGCTGACTGTTTTTGCTTGCGCAAGATGTATACGGAAATGAGCACCGAAAGCATAAAGGCCAATACCGCCAATACGCTCATCACAATCACGGATTGCTGAGCATTTTCTTGTGAATTTTGTCTAAATTCCGCGGCTTTTGCGGCGGCGAAGTCGACCAGTTCCTGCGTTTCGTCCGTTAAACGTTGAACATGGGCGGCGCCTTTGCCTTTGGTGATTTGCGCGGCTTCGTCGGGCTTGCCCGCGCGCTTGAGGGCGATGACTTCATTGCGAATTTCTCGCCAAGCGATAAAGCTTTGGTAAACCCTGTGAATTTTGGCTTTTTCGCCGAGAAACCGATCGAAAATGATCACAAAGCTGTCGAAAACCTTTTTTTCATGGGCCTCGACCTGTGCGCTGGCTGTGTCCAACTGCATCTCGTTTTGTGCAAGCGCCACATCTTTCATGGAACGATGCATGGAGATCATGTTGATTTTGATCTCACGCGCGGCGTTGCTGACCGTGAAAGGGTGGTTGTAAAGGCGCTCGGTCTCCGCGGATATGGATTTGACCATGTAAACGGAGAATGCGCCGATGACCACAATCAAGGTGATCATCAGCGAAAAACCCAGGTTTGTTTTATTGTACTTGATAAACAATAGGGGGGTCCGAACGGTCTGTAATTAATCCAATCTTTTATAGATCCCTTTTTAGTCTCAGGCACCTGAAAAGGTCAATCCACACCAATAGAGATGTAAATACAATGAAGTTGAGTGTCAACATACAATGGCGCTCAACTTCATGTGGTGTGAGTGCTAAAAAGGCCCTGATAAGTAGGATGCGCGACGGCGAACTTAAATGAGTTCAGCGAAATCACCCGGGGTTTTCGGCGAGTCGAGATCATCGTCACCGGCATCGGGCTGCTCATCGCGAGGGGCAAAATCGTTGTTGGTGTGATGTTCACGCGGCGGGCGAACGGGGCGGTCGCCGCTGCGGCCGATGCTTTTTTGCAAGTCGACCAGTTCGATGAAATGATCGGCTTGGCGACGCAGCTCATCGGCGACCATGGGCGGCGACGATTTGACGGTGGACACAACCGAACAACGCAAGCCTTTGCGTTGAATGGCTTCAATCAAGCGGCGGAAATCACCGTCACCGGAAAACAGCACCACGTGATCGAGGTTTTCGGCCATCTCCATCACGTCGATGGCCAGCTCGATATCCATGTTGCCTTTGATTTTGCGCCGTCCGGCACTGTCGGTGAATTCTTTGGTCGGCTTGGTGACCATGGTGTAGCCGTTGTAGTCGAGCCAATCGACCAGGGGGCGCAGCGGCGAGTATTCCGCGTCGTCCATCAGGGCTGTGTAATACAGTGCACGCACCAAATGGCCCTTGGCGGCGAAATGTTCCAACAGGCGTTTGTAATCGATGTCGAAATCGAGTGCGCGGGCTGCGGCGTAAAGATTGGAGCCGTCGATAAACAGGCCGATGCGTTCTTGAGGGTAAAATATCATTATAATCAATCCCTTATAAAAAAATGAAACGAAATATATGTCAATTTATGTAGATGGCTTATAGGTAGGCGCTGTCTCTACACCGTGCAAGGCATTTTGCACCCATTAATTTAAGAGGATGCCCGCGCGCGCTTGATGATGATGTCCACAATTTTAATAGGCATAGGCGCAAATTTGCCATCAGCGCGCCACGGCACCCCGCTGCAAACGGTTGAAGCCGCCTTAACGGCCCTGGATGAACACCCAAGCGTCCGCGTTCGACGCCGTTCGCGGTGGTTCGAAAGCGCGCCCGTTCCGCTCAGCGATCAGCCTTGGTACGTCAACGGGGTTTGCCTGGTCGAAACGGATTTGGATGCGCGCGCACTGTTGGATGTGTTGCACAGCATTGAGACGGATTTTGGACGCGTGCGTGCCGAAAAGAACGCCCCGCGGGTGTTGGACCTGGATCTTTTGGCTTATGACGATTTCCTCACCACCGACGAGCAAGATTTCGATGTACCGCATCCGCGCTTGCATGAGCGCGCGTTCGTGTTGTTGCCGCTCTGCGATTTGGTTCCGGGGTGGTCTCATCCGCGCACCGGCATTGCCTTGGGTGATTTGATCGCGGCTTTGGACGAAGGGCAAATCATCCGTCCGCTGGAACCAGTTCACGGTGCAAATGGGGCCGATTTCGACGAAGAATGGGCTGATGACTGAAAAACCTTGAAAAATTGGGTAATTATATTTCGTTAAATGTTGCCTTATGCGGCCCAACACAATATATAATCGGCTGATTCACATCCTGGTATTGGAGAAGCTGCACCATGGCCCGCGTTACGGTCGAAGATTGCGTTACCAAAATCCCCAACCGCTTTGAACTGGTGATGACCGCCGCGCAGCGTGCGCGCGACATTTCCGCCGGTGCGGAGCTGACCATGGAGCGCGACAACGACAAAAACCCCGTCGTTGCGCTGCGCGAAATCGCCGATCAAACGGTCGATTACGACGTGCTGCAAGAAACCCTGGTCAAAAGCCTGCAGCGCTACATCGAAAGCGATGAGCCCATCGAAGAAGAGATGGACATGCGCGCCCTTCAGCAAGACGTGTCCGGCGAAATGGGCGAGCCCAACGAAGCCGAAGAAGTCAAAGAGGACGAACTGACGGTCCACGACGTGGCCGCCGAAGATGTCGCCGACGCCATGGCTGAAGCCGAAGCCATGATGGAAGGGGCTGAAGTCAAGGGGTATTGAGCATGATCCGGCGCGCCGACCTTTCATTTAAGGCGTGCCGAGCCTTTATCCGCGAGACCTCTCGCCGCTTAAGCTTTCGTGAAAAGCCCTTTACCTCTTGCGGGTGGAGGGCTTTTGCATGATCCGCCAGTTTGAACTCGTCGAAACCGTCAAAGCTTACGATCCGTCCGCGAATGAGGACCTGATCAACCGCGCCTACGTCTTTGCCATGAAGGCGCACGGCAGCCAAATGCGCGCGTCGGGCGATCCATATTTTTCGCACCCCTTGGAAGTGGCCGGCATTTTGACCGGTTACCGTTTGGATGCGGCGACCATCGCTACCGCGCTGCTGCACGACGTGGTCGAAGACACCGTGGCGACCATCGAAGAGTTGGAAAAGGTGTTCGGCCCCGAAGTCGCCAAACTGGTCGACGGCGTCACCAAGCTGACCCAGATCGAGCTGCAATCAGACCATTCCAAGCAGGCCGAGAACTTCCGCAAGCTGTTGCTCGCCATGTCCGAAGACATCCGCGTGTTGCTGGTCAAGCTGGCCGACCGCCTGCACAACATGCGCACGCTGCACCACATCAAAAAGCCCGAAAAACGCAAGCGCATCGCCACCGAAACCATGGAAATCTTCTCGCCCTTGGCCGAACGCATCGGCATGCAGGAGCTGAAGAACGAACTCGACGATCTGTCGTTCGCTGAAATCAATGAAGAAGCCCGCGACAGCGTGCTCAAGCGGCTCGATTATTTGCGCGACGAGGGCATGACCCTGGTGCCTTCCATCATCAAGGAATTGTCCGAAACCCTTAAGAAATACGACATTGACGCCGATGTTTCGGGGCGGGAAAAAACCCCGTATTCGATCTGGCGCAAAATGCAAAAGAAAGATGTGCCGTTCGAAGCCATGTCCGACATCATGGCCTTTCGCATCGCGGTCGATGACACAACCGAGTGCTATAAGGCTTTGGGCGTGATCCATCATGCTTATCGGGTGGTGCCGGGTCGTTTTAAAGATTACATCTCGGTGCCCAAGCCCAACGGCTATCAGTCTTTGCACACCGGCATCATCGGCCCGCAAAAGCACCGCATCGAAATTCAAATTCGCACCCGCTCGATGCACGAAGTGGCGGAAAACGGCGTCGCGGCACACTGGCGCTACAAATCCGAAGACGGCGTCAGCGGCAAGCCCACCGACGGTAAGCAGTATCGCTGGCTGCGCGAATTGTTGGAAATTTTGGAAACTGCGGCGGAACCGGAAGAATTCCTCGAACACACCAAGTTGGAGATGTTCCAGGACCAAGTGTTCTGTTTCACCCCCAAAGGCGATCTGATCAACTTGCCCCAAGACGCCACCCCGGTGGATTTCGCTTATGCGGTGCACACCGAAGTTGGGGATCGTTGTGTTGGGTCGAAAATCAACGGCCGCATGATGCCGTTGCGCACGCAGCTGAAAAACGGCGACCAAGTCGATATCGTGACGTCCAAATCGCACACCCCGTCGCCGACGTGGGAAAACTTCGTCGTCACCGGCAAGGCGCGCGCGCGCATCCGGCGTTATGTGCGTTTGAAAGAACGCGACCAGTACATCGCGCTCGGCAATGCGATGCTGGAACGTGCATTTGTCGAAGAAGACTATCCGCTCACCGAAAAGGGCCTGAAGGGCGTTTTGAAGATCTTCCAGAAAGACACCGTGGATGATCTCACCGCCCAGGTCGGCATGGGCCACACCCCCGCGCGTGACGTCTTGGAAGCGGTCTATCCCGGCACCAAAAAAGAAAGCATGGCGCACAAGCTGGGCAAAATCGTGCCGATCAGCAAAGCGCGCTCGAAAAAGGCCAAGAAAAAGGGCGACCGTGCCGGCATTCCCATCCGCGGCCTGATCCCCGGCATGGCGCTGCATTACGCCGGCTGCTGTCATCCTTTGCCGGGTGATCGTATCGTCGGCATCATCACCACCGGCAAGGGCGTGACCATCCACACCATCGATTGTGATGGCTTGCACCAGTACGAAGACCAGACCGAACGCTGGATCGATGTGTCTTGGGAACAAAGCGAAAGCCAAACCGACAGCCACGTCAGCCGCATTCATTTGACGTTGCTCAACGTGCCCGGCGCCTTGGGCGCGCTGTCGAATGTCGTGGCGCGCGGCGAGGGCAACATTTCCAACCTCAAGATCATCTCTCGCTCGGTGGATTTTTACGACATGCTGGTGGACGTCGAGGTCCGCGACGTCAAGCATCTGTCTGAGATCATCGCCGCCTTGCGCGCCACCCCGGAAATCAATTCCATCGAACGCGCGCGCGGCTGAGAGCTAGGTCGAAAAAACTCAAGATTTCATATATTTTGACTACAGTTCGCCGTTCCCTTTGACCTATAGTGCGCTCATGTTTCAACGACGCGATAAACCATCCATTTTTCAGCGCCTGCGCCAGTTTGTCTGGCCCAGTTCCGGCTGGCACCGTTCGACTCGCTACGTGTTTCACCGGGTGGCGCGCATTCCCGGCTCTGCTTACTCGCTAGCGGCCGGCTTTGCGTGTGGCGCGGCGATTTCGTTCACGCCGTTCATCGGCTTGCATTTTGTGCTGTCCATAGCGTTGGCTTATGTGATCCGCGCCAACATTCTGGCCAGCGCGATCGGCACGGCGGTGGGCAACCCGTGGACGTTCCCGTTCATCTGGGTCGGGGTTTACAACATCGGCAGCTGGATCTTGCGCGCCGACGGCGCCGACGCCAAGCACGTCGATTTTCTCGACGTTCTGACCGAAAGCATGGAAGCCATGCACCGCCTGGACTTTGAGTTCCTGGCCGAAACCTCCGGCCCCGTGCTGTTGCCGATGCTGGTGGGCTGCGTGCCGGTGGTGATTTTCGTGTGGATGCTGTTTTATTTTCCGCTGTTGCCGATGATTTCGAAATACCAAGCCGCGCGCCACCACCGGCGCACCCGCAAATTTCGCAGTAGCCCTGACAAGCAAGAGAACCCTTGATATGTCCTCCCCAGATATCAGCTCTCCAGACCTAAGATTGGGCGTGAACATCGATCACGTCGCGACCATTCGCAATGCCCGTGGCGGGACCTATCCCGACCCCTTGCGCGCCGCCAAAATGGCTGCGGCGGCGGGTGCCGACGGCATCACCGCACACCTGCGCGAAGACCGCCGCCACATCACCGACACCGACATTTTGCGGCTGTGCGACGAGATTGACTTACCGTTGAATTTCGAAATGGCGGCAACCGACGAAATGCTCGCCATCGCGGTGCGTTACAAGCCGCACGCCGCGTGCCTGGTGCCGGAAAAGCGCGAAGAGCGCACCACCGAAGGCGGCCTCGACGTGGTTGGTGGTTTTGACAAACTTAAGCCTTATGTGGGGCGACTGTCTGATGCGGGCATGCGGGTGTCGTTGTTTGTCGAGCCCCACATCGCCGCACTGGATGCCGCGAAAGCCTTGGGCGCGCCGGTGGTGGAACTGCACACCGGGGCCTACTGCGATTTGGCACCCGGCGCGAAACAAGATGCTGAATTCAAGCGCATCACCAGCGCCGCCGCGCACGCTGCTGCCATCGGCTTGGAATGCCACGCCGGGCACGGTCTGACCTACGACAGCGTCAAACCGATTGCCGCGATCGCAACGATTAAAGAACTCAACATCGGCCACTTTTTGGTCGGTGAGGCAATCTTTGTCGGCTTTGAGGTCACGATCCGTGAAATGCGCCGCCTGATGGATGAGGCCCGTGATGAGTTGGGCGCAGCATGATCTTGGGCGTCGGCACCGACCTTTGCGACATCCGGCGCATTGAAAAAACGCTGACGCGCTTTGAGGAGCGCTTTGTCGAACGGATTTATACCGACCTCGAACGCCAAAAGGCCGAAAAACGCGGAGACGCGCGGGCCAACCGTTTCGCCATGTTTTACGCCGCCAAGGAAGCCTGCGCTAAGGCCCTGGGCACCGGATTTCGCGACGGTGTGTTCTGGCGCGACCTCAAAGTCGACAACCTTCCCAGCGGTCAACCGATCATGAGCCTTTCCAATGGGGCCTTGGAAAGGCTACAAAGCCTCACACCCGACGGGTTTGAAGCGAAAATCGATATTTCCCTGACGGATGAATACCCCATGGCCCACGCCATGGTGATCATTTCGGCGACGCCGAAGCGCTGACACACGCGAAACAGATGAAACCCAGACGAAACCATATGGACATCGCATGACCGACAATCCTCTCGACGTTGAAGACCTGCTGGACGCCTCGACCGGCAATGGTGGGGAAAGTGTGTGGGACACGATCAAAACGATCGTTTATGCGGTCTTGATCGCGGTTGTGGTGCGCACGTTTGCGTTTGAGCCGTTCTCCATTCCATCCGGTTCGATGATCCCGACTTTGCTGGTGGGGGATTACCTGTTCGTGTCCAAGTCGTCTTACGGCTATTCCAAGCATTCGTTGCCGTTCAGCCTGCCGTTGATCCCCGGTCGGGTGATGTACGACATCCCCAAGCGCGGCGACGTGGTGGTGTTCAAACTGCCCACCGACAACAAAACCGATTACATCAAGCGCATCGTGGGCTTGCCCGGCGACACCATCCAGGTGCGCGGCGGCATTTTGCACATCAACGGCGAAGCGGTGAAGCGCGAGCGTCTGGGCGAGTACGTCTACAAAGACACACGCGGAAACTTCCACAACACCGTGCGCTATCGTGAAACTCTGCCAAATGGTGTAAGCCACGAAATTCTCGAAGAATCCGATAGCTATCCGGCCGACAACACGCCGCAATACCGTGTGCCCGAGGGGCATTTCTTCGGCATGGGCGACAACCGCGACAATTCACAAGATTCGCGTTTTTTGATGTACGTCGGCTATATCCCCAAGGAAAACTTGGTGGGCCGCGCCGAAATGATGTTCTTCTCCAACGACGGCTCGTTCTGGCAAGTGTGGACCTGGCCGTGGACCTTGCGCTTTGAACGCTTCTTTGCAGATGTGAGCTGATCGCGTGTTGGAAAAACTGCAAAACATCCTCGGCCATGGCTTTGGCGATGAAGCCTTGTTGGAACAAGCGCTACGCCATGCCTCAACCACCGAACAACGCACCAAGTCCAACGAACGGCTAGAGTTTTTGGGCGACCGGGTGCTCGGTATCGTGATCGCCGAAACGCTGTATACGAAATTCCCCACAGAGCAAGAGGGCGAACTGGCGCGCCGCTTTGCCGGGTTGACGTCGCGCGATGCGCTGGAACGGGTCGGCGACAGCATCCATTTGGTTGAATTCGCCCATACCCAACAGGTTGACGCCAAAACGGCGGCGCGCAATCACGCTTCGGTGGTGTCGGACACGCTGGAAGCGATCTTGGGCGCGCTGTATCTGGACGGCGGCCTGGATGTCGCCGCGTCGTTTATTCAAAATCATTGGGAAGCGCTCATCGGCGAAGACCTCAGCCCGCCTAAAGACGCCAAGACGGCGCTGCAGGAATGGGCCCAGGCACGCGCATTGGGACTGCCCACATACGAAATCCTCAGCCGTGAAGGCCTCGATCACGCGCCAACCTTTACCATCCGCGTAAGCGTCAAGGACAACGGCAGCCAAGACGGGCGCGGCACGTCCCGACGCACGGCGGAACAAGATGCGGCCTCGGCGCTGCTGAGCCAATTGGAGAATGCAAAATGACATCTGAAACCGCCAATGGCGCGTCGAGCAGCGCGGATCGCTGTGGCTTCATCGCCGTATTGGGCGCGCCCAATGCCGGTAAATCGACCTTGGTTAACCGCGTCGTTGGCACCAAGGTGTCGATCGTTTCGCCCAAGGTTCAAACCACCCGCGCCCGGGTGATGGGCATTGCCGTTCAAGACCGCACACAGTTGGTGTTCATCGATACACCCGGTATTTTCGAGCCGCGCCGCCGCTTGGACCGCGCTATGGTCGCCGCCGCATGGGGCGGGGCGGGGGATGCCGACATCACGTTGCTGTTGATGGATGCCGAGCGCGGCATCGATCGCGACACCCGCGCCATCATCAAGCGCATGAAAACGGAAAATAAGCGCGCACATTTGGTGCTCAACAAGGTCGATAAAGTCAAAAAACCCGAGCTTTTGGCGCTGACCACCAAACTGAACGACGAAGGTATTTTCGACGAGATCTTCATGATTTCGGCTTTAAATGGCGACGGCGTCGATGATTTGGTGGCGTATTTGGCCGGGCACATGCCCGAAGGCCCATGGCATTTCCCCGAAGACCAAGTGTCCGACATGACCGAGCGCTTGCTGGCGGCAGAAATCACCCGCGAAAAGCTCTACCTGCAACTGCGCCAGGAACTGCCGTACTCCACCACCGTGGAAACGGAAACCTGGGAAGACTGGGAAAACGGTTCGGTCAAAATCGAACAGGTGATCTTCGTCGAACGTGACAGCCAAAAATCCATCATTTTGGGCAAGGGCGGTCAGCAGATCAAAACCATCGGCGCCGAGGCACGCAAGGACCTGGAAGAGATTTTGGACCGCCGCGTTCACCTGTTTTTGTTCGTCAAGGTGCGTGAAAAATGGGGCGACGACCCTGATCGTTATCGCGACTGGGGCCTCGATTTCAACGCTTGATCAGACGGTCCGCACTTGGTTGCTGATCTCCGGCAACGGCTTGACGATTAAGGTGCTTGGTGAGCCCATCTTAAATTTTGGCGGGATGTATCTGCGTGGCACTTCAAGCTTAAACACGCTGCCGCCGGTCCGGCTGCGTTCAAAAGCCATCTCGATGCCCAGTTGCGTGCAGATTTGCTGACTGATGCTGAGCCCGGTGCCGCTGCCGCTGATGGCGCCAGCCTCGCGACCTAAACGCTCAAAAGGGCTGAACAGCAGCTTTTCTTTGCCTTTGGGGATGCCGATGCCATTGTCCTCGATTGTGATCGTGACGCTGTCGCGTTTTTCTTCACAACCGATCCACACATCGCCGTGATCATGGTTGTATTTAACCGCGTTGGCTATAAGGCAAGTGATCACCTGCATGAACATACCGCTGTCGGTTTCCAACTCATATGGCTCATCCGCAAACACTTGCTGGACGGAAATCTGCTTTGAAATGGCAATCCGCGCGGACAGTTTGACGGCGTTTTTAATCAGCACCTTCACATCGATACGGTCGATGATGATGCTTTCGTCACGATGCAAAAGGTTGTCGAGTTCCAACACCTGATCGACGAGATCGACCAAGTTGAAAACACTCTGGTCGATGGCTTGTTCATAACTTGAAATCTCTGCACGATTTTCAGGCGAAAATTTCATAAGAATAAGCTCCACATAACCGCTGATGGCGTTGAGCGGCGTGCGAAATTCATGCGACATCGACGACAGGAATTGTGCCTTGGCTTGGGCGGATTCCTCAGCGTTTAGAACCGCGCGTTCGAGCTTTTGGTTGATCTCTGAAATCTTCCAGTTCACCAACCAGATCACGGCGATGAACACCATGCTTCCAATCAGCATCAGCACCAGCGCGGCTTTGTAGTCGTGTGCCCGCGCCAACATGTCGATGCGCAGTTCATGGGCGTGCCTCTGACTGGCATGCAAGACTTCGGATGCAAATATCGCGGCGGACACATCAGTATTATCAATGTGATTCAGTATGTTGCGATAATTGTCTGGCACCGAGCTTGCGATAAACTGATTCAGTTCAGCATCGAGTTCAAGGTAGTTTTGTTGCAATTCGTCATAGACCGACGGCGCCATCAATTTGTTTTTGAAATGCTCATCGAGATTGTTCATTGAAAACGACAGTGTCTCAAAACGACTGAAGAGGATGTCGGTAGCTGTGCGCGCAGCTGCGGGTTCATAGCTTACGTATGTGTCGCCAAAGGCGCTCACTTTTGCCCGCACCCGCGCCAAATCGATACGCAGCTGCTCAGCCCCCCAGACCACGTTATCTGTTGGCGTCGACAAATAATGTTTCACGGAAGCGTCGAGTTCAGCCTCTTTTTTAAAGATGAAATACGCAGAAGTCGCACTCAGACCAATCACGCACACAATAACAAAGGCAGACCAGTGCCACGTTCGCCAAAACATATATCCTCCTACAGAGTTTTCCTCTGCTTATTGGGGTTCTATTCGACGGTGATCTTATTCACCTGCCAAATCGATCGTCCGTAATACAGTTCGGACTTCAGTTCGGGTTTTTGATCAAACGGATAAATGACAAACAGTGGACCCTTTTGACGCAAACTGAGCCTTTTACCGTTCATGCGCGTGACGAACAGAGCGCCCAAGTCGGTGAGGTCGCTGATGGGGATTTTTGTCTGATAATCATTGATTGCCCGCACGACCACGGTTTGCCCCGTTGCGCCTGTAACACGGATGAAATCTTTGCCGGAGATGCCCGAGAATGTCGTCGCGGTGTGCCAAGGCGTGGATGTCTTGATGATCGTTCTGGGCGCAAGTGCTTCGAACTCGTCAATACTGAGGGAGACGGAACCGCTCATCGTCAGGGTCGTCCGCCCAGCAAGCTCAAGATGATCTTGGGCGAACGCATGAAATGAGGGGAGCGTGAAGCCCAGCGCCCACACGGCTATAATGACACTATGATATGCTTTCATGGCAAGTGCTCGTTCCTAACATTGTATTCCACCCCGATAGATTGTGATCAAATGAGGCCAACTCAAGATAAAAAACACTCATAATACTTATGGATAGGGTGGTTTATTGATGTCCTTGATTTTGCCGCATTTTTTATATTCAATCGCGGTTCTCTCTATGGTTCACTCAGTCATTATTCCACATCAGGAAATTTTTTTATGCGCACGGCAGTTCTGTTTTCAATGATGTCCGTTGTTTTGGTCTTATCCGGCTGTGACGAAGCCCCAAGGGATGTGATCGACACGCCGCAAACCACAACAAAGAACGCACCGATGACCATGCTGAGCCGCGCCGCCCCGCAAGGGATGATGGCGGATGAAATGGCGTCTAGAGATACAGGCCCGCGCATGCAAATCGGGCGCAACTATACGATTGAAATCGCCAAGGGGGCCGTAGCTGAAGCCATGCAAGCGGACCGTGAATTTTGCCTTAAGCTCGGCTGCATCGTCACGGCGGTGAACACATCAAAGCGTGCCGCCCAACCCACTGCGTCTTTAAACGCCTTGGTGGCGCAAGACAAAGCGGCGGAATTCCATGCCTTTGTAATGGGGGCTAAGGGCAGGGATGTCACTGCATTTCAAGAAACGGCGCAAAACCGCGAAGAGCACTACCAAGACCTACAAGCGCGGCTTGAGCGCTTGGTCTATATGCGCAAGCGCCTTTACACCTTGGCCGACCAAAAATCATCAAACATTGGTGAATTGTTGCAGGTTGAGCGCGAACTGATGCGCGTCGAAACGGATATCGAGCGTCTGACCCGTGACCGCAAAGGGCTGGAAAAAGTCACCGACAACGTGGCCTTTAACCTTCACTATACCGAACGTCCACCCAAAGTTGGGGACGTCGACTTCTCACCGTTTACGGGCCTCGCGTCCGACATTGCCAACACGGCCATATATGGCGTGCGCGTCACGGTCTTGTGGCTGGCGCGATGGCTAGCCGCCGCATTGCTGGTGTTGGGTGGCGTTTATCTTGTGCGCAGGCGTTTGCGCGCCAAAACCGACTAATCTTGGACCAAATAGGCATCCAAGTTCTTGTATTTGGTTTCGGCGTACAGCATTTGGCAGGCGTACAGAACATTGTTCAAAGACGCCACCATATCGCCGTCTTGAGCCTGGCGGGTGGCGTAAACTTGGCGCAAAGCCGCTTGGTCCAGGGTCGCGGCCTTGTTGATCGCGGTCGTGTCCATGGCGGGAAAGGTCAACACCACTTGGTTGAGGGACGTCAGCGATGTGCTCATGGTGTCACAGGCGTTCATCGCCGTGGTCAAATTGTCCGTTGATGGCGCTGTAGAGCCCTTGAAGATGTCTGCAACGGTGTCGAACGATTTCGCCGCCGCGAGAAAGTCGTTGTAGTGACTTTGCAGCGAAGTGATGTAGTCGCTGGTGCGGCCCGAGGTGGTGGTGTAGGTGCTCCACGTTTGCTCGGTGGCGTTTTGATATACGGTGCTGGTGCTCATGTGACGTCCTCGATGCTTAAAACAAAGCCGCAATGGTGTGCTTGATGGATGTACCCCAATCGTTCCAAGCCGCTTTGGTGGGGTTCATGAAATGTCCGTAGGTTAATGGCGTGATGCGCACTTCGCCTGCCGCAACGGTGCCAACCGCGGCCAGATCGGCGACATTCTGAACCGCTTGAGCGTACCATTGGGTCGGGTCATTGGGCTGGTTCCAATGGGTGAACAGCCGGTTGCGCAGCGCCGTGGTAAACGCCACGTTGTCGATTTCCAAGGCGATCTCGCCATCGTACTGCATCGACCGGTAGGTCCAATTGCTGGTGCCGATCACGGTGTAGCGATTGTCGAAAATGGCCAACTTGGAATGGGGATAGGTCCAGTTGGCTTGACCGATAAATTTGTTTTGCGGCGCGTACATCACCGTTTGCGGTGCGGTCATGCTCTTGATCTTAGCAAAGGGTATTTCTTGCATGCCCGACGCGCCGGTCAGCGAATACTTGTAGCTATAGTTACTAACCGGCTTGAAGGTCGCAATGGTGTTGGGATCAAGACCTGAGATCTTGATCACGTTGATGTTGATGCCGACCCTGTTCAGGGTGTTGGGCAAGTCTCCATAGGTCAGCGTGGTGAACGAATTCAGCGTCAGATTGATGTAACTGTAATACATCAAATAGGAAAATGGATCGTCATCGCTTGGATAGTTGACCACGGCGATAACCGTCGGTGGATGGGGGGCGACCTGCCTATTGGCTATCGCTTGGACCATGGCCGGATCGGTCAGAGCATAATTTTCCAGATATACCAAGTCCTGCGCCGCAGCGATGCGGGTCTGCATGGCGGCGCGGATATCGGTCTCGATGGGATTGGCTTCGGCATTGGTGGTCAGCAGTCGGATGGGAATGTTCGCCCCGACGATGGCGGGCGTGTTGGCGAACGCCGTGTTGGGCGCATGACCATTGCCGTCTTGCTTGCGCCAACGCCGCACCCATTCAGCCTCGATCGCATCGGTGATCGGTCCGCCGACTTTCACCCCGGTGTCGTGCCAACGGTTTGCATAGTTGTCCGCTGCGCTCAGCGTATGCACGTCATTCGACAAATACGACGGCATCACGTTGAAACCGCCGACGAAAGCTTGCTTGACCCCGCCGATGGTCACCAAGGCGATTTTCTGATGGGTGCTGTATCCTGCCCATTTGCCTTTGTAGATTTCCATGTAAACGTCGATGGCGCGATACGTCGGCTGATGCGCGCCGCCTTCGTTGAGCAGGTTGAAGGCAACACGGGCTTCCCAGTTATCGTCCATGGTCATCAAGAAAGGCGGGCCATACCACATGATGATTTGTACGATGTGGCCTTTGGTCGCGAGCAGGTTGATTAGATCGTGTACCCTCGTCGCAGCGTGCACGGTGCCCGCACCGTCGGTGCATCCCGGCAGCGTCGTCATGCGATCAAAGCCCCAATAGGCGAGGCGCAGACAACTGTTCGCCGCAATCGCGGAATTCAACAAATTGCGCATGGAAATATGCAGCTGTTCAAAAAACTCATCGCCGTCGAGCAGAAATTCGGCGGTGTTGTTCACGGTCGCTGTTTGCATGGGGGCCTCATCGTTACGTACCCCTATATGACGCGCCACGGCGCCAAACGTGAAAAAACCCGGCAGCCTGTAAAAGGTGCCGGGTTTTTCGCATGCAAATGAAGATCTGGGTTTAAGCGAGCAGAACCTTCTGCGCCGCCGCCGCCGCGCCGCCTTGGCCGGTGGAAACACCCATATCGCTGAGAATGGCTTCCAGCGCCGAAAGCACCAACGTGACGTGGCGCGGGCTGGAGCTTTGGCCCATTAAGCCGATGCGCCAGACTTTACCCGCCAGCGCGCCGAGGCCCGCGCCGATTTCAATGCCGAAATCGGACAACAAACGACGCCGCACCATCGCCTCGTCAATGCCACCAGGGATTTCAACGGCGTTGAGTTGCGGTAAGCGGTGCGCCTCATCGACGATCAGCTTCAGACCAAGCGCATCCAAGCCGGCTTTGAGCGCCAGATGATTGCGGCGATGACGCTTCCAGGCGTTTTCGATGCCTTCTTCCTTGAGCATCACCAAGCTTTCGTGCAACCCGTACAGCGTGTTGACCGGGGCGGTGTGGTGGTAGGAGCGGGTGGTGCCTTCGCTGCTCCAATAGCCCATGATCAGGTTCATATCCAAGAACCAGCTCTGAACCTTGTGATTGCGCCCGCGAATGGCTTCCAAGGCGCGATCGGAAAAGGTCACCGGCGAAATGCCGGGCACGCAGCTCAAGCACTTTTGCGTGCCCGAATAACACGCATCGATTTTCCACTCATCGACCAGCACCGGGGTGCCGCCCAACGACGTCACCGCGTCCATGATCACCAATGCGCCGTGTTGGTGCGCCAATGCGGAAATGGCGGCGGCGTCCGATTGCACGCCGGTCGAGGTTTCGGCATGCACAAACGCCACGGCTTTGACACCCAAATTGGCTTTAAGAGCGTCTTCCAACTTATTCAAATCAACCGGCTTTCCCCAGTCGTCCTCGACCTTAATGGCGGTGGCGCCGCAACGTTCGACATTTTCGACCATGCGTCCGCCGAACACGCCGTTGACGCACACCACCACGCTGTCACCCGGTTCAAGCAAGTTGACGAAACAGCTTTCCATGCCCGCCGAACCCGGCGCGCTGATCGGCAAAGTCATCTGATTGGTGGTTTGAAACGCATAGTGCAAAAGGCCTTTGATCTCATCCATCATCAAAATGAATTCAGGGTCCAAGTGGCCGATCACAGGGCGTCCCAACGCCTGCAGCACACGAGAATCAATATCGGAAGGGCCAGGCCCCATAAGCATGCGGCGCGGCGGATGGAAGGATGAAACGGTCATAACGGTGTTTAGTCCCAATCAGGGGTTGGCGGGGAGGCCATTGAACACGGGTGAATACCTAAGACACTCGGAGCATTTTTTCAACATCCGAGCTTCCCGCCGACAACATCGGCGTTACAATGCGGCCCATGGACTGGCAAGACGACGGCATCGTACTTACGGCGCGCAGGCACGGTGAAACGTCGGCCATCGTGACCCTTTTGACGTGCGATCACGGTGCCCACGCGGGCTTGATCAAAGGCGGCTTTTCCAAGCGCACGCGCGCCACTATCGAGCCCGGCAACCGGGTGCGCGCCACCTGGCGTGCGCGATTATCGGAACATTTGGGCAATTTTCAGCTCGAATCGACCCACAGCACGGGTGCCGCGCTGCTCGACAGTCCAGATCAGCTCGCCGGCATGTCGGCGGCGTTGGCGGTCAGCGCGGCGGCGCTTCCCGAACGCGAAGCTCATCCGGCGCTTTTTGAAGTGCTGGGCGCGTTTCTCGACGCGCTCGAACACGGCGACATTTGCGAACACGTCGAAGGGTGGGGCAGTCTTTACGTCAAATGGGAGATGGGCTTGCTGCAAGAGCTCGGCTTTCGCCTCGATTTGGAGCATTGCGCCGCCACCGGCGTCACCGAAGACCTCATCTGGGTGTCGCCCAAATCCGCACGCGCGGTGTCGCGAGAGGCGGGCGAGCCCTATAAAACTCAATTGCTGCCCTTGCCGAGCTTCCTGCGCCAAGACGGCAGCACCGCAGATACGATCGCTGAAGTGCTGCAAGGCCTGAAGCTCACCGGCTACTTCCTAGATCGCCACATCTTCGCCCCGCACCAAAAGAAAATGCCCCAAGCCCGCGCGCGCCTGATCGAGCGCCTCGCTCGTTGATGCTCGACAATAAGGTGTATATAACAACGTTTTTTGTGTATAATTGTTGTGCTAAAAGGCTGTTTTACGCGCAGTGGTGCGCGAAAGGAGGCCTGAGATGAAAACCACCTATCCAACAATCGATGATCATTCACGGTTCCTATATGGCACACCGCATCGCAAACATTGGCAGTTTGCCCTGTTGGCTGGTGTCGCTATGGAAGCTGTCATCGCCGTAACTGCGCTTTTTGCGATGTTGGCAGCGATGATCACCATGTAATGATCAAGCGTACGATCACAACGATGACAGCGCCCTATTTTTGGGGCGCTGCTGTTGTACGCTATCAGCCATGTGAACGGATTATAGTAAATTTTTCCGGTGCATAAGCCACCACAGAGCGAAGCCTAACGCGGTGATGCCTAAGGTCACAGCCGTGAAGGCCCACGGGCTTTCCACGCCGGGCATGCCGCCAACGTTGATGCCCAAAAGCCCGGTGACGAAGCCCAACGGCAAAAACACGAAGGCCACGGCCGAAAGCCAGTTCATGGAGCGCGTCATTGCATCCGACATCTTTTGCTGGATGGCATCTTTGAAATATGTGCCCCGTTCGCGCAACGATTCCAGGTCTTCCACCAAGCGCGTCACCACATCCACGTTGTGGCGCAAATGAATACGCTCGACATCCGATAGCCATGCCGCTTTGCTGATGGACAGCCGTGAAAGGGCTTCTTGTTGAGGGGCGATAAAGCGTTTCAAGGCCGTGATCACGGGGCGTAAATGGGCTAGATCATTGAGCAAAACACGATGGTCTGTCTGAGTGTCCAATTGCGTTTCAAGCTCGTCCACCTTTTCTTCAAGTTGCTGCACTTCAGCACTGATGCGCACCGTTAAGCCTTCGACAAACTCGACAACAAAGGCGCCGATACCATCTACACCGGCCACGGTTGAGAACCGTCCGACGACTTCTCTCAGCGCCATAATTGGATGGGCGTGCAGCAAAATGACGGCATCGTCCGTGATCCACATACGCGCGGACAACATATCTCCCCATTCTGCGCCGGGGTTGAGGTTGATGCCGCGCACGTTGAGCAATATCCCGTTTTTAAAGCTTTCACAGCGCGGACGGGTGTCTTCCATCAACAACGGCTTGAGCAACTCGTCGGGAACCAATTTGTGGTCCGACAGAAAAGTTTCAACATCAGGGGCGTATCGATTGATCAGCACCAGAGCCGGGGCCTCAGTTGAGCGTTTAACAAGATCAGCAGGCGTGGGTGCGGGCACGGCAAGACCATCGCTCGACCACAGCCAGGCCTTTTCCATAGCGATTTGATTCATTTGTGATCCATCCACATTGACCCGTTTGCGTCATCCACTACGATACACAAATAGACATAGTGATTCTCCTACGAAATCCGAGGACCGATGACAGATCCCGCCACCAAAGGCGAAATTCGCGATACACGCCTCGCCGATGCGCTTTCCGAGCGATATCTCTCTTACGCCATGTCCACCATCATGTCGCGCTCACTGCCCGACGTGCGCGATGGCTTGAAGCCCGTGCACCGGCGTTTGCTGTACGCGATGCAGCAATTGAAGCTCGATCCCAAATCAGGCTTTAAGAAATGCGCCCGCGTGGTCGGTGATGTGATGGGTAAGTATCACCCCCACGGCGACATGTCGATTTACGACGCCATGGTGCGTTTGTCGCAAGATTTCGCGGTGCGTTATCCGCTCATCGACGGCCAAGGCAATTTCGGCAACATTGACGGCGATAACGCCGCTGCGATGCGCTACACCGAGGCCCGCATGACCCCGGTGGCAATGGCGATCTTGGACGGCATTGATCACGACACGGTCGATTTCCGCCCCACCTACGACGGTGAAGAAGACGAACCGACGGTGATGCCGTCGAACTTCCCTAATCTTTTGGCCAATGGCGCGGCGGGCATCGCGGTGGGCATGGCGACGTCGATCCCGCCGCACAACGTCGGTGAACTGTGCGATGCGTTCAAACACCTGATCAAGTATCCGGGCGCCACCATCGACAAGCTGGTTGAATTCATCCAAGGGCCCGATTTTCCCACCGGCGGTTCATTGGCGGAAAACCGCGACACCATTGTCCAGGCCTACAAAACCGGGCGCGGCGGCTTTCGTATGCGCGCCAAGTGGGAAAAAGAAGACCTCGGCCGCGGCACCTATCAGATCGTCATCACCGAAATTCCCTATCAGGTGCAAAAATCCAAGCTGATCGAGAAAATCGCCGAGCTGATCACCAACAAAAAACTGCCGATTCTCACCGACATCCGCGATGAAAGCGCTGAAGACATCCGCGTGGTGCTGGAACCGCGCACCGGCAAGGTCGAGCCGGAAATGCTGATGGAACAGCTCTACCGTCTGACCGACCTGGAAAGCCGTTTTTCGCTCAACATGAACGTGCTGGACGCCGACAACACACCGCGGGTGATGAACTTGCGCGAAGTACTGCGCGCGTTCTTGGATCACCGCATGGTGGTTTTGGAGCGTCGCTCTCACCATCGTTTGAAACAAATCGCGCACCGCTTGGAAGTTTTGGGCGGCATGCTGGTGGCGTACCTCAATCTCGATGAGGTGATCCGCATCATCCGCGAAGAAGACCACGCCAAAGCCGCGCTGGTCGAAGCCTTTAAGCTCACCGACGTGCAGGTCGAAGCCATTTTGAACATGCGCTTGCGCCAATTGCGTAAGCTTGAAGAAATGGAAATCCGCACAGAAAACGACGCCTTGGCGAGCGAGCAGGCCGAACTCAACACGTTGCTCGGCGACGAAAGCCTGCGCTGGGCTTCGATCACCGCGGAAATCAACACCATCAAGGAAAACTTCGGTGGCAAAACCGAACTGGGCAAGCGCCGCACGGTGATCGGCGAAGCGCCTAGCGCCGTGGTGGTGCCGCTGGAAGCACTGATCGAGCGCGAACCGATCACCGTGGTGAGTTCAGATATGGGTTGGATTCGCGCCATTAAAGGCCATTTGACCGACGAACAGATCAAGGATCTCAAGTTCAAGGAAGGCGATAAGGGCCGTTTCGCCATACCTGCGCAAACCACCGACAAGTTGTTGGTGTTCGCCACCAACGGGCGTTTTTACACCATCGGCTGCGACAAGCTTCCGGGCGGACGCGGCCATGGTGAGCCGTTGCGCCTGATGGTCGATCTGCCCAACGACGCCGATGTCACGCGCATGCTGGTGCATGTGCCGGGACGCAAGTTGCTGGTGGCATCCGATTCCGGGCATGGCTTCATCGTCCCCGAAGATGATGTCTTGGCGCAAACCAAAAACGGCAAGGTGGTGCTCAACGTCACGGCCGGTGCGGAAGCCACCGCGTGCCACATCGTGGCCGAAGGGGCTGACGCGATCGCCGCCATCGGCTCAAACCGTAAAATCGTCATTTTCCCCATCGATGAGATGCCGGAAATGACCCGCGGCAAGGGCGTCATCTTGCAGCGCTACAAAAAGGGCGGCGGTGCGGTGTTGCGCGACGTCAAAGCGTTCAAGCTTGATGAGGGACTTTCGTTCCCGTTCGGCAGCGGCTGGCGCACCGAAACCGATTTGTTGCGCTGGCAAGGCAAACGGGCCGGGGCCGGGGCGCTTGCGCCGCGCGGTTTCCCGACCTCGAACAAGTTCGTTTAGGCGCTCTGATCGCTTGAGCTTGAAGGGCATATCCGCCATAATCCAAACAGGTCATTCTCGCAATATAACATTTTGATGATCGCCCAATGTATGGGGCTTTGAGGAGTAGGGTACACATGATGCAAGCATCGCAGACTGACAACACACTGATTGGCACGCTGTGGCCTTCGTCTGCCGATTCCAATACGCTGTCCAACACGCTGATACGCAACACCGTTCTGGCTTTGGTCGGAACGCTGTTTTTGACGTTGGCTGCAAAAATTCAAGTGCCGCTGTGGCCCGTTCCAATGACTTTCGGCACCTTGGCGGTTTTGATGTTGGGCATGGCGTATGGCTGGCGCTTGGCCGGGGCGACGCTGATGTTGTACATGGCCGAAGGCGCGATTGGTTTGCCGGTGTTTGCCGGCACCCCGGAAAAAGGCATCGGCTTGGCCTATATGATGGGCGGAACCGGCGGCTACCTGATCGGTTACGTCTTGGCCGCCATGACGGTTGGCTGGCTGGCTGAAAAAGGCTGGGACCGGACCATTTTGGGCACCGTATTGGCGATGCTGATCGGCAACGCCATCATCTATGTACCGGGTGTTGTTTGGCTGGGAGCCTTGCTGGGCTGGGACAAGCCGATCTTGGAATGGGGCTTTACGCCGTTCATCTTGGGCGATGTCATCAAACTTGGCTTGGCGATGTTCTTGATGCCGATGGCTTGGCATTTCCTCGGCAAACGCAGCCGCAGCCCGGATGCTGATGCATGAGCGTTCCTGAGGACCGGGGCATTCATTCGGGGCGGTCGTCAGCGACCGCCCCGTTTCACGTCGAAGACCTGTTCGATTATCTCGAAGGCACCTGGCAATTTGAGCGCAAGGTGCACGACGGATTATTGGATCAAGAAGGCGACTGCATCGGGGTGGCGCAGTACTACGCCGACGGCGGTAATCTGAATTACCGTGAAGAGGGTGAGCTCAAAATGGGCGAGATCGAAACCTCGACCGAGCGGGAATACATCTACATGTTCCCCGCGCCCTCAATGGCCGAGGTGCGCTTTCCCGACGGGCGCTTTTTCCATCTTTTGGATCTGACCAAGGGCATCGTGCGGGTCGAACACCAATGCGGCGACGACACCTATCACGGCCTTTACCGGGTGCTCGGCCCCGAAGCCTGGCTGGCGGTGTGGCGCATCATCGGCCCGCGTAAATCCCAAGTGATCACAACGCGTTATATCCGCGTATTGCCCGCTTAGTTGAATATGACTTTGGGCAGCCATGTCGCCAAGGCGGGGAACGTGGCCAACAGCAACAAGCCGATGATCTGAATAGCGACGAACGGCATCACACCGCGGTAGATATCCCCGGTGGTGACCGATGGCGGGGCCACGCCGCGCAGGTAAAACAGCGCAAAGCCGAACGGCGGGGTGAGGAACGAGGTCTGCAAGTTCATCGCCATCATGATGCCCAACCACACCGGATCGATGTCCATGCGCAGCAGAACCGGGGCGACAATCGGCACCACCACGAAGGTGATCTCGATAAAGTCGAGGATGAAGCCCAGAAAGAACATCACCGCCATTACCACCAAGATCGCGCCCCATTTACCGCCGGGCAGGTTGGCGAGGATTTCGTGCACCAAGTCGTCGCCGCCAAGGCCACGAAACACCAGTGAAAACACCCCCGCACCGATCAAGATGACAAACACCATGGCCGAGATTTCCATGGTCGTGCGCATCACCTCATAAAGGATCGGGTCACGGCTGCCGTCCATGGTGGTTTCCAAAACCCGCTTAAGGCTGGTGCCCAATCCCCACAGCAATAAACCGACACAGCCGAACGCGGCGATGATCGCGATCAAGTCGGCGGTGGGGATTTCGTTGCGGCTCATACGCAGATCAAACGTATTGGCCAAGATCAGCATGATCACCAGACCGACGCCGCCGATGATAATGGCTTGGCCGCGCCCTTCGTTAAAGCGCAAGCCCGCCAGCATCAAGGAACCGACCGCACCGACACCGGCGGCTTCGGTCGGGGTGGCGACGCCCGCCAAGATCGAGCCCAACACCGACACGATCAAGATGATCGGCGGCACCAAGGCGTGCAAAATGCGCCCCATCAAACCATCGACCTGCAATTCTTCGGCAGGAATGGCGGGGGAGTTGTCGGGTTTTAAAATCGCCATGAGGATTTGGTAGCCAATGTACATGGCCACCAACATCATGCCCGGGATCAACGCGCCCGCGAACAGATCGCCGACCGAAATCGGTTCCGGCGACCAGTTGCCGATGGCGCGCTGGGCGTCGATGTAAGCGTTTGATATTTGATCGCCCAACAGCACCAAAACGATGCTTGGCGGGATGATCTGGCCCAGCGTTCCCGCCGCGCAGATGGTGCCGCACGACAGCGATGGCGAATAGCCACGCTTGAGCATAGTGGGCAGGCTCAGCAATCCCATGGTGACCACCGTCGCGCCGACGATGCCGGTGCTGGCGGCCAGCAACGCCCCCACCACGGCAACCGAAATACCCAAACCGCCGCGCAGGGATCCAAACAACATGCCCATGGCGTCGAGCAGCTCTTCCGCCACCTTGGAACGTTCGAGCATCACCCCCATGAACACGAACAACGGCACCGCGACCAACACATCATTGGTCATGGCGGTGCCGAAGATGCGCGACGGCAAAGCGCCGAACAGTGAAAAGTCGAAGACCCCGAACGACCAGCCGATGACCGCAAACACCAACCCCGTTCCGGCCAAGGAAAAAGCCACCGGGAAGCCGCCCAAAAGCGTCACGCAGACGGTCAAAAACATAATGACGGCGAGAATTTCATTAAGCGGCATCAGACGTGCGCTCCATCTTCGCGGGCGTGTTGGGTTTTGTGCCCGGTGAGCGTCAATAAGGAACGCAGCATCATGGAGACGCCTTGCAGCGCGATCAGCCCGGCAAACATCAAAATCAAGGTTTTCAGCGCATAAACGGCTTGAATGCCACTGGTTTCGCGCGAACCTTCAAAGATCGACCAAGACTGCGACACATATGGCCACGACCACCACCACAGTAAGATGCACACAGGCAGCAAAAAGACGATGGCGCCGATGAAATCGACAATGGCTTTGCCGCGCTCGCCGTGATCGCGATAGAAAATATCCACCCGCACATGACCTTCGTGCAGCAACGTATAGCCCGCGCCCAACATAAACAGGATCGAATGCAGATAGAGAACCGATTCCTGCATCCAAATGAAGCCCAGACTGAAGATGTAGCGCATCACCACCACCAAGAACTGGACCAAAACCATGGCAATCGCGGTCCACGATATGATCCGTCCAATGCGATTATTGAAGGCATCGATGCCTAAATACAGCTTCTCAAGAAACCCCATAACCGCCTGCTTTTGTTGGTTTTGTATGTAAAGATACGGCCGACACCAAAACGGGACGGTGGAGTGCATCCACCGTCCCGATCGTGTATGGCCGCTCGGCTCAGCTGCCGTATTTGTAATCGAGGGCGCGCGCCGCAGTATACGCGGTTTCGGACAACGAGGTCCAGCCCATGGCCTTTTTGCGGAAACCCAAGAAGTTGTCGTAAATTTTCTGCGTCAACGGATCCGACGCCGCGACCGCCGACATGACATCGCCCGACGCGTCGCCAATGGCTTTGAGGATATCGTCAGACTGACGGCGCAACTGCACGCCGTGATCGTTGATCAAGGTATCGAGCGAGTCGCTGTTCTTGGCGTTGAATTCACCGAACATGCGGTTGTTTTCCGCCGCGCAAGCAAACTGCACCACGGCTTTGTCGTCGGCGTTGAGGCTGTTCCATACGCCAGCGTTCATACCGCAGCTGAGCGTCGAACCTGGCTCATGGAAACCGGGATAGTAGTAGTACTTGGTGACTTTATAAAAGCCCATGGCGAGGTCGTTCCACGGTCCGACCCATTCGGTTGCGTCGATGGCGCCCGATTGCAAGGACGGGAAGATTTCGCCGCCTGGAAGCGTGACCGACTGGCCACCGATCTGACGCAGCACTTCGCCGCCGAGACCCGGCATGCGCATTTTTAGGCCCTTGTAGTCTTCAACGCCGTTGATTTCCTTGTTGAACCAGCCGCCCATCTGCACACCGGTGTTGCCCGCAGCGAACGGTTTGACGTTAAAGCCTGCGCTCAGCTCGTCCCACAGCTCTTGGCCGCCACCATAGTAGAGCCACGCGTCCATTTCGTTGGCCGTCAGGCCGAACGGCACGGCGGTGAAGAAGTTGAAAGCCTTGGATTTGCCTTGCCAGTAATAATCGGCGCCGTGATACATGTCGGCGGTACCGCTGGACACGGCGTCAAACGATTCAAGCGCCGGGACCAGCTCGCCGCCGCCGAACAACTTCACAGTGATGCGGCCGTCGGTCATGGCGGTGATGGAATCGGCCAAGCGCTGCGCGCCGGTGCCGAGACCCGGGAATCCCTTGGGCCAGGTCGTAACCATTTTCAGCTCGCGCATTTGCTTGGAAATGGCCGGCGCGGCAGGTGCTGCGGGGGCGGCCTTTTTCGGGGCGGCGGCTTGCTCTTCTTGTTGTCCGCATGCAGCCAGTGCGGCGGCACCTGCGGCCAGAGCCGCGCCTTTAACAAAATCACGACGTTTCATACTGGAATGATCCTCCCGAATTTATGCCCACAACGTTATGCGCAAAGTTATTCGCAACAGCGTTGTTTATTGAATGCCAATCCCCCAGGACAAGCATGATGGAATGCGAAGACTATCGTGGAAAGCCGCACCTTCGCAACGGATTATTGTACATATGTGTCAGTCGCACGTTCAATGCGTCCAAATGTATTATGTGTTTGAAGTTTTGCGGTTTTGCGGCGGTGGCAAGCGCTTCCAGCCATTGGGGGTATAAGCTTCCAAGGGGCGGAAGTTGCGTTTGTAATCCATCTTTGGACTGCCTTGCACCCAATAGCCGAGATACACGTACGACAAGCCCAATTCACGGGCCCGCTCAATCAGCCACAACACGACAAAGGTGCCGAGGCTGCGCTTTGCGTCTTGGGTGTCGAAAAAACTGTAAACGGCGCTGAGCCCGTCGCCGAGGCGGTCGGTTAAGCACCCCGCAAGCAATTGGCCGTCGGGCCCCCGAAATTCGATCAAATTGGAGCGCACTGGCGTTTCTTCGACCAAAGCGCGGTAATCGGAATGGCCCATCAGGGCCATGTCGCCGTCGCCATGACGGGTATCGATATAGCGTTTGAACATATCGTACTGTTCGCGTGTGGCGATGGCGGCGCGCTCATTCACCTCCAAATCGTCATTGCGGGCGCGAATGCGTTTCTGGGTGCGGCTGGCGGTGAAATCTTTCACCGGAACCCGCACCGAAACGCATGCCGAACAGCCGTCGCACACCGGCGCATAAGCAATGGTGTGACTGCGCCGAAATCCGGCCAAAGACAGCTTATCGTTCAGCCCCGTCGCGTCCGGCCCCATCAATTCGGTGACCATACGGCGTTCGACGCGCTCAGACAGATAGGGGCACGGCAAGGGCGTGGTGGTGAAAAAGAAATGAGCATTGGACGTCAGGTTGTGGCGCATCGCTCACTCCACATTATTCATCAGGGCGAATGATGCTCGGCGGCGGTCCGCGGCGCGTGGGGGGGGCTAGTTCGCCGGTGCCGCGCATCAACACGATGGACAGGCGGCGGTTCTTGGCGTCGGTGGGGTTTTCAGGCAACAGCGGCTCCGTCGCGGCTTTGCCGACCACCCGCGAGATGCGCTTTTCCGGAACGCCGAGACTCAACAGTCCGCGCCGCGCCGAATTGGCCCGATCCGACGACAGCTCCCAGTTGGTGTAGGTTCCATCGCCGCCCATGGGTACGGCGTCGGTGTGACCGCTGATGGCGATATTTTGCGGCATTTTTTTGATGATTTGGGTCACCAAGCCCAGCACCCGCTCGGTATGCTCGTACATGGACGCGCTGCCGGACGGGAACATCGACAAGCCGTCTTGATCAACAATCTGAATGCGCATGCCTTCCTGTGTGTTATCAATCATCAGGTGTTGCGCCATCTGCTGAAATTCGGGCAGGGTTTCCAGGGCCTCTTTGAGCTCTTGCTCGGCCTGATCGAATTGGTCCTGTTCGGCTTCTTTTTTAGCTTCCTCGGCATCAACTTCGGCTTGAACCGGCTCGTCCTGCATGGCTTCACCGCCCGATCCGGCCGACGGCGGGGGCAGATCCATGGTCACCGAAGGACGGCTCACGGTGTCTTCCAATGCGCCATCGACGGCGACCGTGGTCCCGCCCAAAATTTGCCCGGAACCGCTTTGCGAGGTCGACGAAACCGTCGGCGCAAAATAGTCCGCGATGCCTTCAAGTTGTTCTTGGGACACCGCGTTGAGCAGCCACAACAGCAAAAAGAACGCCATCATTGCGGTGACGAAATCAGCATAAGCGATCTTCCACGCGCCGCCATGATGGCCGCCACCGCTTTTTTTGATCTTCTTGATGATGATCGGTTGCTGATCCATTGCCATTCAGGCGTCTCCGGGTGCGTGCGGCTGATTAAGTCGAGGCGCAAGAAAGGGCGTTATTCGACCTTCCCAACATCATTCAAGGCCTCTTCTAAGTCCTTAAAGGATGGGCGTAGGTGGCTAGGCACCGTTTTGCGCGAAAATTCCACCGACACCTGAGGCGCATAGCCTTGCATATGGGCGATGATGCCGGCCTTGATGCAAGTGAAGTAGTTGGATTCTTCATCCATGGTCGCGCCCATGGACGCGGCCATGGGGGCGACAAAACCATAGGAAAACAAAATACCGCTGAAGGTACCAACCAACGCCGCACCAATCAGGTGGCCGAGAATTTCCGGCGGCTCGGTGATCGAGCCCATGGTGTGAATGATACCCAACACAGCGGCCACAATACCCAAAGCGGGCAGGGCGTCGGCCAGTGCGTTCATGGCGCTGTGAATGGCGTGATCGTCCGCGTGATGATTTTCCAACTCGATATCCATGATGTTTTCGACTTCATGGGGGTTCGACGTGCCCAGCGTCAGCATGCGCAGATAGTCGCACATAAACTCCAGCGCGTGATGGTCCGCTGAAAACCCCGGATATTGGTTGAAAAGGGTGCTTTCCTCGGGATTGTCGATGTGCGTTTCCAGCGCCAAATCGCCCTTGCTTTTGGCCAGCTTGAACACCGCGTATTGCGCGCTCAGCAGTTCCAGGTAACTATCTTTGTTGTATTTTGATCCCTTGATCAGCTTGCTCAGCGTGCTCAAAACGCCCTTAATCACCGAACCTGGGTTCGAAATGATGAACGCGCCAATGCCGGCACCGAAAATGATCAGGAATTCGAGAGGCTGCCACAGCACTTCCAAATGTCCATCGGCAAGCACGTAGCCACCAAGGACACAGGCAATAACAACCACAAAACCAATTATAAACTTCATTCAGAAATGTGCCTCAAAGGATCGAATTTCTTAACTCTGGCCGCCACGCGCAGGGTATCTGCTGGGCAAGGCCTTGATCAAGCGAATTCCGGATAAAGATATGATTTTTCATACCATATGAGTACATATATCGAGTTCTGTGGCGAATATCTTGAAATAATCACAATAAAGCTTGCAGCGTCATGATATAGGCTGCCAAACGAATTTTCGTTTTGCTTTTTGCACAATACGCTACATTCCCCACATATGGTTATATGGCCGACGTCAAAAGGGCCTTTGCTTAAATCCCTCTCACTATGGAGACGAAGCCCCAGTGACTTCACCAGAGACTTCCCCGAATTCTTTTTCCGATCGCGAATTTCGCGACGCCATGGGCCGTTTTCCCACCGGCGTGTGCGTCGTGACCGCCAAAAACGCTTACGGCGAATCCATCGGCATGACCGTGAATTCGTTTTCATCCGTGTCTTTGAACCCGCCTTTGGTGTTGGTGTGCCTCGGCGTGGAATCGCCGCGCTCTCAAGCCATCATCAACGCCGGTCAATTCAACATCTCGATCTTGACCCAAGACCAAGCCGATGTTTCAAGCCATTTTGCTCAGCCTGGACAAGGCTTGGCCGCTGACGGCATGGTCGTTGCGGGGCACAACGCCAGCCCCGTGGTGCCCAATGCAGGCGCTGTGGTGGAATGTGATGTTGAGGCTCAATACCCAGGCGGCGACCACGTGATCTTGGTCGGGCGCGTCACCCACCTCACCACCAACACGAATGATGCGCCGCTGCTCTATTTCGGCGGCGCCTACCGCACACTGGACGGCGAAGTATAACAACAATGGGGGGACCCGGCGTGAAGCAGGGACCGGGCGTTACTCAGGAACCGACGCGTTCTGCTCGCTTAGCCTCCATCGGTCCGCTTGCGCGGGTGTTGGCTGCGCAAATTCTGGCGTTCAGTCTGATCAGTGGGGCTGGGTGGGTTGGGGCCGCCGTCTTTGGCATAAGGCCGCCGGTTGAGCTCGTCATCGGCTCTCAAAGCCTTTTCGCATCGGCCCTGAGTTATGCGTTCGGCCTAAGGCGCTGGTGGCTTGGCGTGCAGTTCGCACTGCCCATTTTGGCCTGGGCTTTCTTGGCCTTGGCCATGCCGTCGTGGCTGTATTTGGCGGTGTTTGTGGTGTTGTTGCTGGTCTACAGCAATGCATCGCGCGAACGGGTGCCTTTGTATTTGAGCAACCGCACCACCTGGGCGGCCTTATCGCAGATGATTTCCAGCGAACCCGTCGCCGATGCACACAGCGCCAAGGACCGCACCGACCGACCAAGTTTTGTCGAGTTGGGCTGTGGCCTCGGCGGGACCATCGATTATCTTTCCAAGGCGCACCCCGATTGGCGGTTCGTCGGCGTGGAAAATGCCCCGGGGCCGTACCTGATCAGCCGTCTGCGCTTGATCGGGCGCGCCAATGCGCAGGTTGTATTCAAAAGCCTTTGGGATGTGGACCTCAGCAAATTCGATGTGGCCTACGCGTTTTTGTCGCCCACCCCGATGCCGCGTCTGATTGCCCGCGCCAACGCCGACATGAAGGCCGGGACGGTGTTGATCAGCAATTCCTTTTGGGCCCCAGATCAGCCCTATGACGGCGCCGCTGAGGTCAATGACGGGCGAAAAACATGCCTTTTTTTCAAAAGAATAGGAAATATCTGAATTTATTTGGATAAAATTTGAATGAAAATGCCGCTCCAGACGTTGTCTCCATGAAGCCGCACTAAAGACAAAGGATTTATGGAATGAGCCTGTTCAAACATCAAAGCAATATGGATCACCTGCGCCGCCGCGCGGAATTTCACATCAGTAAGGGCCGCACCCAAACCGCGCCAAGCGCCGCGTCGACGGGCAACAAAACGGTCATGACCCAGGCCCGATCTATGGATATACGCGAAGGCCTCACGGATTGCCCTTATCTCAGCGATATGAGTGGCGCCACCGGGTTTAACAAACAATAACAGCCACAAAATTCAACCATAGGCATCCAATACTAAAGTTGATCATACGATGGATGGTCTTGCAATCAGAGCTTTCATACGCCAAATTAATCAAGCGTTTTTATGATGAACAACCCAAGGTATGTGTTTCGATGAAGGTATGGGGCAACCACACAACGGGAATGGACCACCTGCAGCGCCGCGCGACCTTACACATCGCAGGCGCGGGCGTTAAAAAGTCCTCGCGCGCGTCGCAAATGGCGCCGATATCTCAAGCGGAACAACGCAAAGCGCTTTACGAGCAACGCTTTCAAAACAAATTCCACACCAACCGCGACGGTCACAAGGCCGGGCGTTAGGCTCCCCAGATTAGGCCCAAGCCATCGTTATCAAGGTGGCGTTATTCGGATGTGCCGCTCAGCACGCGGGTCTCGAACCCGGCTTCACACAACACTTTAACCAGATTTTGAACGTGCTTTTTGTCGAGCGTTTCGACCGCCACGTCCATTTCCGTTTGCTTTAAGGGCACATCGGAAAACAGCCGTTGGTGATGCACTTCGATGATGTTCGCGCCGGTGTTGCCGATGATTTCAGAGACCTTGGACAGCACGCCGGGCATATCCATGATTTTGATACGCAAGCTGACCAAACGACCTTCGCGGGCCAAGCCGCGCATCAAGATGGTCGACAGCATCCGTGAATCGATGTTGCCGCCGGACACCACCAAGCCGACCGTGCGGCCTTTAAAATGCTCGCGATTGCGCAACAATGCCGCCAGCGGAGCCGCGCCGGCACCCTCGACCACAATGCGTTTGAGTTCCAGGTAGGCCTGAAGCGACTTTTCAATCTCGATCTCACTGACCAAGAAGATGTCATCGACCATGCTTTCGATGATCGCTTGGGTGTTGGGCGAGGGGGTTTTGACCGCAATGCCATCGGCGATGGTCTGGCCGTACAGCGCATCGGTGGTGCAGTGGTGATAGGCGTCATACATGGACGGAAAGGTGTCCGCCTGAACGCCGTAAATTTCGATATCGGGGTTGAGGTGCTTGGCGGCGATCGCCATACCGGAAATCAGCCCTCCGCCGCCGATGGCGACGATGATGGAATCGAGCTGCGGCTGGTCTTCAACCATCTCCAGGCCAATGGTTCCTTGCCCGGCGATGACCTTTTCATCGTCGTAGGGATGAACGAACGCATAACCTTCGCGTTCGGACAATTCATAAGCATGATCGCGTGCTTGGATGAACCCTTCGCCGTGCAGCACCACATGCGCGCCGAGCGCTTCTGTGCGGGCAATTTTGGTGAACGGGGTGTTGGTGGGCATCACGATGGTGGCGGGGATGTTCAGCTGACGGGCGAAATAACCGACCCCTTGGGCGTGGTTACCCGCCGACGCGGCGATCACACCGGACTTGCGCTCCGCATCGCTGAGCGACAGCAGCTTAACCAGTGCGCCACGCACCTTGAAAGCCCCGGTGTGCTGCAGGTTTTCCAGCTTCAACACAACGTTCGCACCGGTCAATTCCGACAGTCTTGCTGCGGGAAAGCACGGCGTGCGCAAGACCCGGTCTTTGATCAGGGCAGCGGCAGCTTGGATGTCTTCAAACGTAACGTTCATTATGTGTTAGCCGCGAACCACAATGTGGTTGTGTACGGTTTTGACCCCTTTGGTGTTTTTGATAATGTCAAGAACCTGATTCATTTCATACTTCGTTTGCGCTTCGCCAATGATGGACACTTCCCTCAAAACGGAACGCCAGCGCATGTTAACACTCCTGATCCCACGAGTGGAGATCAGTTGCGCATTGATTTTAGTCTGGATCCAAACATCGTCGATAATCTCGGAGGCGCCATCTTGGGCCTTTTCCAACCATGCGCGGCGTTGGTCTTGCTCATCGGACGAAACAACCTGAATTTCGTTGAAAATCTTGCTGACGCGCTTGTCTTTACGCGCCATGTCCGCCACCAAATCACGCTGTTGCGCTTGGCTCAAGGCACCTGTGATCATGACCCGTGTTTTCCACACATCGACGCTGAGATCCAAGGCCAAGGACTTGTCGAGGGTGATGTTGTTGTCAATGATCTGAATTTTAATCTTGGTATCAACGATCTGTTCTTCCGTCAAACGGTCTTCGAACGCGGACTGAGCCACGCCGACCACGGCGACTTTAGCAGCGCAGCCACTGAGCAAAACGCTGCTTATCAATGCAGTGGCGATAATTTTCAACGCTTTGGCAGGGGGGATTTGGCTCTTCATGGAATGTTAGCTTTCAATTGTCAAAAAATACGCAGCAATAGTTAGTGATTAAACGCTTACTTTTCGGAAGTGGCGACTTTACAGCACCACCAGCGCGAGGCAACAGCTAAAAAAGACAGCCATTTGGGCACCAAAAAGAACCGTGCAACGGTGATTGCCGCTTGTGAGGCAATCGATTAAACTGCTTCTCAGTGGTGTGTTGCGTTCTTTTTCAGTTGCGCTTGGAGGCATATGCCCCCCATATCAAATGCATCGTATTTAGAACACCGCAGATATTGAGCGGGATAGTAAGAGGGAGTTGGGGTTCAATGGTAGGGCAGGCACTCGTGAAAGCCGGATCCACCGATGTCGATGCGGTTGGGCGCGAAAACTTGGAAGAGTTTGTCACGTTCAACATTGCCGGCCAGTTGTTTGGCATCCCCGTCTTGATCGTGCAAGACATCTTGGTGCCGGAAAACATCGCTTCTATTCCCCTGGCGCCACCAGAGGTTCGGGGCTCCATCAACTTGCGCGGACGGATCGTCACCGTGGTCGATGTGCGGGTCCGTTTGGGCCTGGAACGGCGTGAAATTCGCACCGAATCCGTCATTGAAGAGCACCCCCCTGCGCTGGAACTGATCGAAGGCGGCGACGCACAAGACGAAACGCCAGCCAGTTCTGAGGGTGAGCAAGCTCAAGATGCGGTTGAGAGCGTCAAACGCAAAAAACGCGAACACATGATGGGCGTGACCGTCGAGCAACAAAACGAGCTTTACACCTTGTTGGTCGATAGCGTCGGCGACGTCATCGGCCTCAACAAGAACAGCTACGAAGGCAACCCCAGCACCTTGGACCCGATCTGGCGCGAATTCGCCAGCGGCGTGTACCGCCTCGACAAACAATTGATGGTGGTTCTCGATGTCCAGAGATTGTTGGATTTCAAAGCTTCCAAACACTAGGCTTTATTGGGCCTTATTGACGAATCGAAAAGCGGCGCTTCTTTCGGAAGCGCCGCTTTTGTTTTGGCTGAAGAGAGCGCTGCTCTAGCCGTCGTTAAGTAGCCGCGCCGCACGGGGAGCGTAATAGCTCAACACGCCGTCTGCGCCCGCACGTTTGAACGCCATCAAGCT
>Ga0316204_10000629_pt1 | contig 122745 bp, 111 predicted proteins | sample 6monrhotite_MG_2_FD_205661 | JGI IMG/M metagenome (GOLD analysis project Ga0316204, IMG submission 205661) | Microbial mat bacterial communities from mineral coupon in-situ incubated in ocean water Damariscotta River, Maine, United States -... | ecosystem: Environmental > Aquatic > Marine >...
CGCTAACCATAGTAGATATTACTTACCGAAACATTAAGAAAATCCGGTTATTACAATTTTTACTCTATAAACAAAAAAAAGGGAGCGAAAACGGTGTTTTGTTTTCAATCTCCCAAAAAGACTACTATCGTGTGATAATAGTTATAATTACATTATTATTATGTTGTTGCTTATTACTTCTTGGCTGCTGTATCAACTGTGATTTTCCAGACGGTGTTTTTAGCAACGTTCGGACTTGTCTCAGTTGGGTTCACGATATGGAGGGTAACTGATTTTTCAAGAAAATCTCCACCACACTCACGAACCTCTTTTGCCATTGGGTAGGTAACTTCTTTGCCATCAACTTCAACAATAAGTGAAATATCAGACGCCGCAGTTACTTTTCCTCTGACCAGTGTGTGCATGCCTTTGGGTTTGTCTTCAGTCTTACAAGAGAAGGCAGTGTTCATGAACATGTCTTTTCCTGCAGTCATATTTTTAACAAAACCAGAGTTCGCAGCACATCCAGAAAGAACAACTACAGAACCAAGTGCAACAACTAACAATATCTTTTTCATATTGAAATATTCCTTTTCATTTAGGATTATAAAAAAGGGAGAACAGAATTGTTTCCCTGTAATTGCATAATAAAACAAGAAGAATGCACCCTAACTATATCAGTAATTTATTACCAAATCGTTAATATTGCTACTAAACGCAGAAGAGCCTACCGTTTTACCGGCAGGCTCTTCTGCGTTTAGTAACAATAACTAATGTCAATTTACTGAGGAGTTAGAATCATCACCAATTGGCGACCTTCCATCTTTGGAAATACTTCCACCTTAGCAACATCTTCCATATCTCCAATCACACGTTTTAACAACGCATGACCTAAATCAGCATGCGCCATTTCACGTCCACGAAATCTAAGTGAAAACTTCACCTTATCTTCGCTATCAATAAATCTACGAGCACTACGCAATTTTACTTGATAATCGTGATCTCCAACATTCAAGCGTAGCTTCACTTCTTTAATGTGAACTACTTTTTGGTTCTTTCGAGCCTCTTTCTGCTTCTTTTGTGCTTCATAACGAAATTTTCCGTAGTCCAAAACTTTACAGACTGGGGGAGCGGCATGAGGCGAAATTTCTACCAAATCCATTCCTTCTTCATCTGCAAGATTCATTGCTTCCTGCAGAGACACTACTCCAAGCATCCCTCCATCACTGCCAACAAGCCTAACTTTTTCGCCAGTAATTTCGTTATTTATTCTTGGTTCATTACTTGCAGAACCACGCTTTACGTTCACGTTAATGGCCATCTCCTTGAATGTCTTAAAAATATTTCTCTTTAATCTATCAGATTATTACTCAGCTTTCCAGCCCCGAAGTTACTTACTCACTCTCCTGGCTCTTTTGCTTCTGTAACAAGCTCTGAAATTATTGTTTCTAATGCTGCTACATTCTGATTTTTACTACCTAATCTACGCACTGAAACAGTACGTTCTTCGGCCTCTCTAGCACCGATGGCAAAAATAACTGGTATTTTACCATGGGAGTGCTCACGTACTTTATAACTAATTTTTTCATTACGTAAATCAATTTCTGCCCGCAACCCTGCTTTACGAAGCTCCGTTAGCACCTCTTTAGCATAATCATCTGCTGCATTAGTCACCGTTGCAACAACAACTTGAACAGGAGCCAGCCATAAAGGAAACTTGCCAGCATAATGCTCTATTAATATCCCCATGAATCGTTCGATGGAACCCATAATTGCTCGATGCACCATATGCGGATGATGTTTATTACCATCTTCACCAATATAAGTAATATCTAATCTAGAAGGTAGGTTCATATCCACCTGAATAGTACCACATTGCCAGTCGCGTCCAATTGCATCGCGCACTACAAAGTCTAGCTTTGGTGCATAAAATGCTCCATCACCTTCATTTAGCTCCCATTCTATGCCAATGCGATCACACACATTTTGTAGAGCTGCCTCTGCACGATCCCAATCCTCTTCGCTCCCTATTCTCTGCTCAGGACGCGTAGAAAACTTAATTCTAACATCATCAAGGCCTAGTTCTTCATAAACTTCCTTAATCAAAGAACACATTGCAACAACTTCATCTTCTAGCTGATCTGATGTACAAAAAATATGTGCATCATCTTGCGTAAAGCCCTGCACACGCATCAATCCATGCCGTGCACCATGTGGCTCATGGCGAAATACTTTTCCAAATTCAGCCATCTTCAATGGCAAATCTCGATAGCTCTTAGTACCTTGCTTATATACCTGAACATTACCGGGGCAACTCATTGGTTTTAGGGCGTGTGGTGTATCTGAAGACTCATCTACGACAAACATATTCTCACGATATTTATCCCAATGGCCTGAATATTTCCAAAATTGAACATCCAACATCTGCGGAGTGTTCACTTCTGTATAACCATTTTTTCTAACTTTTTTACGCATATAATTAATTAATAAATTATATACCGTCCAACCTTTATCGTGCCAGAAAGGCTGCGCCGGTGCGCTATCTTCAAAATGGAATAAATCTAATTCACGCCCTAATTTCCTGTGATCACGTTTTTCGGCCTCTTCCAACATGGTAAGATAGCCCCTGAGTGCTTTTTTATCTGGCCACATCGTGCCATATATTCTCTGCAACATTTCATTATTGCTATCTCCACGCCAATAAGCTCCTGCAACTTTCGTTAAGGTAAAAGCATCGCTTATTTTTGCAATTGATAGCACATGTGGCCCTCGACATAAATCAATAAAACAATCCTTGTCATCGCCATCACCTTGGCGATAAAGAGACACTTTACCTTGTTCAGTCGTATCACCTTCTGCCGCATTACGGATAATATCTGCTTTATAGCTTTCACCGCGAGATTCAAACAAAGCAATAGCCTTATCACGTTCCCACATTTCTCTAGTTACAGATTCACCTTTTTTGAGTATTTCCCTCATTTTTTCTTCTATCGCTGGAAAATCCTCTGGAGCAATAGATTTCTTTGCAAGAGCGATATCATAATAAAAACCATTCTCTATGGTTGGCCCAATTGCCAATTGTGCTTGCGGCCACAACTCTTTAATGGCCCTAGCTAGAACTTGCGCAGTCATTGTATGACGCATAATTTCTAAGCCTTCTTCATCACGCACTGTTAACAAGCTAACATTTGAATCATTACTAATAACATAGGACAGGTCCCGCTGCACTCCATCAACTTTCATTGCCAAAGCCGCTTTTGCTAAACCAGCACCAATAGACTCCGCAATAGCAAGCCCCGTTATTGGGCCTGAATATTCCCGCTGTGAACCGTCTGGTAATGTAATTATAACTTCACGCAATTGCGCTGCCTGTGCTTCAACCAAAACTCTTTCCTTTCTTCTTATGCGATATTGTATGCTTATATTATCGTCAATATTAGTTATTTTTATTACACATTACTCTGCTTTATTTTTCTGCGGAGGTATGTATTGCTCTTCTGCAGTTCGCTTCTTCATATCAAGTAATGACTTCTCACGATCTGTCATTGCAGCTTCTTCCTGCGCTTCTTGCTCCTCTTTTTCTTCCTTGTCAAGCTCAAGAAGCTCTACAATGCCAGCAATTACCGCATCATCCAATACTTCCTGCAGATTTTCTGCACTAATGATATAATTATTATCCACTACAGGAACTGTCAATAGCGGCTCTTGACATAATGTAATAGATGGGCAACCTGACAATGAGATTACCGACATTGGAGCAGTATCATTACCCACGGCAATCATTGCCCCCTCTGCCAGAGCTTTCACTTCGCCCAATGTTGTCTGAGAGCAAAGATTCATCACTTCAACTTTAGAACCTGCAATTTTAACTGCCTTATTTACCAAATTTTTGTCGCTTTTTCCTCCAATAAAAATAGGAGTTGTTCCAGCCTCTCCAAACCAACAAGCCATCCGAATAAATTCAGCCAACGGCCAACGGTCCTGCTCACGCCCTTTTGCGGTTCCTGGAACCAGCAATACATAATCTTCAGGGAGGGTTTCTTTAAAGCGGCTAATATCACCCTGCAAATAATCTACGTGCGGCAGTGATACTTCATCATAATTTGCAACAAATAGCTGCTCGGCTAACCTATCTGATAAATATGTCCATTTTGCATTAGGCCGCAAATAAGGATGTGAACACCAATCTAAATTGCCACACCAATTTGGTTTTTCTCGCCCTAAAAACCTAAAATACCACTCAGTACGTTTAGACATTTCCAAGTCATACACTGCAGTAATTTTTCGCTTTTTATACTCTTTTCTCATCTTCCACGAAAGTAAAGGACTCCACATATTTGGTAATTCATCTATCCAAACATCATCGAAGTAGCCCATCTGCCTTGCTAAATCGGCATTTCCCTTTGTGGTTAATAATGTCACTCGACCATCTTGGTGGCGTTCGCGTATAGCTTCAAATGCACCGCTACACATAATCATTTCACGCAATGTTCCGTGCTTAATTACAATTACGTTTTTGCTAACAGCGCCCACTTTTTTCTGATGCATTTCTTGCGCTGTCTTTGATACTTTCCTCTGCGCTTCTGAATCTGTTGTCCCTTTTTGTGATCCAGCGGGTCTAGAAGGTACTGGATTATCGCTAGGAACGTTAGCATCCGTATTAGCACGAGGTGGCCCAGAACGCTGCGGCCTTCCAGCTAATGGTGCATTTTGCTTATCTGATGTTTTATTCTTTAGCTCATCCACCATTTATTACCTCTCCTACCGAGTCTTATAATCTCTTAATGCCATACATAATAATTAGTGATTATTGCATATAATGCAACTAGATACCATGGCGGGCATTATAACGTCGCTCTTTTACCAACTCTCGTACTTTTGCCATACGTAGCATCCGCGCATGTGCGTAAAGCATACTTCCTACAAATCCATCAATACCATATAAAAAATAACGGCGCAAAAAATATGCTTTTAAGAAAGATAATACAGGCTCTATTAGGATACGGATATCCGATGGCCTCCTTCTCCGCTGTACATAGTCTTCTGCTTGCATAGTAGAATAAAAATTTATCTTATAACACCAATGCTCTAAGTTGCGGAAACAACGATGTAGCAAAATACCCTTGAGTAATGGTGCTGTTTTATCTGGCCCATAAATTTCTACTGAATCATGCACGGTGCTATCTTTAAACCCTGCACTACCTTTATGATACAATCGCACGGGCTTATCACCTGGCGCAAGCAAAGGCGGCTTATCCTCTAAACGAAATAATATCTTACGCTTTAAACGATAGGCTTTATGCTTAGGCACCCCTTTAGCAAACAGGGAAATTATACTATCACGCAGCTGCGGTGTAACTTCTTCATCAGCATCTAAATTTAACAACCACTCATTCTTACAAAGAGATTCGCCAAAATTTTTCTGAGGACCATAACCTTTCCACTCATTAAACAACACCCGAGCACCCAAAGCATCGCTCAAAGAAACCGTTTCATCAGTACTACCACTATCAATAACGATAACTTCGTCAGCCCAATCACGTACACTTTTGATTGTCGCACCAATACGATCCGCTTCATCTTTTGCAATAATGAATACTGATACAGGAATTTTATCAATCATCTCTTTTTCCGGTTTTTAATTTTTATAGAATTCAGTAATTTACTTTATAAAAACACTTATCTATTGCAATAAAGATTGATATATTGCGATTGTCTTTTCTGCCATAATATCTAATGAAAAATTATCCGCCACATGCTGCCTAGCCACCGCTGCATAATATTCTCGCGCATCCGCAGCCATACCCACTTGCAGCGCCTCACCTAAGGCTTCTGCCAATGCAACGTTATCACCAACCGCAACACGCCACCCTGTTTTTCCAGGCAAAACAGTTTCACAAGAACCACCAATATCCGTTGCAACAAGAGGCGTTCCCATAGCTTGAGCCTCAACTGCAATCCGACCAAACGCTTCAGGACGTACAGATGCCGTAACCGCAACCGTAGACAATGCATAAGCTGCCGCCATATCAGATACAGGCTCAACAATACGTAAAAATTCTGTTAGGCCCAGACTATCAGCCATAGCTCTAATTTCTGCCACAAACGTTGGATGCTTAGTGGCATCACCAGCCATTACACAATAAAATGGATCTTTTTGTTTTTGTCTTAATTCGGCTAATCCCTGTAATAAAAAATCCTGACCTTTCCAACGAGTAAACCTTCCTGGAAGGAAAATCACCGGCCAGTTTTCTTGTAAATCCCACATCAAACGAAAATGTTCTTTTTGTTCATCACTGATTATAGAGGGGTTAAATAGATTCATATCAACACCACGATAAATGATCTCCAAGCGCTGAGATATATCCCCCGCCGCGACAGCTATCTCTCCATATGTATCGCGTATGTGATTAGCAATATGCTGCGATACTGCGATCACCTTTTCGCCTCGCGCCATCACCGAATTATAGTATTTTTTACCGGGCCCCTTCGTGGAATGAGTTCCATGAAATGTCGTCATAAAATGAATATTTTCCTGCTTTGCAGCATATAAAGCGCTCCACGCCGGAGCACGCGAACGTGCATGAATAATATCGACCTTATGATCCTTAATCACCTGCTGCAAACGAGATATATTACGCCAAATTGTCAGTGGACCACGTCCAAGAAGAGGAAGTGCAATATGCTGCGCTCCAGCAGCCATAATCTCCTTCTCCATCCGGCCTCCAGCCGATGCCACTAGAGATACAAACCCTTGATTCGCCGCCGCGCGAGCAATATCAACTGTCCCCCGCTCTACCCCTCCAGCGACCAATGATGGTAATACTTGCAATAAAACTGGCTTCTTTTGCAAAAACTTCCAGCCTCCCTAACTTAATGTGATGATTATTTTTAATACCACCTACACAGTAAATTTATGATACCACTACCTTGTATAGGAAACTACTTATATAGCAACCTTCATATAGGCCCAATTGATGGTATATTCTGCGAAATGAAGTAGTATAAAAAATGCAATGGGCGAAAAATCCATTCCACTTGAATGGCTTAAAAACGGCATTATTTTACGTAACTTTGCTAACACAGGTTCAAATGCCCGAGATAGCCCACTATATACCTGACGTACAAATTCATTACTTGTATCCAATACCCTGAAATACATCAGCAATCCCATGATAATATAAACAAATAATAATACCTCAACCACCCCAAAAATAAGATTTATAAGATACATAATTGGATTCATCATAACGGCCATCCTCCTTGCACATCACCCACCAATGCACGTAACCGTGCCCCTTTATTCCAGCCTGCTTGACTGTACAAATTTATGGACAATTCTGGCTCCGCCAAGTGGTCCATAAAACGTGCCAAAGTCTGCATTGCCAATATAGCATCCTCTAACATAATTTTTCCATTATTATCCATCAACGCTAGCAATGCCAGCCTTAATGTTGCTAAGCGAACTCCGATGATCATAATGCGTTCTTGTATCGACTTGCCAAATCCTGAAAATGGAAAAGCCGCGATTGCTAACTGAGCTGCTAGCCATTTTTGCAACCATGGAGCAACCTGCTCTTCAGTACCATTTTTTTGCCAACATTTAACAGCACCAAGAAATACCTCTTCACGACCAGTAGTCTGCCAAATATCTAATGTTTTTCTATCAATTTTTATACCAACTAAAAGCTCCATTTTTGCAAATAAATCTTCTAATCTCTTACGTGCAGGATTTCCCGTCGCATGAATCAACCCAGACAGTGTATGCAATAAATTTACCGCATCCATTTCATTTAGATCAGCAGTATGAAGCCTCATATCTGCAGTTTTTATCATTACCCCAACACCTTCTGACCATTTATCAACCCCGAACATATCAAGCGATTCAGCAATCACAGCAAGTCGCGCCACTGAACGGCTTGCTGAAACCCCATCTTCCATTACCATGTTACGCAACACATGCATTATATCTAACGCACCATCAGCAGTCATATCCGTAGGAAGGTAATTTTTTTGCACCTCTGGCAAACGGTCATATGTCGTATCTAACAAATTAAACGGGGACTCTGTTGCTAACAACTGACGTACAGATTCCGGACAAGACAATGCTCCAGAAACCAACAGTCCATCACCCATTGCACGAATGGAGCGAGGAAAAAAGTGACAAGCATCACCTAAAAACTCTTCACCTTTTGTACTGTGTATTTTACATAATCCTTCATTATATTTTACACAAAAACCGGTGGTTATATCGCGCTTCATGACATAACCAACGGGACTTTCTACAATTGCTTCTAATAATTGAGGAGCTTGCGATTGATATAAATTGTAATGAGCAGCATCCACCTGCATGTTCCAACCTTTGCAACATGTATCTTCACATTCCGCCCCTATACAGCGAAATTGCTTCATATAATTAAAACATTGCAATGATGATGTCATAATGCCCGACTTTATTGATCTTTAATAATTTTTTTACCACCCATATTATAGCCCCCTGTTTTAGCCATTGGTGGACGCTACCACAAGAGAAAGCTACCTTTTTCATAGAAAATCATAAAGAATATTTCTCAAACAAGCTTTTTATATTTTTTCAAAGCCAATATAGTGCTACAATTAAGGGTTCCCTACACAATAAGAGAGAATTAGATAGGGAATAAATTTAAGCCACACATCACTACTCCACCTATACTGCAGCAATATAGTATAAAATATTGAATAAGAGGAATATTATGACTATTAACATAATAAACGGAACAGAAGCTGACGATACCCTAATTGGCACAATTGCCGTTGACAAAATTGAAGGACTAGGCGGCAATGACTCCTTAGTTGGCGATGCGGGCAATGATAAGATGGAGGGAGATGATGGAGATGACACCCTTACAGGAGGCGCAGGCAACGATCGCCTTGAAGGAGATAATGGCAATGACGTCCTTATAGGGGGCGCAGGCAACGACCGCCTAAAAGGAGAGAAAGGAGCAGATACCCTAACTGGCGGAGAGGGAAATGATACTTTTGCATTTTCTGATTCTTATCACTCCACATCCCAAAGCAAAGACATTATAACCGACTTTAATAATGGAGATTTAATTGACCTCTCATCCCTAACTGAAAGCGCAGTGAACTTTGCTGACCTTGTGATTACAAGCAATGATACCAGCACCACCATAAGCCATGCAGCTACCGGATTTGAAGTAGAGCTAACTGGCCAACACACACTTTCAAAAACGGACTTTATCCTACATGAAAATAAAACCCACTCCAGCACTGATGACGATGACAGCAACAGCGGTGATGATGACGGCGGAAAAGATGATGACTCCCTAGATGGCGGAGAATTTGAGGATAGAATTTCTGGCGGACACGGAGAGGACACTCTTAATGGCGGAGATGGAGATGATTCATTACGCGGCAATCAAGGAAATGATTCCATTCATGGCGGCATTGGTGATGACCATGTCCGCGGCGGAAAAAATGATGATACACTCAATGGCGACGAAGGAGATGACTTCATTAGCGGCAATTTAGGGACTGATTCCCTAGATGGCGGAGCAGGAAATGATACCTTACGTGGCGGCCAAGGGAATGACACACTGCTTGGCAGCGCAGGTACTGATACATTAAACGGCAATTTAGGTGACGATAGCGTTGATGGCGGCGATGACGACGACCATGTCAAAGGCGGCCAAGGTGGAGATACCTTAATTGGCGGACTCGGAAATGATGATTTGCGCGGCAATATCGGCAATGACGACCTTAACGGCAATGCAGGAAACGATACCTTACGCGGAGGCCAAGGAAATGACACACTTAATGGCGGAGCTGGAGACGATATACTGCGCGGAGACAAAGGCGATGACGTATTAACCGGCGGAGAGGGGGCGGATCAATTCCGCTTCAGCGATAAAACCGGCGTAGATAGCATAACTGACTTTACCATTGGTACAGATATACTCATGTTTGGCAATGAAGTTTTTGCAACAGCAGATGCTGCCTTAAGCGCTGCTAGCGCAAACGGAACAGATACCATAATCACACTTCAAGGCAATAGCAGCATTACCTTAGTTGGAGTTGATGTAAATAATCTAACTGTCAGCAATTTTAGTATAGACTTATCATAACCCTACACATTACAAAAAATATGACTCCGCTTCAGTTAACCCCTGAACGGAGTCATATTTTTTACTGCTTCATCAATTTTCTACTGCCCCACAAAAAAATATACCGAGCATAAATTCCGCTTTTCGTTTAGGTTATAAGAAGTCCCTGTTAAACACCCCGCATACGCACTACCAGCGCCATTATCGCCATTGCGCGCACGCGCTTTACCAGAATCCGCTTTGCCATCATCAGTCTTAACATCTATAGAGTACGCATCCACTGGTGAAATTACTGGCCCGGCATAATCTCCAGCATTTCTAGTTACAAACCGCAAGTGATTCCCCACCAAGCCATAAATATTAAAATACCCCATCTGAAATGTCTCTTCCGTATAGGCATCATAACCACCTTTAAATTTCAATTCTGGATAGGATATCTTTCCAGGAGCTCCTCTATCCCCCTGATATTCATTAGGAACCAAACCAGCCAGATATAAGTGCTGCCACATATAAGAAGCTTCTCGCCCTTCTGCTCCCCACGTCATTACACGACCATTACCATTACCCGCACAAGAATTACCACCGGTTAAACAGTACGGCCAATAGGCATTTGCATCTGGGTGATCACCTGGGTAAAAGACATAACGCTCTGTAAAAAGATTAATTGCGGTCCTATATTTATTAACATCAGCTACAACGGTCTGCAACCTCGCTTGCTGAATCATATCCCGCCCAACCAATACACCACCAACAACCAAGCCAATGATAACTAGCACAATGGACATTTCAATAAGAGTAAAGCCATATCTGTTATATCTTAAAGAATGCATATTTTTCAGCTAAAGTAATGAAAATCCAATATCCAACAACTTAGCTATTATAGCACAGCACATATAGCATTACAGATAAATACTCTCCATAAACACCAATAACAAAAAAAACGCCCGTTTCCGGGCGTTTTTAATTATTGAACACGTAGAAAATACGCTATGCATTTTCATTGCGTTTACGTGCCAATTTACGTGCACGACGAACAGCTTCCTGTTGTTCACGCACGCGCTTCTCGGAAGGCTTTTCATAGAAACGTCTTTGTTTCATCTCACGATATAAACCCTCTTTTTGCATTTTACGCTTGAGGATTCGTAACGCTTGATCAACATTGTTATCTCTTACATGAACCTGTACCAAAGCAATTACCTGTCTTTCTAAATATAATTTTAAAAAATAAACCTGTAACCAAAATAAAGTTACAGGACTATCCTTTTTACCCCTATTTGCAATTTTCGTCAAGCAAATCAAAATCATCCAATTTTAGTACGCCTAATATTCCCTCTTTTTGGCATATCACAATATCCTCTACAGGGCCAAATAACGAAAAGGATTTACATTGCGTTCACATATCACATCGTTATAATCGCAGTATGAATATTGCCGATGACAAACAAACATTGCTACAGAACATGGCCGAACAAGCCATCTTTAGCGGCTGGAATAAAACCACCTTACAACAAGCCACTCACACTTCAGGGCTTGATCATGCCTATGCTAGAATCCTATTCCCCAACGGCGTGTCCGATCTGACCTCTTACTTTACAATCACTATTGACCAAGCAATGCTTCAGCAAATACAAGGTGATAATTTAGATCAGATGCGCATAAGAGACCGCATACCACACCTCATTATGACCCGCCTAAATTGCTATAATTCCTATACACCCAACGGAAAAGAACTAATGCGGCAGCTCACCAGCTATTACGCAAACCCATGTCACAGCGATGCGGCTATTCATACCTTATGGCAAACCACAGACCTGATGTGGAGACTTGCTGGAGACAAAGCAACCGACTTTAATCACTACACTAAACGCCTCACTTTAGCAGGAGTATATAGCAGCACATTACTGTATTGGATAGATGATGAATCAATCAACAATGAAGATACACAAGCTTTCCTAAATCGCAGGATTAACAATGTAATGCAGTTCCAAAAACTAAAGAGCGCCGTCACGAACAGAGCAGCCGAACTTTGTAAAACGATCAATGTCGCCCGCCCGAACCACTCTAATTAGTAAAATTAAAGACATAACAATATATTTATTAAAATAGCCACACTCGGCGCTTTAATAAACATCACCACAATTCAAGCAACTAAAAGACACAAACACCCAGCGCCAAATCATTCTCAAGTAGATATTCTGAAATAGATCAAAAACCAGATTTCCCATATAAAACACTGTATTTCAAAAGAAAATCAACCCTCAAGACGCCACCCAAATAAAAATGTGACATTTTTACACTAACTTATGCATTTTCCTGTTTTACACTACGTTTGTTTATGCTATATTGGTTCTGCATTCTTTATGCCTCCAATCGGAGTATATACGCCACATACTGGTCTACACATTTTTTTTGTGTTCTGTCCTTTTATGCGGCTTTCTTTCCTATCCTTACAATTCAAGGAGAACTACCATGTTAAATTCAAACATGAAGCGTCTTACTATGCCTGCACTTATCGCTATCTTAGCTTTAGGTATGACAGCTTGTAACTCTGGCGGCGGTGGAAACAACGACGGCGGAAACAACAACAACGGCAATGGTAACGGTAATGGCAATGGCAACGGTAATGGAACAGACATACAGAGCCTTTTCGAAAGCTCAGTATCAACCTGTTACGCTACTAACGGCCATTCAACTCGTCAAATTTCCGCAGACGCAGCAGACTGGGTACCCGTAACAATGAAAGTTACAGGTGTATTAATGGATAACAGTAAACCAGTTAGTATCGACAATCTAGCGTTTGATACTTCTTTTTGGTCCTGGAAACCCTATACAGACCTACAAGCTGATGCTTCGACGTTACTGACAGACGTGTACTGGAACCATGCTGGAATGATTTTTGCCATCCCAACCATGGACGACTCTGGTGCATATTTTGAAGAACTCGGTCATGAAAGCGGTTACCACAACGTTACTATTTTCGGCGTTGCAACAGCTACATCAGAATCAGAGATTTTCTTATGTCTTAACGATTCTGACGCTGAAAAAACTGGGCTTCACAACTTCGCTGGTGGTGGTATGCAAGGTCAAGGTTTCGATATCCTAGATCCTGAATTATCATCCAACATTGAGCTATATCTTACAACCATCTCTGACGATTTGGACTTTTATAAGGAATAGTAATCAATGACAGAAGATGACGAACCCGAAGGAAATAACAATAAAGAACCTTCCGCAACGGAAAGTTCAGATGAACCCCCCGCAATAGGTGGTTCATTTTTTAGGGAGATTGAAAACAACACACCGTTTTCGCTCCCTTTTTTTTGCCTAAAAACAACATACGCTCCCCCCACCCCTCCTTGATAAAATACTAACAAAATATTACCTCTCACCCCACTTGCTGCCCCATAAACTTCCTGTTATACTGTTATTACAGGGGGATAATCATACCAATGATACATTACGCTTACGATTCACACACAAATAACAGCCGGATAAAGGACTGTAATAACCATAAAAATTATGGATTTACCCTCATTGAAGTAAGTATTGTACTTGTTATTATTGCCATTCTTATTGGTATAGTCAGTGTTTCCGTTTCCTTATTACGCAACACGCAGATCACTACCGTGATAAGCGCTGCCCAAGCACATCTGATTGCAGTACAGAATTTTAAAAAACAATATAAATCACTCCCTGGAGACTCCCCAAGAGCCTTTGATTTTTTTGGAGCATCATGCGGTACCAATGCCGATGTCAATATTTCCAGCGCAGGCTGCAATGGCGACGGCAATAATCAAGTTGACTTCCTTGACCTTGGCGCGACAACATCCTCCGAACACCTTAAGGTGTGGCAGCACCTTGCCTTAGGACGCTTTATCAACGGCACTTTTTCAGGCACACGTGGATCAGCCACAGATCATTACACCTCAACAACCCCTAACCAAATAAATAATAGCCCATTGTTAAGCACAACAATTTCCGGCGTTAACGGCGTCTGGTGGATGATCTATACAAATAACGGACTTATTACCACAGGTATTGATTATGCTCCCACCACAGCCGGAAATTATTTGCGGTTGGCAGCCGACCAAACCATAGCCGCTAAAGATACAGCCAATGCTCACCGGGTAGGATTTTTAAGCCCTGGAGAAATCTATAGCATTGATAAAAAAACAGATGATGGCATAGCCTTAACCGGACAAGTCCAGGGCTGGGATGCAGATACTCCAGCAAATAGCTGCCTTGATGCAGGAAGTTATGATCTTGATGTTGAAACTGCTGTGTGCCAGGGCATCTGGCTAGTCCAGTAAACCATCCTCTACCCATGAACCAGACAAAAAAAGGGGCGTGACCCTTTAAAAGTTTCACGCCCAAAATAAGATTACCTCCTATATGTTATAACTCCTGAACTTAACGTCAGTTTGTTAATATACTTATCCTGCTTGAAGTGCCTGTCGAATGGTGTAATGCATTACTGTGTCATGTTCCAGATACTGCAATTCTTCTTCAGTATCCGCACGCAAAACACATTCTAACGTACGCACATTACCATCCACACGTAAAATCGTAACAGTAACTAGCGCCTTCACCGTGATGCCATCCTGAGGAAGTGAAACGTCTACTTCTTCCGTGCCATCCAATTCCAACGAGTCAACAGTTATTCCTTCAGGCAGTTCCAGAGGAAAAATACCCATTCCTACAGCGTTTGAGCGAAAGATACGTTCAAAACTCTCAGCTATAATTGCTTTAATACCGAGAAGCTTCAAACCTTTTGGTGCCCAATCACGTGAAGAACCAGTACCAACTTCTTTACCAGCAAAAAGCGTCAACGGAGTGCCTTCATTCTGATAGTGCATAGAGGCATCATAAATCGAAACCACTTCATCACTATCAACACACTTCGTATAACCACCTTCAACTCCAGGAACTATCATGTTACGCAAGCGTTTATTTGCTAACGTACCACGAACCATCACCTCCCAATTACCACGACGCGAACCATAAGAATTCCAGTCCTGTTTACTTACGCCATGATCCAGAAGATACTGAGCTGCGGGCGATTCTGGTGCTATTGTTCCGGCAGGTGAAATGTGATCTGTTGTTACTGAATCACCTAACACTGCAAGAATTCTGGCACCTTGAACATCACTTACGCCATCAGGTTCCATTTTCATACCGTCGAAAAATGGAGTTCTTCTAACATAAGTACTATCATCGACCCAGGCAAAAGTTTTTCCTTCAGGCGCTTGCAGATCGGTCCATTGTTTCGGCTCGAACAAAGTTCCATTACCGTAGACTTCTCTATAAGCTTCTGGTGTCACAAATTCAGAGATCGTTTTCGCAATTTCTTCATCTGTTGGCCACACATCTGAAAAATATACTTCACCACCATCCTTACCTACGCCAAGCGGTTCAAACATAACATCATACGTGACATCACCAAGAATCGCATAGACTACAACATGAGCTGGAGAACCAAGGTAACTCTGAATGACGTCCGGGTGGGCGCGTCCTTCAAAATTGCGGTTGCCGGAGGATACTGATGCCAATATCGCGCCTGCTTTTGCCATTGACTGAGCTTCTTCTGTAAGTTCTGCACTGTTACCAATACAGTTCATACATCCGTTGCCTGCAATGAAAAATCCCAGTTTTTCAAGCGACCCTAACAATCCCGATGCCTTAAGATAGTTATTCACTACTAAGGAACCAGGCGATAGAGTTGTTTTGACCCACGTTGGTATAGTAAGACCAAGTTCTACTGCCTTTTTTGCTAACAAACCGGCTGCAATCATCACTTCAGGATTTGAAGTGTTCGTACAACTGGTTATTGCTGCCAATACAATTTTTCCATCATCGCAAGAGAAAGCAGAACCTTCTTTTGTACGACGATCACTAATTGCATGTGCCGCAGTTTTTGCTACTTCACCCAACACAACACGATCCTGAGGACGTGAAGGGCCAGCAAGTGTTGTTACAACGTCTTCGAGGTTAATATCGACAACATCCGTATAACGCACATCATCATCCTCTAAACGCCAAATACCTGCCATTTGAGCATATGCTTCAAGTAAGTCAGCTTCTTCATTTCGGCCTGTCAGTCGAAAATAGTCAATTGTCTTACTATCAGTTGGAAAATACCCACAAGTTGCGCCGTATTCTGGTGCCATGTTCGCTACTGTTGCCCTTGTTGTTACAGACAATTCATCAAGCGCAGAACCAGTAAACTCAACAAGTTTACCCACAACACCATACTCACGTAAGCGTTGTGTAATTGTCAGCGCCAAATCAGTTGCAGAAACTCCTGGAGGTAATGCGCCTGTTAATCGTACACCAATTGTTTCGGGTACCATCATAGGAGCAGATTCACCAAGAGCGGGTATCATTGCTTCAATGCCACCAACACCCCAACCAACAATACCAAGACCACCAATCATCACTCCATGACTATCGGTAGTAACTTGAAATTGTGGTGAGATCATGCCATCTTTATCCACATAATAACCACTTGAGAAATGTTCCATGTGCAATTGATGTACAATTCCATTTCCTGGTGGCGCAATGTGAAAATTATCAATAGCATTATCACCCCATTTGAACAATTCATACCGCTCTTTGTTACGCTCAAATTCCAGTTTCATATTAAGATCCTGGGCATCAATTGTTCCAAAGAAATCCGCATGAATCGAGTGGTCGATTGTTGCAGTCAGATAACATTGAGGACTGATCGAAGAAGGGTTACCGCCAAGATCAGAAATTGCATCCCTCATACTCGCAAAATCAACTAAAAACGGTACACCAGTGAGATCTTGTAAGCCAACCCAGTTTGGTTGAACTTGCACTTCCTCATCTGATTTTCCACCATTGTTGAGCCAGTTTGCAAAGGGGGTAAGGACACCGGCATTCAATGAAAGTGTACGCAAAACATAAGGAAGCTGTTTCCATAATGCTGCGTCTTCATTGTTTGCTACTACATGTTTAAGACCGTATGAATTATTACCAATTGTAATTTTATCCACGATTTTATATCTCCTAATTAAAAAACAACAACGTTGTTGAAAAGAACCATTACTCCAGAATTAGAATAATGGGCTTACGAAAGACCTATGCACAAAAAAAGGTCTAGGTTTTTACATATGTAAAAAACAAAAAGTGCGTCATCATTTTAGCATAGAAAACGTTAATGTTGCATTAACAATTCACCCCTTACCTTAGAAAATTCATAAAAACACATAAGTTTATATGTAATAATTATACTGGATATGCTGTAATTTTAAGACTCTGTTAATATTTAGCTGCTATAATTTACCGGTAGACATATTTGAAAAAGGATGAGATCCATGGGCGCAAAGATAGACGCAGTAGTAAGTGCAGTACCAGTTATTGGCGACGCAGCCGGCATAGCCAGCAGTGTAGTACATCGCGGTGGAGACGCTGTCAAAGAGCTTGCTTCTGGCGATGTTAATGCTGCTAAAGGGTCCCTTGCGGCTGGCGTTGCAGAAATTGCTGCAGAAGCTGCCATCCCAGACAACCCTGCCGTTGCAGCCGCCCAAATGGCATCCGCGGTTTCTACTGGCAAACGTATAGAAACTCATATTGGCGACGCTGTAAAAGATGCAGTAGTAGCGCAAGGCGAGAAAAAATCAGAAACACCAGATAGCGACATTGCTCAGCAAGCAGCAAAAGCAGGAAAATCATTACAGCAAGCCGGAACACAACAAGCGGCAGAAAATAGCACCACACATACACCTCCCCCCGCTGCAGGAGCAGCCAAGGGTGCAGTAGGACGCGGTTAGTTTAATAACATATATTTAAAAATTCACCTTAGCTTTCAGTCTATTGCCACCATCCCATCAGATGTGCTATCATTAGCATATGCCTAATAATGATGACATTACACCAACACCAACTACCACTCTTGATGATGACGACCAAGAGGTATGGCAGTACGTTATTGCAAATGGCATCACCCCTCTTAATAACAAACATATTTCTGATGCAGATAATTTACTAAAAAATATACCCCCCCCCTCTTTACCCAAAGCAAAACCTTGCGCTTCATCAACAATACATTCATCTCCCTGCGCACCAGATATTCAGATACAGTCTGCACTTCAAAACCCACCCACCCATAACAAACCGCAATATCCGTTTTTACATCATGGAGATGTTGCAGGGATTGATAAAAAAATGGCGGAAAAAATACGACAGGGGAAAATAGCCATTCAAGGCCGAATTGACCTGCATGGCCTAACACAATCATCTGCCTTCCCTGCCCTACATAACTTCATAATCCAAAGTCAAAACTCTGGAAAACGCTGCGTACTTGTGATTACAGGTAAAGGAACTAGGTCAGATGGCTCATCTGGCATTTTACAAAATAGCACACCTCATTGGCTTAATCACCCAGACCTACGCCCCTCAATTTTAATGTTCTGCCATGCTCGTCCAAAAGATGGTGGCACAGGTGCACTTTATGTATATTTACGTAAGAACAAAAAAAACTACACATAGAAACAAAACACTGTTAGATTAAATAAACACAAATTCACAGAACAAAACCATGAAAAAAACCATAAAAAAACAAGGCTTTACACTGGTTGAAATGTCTATAATCCTAGTCATTATAGGTCTGATTGTAGGTGGTGTACTAACAGGAAAATCTCTTATAGAAACTTCCCGAATAAAGTCACAAATTTCACAATTACAACAGTTTGAAACCGCCTATAACACTTTCGTTAATACTTACGATGCCATCCCAGGCGACATGAACAATGCAGATGCATATTGGCCTGGAACAGCCATTGGAAATGGCAATAGGATGTTAGATGGATGGGCTGATAATGCATACCAAAATAATACTGAAGGAATGAAGTTTTTTATTCACCTGTCACAAGCTAAATTATTAGCAGCAAACTATGATGGAACTTACAATCTAGGCACTGGCTATCCTGAGCTAGAAATACGCAAAGGAACTGGCTTATTAGCAGCCAATGGCATTTCCCCAGCAGACTATAACAATCAATTATCTGCTGCAGAATATACTAAACGTCATATTAGTGCCTTATACCTCAATAACGCTCGACCTGACCAGTATACTGGCGCACATAATGATGGAAAAGCGACCATGACCGTTATTCAAGCCTATACTATAGATAAAAAGCTAGACGACGGCAACGCTCGCACGGGCCGTTTTCAAGCACATCGCGCCACCAGTCTAGGGGGGTTACGCTGCCTAACAACAACTGATGGAGATTATTTTTTAGGAGAATCTAGCTATGTATGTATGGGGGCCTATATTCTAGAATAGCCCTTTTACCCATAGCAAAGGGCATATCACCAAAGACATGCCCTCGCACATATTTAATACGTTGCTATAGAATAAATCGAGATAGATTTTGATCTTCTACAAGATCGTTCAAATGCTCCTGCACATATTCAACATCCACGGTAATATCATCATTAATAGCATCACCAGCGGCAAAACTTAAATCTTCCAACAACTTTTCTATAATTGTATGCAAGCGGCGTGCGCCTATATTTTCTACATTTTTATTCACATGCGTGGCGATACGAGCAATTTCTTTTGTTGCATCATCCGTAAATACAAGGCCTACATCTTCAGTAGAAATTAATGCCTGATATTGCTTGGTTAAGCTTGCTTCTGGCTCTGTTAATATCCTCAACATATCATCTTCACTTAAGGCATCTAACTGAACACGAATCGGCAATCTTCCTTGTAGCTCAGGCAGCAAGTCTGCTGGTTTAGCCAAATGAAAAGCTCCACTTGCAATAAAAAGGATATGATCCGTCTTCACAGTACCATATTTAGTTGAAACCACAGTTCCCTCTAATAGAGGCAATAGATCACGCTGCACACCTTCACGACTCACTTCCGCACCAGATCTAGCATCACTACGTGCTGTAATTTTATCAACTTCATCAATAAAAACAATTCCATCATTTTGAGTAAGATCTAACGCTTCTCTTACAATACGATCTTCATCAAGCAGCTTATCGGCCTCTTCTGATAGCAATACTTCATACGCATCATTCACGGTCATTTTACGCGTTTTTGTTCGACCTCCCATCGCCTTTCCAAGCATATCATTAAGGTTAATCATACCCATTTGACCACCTGGCATTCCAGGAATATCAAATGTTGGCATTGAAGACCCCCCAGTATCCTGAACTTGAACCTCTATTTCACGATCACCCATTGTGTTTTCACGTAATTTTTTACGAAATTTTTGTCGTGTATCATCACTCGCATTATCACCAACTAGAGCGTCCAAAACACGATCCTCTGCATTAATTTCAGCCTTAGCTTTCACTTCTTCACGCAATTTTTCTTTCACCAAAGCCATGGCATGCTCTACTAAATCACGGATAATGGAGTCAACATCCCTTCCCACATAGCCAACTTCAGTAAATTTAGTTGCTTCAATTTTCATGAAAGGGGCATTGGCCAATTTCGCTAAACGACGAGCAATCTCAGTCTTACCTACTCCAGTTGGGCCAATCATCAAAATATTCTTAGGAACTATTTCATCACGCATTGGCTGATCAACCAATTTACGACGAGTACGATTACGCAGTGCAATAGCAACAGCGCGCTTGGCGTCATCCTGACCAACAATAAAACGGTCTAATTCAGATACAATTTCACGAGGAGTTAATGAGGTCATGTTTATTTCTCTTTTCCAGGTTGTTCAATTACAAAGTTATGATTTGTGAATACGCAAATATCCGCTGCGATAGTCATTGCCTTACGCGCCACATCCAATGCCGGCAATCCATCAATATCCAATAACGCACGCGCTGCAGCCAATGCATAATTTCCGCCAGAACCAATAGCCACCGCCCCTTTTTCTGGCTCTAAAACATCACCGGTTCCTGTTAACACTAATGTCGTATCAGCATCCATAACAATCATCATTGCCTCTAATCGCCTAAGGTAACGATCTGTTCTCCAGTCTTTTGCCAATTCAACACATGCACGTGTTAACTGAGAGGGATGCATTTCCATTTTTGCCTCTAATCGCTCAAATAATGTAAATGCATCGGCGGTTGCGCCTGCAAAACCTGCGACCACACGACCGCCAGCTAAGTGTCTTATTTTACACGCTGATGACTTCATGACAGTATTACCTATTGAAACTTGACCATCACCAATAATAACTGCCTCCCCATCTTTTCGTACCGCTAAAATCGTTGTAGCGTGCCAGCCGGGCGACTGTTCTGAGGTTCTGTGCGCAGTATAGTCCATAAATACGTCCTTTATTATTGCTTAAACAGGTAATGTTAGCCTATATTTGGGGTAGCACTATATAGTTTTGCAAGTATTATCGTAAAAAATATTTTTATTTCTGGCTTTTGCCTCATAATAACTTGGCTTTTGCCTCACATTAACAAGGAAGGATAACCCTACATGCGTACGGCCACTATAGAACGCAACACGAAAGAAACTCGCGTGCGTGCAACGCTAAATCTTGATGGAACAGGCGAATATAAAATTAACACTGGCGTTGGGTTCCTTGACCATATGCTAGAGCAACTGTCACGACATAGCTTAATTGACTTAACAGTTGAGGCTGAAGGCGATATTCATATTGATTACCATCATTTGACAGAAGATACTGGGATTGCTATTGGTCAAGCATTTAAAGATGCTTTAGGTGATAGACGAGGCATTACCCGCTATGGCTCATCCTACATCCCGATGGATGAAACATTATCACGTGTATCCCTAGATATTTCAGGCCGACCCCACCTCGTATGGAATGTTAATTTTACTCGCGACAAATTAGGCGATATGGATACTGAACTATTTCGTGAATGGTTTGGTGGTTTTTCTGGAGCTGCAGGTATTACATTGCACGTAGAAAATTTATATGGCGAAAATAATCACCATATTATTGAATCATGCTACAAAGCTTTAGCTAGGGCATTACGCATATCAACTGAAATAGACCCACGTAGAAGCGATGATATTCCCTCCACCAAAGGGTCATTATTAGGCTAAAACTGGCACATAAGACATATAATAACCGTTTAAAAAGACGAGTTTTGCACTGATGTTTAAAAGATTAAAAACATATAATGTTTATATAAAAAAAGATACTGATACACCACTTGAAACAGCAGTGTTTGTACCAGAGGGATTTTCTCTATGGGCTTTTATTTTCAAAACATTATGGGCCTTCTATCACCGCATGTGGTCTCTGATGTTTCTGTTCATCTCTGCAGAACTTGCCTCATTCCACCTAATGCAGGAAGGTTTAATAAACCCTGCTTTAATTGCAGTTACCCACCTAACTTTTGTGGCAATACTTGCCAGTGAAGCTAACGCTTGGAGAGGTCATAAACTTTCTAAACAAGGGTATATTTTATATGATGTGGTGATTGCAACAGGTGAGGATGAAGCATATCAACGCTTTCTTGATAATGAAGTAATGCAGCGTTATGTTTTTCAAACTCCAAAAACAGAAGAAAAAACCTCCAATTCATCAGAATGCGCTGTAAATACCGACAATTTACCGACAAGCAAAGTTAGCCCGACATCTTTATAATTTCCTAGGAACAACCACCATGAAGCATGTTGCAATTATTGATTATGGATCTGGCAATCTGCATTCTATGCTGAAAGCCACAGAACATGCAGCGCGCAATACTGGCCATACAGTTTCTTTAACTAGCAATGCAAGTGAAGTAGCTGAAGCATCTCATATTATCCTACCTGGTGTTGGAGCTTTTGCAGATTGCATGTCAGGATTACAAGCTATAAATGGACTAATTGACGCCTTAACTACACGAGTAATTGAGCAAAAAACTCCTTTCCTTGGTGTGTGTGTTGGTATGCAGCTATTAGCAAAAATAGGTCATGAGCATGGAGAGCATCACGGCCTTGGGTGGCTAGATGCAGAAATTACACCTATTTCTCCACAGGACCCACAATTAAAAATTCCGCATATGGGTTGGAACAATCTAAATTTACACACTAGGCACTCACTGTTTGATAACGTAACAAGTGGCGATCATGTATATTTTGTGCACTCTTACCATATGGAGTGCAAAGACCCCGCCAATATCCTAGCAACAATTGAATATGACCATATAATTACTGCTGCTGTAGGAAAAGATAATATTGTTGGCACACAATTTCATCCGGAAAAAAGTCAAAAAACAGGACTTCGTATTATTGAAAACTTCTTATCAATGTAATAAGACTCAGCAATCTATTCTTATTACTGGAGCACAGCATGACCAGCACGCCTTTAGCAACCTCTCAGGAAACTGACCACATGAACACAATATTTTTCCCTGCGATTGACCTTAAAGATGGACAATGCGTCCGTTTACTACGCGGCGAGATGGATCAAGCCACTGTTTTTTCAGACTCTCCCGCTAATCAAGCCCTCGCCTTTGCCCAAGCAGGTGCGCAATGGCTTCATGTTGTAGACCTGAACGGAGCGTTTGAAGGGCGACCAATTAATGGCGATGCTGTTAAAGCAATACGCGCCGCAATTGATATTCCTATTCAGCTAGGCGGAGGAATACGCACTATAGAAACTATCGATTATTGGCTAGATAATGGAGTAGATAGAGTTATCCTCGGAACCGCTGCCCTACGCAATCCACAGCTTGTTAAAGATGCGTGCTTACGCCACCCAAACCGTATATGCGTTGGTATTGATGCCAGAGAAGGCATGGTAGCCGTAGAGGGGTGGGCCGAAAAGTCGAATATCTCAGTACTTGATTTAGCTCAGAAATTTGAAGATGCTGGCGTTGCCGTAATTATTTACACGGATGTTGGGCGTGATGGCGCAATGGAAGGCCCCGACTTAGAAGGAACACAGCATCTAGCAACCAATATTTCTATTCCAGTTATTGCATCTGGCGGCGTTTCGTCATTAGAAGATATGCAATCCCTAAAAGAGTCTATACCAAACCTTGCCGGCATTATTTCTGGACGAGCAATTTATGACAACGCGTTCTCAATTAGTGATGCATTGACTACCCTATCCTAATTGAGCAAAAAAAATTAGTTTATATTACAGGGCTTATGATGACAAAAGCAAACACAACAAATTATAGCGATAAACGCGTTCAGAACCAATATGAAGCTCTTCCTTACCCTCCGCGAGATCCGCAAGATGAAAATCAACGCCTACAAATAACAGGTACTGATTTTTTGGACCTACTTAATTTTTATGGATTTGAAGGCAAGCAGGACTTTCAAGATATCCGCATTCTTGTTGCAGGTGGCGGCACAGGAGATTCTAGCATTTTCTTAGCCGAACAATTACGCAACACTGATTCCACCATTATTCACCTTGATATGAGTGCAGCATCTATTGCAATAGCCAAAGAACGAGCTGCCATCCGAGGCCTAACCAATATCACATTTATTCAAGATTCACTGCTTAATTTGCCACAAATGAATCTAGAGCCGTTTGACTATATTAACTGCATCGGTGTATTGCATCACTTACCCAACCCACAAACAGGATTAGATGCATTAGCAGAAGTGCTAAAAGACGATGGAGCAATGGCTATTATGGTCTATGGCCTATATGGCCGCACTGGAGTTTACCAAATGCAAGAGTTAATGCGCTTGGTAAATAGCACAACTTCTTCCATTGCAGATGAAGTAGAAAATTGCAAATATATTCTACAGTCATTACCCGATAGCAACTGGTTTTGTCGCGGTGAAGACCTTCATAACGACCATCAGAAAATGGGAGATGCAGGCATTTACGACTTATTACTTCATAAACAAGATCGTGCCTATACCATTCCACAATTTTATGATTTACTATCAAATTCAAGCCTAACAGTACGCAGCTTATATGCATTATTTGGCCAAGCACGCTATATTTATAACCCTGCATCATGGTGTCGCAATCCCAGCTTGTTAGAAACATTTCACAATCTTCCACCACAAAAACAACAAGCTATTGCAGAACTAATGTGCGGCACAATGAAAACGCACACCGCTTTTGTTAGTAAACGCAGCCACCCTGCAAAATTACCCAACCTTGCTGATGAAACACTGATTCCATTTTTCTCTGCTCAAGTTCTAATACAAATTCCTGGACTGAATACTGAAATTAATAGCAATATTCGCTCCATTGCAGATGGATCAACTTTCACTCTGCGCACACCACAATGCAGTATGAAACTTGAGAAAACATCACTACTCCCTGAGATATTAGATAACTTAGATGGTCAACGCAGTATTGGCGAAATTGCCGATGCAGTGGTCGCTATCAAGGCCAATAAAGCACCAATAGAACGACGTGACGCCATTAAGCAAATTTATGATTTTTATAATAAACTTAACTATGCTGACTGGATGCTCTTGCGCCAGCCCAATAGCTGGGTCCAGCCATCTATTCAATCACTTCAACAAGCAATGCTAGCCCATAAAACTACAGCGGCATAATAAAAATATTTATAAATTTATGAGATTGTTAGATAAACAAGAAGTTCCTAAAACTATATTAGTTCTTGCTTCGTAAAAGCTAACTGCTTAAATATATAGGTAATATAATCATAATTATGTATCCCACCTAACGGCAAAAATACATAATGTAAGGATAGCCAGTGTTAAAAACACGTATTATTCCCTGCCTAGATGTAAAAGATGGTCGCGTTGTAAAGGGCGTCAATTTTGTTGACTTAATAGATGCTGGCGACCCTGTTGCTCAAGCCAAGCTTTATGACCAACAAGGCGCTGATGAATTATGTCTATTAGATATTACTGCATCACATGAAAAACGTGACGTTTTATATAATGTGGTTACTTCCGTAGCAGAACACTGCTTTATGCCGTTAACTGTTGGCGGCGGAGTGCGTAGCGTAGAAGATATACGCAATTTATTATTAGCCGGTGCTGATAAAATATCTATAAACACCGCAGCTATTCACCGTCCAGAGCTAGTGCGTGAAGGGGCCGAAAAATTTGGCAACCAATGTATCGTTGTTGCAATAGATGCTAAGCATGTAGGCAATGGCTCCTTTGAGATTTTCACTCATGGCGGCAGAAATCCTACTGGTATTGATGCTGTTAAGTGGGCACAAAAAATGACGCATTACGGCGCAGGAGAGCTGCTAGTAACTTCAATGGACCGCGATGGAACAAAAGTTGGGTTTGACTTACCGCTAACTCGCGCCATTGCAGATGCAGTATCAGTTCCGGTTATTGCATCAGGTGGCGTGGGAGAACTAAATCACTTCACGCAGGGCGTAACAGAGGGTCATGCTAGCGCATTGTTAGCAGCATCCGTTTTTCACTTTGGCACGTTCACTATTCAACAAGTAAAAGAATCATTAGCTGAGAACAACATTCCCACTAGGCTTTAAATTTACCCCTATTATATTTTTATGAAAATAAATAAAAGACATATCTTACTTGCAGCATTTATACATATCTTATTTACGCCTTTAGCCAATGCTGAAAATTTTAAGTCATGTAACCGCAACCATGATTGCATTGTAACATTCGATGCTTGGTGTGATTTACCTGTAGCATTAAATAAAAAGCATTTTATTGCTTGGCAAAAATATGATAAAAAGAGTTCAATCCGTGCTGAAGAACAAAAACAAACCTGCAAAGCCTCTAACGACAAAGCCTTATATACCACATGGTGTGAGAATAAGAGTTGTACTTTTGGCATTGTAAAAAAACCAAACTAAAAATTCAAAACAATATTAAATCATTTGAGTGATAATTTACCATGACTAAAAATACTATGAACCACTTACGTGATCTTATTGAAACTCGTCGGACAGCCAATCCGGACACTTCTTACGTTGCAAAGATGTTCGCTAAAGGAGAAAGGAAATTGGCACAAAAGGTAGGCGAAGAAGCAACAGAAGTAGTCATCGCCTCCCTGACAGAAAGTAAGGATGACTTTATTAATGAAAGCGCTGACCTATTATTTCACCTTTCTATGCTTTGGGCTGAAAAAGATATTCACCCAGATGATGTTATGCAAGAATTAGAAAAGCGTATGGGAACATCAGGTATTGATGAAAAAGCTGCTCGGAAAGTGAAATAACACCGGCAATACCCCTTAGATTTATTATGCCTTTACAGCATCTTTCTTACCAAAGAATTAGCATGATATTTTTTACAACAAATTCCTTGCATTACCATAAAAAATATGTAGTATGTCGCTTCCGCTCTGACAGGAGTTAGCTGCGGGTACTCGCATATTGCAGCCACTTGAAGTGAAGAGAGACGGCATAGTGGCGAGCAATAATTAAGCACTTTTAATTCCTGTTTTATTATAAAAAACAGATAGTTTAGACATCAGGAGTCTGGTTCATGCCATTGTATGAAAGCACATTTATTATCCGCCCGGATATGTCCACTGGCGATGTAGAAAAACTCACCGTCCGTTTGACTGATATTATTACCAGCAATGGCGGAAAAATTGTAAAGAACGAAAGTTGGGGCCTACGCAGCCTAGCTTACCGTATCAACAAAACTCGCAAAGGACATTACTTCCTGCTAGGAATTGATGCCCCTGCGGCCGCAATACATGAGCTAGACCGCCAAGCCGGACTTAGCGAAGATGTAATGCGCCAACTAACAATTAAAGTAGATGAAATTTCACAAGAGCCTTCCGCTGTATTACGCCGCGAACGGACAGAACGTGATGAAAGAAACGCTGCATAAAATATGCTGCTTTTTATGTAAAACCCCAATTTGCCATATACAAGGTTTAGAATTATGACAAAGCCAGATGAAAATATTGATTCTTCAGCTAAAGGCGCACCACGTGGAAGAGTTTTTTTCCGCCGCCGCAAAGGATGCCCACTATCCACACCAGACGCTCCAGCTATTGATTATAAAGATGTAGCACTATTAAGCCGCTTCATTTCTGAGCGTGGGAAAATTTTACCTCGCCGCATTACAGCAGTGAGCGCAAAAAAACAACGCGAACTAGCTCGTGCAATTAAACGTGCACGTATTTTAGCACTACTACCATTCGTAGCACGCTAAAAACACACAACAAATACCCACCCAGCTTAATATAAAATATGAGCTGAAAAATAGAACGTTATTTTAGAGCAGAATCATGGAAGTTATCTTACTTGAGCAAGTTAAAAAACTAGGCAAAATTGGTGATGTAGTCACTGTAAAAGGCGGATATGGACGCAACTACCTTATCCCCAACAACAAAGCCCTACGCTCCACTAAAGCAAACTTAGCTCACTTTGAAAGCCAAAAAGTTGACATTGAGAGCAAAAATGATGAACTAACAAAAAGCGCATCAGCATTAGCAAAACTTATTGATGGCGCCGTTGTTCCACTGATTCAACAAGCCGGAGAAGATGGCCGCTTATATGGCTCAGTAAATGCAACAGCTATTAGCGCTGTTGTAAATGAAAAAACAAAAGGCACTGTTGATCGCAAACAAATCGTATTACATAACCCAATCAAGTATATTGGTATACATGCTGTGGAAGTCGACCTACATGCAGAAGTAACGGCAACAATACATGTAAATATTGCCCGCACAGAAGGTGATGCAGATCAAGCAGCTAAGAGGTTTTCTAAAGGAGATTCTGTAATGGAAGGCCCTGCGGGAGCAACTTCATACGAAGCTGAAGCAGAAGATGATAACACAGCTGACGAACAACCGGCAAAAGATTCATCCGAAGAAAATAATGCCGATGAAGCTGCTGCATAACTAATGCATCAGAATAATTACTAAAAAAAAGCCTTCCACTTGGAAGGCTTTTTTTTATGCATTGCATCTTACAAATTGATTTCCTCACCTTTTGCGGCTAACATCCCATTATAAAATAATTTTTTAGAATATTAATAAAGCTAGAGGGCTCCATGACATTCAAAACTAAACAAGAAGATTTTTGGGCCGGAGATTTTGGAAATGATTACATTGAACGCAACAAGCTAGAAGACATAATACCGGCACGCATTGCTCTTTTTTCAGAAATACTGCAATACACACACGATGTAAAAAGTTTTATAGAATTTGGCGCAAACATCGGAGGAAATCTTGGAGCTTTACGCCAACTAAAGCCTAAGGCCCAACTCACAGCTATTGAAATTAATAAAAAAGCTGCAGCAATATTAGAATCCTCAGGAGCTGCAGATAGAATAATAAATGGCTCTTTTCTCGATGACTACGAAAATAATATAGCGGATTTATCATTCACTTCCGGCGTACTGATTCACCTCAATCCTGAAATGTTAGATAAAGCATATGAGAATTTGTATAAGACATCAAAAAAATACATCCTAATTAGCGAATATTATAACCCATCACCAACAACAATCAACTACCGAGGAAATGAAGAATATCTTTTCAAAAGGGATTTTGCTGGAGAAATAATGGATAAATATCCTGATTTAACTTTGGTGAATTATGGCTTTAAATATCGTCGAGATCCTAACTTTTTTTATGATGACTTAACGTGGTTTTTAATGAAAAAATAGCCTCCCTCACAGCTATGTACGAAGCAATAGCCATGCTTATAAAGAGAAATAAATATGCCAGCTTTACCAAATATAGTTACTACAGATGATGGTAATGAAATTTCTTACCATCACTTTAGTCCCTCACCTAAAACAGAATCAAATCATACCCTACCTACCGTTATTTTTATGGGTGGATTAAAGTCAGATATGCAAGGAAGCAAAGCTGTCTTTCTGGAAAGCTGGTGTAAAAAAAAGGATATTCCATATATCCGTTTTGACTATTTAGGCCACGGTGAATCTTCAGGGAGCTTTACTGATGGAACTATAGGACGATGGAAGCAAGATGCCCTCACCATTATAGACCGAGTAGCACCATTGGATACACCACTCATCCTTATTGGCTCAAGCCTTGGAGGTTGGATATCGTTGCTTTGTGCAATAGAACGGCCAGAAAAAGTTTGTGCACTAATTGGAATTGCACCCGCACCAGACTTTACTGAAGAACTTGTCTGGGACACGATGACTGATGATCAAAAAGAACTGATGCTAACGAACGGCCAATTTGCCATGCCATCAGATTATTGTGACGACACCCCCTACCCGTTAACACTCACATTAATTGAGGAAGGACGCAATCATTTATTACTCGCCAACAACGAAGAAATACCAATAAAATGCCCTATAAGACTAATTCACGGCATGCAAGACCAAGATGTTCCTTACACAGTGTCACAACGCATTAGCAAACAGATAGCCAGCAATGACGTTATTATAACATTGCAAAAAAACGGAGATCACCGCATGTCTTCTCCAGATAGTTTAGCACTAATTACTGCCAATTTAGAGGGGGTATTAACAGCTCTTCAAGCCACTACCACCACCCGTTGAATAGGCTATTATATAAAAAGGTTTCCATTTTTATCATACCGTATTACAATAGTGCATGTAATTTGTGCTGCGAATTCTATAGATACCGGATTATTATCCGCTGAGGGGCTATGAAAGATAAGTTATTAAATCGTTTTTTTGCTATAGCAACACTATGCTTAATATGGACCATATCATTTGGAGCTATTCCAAATGCAGCTATTGCGGCACCCGCAATATCATGTGATACCGGCGTAAAACGTTGCACCCCCCTAAAGGAAACCAGCGTTGCCAAGTATGAGCGATGCGTTGAAATGATCTGCTCTGCAGACGATAAAAAAGTAAAAAAATCAACGCCAACCACTAGCAGCGCCACAACAGCAGGCGTTTCTAGGCCAAAAGGAATCTCAGGAAGAACATGTTCTGTTGGCAGCACACGGTGTGAACCATTACGTGATGAGCCTTTGTTTTACTGGCGCTGCATGGCAGACACTTGTAGTGATACAGAAAAATATAAAGACCTCCAATGCAAATTGGGGCAGCAAGCAAATTCATGCGTGGCACGCCTTAAAGATTACTGGCTATGTGTTAATGTGGTTTGTCGCACACCGGCATCGAACCGAGAAAATATATGCGAAGAAGGAAAAGGTAGTTGCGGTAACGCTTTATCTGGATATTGGGAATGCGTAGGAAATGAATGTGTTGGAGATATTAATGAATATCGCAACCCAAACTACAGCCCAACTCGAAAAAAAATTTGGTACACTGATGCCGCAGGACGTAAAAAAGAAGTAGTTTTTCGTAGTGAGCTAGCAACCTCAGGACTTTTAGGTGTTCAACCGGAAGAACGCTACCCTCCAAAAGATGTACGCGTGAGAGACTGGCTTTCTATTGGCCCTGTACCAGAGCGCCGCATTACCACTGCTAAACTTGCACTTCTCGCATGCGAAGACCTTCGTGCATCTATCACCTGTATTAATCAGGACATTGGAAGCTGCATCTGTAGTGATGGTTCAGCCCCACTACCAGGGCGTAGCTATGGACCAGATGTTTATGACAAAGACTTCCTCTATAAAATGCCATATGACGACATTGCACAACGTCCTACCATAAAAATGGAACCAAAAGTTAAGCCGGAAGATATGCTAACTCCTGAAAAAATGCTTAAGGATACTGTTAAATTCCACCTTAAAGAACAAGAAGATGCAAAGAAATCCGGCAAAGCGTATGCTGAATAATAGATACGCTTAGTAAAAAATATACACATATTAATAATGTATAAATTTAAATAAGCATAAACTATAGAGGCATTTGAAAGTAGGTAAGTAATAATAAGACTTAAAGCCTTATTATCATGAGACTGTTGCTTTTGACAAAAATGAAAAATGAGAGCAGCTATTCACTCCGTGAATCCCCCCTCTTTTTGTTGACTTGAACGCATCCAAACTTTAGAATCACCCCGAATTTTAACAAGCTAACTATTGCTTAGCATGCGAACCAAGCATGCAAAAACTATACGAAAATTATAGATAACAATACACTAATAACTAAAAAATATTATCAATCCTCAAAATGAAGTAGGCAAATAAATACGCCTTACTGAATTAAAAATGTTAAATTTTTTTCTCTATATATTAGCAAATAAATTTTATTAACTACTAATCCATAATGAGCCCACAATGAAACCAACACAAACACCACAAAACCCTAACTTCTCCTCTGGCCCTTGCTCAAAACGCCCTGGGTGGACATTGGATAGCCTAAAAGACGCAGCAACAGGACGTTCACATCGCGCCAAAATAGGAAAAGAGAAGCTTAAAGAAACCATCGATCGCACACGTGAGGTTCTTAATATTCCAGAAGATTATCGCATTGGTATTGTACCAGCATCTGATACTGGAGCTGTAGAAATGGCTATGTGGTCGCTACTAGGTGAAAGAGGTGTTGACGCACTAGCATGGGAAAGTTTTGGTGAAGGCTGGATCACTGACATTGAAAAACAGCTAAAGATATCTGATTTAAGAAAATTCACGGCACCTTACGGAGAACTTCCTGACTTCTCTAAAGTAGACTGCAACCGTGATGTAATATTCACTTGGAACGGCACCACTTCTGGCGCTAAAGTTCCTAATGCCGACTGGATTTCTGATAACAGAGAAGGGTTAACTATTTGTGATGCAACATCTGCTGTATTTGCAATGGATCTACCATGGAAAAAACTAGATGTTACCACATATTCTTGGCAGAAAGTTATGGGCGGCGAAGGTGCGCATGGTATAATCATATTAAGCCCACGCGCTGTTAATCGCCTAGAAAATTATACGCCAGCTTGGCCACTACCAAAGATATTCCGCCTTACCAAAAAAGGTAAATTAATCGAAGGAATATTTGTCGGAGAAACCATTAACACCCCATCTATGCTTGCCGTAGAAGATGCATTAGACGGTCTAAAATGGGCCAAATCTATTGGTGGAAATTCAGGAATGATTCAACGTTCTGAAAATAACCTTGCAGCACTTGAAGCTTGGGTTGATGCCACCCCTTGGGTTGCCTTCTTAGCAGAAGATAAAGCCATTCGTTCCAACACTTCTGTATGTTTAAAAATTGTAGATAGCTGGTACCAATCTCTTTCAACGTCTGATCAGGCGGCAAAAGCAAAAGAAATTGTTTCATTGCTAGCAAAAGAAAAAGTGGCTTATGACATTGGAGCGTATCGCGATGCACCAGCAGGATTACGCATATGGTGTGGCTCAACGGTTGAAACATCGGATGTTCAAGCACTAACGCCATGGTTAGACTGGGCATTCTCAGAAATCAAATCTGTTGCTCAACAAGCTGCATAAAATTTAAAAAGCAGAGAATGAGAAGACCACCTCTTCTGGAATTAATATATGATGCAAAACGCTGCCGCCGACACTCAAAAGCTCATGAGTATTCAGGCAATCCGTGCGGTGGCAGCGTTATTCATTTTACTAATTCATACAGCCATGTCGATTAATGCTGGTGGCTCATCTTACGATGGGTGGTTTTTGATATTCTCCCGCATTGGTTTTTTCGGGGTAGATATTTTCTTTGTAGTTAGCGGTTTAGTCATGGTACTAACCAGCCATCAATATATTGGCAAACCTGGCTCTACAAAGAAATTTCTAATCAAACGTATTTTTCGTATTTATAGCAGCTACTGGATCGTACTGATTGCTCTTTTTGCGCTTTTATCCACTGGCCTATTGACCATATGGAGAACGGACCCCATCGTCTCTTCATCTATTTTACTAGCACCATTACCACAAAAACAACAAATGCTTCCTGTGGCGTGGACATTAGCCTTTGAAGTATTTTTTTACCTTATGTTTGCACTTGCTATGCTTTGTGGAAAAAGACTCTTTCTTCCATTTCTCCTCACATGGGCTAGCATTGTTATTATTTGTAATATTTTCTTTATTGACCGTAGCCAACCCCAAGAATTTGTACCACTCTACATATTTTTTTACCTCTCCCCCCTGCAGTTAGAATTTATTGGTGGCTGTCTTGTTGGCCTTTTAGTAAAAAATCGATACTTTCCCCTTCCACTAAAATCACCATGGCTCATTGTTGGTATTTTACTGTTATTTATACTAGTTAATCTAACATCATGGTTTAGCAACTGGGGCAATTGGCATGGAGAATTTCCACGTACAATATTTTATGGCACACTATCTGTGATATTAGTTTATGTTGCTGCACAGTTAGAAATCACAAAAAATTTACGCTTCCCCGCACTATTAAACCGCATTGGCGATGCATCTTATAGCCTATATTTAATACACCCCATTATAATATTGCTTTCTGTTGAGCATATCTACACCCCCTTACTATCTCCTTTAGAATCTCCCTTAGTAGATAACGTATTTATCGGCTCTTTGCTTGCTACCATTATCATTTATTCACTCATTCATTATCGCTTTATTGAGCGGCCAGTTTTACGACTACTTACCAAGATTATTACTAGCCCTAAAAGCAAAAAAACTTCATCTCTCTCCAGCTAGTTACGCGACTAAATATTAGCACTGGACCAAAACTGGAAACCATGCTAGATACCCCCAACGCTACCAACATTTTTATTATAGGTTATTTATAAAAATAGCCCCAACTGGTAGAGGTGCTGCACTTAATCTAAACATGCACCATAACAATAAATTAGCAGTTTTTTCCGATATATGGCAAAGAACGCAGAAGAATAAAGGATGATTATACCAATGCCAAAAGTACTTATTTCAGACAAAATGAGCCCAAAAGCTGCCGAAGTATTCAAAGCAAGCGGCATTGATGTTGATGTCAAACCAGGCATGACACCTGAAGAACTAGCAGCGTGCATTGGCGAATATGATGGCCTTGCAATCCGTTCAGCTACAAAAGTTACTAAAACAATTCTTGATGCAGCAACCAATCTAAAGGTTGTAGGTCGCGCAGGAATTGGAGTTGATAATGTAGACATACCAAATGCATCTGCCAACGGTGTTGTGGTTATGAACACTCCATTTGGCAACTCAGTTACAACTGCAGAGCATGCAATTGCTATGATGTTTGCTATCGCAAGAGAAATTCCTCAAGCATCTGAATCAACACATGCTGGCAAATGGGAAAAAAGCCGTTTTATGGGTAAAGAAGTGACCGGCAAAACGCTAGGATTAATTGGCTGTGGAAATATTGGCTCCATTGTAGCGGATCGCGCACAAGGCCTTAAGATGCAAGTCATTGCATTTGACCCTTTCCTTTCTGAAGAACGCGCACAAGACATTAACGTTGAAAAAGTTGAATTAGAAGAGTTACTTTCTCGCGCTGACTTTATCACACTACACACCCCACTCAATGATGCCACTCGTGGGATTTTGGGAGAAGATAACCTCCGCAAGACAAAAAAAGGCGTATACATCATCAACTGCGCACGTGGTGGATTAATTGATGAAGCAGCCCTAAACACTATGCTTAACGAAGGACATGTTGCCGGAGCTGCACTAGATGTTTTCGCTGAAGAGCCTGCCAAAAGCAATGTTCTTTTTGGAAATGATAAAATAATTTGTACTCCACATCTTGGCGCCTCAACATCTGAAGCTCAGGAAAATGTAGCTGTCCAAGTTGCTGAGCAACTTTCAGAATACCTACTAAAAGGCACTGTTACTAACGCACTAAATCTTCCATCTGTTTCTGCAGAAGAAGCAACAAAGCTAAAACCATATTTACAGCTTGCTGAAGAGTTAGGGAGCTTTGCTGGCCAGTTGACAGAAACAGGCCTACAAAATGTTACAATTGAATATGAAGGACTTGTAACTAAGCTAAATACAAAGCCAATCAGTGCTGTACTTCTTAAAGGCCTCCTATCTCCAATGGTTGATGGCATTAACATGATCAATGCACCAATTGTTGCTAAAGACCGCAATATAAACATTAGCGAAGTTAGACATGACCGTGCACCAGACTATCAAACACGCATCAGCCTAACTGTAAAAACAGACCGACAAACTCGCGTAGTACGCGGGTCATTATTTGGCGGCAAGCACCCACGTATTGTAGAAGTAAATGGCATCCCCCTAGAAGCTGCAATGGGCGAATCTGTTCTATATGTTAACAATGAAGATAAACCAGGCTTTGTAGGGCAACTAGGAAACCTACTAGGCGATGCTGGAATCAATATTGCTAACTTCCACCTTGGCAGAAACGATTCTCAAGATGATGCCATAGCATTGGTCGAAACAGATAAATCTGCAAATGATGATGTTTTAAAGTCTATTTCTGAACTAACAAGTGTTAAGCAAGTTAAGCAGTTACGCTTCTAGAACATGCTAACTCAAATAGTAAAAAAGGCTACAATGAAAATTGTAGCCTTTTTTATTGATCCATCTAAGTTAAACAATACCATTTAAGATTCATAGGTAGATAACGAGAGCGGCCACAATCATCCTCGCAAAACAAAGGGCCACAACAACTTCAAACTATAGGAAAAGAAGAAATAAAGCACAAATATCTGCAAGTTAAATTAACTTACATTTACCCAGCATTTAATATTTTCGGGAAGAACTTACACAGTATAATGTAAGCATATTGTAGAGACTGGTGCCGGCTGCAGGAGTCGAACCCGCGACCTGATGATTACAAATCAACTGCTCTACCAACTGAGCTAAGCCGGCACGGGTTGACGTTATACAAATATTTTTTCTATTATGCAAGAGCGCAAATCATCTTTCTTTTTAAAAAGTTATTATCTGCGCATATCTTTCCCTCTAGCTGGAGGCTTCACGGCCTCACCCCACTCATCAACTAGCTGCCCTTGAAAAAACTCCATCTTCCGTGAAATAAATTCTGCTCTAATTTCTAAGTAACGATAAACAATCCTAGGCATTAGCCAAACAACCACCCAGCCAAACCCTGCAACGCCATAAATCATTCCCCATATAGCAGGATTCTGAAATAATGAAGCCATTCCTTGACCACCACCACCTCGACTCAAACTTGCGGCAAGATGTGGCGCCAATCCCGCAACGTTAAACGCTAATACTGTTTTTGAGGCGAAATGCCCACGACGATTATCAATAACATAGGCCACTATCCCAGGCAGCAACCCAATACATAACAATGCAAACATATAACCCATACCAAAAAATATGGATGCTGCTGCAACCGTTGTTAACACAACAGTCACTAAAATCATATTAACTGTAAGCCGTCGACTACGTGCGCGATTGCGCTGCTCTTTGCTTGCCAAAACGATTCACCCCTTCAACCTTTTCAACCACACTCCCAATTCCCTAGTACATTCTACCTTATTTTGCATCTAAAATGCACCAAAATCGTCTAAAATCAGACAAAAACCTTGAATTACTGCCATTTTAGGCTAAAAACAGCAACATGATGCGGCGACTTGAAAAAATCACTCCGCCTTTTAATAAGCTGACACAGATAATAGGTAGTTTTATGGATATTTCTAAAATCCCTGCGGGAAAAAGTGCCCCAGATGATATTTATGTAGTAATTGAAGTTCCACAAGGTTCTGATCCGGTTAAATACGAATTAGACAAAGATTCAGGAGCTGTTTTCGTTGATCGCTTCTTACAAACACCAATGTTCTACCCTTGCAACTACGGATTCGTACCACAAACTCTATCTGACGACGGTGATCCGGTAGATGTACTAGTAGTATCACCATGGCCTGTTACACCAGGATCCGTCTTGCGCAGCCGTCCAGTTGGAGTATTAATGATGGAAGACGAGAAGGGGCAAGATGAAAAGGTGCTTGCAGTACCACACACCAAACTACACCCTGATTCTGAATCAATTGCAGAATATACAGATCTACCAGAAAACCTGATTGCACAAATAGGTCATTTCTTTGAGCATTATAAAGATCTGGAGAAAGGAAAATGGGTTAAAGTAACAGGATGGGGAGATGCTGCCCAAGCCAAGAAAATGATTGAAGAGGGGCTAGACCGCGCAGGAACCAAAGCTGCAGCGTAAGCACTAATTTAATTTATATATACCCTCGGCCTATTGCAAAGCAGCAATATTAACAAAGGCCGAGGGTTTATTTTTGCTTTCATCATCATTCTGATGCTAGACCAACCCTCTATTATTTTTCAGAAACCGAACTTTTATAATATTTACTTATAAGGCCTGCATCATTTTATTTTATAACAAGCAATGACATAATACCGCACAAGAGCTATCACCCCAAACCTACACAAACTAGTAATCATGCTTCCAGTGAACACCAACGCTGCTTTCACCCACAGCACCTGTGCTACTTTCCACTGAAAGATACGGCGTTATTTCCACCTCGATACGCGCTTTACTACTACTTGTCTCTGCTCCACGCTCCACCTCGATATATACCTGATCAGAAATATACTTACCCACGCCAACTGAAGTAGTTTCACCATCTCCACGTACAGTAATATCATCTACGCCCAATGTTTTCCTTACCACGGCTGAAGGGTCAAACCCTCCACCACCATATCCCGATAGTTTCCTTAGACTATTGGCTAAAGTTACGGCTTGGAATGGGCTGATATCCACTGAACCTTTTCCAAAGAGCAATAATGATAGCGCCTCCTCCTGCGGCATTGATGGCTTAGATTCAATATTTAGCACTAGGTTATTAATAGGACCAGACAGCATAGGACGAATTTCAACATCATCAATAGAGTTCATAGCAATCAGATGTAAATACGGCTCTGGAGGAGATGCTCCACTAAATTCTATCTCTACCTTCTCAAGCTTAAACAATTTTCCAAACTCTTCATAACGGCCACGTATAGTGCTTAACTTACCCACAATTTTAGGGTCACTAATATCACCACTAATTAAGAGATTACCCTTTAACTCGGCATCAACTCCCCTACCTCGTATAAATATTTTGTTATCAGCTTCTACGGCCATATCAAGCAATAAAGGGTAGGACACATAACCATCCTCGCGCTTGTCTTCTTCGCGCTTTGTCTCCCCTAACTCACCTGCAAAAGGTAATGTCTTGACTATATTAAGCATATCTACATTTTCTGCAAAACGGTCAGGCAGATATATATTCACCTCATCACTGAATATTTTTCCCTCTAGATTTCCAGACTTTTCTGTTCCTGTTAATACTATATCTCCCGATATAACCCCACTAACTGAGGGATGTTCTATCAGCCTCATATCTTCTGCCTTAATTGCAAGGCTATAATTCATATCATTTAGAGAATTAATAGAAATAAAACCATTACCATTCAGCTTATTACCTAGATTATCTTCAGCTTTAAATTCATTAATATTTAACCTATTATTTTGCGCTGAAATATTGACCAATATCTGCTTGAGGTCCACACCCGCAGGCGGATAGCTATATGCCCCATTCTTTAAAGCAAGCCCCCCTGTAACAAGCGGAGAGGAAACTGTACCAGCAATAATAAATGCACCATTTACTACCCCATCCACAACATGGCCTTTATCAAAAATTAAAGATGACAAAGCTGAAATATTACATTCTAACTTGGCAGAGCCCTCTAATTTATTATGCACATTAAGGCCAAAAGAGAATGGATATAAACTTAGATCTAAAGGAACTTTAATATCTATGTAAGAATCAATAACATCACCTCTATGCCCCCTACTGACACTCCCCCTTCCATTATCGCTAACACCTTCATCATCTCTGATATTATCGCTAGCATTAGCGTCATAGATAGCACCGGCATCAACACCAATATCAGCACGCAGTGAGAACATATTTTCACTAAAGTGCGCTACCAAATCAATCATGTGAGAAAGACCTTCAGCATCATTCACAGAAACATCCCTCTCTTTTCCTTTATTATGCACCTGTATATCCATACCAACATCTGGTGCAGACAATGTTCCGCCTATTGTTACTTGAAAATTAGCTATTGCATCCTCTAATTCATTAGGGAGTTGAAGCAATAGTTCTGACAATTGGATTTCTGCGCCCTTGACATCACCTTGCATTTTATCACCTGCAAGCCGCGCGTTGACATTATAATACCCTGATCCTAACATCAATTGGTTAGTAGCAAGTTGCCATATCCTCTCTTTAACTGTTACTACGAGGTGGTTTTTACTAGCAATCGGCAAACTGCTCCACTCACCTTTAATAGATGAAAGAAGCACAGACCAATCTTCTGCAGAATTAACACTTACTTTTCCAAGTGTATTTAACTGAAATGGAACCTGCTTTTTAGATATAGGCATATCCCCTTCAGCCAAAACCTCTCCTGCCCATATAGCAGCAGTTTTTATGCTTTCACCTCTAGTTTTATCTTTACCTTCACTAAACCCAATATTTTCATCTACATTAGAGCGAACCAGCGCAACCGAACCCTGATGTAAATTAAAGCCCTGTGCTGACATAGTATCTACATCTAAAGAAAATCTATCAGGCCGGATATCACGCCATATATCTTCCACTCCAACATTCATTTTTAAAGATGACAATTGGCCATAATCTGTAATAACATTATTTAATACAACTTCCGTTGCCATAGATTGTTTATCACTATCCACATCAAGCTCCAAAGAAACATCAGCCTTACCTTGAATTTTGGCTGGAACATATGACTGAAAATTATTCAATTCCGGAACAGACAAAGTGATAGCACCTATTGCTTGGGCGCTTTCTGCAACCAAACTAACCTCCCCCTGCAAACGTGCCTCTCTATAGTTGGCAAGAATATTACTGAGCGCAAGAACATCACCATCCCAGCTCCAGTTAGCTTCCACCTTTCCATCTTCTTCTTTAGGCCTTAGCTGCAACAAGCCCTCCCAATTCGAGCCTTCACTAGCAATGTTCTCTGAAGAAATTAAGTCTTTTTCCCTGTTATATTTAGTATCTGCATTAGCCTTTATCACCTTATTTTTATGCGCAGTAATAGTTAACACCCCATCTGGCACGACATTATTTTGATAGGTAAAACCCGAAGTTTCCATATGTAGCAATGCCCGAGGCATAGATAAACTCCCCAGAACCTCGCCACCCAATGTAACCGAACCTATATCGAAAATGTTAAACCGTGATAATGCTATTTCATCTGTATTAAATGAAAATTGTACCTCTTCTGTCTTTACATTTAACTCCCCCTCTCCAACCAGCAGCAAGTTAGCGCTGTTATGCTCACTTTTTACTTCCTCGCCATCATATAAAGATAACTTATGTAATTTCACTAAGTTTTCTAGTAGGTTATAATTTACTTTTACGGTTACATGACTTTGATTAAGCTGAGAAATTCCATCAATAATATGTATAGTTGACTGGATACCCAAATCTTCCACACCAGATTTCCAGCTTAAACTCCCACCTATACCAATAACCATATCTGCATCACCACCCACTATATCTGATGCAATAGTCAATCGCCCTAAATCTATTGCGGAAATGGTTACATCTAATCCTGAGCCTGAATCTTTGCTTGCTGAAACATTAGTTAGGCCATCTTCAGTTTGCAATGATGGGGCTTCTGGCAAACGCAATAATCTTCCTTCTGATATTCCAAATTTAGAAATAGTTAAATTTTTAAATATCATTTGGTTAAATGATATATCTATAGTTAAACCTTTAATTTCGAACCATATTCCTTTTGAATCTGCAAATGATAATAATGATATATGCGCTTTAAGCGGAAAGCCAAATTGAACATCTTTTACGTTAGCCTCATATCCTGTAGCAGCAGACAGCTCTGTTACTATAATTTCTTTTACATATTTCTCACCTGAATCACTAGAAATCCATAACAACCCAATGAATATTATAACAAAACAAGAAGCTATAAGCGCAGAAAAAATGCGCAAGGGCCACTTAATATAAGACAATAATGAATTCCATATTTTCATTAAAATGCCTGCCCTATACTAAAATAAACTTGCCAAGCATCATCAACTTCTTCGCGACGATTTAACGGCACCGCAAGATCAGCACGAATAGGACCAAATCCTGTATAGTAGCGCGCGCCAACACCGGCTCCCCACCGCAAATTGCCACTCAAATCCGGAAATGAATCTTCCCAACTATTCCCACCATCAAGAAATGCTACCACACCATAACTCTCACCAACCCTAATACGCAATTCAGAGGAAAGCTCCAAGAATGAACGCCCTCCTACTGGATTTCCTAAAGAATCCAGCGGACCAGCAAGTTGATATCCAACCCCACGCACAGACCCTCCACCACCAGCATAGAATCTCTCCGTTGCGGGGACATCCGCTGCTAATGCGCCACCTATAAGGCTTCCAACTGCAGATCTGAATGCTAGTACTTGCCTTTTACTAGGCGATAATGAAAGATAGTAACTACCCTCTACCCGACTTTTCAAGAAAGCCGTCCCTATATCCAATGTATCTAACGTTGGCGCTATATCCAAGCGAGCCATCCAACCAGATAATGGATCAAGCAAATCATCGCGCTGATCATACAGAAAAAATAACGGTAATGAAAGCAATGCAACATTTTGTGAGCCATATATATCATCAATACGACTTAGGCCATATTGACCACCTAGTCCAATCACCTGATCATCACTTAAATCACGCGTAATATTTCCACCAAAATATAGCTCTGCCGTTCTAAAGGCATCACTATCCTCGCGCTCTAACATTACAGAAGTATGTAGCTGCTGATCCCTTCTTTGAAAGAAAGGACTATCTAATTTTACTTCCGCCCGCTGCTCAATAGCGGCCAAGGAAACAGACGCAACAAATTTCTCTCCCTCACCCAAAAAATTACGATGCTCCCAACCAGCATTAATGCCAGGACCAAGGTCTGTGCTATAACTACCTCCAGCCTTTATAGTACGCTGCACTTGCTCTTTAACAACAAATGTTACAGGCACACTTCCGTCAGCATTAGGCTGTTTTGGCATAGATAAATCTACTTTTTCTAACAGGTCTGATCGTTGCAATTTAGCTCTCGCCTTTTGTAATGACTCCTTCCGAAAGCACCCACCCTCTTCTAAATTCAATTGCTGTACAAACCACTTCTTTGATAATGTACTATTACCACTAAAATTAACCTCACCCAAAGTAGCCGGCTGACCTATAACAATACGATACCTAATAGAAACCGTATGAGAATTGTGGTTTAAAGTAGCTTCATGCACAAGGCTATAGGAAAAAGAACATTGATCCTCTTCTAGCCATCGTCCTATTTCCACCATATCTTTAACTACATTTTCTGCACGTGCGGGCTTACCTAAACGAGCTTCCATACGCTTAATATCAGGAAGATTAACCCCATCACTTAAAGATGGCCCACCAGCTCCTACCTCATTTATAGCGTCACTATTATAATTTTTAACATCAAAAAATACCTTATCAAAATGATAACGTTGACCTAAATAAATAGTAAATTGTGCCTTATATTTCGCTTTATCAAAAACAGGATTAACTGTAGCTTGATAATACCCCTCTGATTTTAAAGTTTGCTTCAACCACTCTGCATCTTTATTAAATTGATTCCATACAAAACTCATATCATCACCCTCAGGCAATGGCTGCTTATCCAAACGTTTTTGTAGTGATTCAAACAATTTCTTCTCGTTATCAACGTCAGAATTGTTACTGTTCAAACTAACATCACCAACAATAATGCGTTGATAACTAGGAGAAAAATCAAGAAGTGCTGCTTGCACAGAAGTAGAAAAACATAGGCACACAAACGCAAACGCCATAAATAATTGGCGCACAGCATAACAAACCTTCAATGATGATATATGAACAAAACACATAGCTTTTACATCATAACCGATAAAATGGCTGACTGGTCAGTAAATTACTTATTTTATTAAAAAATACAGGCACTATACTCTAAAGTAATTATCTGATAGGACTACCGCTAAAGGACCGATAAGATATATTCAAATCCATAAAATATTTTTCATACTTTTCATCTATTATAAAGTGACCATTATGGAACAAACATCATCAGTTATAACCGGAATAAACTGGGTTGGCGTACGTTCGCTATACACCAAAGAAGTATTGCGTTTCTTACGAGTTTACAACCAAACTCTAATTGCGCCTATGGTGAATGCCGTACTTTTTCTGGCTATTTTTGTTTTTGCCCTTGGCGATAGAGTAAAAGTTGTTGGCAATATCGCCTTTATAGATTTTATGGCACCGGGATTAATTATGATGACTATGGTACAAAATGCCTTTGCCAACACGTCTTCATCTTTGATTATGGGAAAAGTGCTTGGCACTATCATTGACGTTCTTTTACCCCCTCTTTCTGCAGCCGAGGTTACTTTTTCAATGGCTATGGGAGGCGTAACCAGAGGAATTCTTTCTGGAATAAGTGTTGCAATTGCTATTTCATTTTTTGCAGATTTATATGTGCATGATTGGATATTATTACTAACCTACAGCATTGTTGCTTGCACTTTTTTATCGCTTCTTGGCTTAATTGGCAGCATATTTGCTAATAGCTTTGATCAAATGGCGGCCATCACCAGCTATATCATTACACCACTGGCATTCCTATCAGGCACATTTTACTCCATCAAACGCCTACCTGAATTCTGGCAAACTGTTAATCACTTCAATCCATTTTTCTATATGATTGATGGTTTTAGATACAGCATGACTGGCCAAGCTGATGCAAATATTACCACCGGTTTAATCGTGCTAACTAGCGGTGTAGTCATATGCTACATCATCGCGCAAACATTATTTAGCAAGGGTTATCGTATTAAAAGTTAATCTAAATAGCCCCGCATAACATTACAGACACAGTACGTTGTATATTAAAACTTAAAGCCATAACCAAATCAGTACTACATTAGTACAGACAGTAATTTAGAATCTTTTGACAAAATTAGATCGAATTAAAAACTGAAACAAAAAAGGGTAGCACCTTTAAAAGGGCTACCCATCTTTTTGTTTATCGAACGTAAACTTACGCTACTTCACTTTCTAACCATTCCTGAAGCTGACTTTTAGGAAGCAAGCCAACTTTAGTAGACACTGGTTTACCACCTTTAAACAAAATCAGTGTTGGCACACCACGGATGCCATGCTGTGTTGGAACATCTAAATTATGGTCAATGTTGATTTTATAAATATCAACTTTTTCACCTAAAGACTGCCCCAGCTCTTCTAAGATTGGCCCTAATTGCTTACATGGCTGGCACCATTCTGCCCAAAAATCTACTAACACTGGTTTAGACGCTTCCAGCACATCGGATTGAAAACTATCATCTGTTGTTTCTTTAACCATGGCGAACCTTTTTGTTTATCATATTATACAGCTTATATAATATTATTATTATTTGCTGTAACTATAATATAATAAGCTACCAGCCCAACTGCAAGCCCTCACCACGAAAATAAGTACACCCTATAGCTACAATAGATACAACATCATTACATAACCAACTGTTTTAAAATAAAAATTCAGGAAGCACGATGATAAAATTAATTATTATTAACAAAAATAATTAATTTTATATTAAAGCACTCATAAACCTAAAGAACCTCAGCAGGAATCTCCATATATGATAATGTTTCTGTCCAGAATAATGCGCAATGAATCGTTTTATTAGGATAGATATCTAATAATAACTGACGGTACAGACTCATTTGGCGAATATATGCAGAAGGGATAGTAGAAAATGTTTTGGGCGGTTTTTGATTGGTTTTATAATCCAAAACTAGGACATCATGCTCTCTTACTACCATTCTATCAATTTGCCCGACTACAGGAATTGCACCAATACAACCACTAACAGGCACTTCCGCCAAAGAGCCTAGCGCAAATAAGTCATATAATTTTTCATTTGTTAGAACTGATATTACTTGCTTTTTAATAGACTCACACTCACCTTTTGATAAATATGGATGACTAACAGTTAAATAATTTTCTATCCGTTCTTGACGTTTTTCTTCCTCCACCTCAGGCAACCACTGTAATAATGTGTGGATAATTACTCCTTTTCTAAAGCGAACATCTGGAACCTCACTCAATGGTGATAATGCAGGAACGTCAGAGTCCAAAGCAGAAGGTCGCAAAGGGTTAGTTGGAACGGGCTCTTCTGGAGGCATCGCATGAACAAAATCTGGCAATTGACTTAATGATAATGGCAACAGAGGCTTGTTATCACATAAATCTTCACTTTTTCCTTGAAATTCCTCTATATCATAACCATAGAACCAACCTTCCACCGCAACCTTCTCGCTATCTACTCCTTGATTACCCTGAACTACGTGCATTTTTTTGCCAATATCACGCATAATTTTTCTGCATAGATCATACCAACTATTCTCTCCTACGACATCATTACTACTCCACCCACAAATATATAACTCATCTTCTGCTCGCGTCATCGCAACATAAAGAAGTCTTAAATACTCTTTTCTTTCCTCATTGAGCCTCTCTTCTCGCAATGCTTTAAAATGCGATGAACGATTATTTTTACTACCCGGCCATAATAGTATCTGGGAATTATTATCCCATAAAATGTCTAACTTTCTACCATCAGGTATTGAAGTTGTATCAGGCAAAAATACTACTGGAGCCTGCAAGCCTTTTGAGGCATGTACCGTTAAAATACGCACGGCATCATCTATTTTCTCCATATCCCGCTTTACCTCAGCAGAGCGCAACCGTAACCAACGCAAAAATTGCTGTAAAGATGGTGGATTTTGTTGTTCAAATAAATAGCATAAATTTATAAATTCGTTTAGCGGATCCTCTACCTCTTTCCCCATACGTAAGATGAAGTTCTTTCTTCCACCAGCTACATCCAGCACATACATGAAGAAGTCTAACACTCCAAGCTTATTAAATTGCGAATTAAGTGACGATAAATATGTAAATATTCTCTTGCTTTCTTTGCACTGCTCAGCTTGCTCCTCAATAGATTGCCATAATGTTTTCTTCCCCCTATTCCAAGCTAGAGAAAATAATGCATCATCATCACCCCCTATCAAAGGTGATTTCAGCAACTCTGCCAGCTTAAGATCGTCTGATGGTAATAATAAAAATTGCACCAAAGATAATAGATCCTTGATGGCTAAATGATCGGTAAGAATCATGCGATCTACACCATTGACCGGCACCCCCTCTCTCTGTAATGCTCTAATCAATTGCTGTACAAATGGTCCACGGGTGCGAATAAGCACCATAATATCGCCCGCCGTAACTGCTCTCTTTTTTGCTGGCAGCCAACGTTTACTATCTAACCAATTCTTTATTTCATTAGCAATATCTTCTGCCAATAATGCTTTGGGATCACTCTTGTCCTGACGCTCTTGTGGCAATTGCCATTCTATTGGCATGCTTACATTTTTAGCCCTTCCTGCCCCCTTACGCAAAGGCCAAAGCTCCACTCTTCCAAGTTGAGACACCCGACTAGTTTGATGACGTATATTATCTGCTATCTCACTAACAGAGCGCTGAATCGACTCATCATACGAGAATACAGCATCTACCACTTCAAGAACCGCTTCTGTTGAACGAAATGATAGAGAAAGAGGTATGGACTTCCATTCTTTTTGAGCATTTTGCACCTGCTTTTCAAAGAAATAGTGCATATCTTTAAACACAACAGGATCAGCACCCTGAAAACTGTAAATAGATTGCTTTTCATCTCCAACTACAAAAATAGTTCTCTCTCGTTCTGCCTTGCCTTGTCCTGAAAAAAACTCCTCACATAAACCACGTATAATTTGCCACTGTTGCGGGCTTGTGTCTTGAGCTTCATCAACCATAATATGGTCTATGCCCTCATCCAGTTTATACATTACCCATGATGCAACGGACTTATCCGACAGCAATTTGCCCGTACAAGAAATCAAGTCATTATAGTCTAAGTAACCATTTTCCTTCTTCACTGCATCATATTGCAGATTAATCATACTAGCGATATCAATAAGAGCTTCCGTTAACCATGCTGTTTTTGTTGCAGATTGGTATTCAGTTACTTGCTCAATTCTAGAAAATTCAGCAGATAAAATATTTTCCACATCTGGACTTTTCTTTGCAATATTTTTTGTAATAAACCCGCTTACAGACCTTAATCCGCCATCGGCCTTCACAAATTTAGGATAAAATATATGAGCCCTATTATTGTTTAACCATTCCGCTAAAAATTCTCCTTCTCGTTTTTTGGCATCACTGCCATGAGTTATCATGGCTGCCGCCACCTGCCTTAAACCATGAATATCGATTGGAAAATTTTCTTGTATCCAACGATATAAAACCTCTTCATTTACAATGCCCCTTTCGACTCCAAGATACTGATAGATAGAATCCACCATTCCCTTTTTTCCCTCAGGATCTGCATCTGTACGATACGATTGCAAAGCCTCATAAAACACCTCTCTCCGCGATATCATATGTGGAATTGCAGTAGAAATTAGTGTCGTATCTGTAGAATAACGAGTTACAATATCAATTGCCCTACTCAATATATTCGATGTTTTTTCTGCATTTTCAGTATTACCATAGGAAAAAATACTTCTTCTGATAGATGCAATAATTTCATCACTCTGCCCTGGTTCAATTAGTGAGAAATAAGGAGCAACATGCGCTTCTAAAGGAAACCGGCGTAAGATAGATTGACAAAATCCATGTATTGTTTGCACTTTAAAATCTTCAGGACTATCAATCACTTTCATGAATAACTGCCGCGCTAGAGTAACTTGCTCTTGCGTGGGAGCAGAATCTAAAAATGACTCTAACTGATGGTGCAAACTGCTACTATCAGCAATTGCCCAATCCGATAGAGCATCAAAAATTCGCTCTTTCATTTCTGCCGCAGCCGCTTTAGTAAAAGTAAGACACAGAATTTTATGAGGCGGCGTTCCATCTAACATCGACCGCAATACTCTATCGGTTAATATTCTAGTTTTTCCTGTACCAGCATTTGCAGTTACCCAAACACAATGCCGTGGATCTGCAGCACTGCGTTGCTCATGTGTTGGGCGATGCGCCATAAAGAAATTACCTCTATATTAGATACCAATTGCACCCTTATTTATACATGGTAACGTTCATAAAAAACTAGGATTATATGGTTAGTTACTACAGTAAATAACCATAACGATTTACAGGCTATATATCTCATACCCCAACATAGAATATAGTTTTGTATTCTGCTATTTTATTACGCTCTATACTTATATCGCCTTGTGATCAACACCACAGCATTGACATTCAGGGTCCGGACTTACCGCAATGGTACGACTAGCCGCAGAAAGCGCATCAAACACTAATAAAGACCCTGCCAAACTTTTACCTACACCTAATATCTCTTTTAGCACCTCTGTCGCCTGCCAGCACCCCATCACTCCTGCTACACTACCAAGAATACCCGCTTCTGAACAACGCGGAGCCGTTCCTTCTGGTGGCACATCAGGGTAAATACATCTATAGCAGGGTAAGTTTTCTTCTACCTCATGCGCTCTAAATGTAGAAAGCTGACCTTCAAACCGAAGAATAGCAGCCGACACTAGTGTTTTCTTTAGCTTATAGCACTTATCATTGACTAGAAACCTAGTCATAAAATTATCACTGCCATCAGCAACAATATCATATTCTTTAATAATATCGTAAGCATTTGATTCTGTAAGACGTTTTTGATGACAATGAATTTTAATTTCAGGATTTAAGTCAATTAATGATTCACGAGCGCTATCCACTTTGGCATCACCAACACTCGCTGTTTCATGTATAATTTGTCGCTGCAAGTTATGTAATTCTACCCTGTCATCATCAATAATGCCAATTGTGCCTATACCTGCTGCTGCCAGATATAAAAGCAAAGGTGATCCAAGACCGCCGGCTCCAATAACCAACACCTTAGCATTCAATAATTTTTCTTGCCCCGCTTTGCCAACACCAGGCAAAATCATCTGTCGACTATAGCGGACTTCCTGATCGTGCTTCATATCTCTTATGCCTTATGGCCTTATGTCGTATACAAAGGCTTGTTATCATAAATAATTATACTATATCTTAATGTAACCATACTCAGATGGATGTACATACTATGAGTTCTAACGATTGTCACGATACTGCTAAAAAATCCTGCTGCCATGCAGATAAACCGCAACCGGAATTGCAGAAAAAAGCACGCTCTTCTTGTTGCCCTGATGAAAATAAAACAGGAAAACGCCGTATAGATTGGCTCTTATGGGGGTCTTTAACAATTGTATCACTATTTTACGTTCTACACTGGGCAATACCTGACAACCTCGATAAATCCCCTGCGATAGCAACATTTAGTGCTTCAACCTTTGAATTAATGAATAAAATGTGGTGGGGAATTGCATTAGGCATTGTCACAGTTGGATTACTATCTGTTGTTCCACGAGAATTTGTTATGTCAGCCTTAGGGAAAAACAATAACACTCGCGGCATTGCCCGTGCCACTGCCGCGGGCGTAATGCTCGACTTATGCAGTCACGGCATTCTTATGGTGGCTATGAAGTTATATGAACGCGGTGCATCACTTGGCCAAGTGATGGCATTCCTCATTGCCAGCCCATGGAACTCATTCTCATTAACCTTCATACTCATTTCTTTAATTGGATGGCAATGGACATTATCCTTTGTTGCCCTATCAATGGTGATAGCATTTGTTTCAGGAATGCTTTTTGAACGACTAGTGGCACGAGGTACATTACCTAGCAACCCAAATAGAATAGATATGCCTGATGATTTTCATTTCTTTGCTCAAGCAAAAACCCAAATAAAGTCCTCTCATTTCTCTTCTACATTGCTGTTGACTCTAATTACTAATGGCATACGTGATTCACGTATGGTCTTACGCTGGACCTTATTTGGCGTAGTGTTGGCATCACTTATTCGTATGGGAACTTCCCCCGATATGTTCCATGACCTATTTGGACCGACACTAGCAGGATTGGCACTAACGTTAGTTGCTGCCACCATTATAGAAGTGTGTTCTGAAGGTTCAGCACCTATTGCTAGCGATTTGCTAACACGCGCATCCGCGCCAGGAAATAGCTTTGCATTTCTTATGACAGGGGTATCCACTGATTACACTGAAATAATGTCGCTAAAGGACACTACTCGCTCATGGAAAGTAGCTCTTTTCTTACCACTTATCACCCTGCCACAAGTGATTATACTCTCCCTAATTATGAATATGATATAGAGAAAAAAGTTATTATTAAGGTAATATATTGAGCATATTAGATAGTATATATCGTTGAACTTTAGGATAGTTAATGAAAGAACAAGCTAACATCACTTTACGGAATGAATGTTACCGCAAGCTGCTTCACTTAAGCTCATTATGGATACCAATACTGATTTGGAACACCGGAAGTGAAATAACGTTATGGGTATTAATCCCACTCACTCTATTGGCACTTATAATTGAGTTTTTACGACGACATAACCCAGTTATAGCTAAAATCTATTCTCATATGTGGCACAAAATTTTGCGTGAACACGAAACTGGAACCACAGCCAAACCACAGTTTTCTGGCGGAGTCTGGATGTTACTTGCTGCTACTATAGCTACCGCTTTATTTCCACCACTCATCGCTATAACGTCTTTATCTGTCATGATGATTTCTGATACCGTGGCTGCCTTGGTGGGACGGCGCTGGGGCAAATATCCATTTTTAGATAAAAGCTTAGAAGGAAGCAGCGCCTTTTTTATCAGCGCCCTCCTCATAACAAGCATAATAGGAGCTATGGCTGAACAGCCACCACTATTCTTTACCCTTGGCGCTGTTGCAGCATTAATAGCCACTACTGTTGAAGCCATTTCCAAAAGGCTTCATATTGATGATAATTTATCTATCACACTATCATTTGGCTTCACCATTTTAATACTAGAAGAGCTTCTTTTATCTGCACCTGTTCCATAGATAAAACTATGAACTAACTAGCTACCTCACTCTCATCCTCATCATATATATCTGAGATATTTACTGGTTTACCAGACTTATAATGACGATCATACACCCCCTGCAAAAACGCATAATCCTCTGGTGTATCTAATGTCCAACGCAGATCAGCATAATTACCACGCTTATTTGCAAAGCCATAAATTCTAAATTTTTCTGGATGAGTCCTATAAATATAAGGCGTCACATGCTCGCGATCATAGTCCGTTGTAGCCTTCTTATGCATTTCTTCTAACACTGAAAATGTTAGCAATTCACAGTCAAGACCAACGGGAAAACTTCGCTCTGGATAATTAGTACTCATGTAATCCATAACGGATGGATTAAATTTCTGCAACATCTCACTCAATATACCGGCATCAATTAAAGGACAATCACATGTAACCCTCATTATAACATCTGCATTTTCTTGGCAGGCAGCCTCATAATATCGTGATAACACATTAGTTTCACTCCCCCTATAGACCGGCCATCCTTGCTTCTTGCAATATTCAACAATTGCGTCATCTACGGGTTCAACAGTAGTTGCTATTATAACCTGATCAATTTCATCGCATGATTTAACACGGTTATATACATGCCACAGCACTTCTTTATCACCCAACAATTTTAGCACCTTGCCTGGCAACCGAGAAGAGCCCATACGAGCCTGAATAATACATACTTTACGCATCTAAAGCCTCTTGCAACATTTGCACTACATATAGCTGCTCTGCTTCCGTTAACTCGGGGAAAACCGGTAGCGATAAAACCACAGAATAATAGGATTCGGCATCAGGAAAATCACCCCAACCAAAACCTAACTCTTGATAATAAGGCTGCGTATGGATTGGAATATAATGAACATTAACACCAATGTTATTTTTTCTAAGATAGTCAAATACCTGTTTTCTTGTGGTTGTTGTTCTGGTGTTATCAATTTGAATAACATATAAATGCCATCCGGACTTATCACTCAAGGGCGGCAAAATTACAGGAAAGTCTTTCAAGAGGTGGTTATAACGCCCTGCAACCGCGCGACGACGCGCAATAAATTCATCCAACCGATCCATCTGGCTTAATCCAAGCGCTGCCTGAATATCCGTTAACCGAAAGTGATACCCAAGCATTTGCTGTTCATAATACCACGCACCATGACTATCATTTAGATCGTCAATCTTGTTCGCATCTCGTGTTATTCCATGGCTACGGTAACTTTGCGCAAAATCAGCAATAGTAGCATCATTTGTGACCAGCATCCCACCTTCACCCGTTGTGACTGGTTTAACAGGGTGAAAACTAAACACGGTCACATCACTATGTTGACAGCAGCCAATTTTAGTATTACCTTGAAATTCCTCCGCCCCTAAGGCATGTGCCGCATCTTCAATAATTTTTATGCCGTAAGGGCGACACAAAGATGCAATATTCTCCATATCACACCCCCTGCCTGCAAAATGCACTACAATTAATATATCAGGTAGTAGTTTCTTTTGTTCTGCCTGTTCTAGTTTTTTCTTTAACTTAGCTAAAGAGATATTTCCTGTGCTTTGCTCAATATCAACGAAATCAATAGCCGATCCAAGATAACGCCCCGCATTGGCTGAGGCCACAAAACTGTTAGGTGAAGTCCATATTCTACTATTTTTATCAGCCCCTAAAGCTGCGCAAGCTGTTTGCAAACCCGCTGTAGCGCTAGAAACAGCTATCGCATATTTAGCACCGCAATAATTTGCCACTTTCTGCTCGAATGCAGGAACCACCTTCCCTTGAGTAATCAAATCGCTACGCAGAACCTGTACAACAGCATCAATATCCATCTCATTAATATGCTGACGGCTATAGGGAATGAACGTCATTCTTTATAGTTCCTTATTTGTACAAAACACTATTTTCTAAAATGGCATTGCACTTTTGATCATAGTTTTTAAATCATCTACATTAAGATAATCACTATTATTTAATGAATTATATTCGAATCCATCGGCCACTGCCTTACCTTTTTTTCCAGATGCAGAATAGGAGTGATCTACAGGGCGAGTAAATTCAAATGCGGGAGCAATTACATAAAAATCATCGAACTCATACGTGTTATAACACAGATCTGACGGACACATTACCTCGTGAAGTTTTTCACCAGGTCGGATCCCTACCACATCATGCGGCAAATCCGGCGCAATGGCATGCGCAATTGTTTCAATTGTAGCAGATGGTATTTTAGGTACAAAAATTTCTCCGCCATGCATATCCTCTAAACAATTAATTACAAAATCAACACCCTGCTGTAATGTAATTAAAAAACGAGTCATACGAGGGTCTGTAATAGGCAGTGAAGTTACGCCATCTTCTAATTTTTTCTGGAAGAATGGAATCACTGACCCTCTAGATCCCACCACATTACCATAACGTACGACAGAAAAAATAGTCTGCCGCTTACCACGCATATTATTAGCTGCAACACATAGTTTATCTGCCGCTAATTTAGTTGCACCATATAAATTAGCGGGTGCAGCAGCCTTATCTGTTGAAAGCGCTATCACCCTCTGCACGTTATTAACTAATGCAGCTTCCAGAACATTTTCTGTACCAAGTATGTTAGTTTTAATAGCTTCTGTTGGATTATACTCTAATGCAGGAACTTGCTTTAAAGCCGCCGCATGAACAATAATATCAACTCCCTCACAAGCTCGCTTAATACGCTCTCTATCACGAATATCACCTAAAAAATAACGCATCCGTGGGTCTGAGAAATGCTGCTGCATTTCAAACTGCTTCAACTCATCGCGAGAAAATACTACCAAACGTTCTGGTTCAAAACGCTCTAGCACGGTTCTAATGAAATGCTTTCCGAAAGATCCGGTTCCACCTGTAATCAAAATTGATTTATTATTTAGCACTATTTTCCTCTGTTGTAATATTACCTGCCCTGTATACATACAGAACCACCATTCCACTGACAAGAAATGATAATGAATAGGATATAATTGTTGCTACTATAACGCCATAAACACCATAAATACCCGCCAGATAAATACTCAATGCAATGTTAAGTGCTATTGATAGCGTATTAATGATTGCCATAATACTAAGTTTCTTACGAAAATGTAAAAACGCTTGATTATGAAAAAAGAAACCTTGCGCTACCGTGGCCGCAATAACCAATGGAATATATGAAAAACTGTCATGAAACTCTTTACCTATTAAAAACGGCGCTACCAGTAATGACATAATATAAATGGCAAATCCGGCAATTGGAACTAACAAGAAAAACGCTAAAGATGCAATTTTTATCTCTTTCCTATTTTGCGCTGAATCATCCTTCAAATGCCTAAATAACCAAGGCATCCAAGCCATGATGAAACCACGCACACCAATAAATAACACGGCCCCGAATAAGGCCGCGGCTCCGTATAACCCACCTTCTTCAATACCGATCTTATGCACAATCACCAAGCGATCCGTTAACCCTATCATTACCAGACCAAGGCCCGTTGGAAGGTAATGTATTCCAAATTTCAGTTGTTCCTTTGCATATTTTTTGCAAGGGTTCTTTAAAAAGGATGCATCTAGCTGTGGAGTTAACCAGAATGTCCCAATAATCACAGCAACAAGCATTCCTCCCATTTTACCGATCACAGCTCCCTGCCAACTATAACCCTGCAAAACCAATGTCGCAATTAACACAATACTCACTACAGACTGCACTAACTGCAGCCCTAAGAAGTGCTTTCTATCGTGAGCAAACTGATTAAACGCTAGTAATGTATAAAAAAGACCAAACAAATATGCCATTATCACAAGTGATTTTATCCACTCTGCTGGAAATTGCATAAAAGCACTAAGTGGCTCCTGCCACAGCGCTGTAACCCCTAAATAAGTAAGACTTATCAATGTTGTTACGATAAAGGCCGTGAAGACATATTGTGATCGTGCCTCTTTTTTCATATCATAATAACGCATCCGCAATGCGTCTTCTACAGTCAGGCTAACTATAGGGCGAAAGAACGTTACTAGGGCCACAAACAACACCCACATACCATAATCCGCAGGTGATAAGGAACGAGTTAACAATGGGGCCAGCAAAAAAGGCACCATCGCCTCAATACTATTGGCAATGCTATAAAATAATGAGCCGGAAAATAATTTTTTTAATGCATACATAGCTAGTATCATACATCATATTCATGATACAAATGTGACAAAATATATTTATAAGAAAGATAATCAATAACTTATGTATAATTTACGAAGAGCGATGAAAATCGTACATAACATCGACAACACGCCAAGCCGTATCAAAGTGTTTGAAGATATTGCCTCGCGCCATAAAATAATCGCATTTGTTTTTGCGTTCTATAATAAAGTCGCACGCACACCACTTGGCCCCCTACTTCTTATGGCCTATGGCGCCAAATGTTTTTTAGGATTAGGCCGCCCCTCCAATAACCAAGCTAGCATCCTGTCTATTTCAGCCTTTGCTAATGAAAGACATGCAAACCAATTTATAGCAGAATGTGCCCCCAACATTGATTTCGATATTATACCGATAAGCAAAAAATATTGGATATCACCATATAGCTGGGGGAGTTTTATACGCTACCTGCCTTTATTTTTTAGAACCTATCGTATTGCTAGACATATTAGCCGTCGTTATTCATTTATGCCATCCTGCCGAATTTTCAGTGTTCTAGCCTTATATTTGCGCTGCAAGAAATTACTTTCCTCATCTGACAGCAAGGCCGTATTAGTTGCCAGCAATTACAGTCCAGAGTCCTTGGCTTTAGCCGCAGCGGCACACGCTCTGAACAAAAAAGTCATCTATACTAATCATGCCAACGTGCCTGCAAACACCATATATGTACCACCTGTATATGCAGATCTCTCTATCCTAACAGGAACAGTGACCCTAACCACCTATAAAAAAAGGGCTTCTTTTAGAGGAGAGTTAGTTTTAAAAGGATTACCAGGCGTAGCCTCTTCAATGCAGTATGAACCATTAATATCGTCAGACCTTACTGCCGGCATTTTCCTAACTGCGATGACGAATATGCAATTTGTGGATCAATGCATCCGTGACTTACAAGAGCTTAGCAATGTTAGCTCTATCCTCATTCGTCCTCATCCTGTTTCATTAGTGAATAATGACTTCTCTTCTGTAATAGCACAATATAGTGACATTACCGTATCACAGGGACGGTCTTTAAGTCAGGATATTGCAGCCTGCGACTTTATCCTTTCTGGCAATAGTGGTGTACCTCTGGAAATACTTCGCGGTGGAAAACCTGTTATATATTTAGGTGAACTAGACACCATGCCTCATGATTTTGTAGGCTTTATATCTGAAGGGCTTATCCCTGAAACCGCACAAATATCCGAACAGGTCTTTTTACAACTCATCAATTTTTACAGTGATGTGGACTGGAAAAATCATATGAAGCGATATGATGCATCATATCTAGAAGAACCAGATGCTATCGCTCGAAATATTAGTAAATCTATTCAAGAACTTCTGTAATATGAGTTTCAGAAAGCGCTGTACCCCGAATAATATCGCTTGCTGCCTTTTTACCTAACACAGCATCAAATAACCTCGGCTCCAACCCAAAACCAGGCCTAATACAGCGGATATTATCTAATGTGAATGCCTCACCGGCCTTTATGTCCTGCGTTATATATATTGAACGACGAAACTGACCTGACTTCTCTTCGGTTGCGCTAGCACTTCCATAGGTCACTTTGCCTGTTGCTTGCCATGCAATATGCGTCGATTCCACTAATTGCTTCAATTCGTCAGGCTCCAATGAAAAGGCGGCATCAACTCCGCCATCTTCTCGGCGTAATGTAACATGCTTTTCTATTACCGTTGCACCGAGTGCTGTTGCGGCCACTGGTACTGCAATTCCCATAGTATGATCAGAAAGGCCAACCTCTACGCCAAACTTATTGCGCATATCAGCTAATGTTGCCAAGTTAATATCTTTCGGGTCCGCAGGATATGCACTTGTACATTTTAGGAGCACAATATCCTTTACCCCTTCATTGCGCGCTGTAGATACCGCCTCTTCAATAACATCTACACTTGCCATACCGCAGGAAATAATCATTGGCTTTCCTGTTTTTGCTACCGCACGAATTAAAGGAATATCACCATTTTCAAATGAGGCAATTTTATAACAAGGGACATCAAGAGTTTCCAAAAAATCTACTGCCGTTTCATCAAATGGTGTAGAGAATACAATCAAACCATGCTCACGGGCACGTTTAAATAGTGCTTCATGCCACTCCCATGGAGTATGCGCCTCTTCATATAATTCATATAATGAACGACCATGCCACAAGCTATTGGGATCTGTTATGTGAAAGTCATCCTGTGGTGCATCAATTGTAAGCGTATCGGCTGTGTAGGTCTGCAATTTAACCGCATCCGCACCGCTATCCGCAATTGCATCAATAATCGCCAAGGCATAATCAAGCGAACCATTATGATTACCCGACACCTCCGCAATAATAAAAGGCGGATGTTCTTGACCTATTTTTCGATTATCAATTTGCATATTATATTCCTTATAATTTTTTATATGCGCAATACCATTGTTCATTGCTACTATCTTGAGTAAACCCAGCTAAATTATGTAATTTAATGGAGCTAGTATTTTCCTTATGCATTTTACTATTAACAGAAACAACAAATGGAAAATTTTCCTTCAAATATCTTTCTGCGGCAAAATATACAGAAAGACCTCTTTTATTACCATGCTGGCTAGGAACTAAATAAATTGATAATATAGCACTATTATCTTCTTGTATGTCGAATCGTACCACACCCAACTCTTGATTATTATCATATACAATTAACAAACACCGTTTTGGATCTAATAATATATTACGAAACCATTCCTGATGTGCTTGCAGTGTAAATCCACCTCCAGACTCTGTATATTTAACATTATGGTGGTGATTACGCCATTCATATAATTGCTTACAATTTTCTTGGGTTGCTTCTCGCGCTAATAAACCAATAGACAAAAGATAACCCCAAACACGCTTTCCTCCCTCTCCATCAACTGTTTTTGATGCATATTGGGCCATATTTCGTAAAGCATCCGGATTGTTAATATATTTCTGGAAAGATTGGTTTACACTTTCTACCGACACTGTGTTATAATGCCCGATATAATCAATACATCCCTTTTCATGTATTGCCTGCGAACCAGCAATTTGGTTATCCGCCACACTTATTACCAAGGAAGGCAATCCCATTGCCATACGCTCCAGCAGCATCACTCCACCTGCACCAATGGCAATATCAGCCTGAGCCATAAGCTTGGGAATATGCGGCGTGTTAATATATAATGTCCAATTTTTGTGCTGTAAGCATTGTTTTTCAAGTTGATTTGGCTCAGGGTAAGCTGCCCCCACTACCACATCCACGCTTATATCATTATACTTCTCTAAAGCACTAAGCACCTTAACGGTTTCATCCGTAGGATCGGCACCACCAAAACATACTAACACTTTTTTAATACTACCATCTGATGATAATAATAATTTTTTCCTTTCTTCAACAAAAGCCCCCGATAACAATGCAAATTCAGTCCCTTGTAAATATTGCGTTTCTTCTGTTGTTGCAGAATAAGGTGGTAATATTTCTAATACCACATGTGCTTTATGGTCTCGTCCACAATCATCCAATGCAAATAAATAAACACCGGCCTCTTGAATCAACTCTTCCCACGTTTCTCCCAGCCCATAGTGGTCCAAAATTATAATATCTATAGCAAGTTGATAGTCCTGTATTACCGCTAGTGATAATGCAGCATCTTCATGCTCATTTTCTACATCCTTGATTGTATATAGGTCGGTTTCTTCTGGAAAGAAGTGTGATATATAATCCTTTGAGGATTCTCGAACGATACAGGAAACCGTGACGCCATAATTTTCTATACCGCATCTTGCCAATGCTCCACACCGACTAAAATGCCCTGTACCCAACTGAGCATTTCCATCTAATCGGAACAAGATATGTTTACTCTTTGTTATCATATTTATATATCCGATATGTAAATATATCTTTTACTACTACTTCACGATGCAATATGTAGTTGCTCCATACAGACGAAAAATCATCATCCTGCGTTAAAGCAGCAATAACATCTATCTGAGGGCGGCCCTTTGTAAAATCTGCTAGGGGCGCTAATATTACAAAATCGGGAGGGCTTTGATGAAAAAATGAGACAACCTGATTATGCTGATTTTTACTGGATTCGCTATACTCTATCAACGGGATTAATGGCGCCACTTTTTTATCTGATATTGTAGGGTCATCATGTTTTTTATACTCAGTTCCCAAATAAGCAAGGTTGTTTGATGGAAAACTCCATTGCGCGCCTGAATATAATGCAACTTGATGGAATGGCCAAATCCATACACCAAGACTAGCCATAGATTTCCCTGACATTTCAGAAAAATCTGGAGCAGTCTCTTCTAGCATTTTGTGCAACACACCATCTACGGCTAGCGCATTTTGTAACTTGTTGTCACTCCAGCTATAAAGCGCTACTCCCAGAAGCAATGTTGACCATACAGGCATTTTTCTGGCAAGAAATACCCACCAGAATAAAAAACAAAGCGCGATAGCATATACATGATGCGGAAAAAATCTTTGCTGAATGATCGCAATTACTATTGCAGCACTAACAAGCGTTGCAAAGAAAACCGATATACGCACCCTTTGCTCTTCATAACGTTTTCCATACCATGACCCCGCCAGTATAATCATCGCCGTTATAAGATACTGCGTTAATGCCGTTATTACCTTTTGTGTATCGATACTATATCCACCAATGGATTCTATATTATCGGAAATTTTATCAAAATATCCCGGCCAAGCTATATACCAATATACCATATACAACGCAGAAAGACCTGCAGTTAAAAATGCTTCAATTGTTATCAGCTTACGTATTTTTCTATGACTTAGAAAAACCATTAATTCCAATATCAAAGGAATAAAGGCGACAATTGGCTTGATTATTAATGCGATAGAACCTAATAACCCAACTAATATTTTGACTTTGAACGATGATGGTTCCGCATTAGTAAAACGCCCCCATACTAATAAAATATAAGGAAATAAGAGAGCCATTTGTAAATGCTCTCTTTGGCCATAAATATTATGAGCTAAAAGAGGTAATATAAAAAACGCACCAGACAACGCTACAGCAAACAACATACAAGCCACAGCATCTGGTTTATATTGGCGATTAAAAATATAGTAGCTTATGATACAGCTAAAATTCACCACCATAAATACAAACCATATGAATGCGGTATGTACTGAAATGCCTAAAAATTGAGATAGCCTGTAGGGCAGGCCATAGATAAATATTTCTGCAGGAATAACAATTAAAGATTCTTTCAAAGCAGCAGGGGTAGTTAATGCCATCATGGCATTATTAATCATTGCAGCCACATTATGATGCACCAATAACAAAAACTGCATTATCAATACCACACTCAATGATACTAAAAATGCAGTTACTATCGGGCGCAAATGTATAGATAGCGCCATTTTCTTGATCACATCAAAACTCCACCCTCAATACTTTACTCTAAGCTATATATCACGCAAACACAGAGCATAAATGATATAACCAGTATTAACTATATATACCATCATTATTGCTAGATGATTACATAATAAACAGGGGGTATGGATTCTAAAAAATAGTTCAAGGACAGTTTTAATATTTTACCTAATATTTAATAATACATAGTAACAAAATAATTTGAGCTATTGTAGTCTATTTATCAGATTAATGCACAGCTGCAGGCATACGTTCTACAGCCATTTCTATAAAAATATAGCTTTCTACTCTTGCCATTTCTTTTTCAATTTCTTGCATTAACTCTTTCTTTTCTGTTAATGATAACCCTTCTGATTTTTCAGCCATATAACATACGTCAGACAAACGCTGTGCCCCTACATTAGCCGCAGCACCTTTAAACTTATGAGCCTCTTTGCGCCACTCATCTTCAGAGTCTTGAGCTTCATATAAAGAGGCTAAACTTTCTATTGCCTGAGTACAAAATAAATTAAATAGTTGAGTTTCAAGCTCTTTATTACCATCAGTCATTTGGCGCAATTGTTGAATATTTAATGGTACATCTTCATACTGACTAATATCAGCCACATCACACTTATTGTACTTCTCTTCTTCATGACTTACAGATAAACTACCTACTACAACACCTTCTTCTTCTTCGATAAATTCTGATGCTGAAATATCCGTATCAATATTTTCCTTCATTACTTTATCCTGAAGCCAAATAGTTAATGTATCTTTAAATTTATTAACACTAATTGGCTTACTAATGTAATCATCCATCCCCACACCGATACACTTCTCTCTATCGCCCGCCATTGCATTTGCTGTCATGGCAACAATTGGTGTATGCTCGCCTGTAAATATCTCTCTCTGCCTTATCTCCATTGTTGCCTCATAACCATCCATTCTAGGCATCTGACAATCCATCAAGACTAAGTCATATTCTTCATTGTTAATCTTCATCAATGCTTCCATACCATCATTGGCTATTTCTACATGACCATAGCCCAATTTATGCAATAACTGCTTTGCCAACAGTTGGTTCACTTGATGGTCTTCCACCAATAATACACGCACATTACTAAAGCCTGTTTTTTGAACACCACCTTGACTAGACTTTGGTTTCAATTGCAGAGAAGGCTGCCCTACAAATAGCTCCTGTCCTTCTAAAACATCATGACGCACCTCCAATGGCAACCAAAACCAAAAAGTAGTACCCTCCCCCTCTTTGCTCTCAACACCAATCTTTCCTCCCATCAGTTCTACTAAGCTTTTACTAATAGCCAACCCAAGACCTGATCCTCCGTATTTTCTAGAACTTGTACCACTAACTTGTGCAAATTTTCCAAAAACAAAATCAAGTTGCGATTCTTCTATACCAATACCAGTATCTTCTACCCGAAATAAGTATCCATTTTTATCGTCAAGACACTCACCCAAAACCTCTATTTTTACTTGTCCCTTTTCTGTAAATTTTAGAGCATTGCTAACTAAATTACGAAGCACTTGAGAAATTCTACCTCCATCTCCTAAAACATAAGGAGATAAATCATCTTCAAACTTCACAGAAACGTTAATATCCTTATCCTGCCTTATTGGATCAAGAAGACCAACCGTATTTGATACTAAAGCGCTAATATCAACTGGAGACTCTTCAATCTTCAACTCACCCGCTCCTATTCTTGATAAATCGAGTATATCATTAAGTATTATTAGTAGGCTTTTTGCAGATTGATGAATGAGGTTATTATAACCTATCTGCTCTGCATTTAATTCCGTATCTGCTAACAATTCCGACATCCCAATAACTCCGTTCATTGGAGTACGCAATTCATGGCTCATATTTGCAAGAAACTCAGACTTAGCTAGGTTTGTTTTTTCTGCAGACTCCATTGCCTCTTTCATTTGCTCACCGGCATGCTTCTGAACAGTTACATCATAGTGATATAATGCAAAAACAGGCATGCCATTACCGGACCAGTGCATTGGCACCTGAATACAACTTATTACCTGTTGATACACTGCATTACCTACTAGAACTTCTCTTTCATATGGTTGATTATCTTTTTCTAATCCAGATAAGATATCAGATATACCTTCCAAAACAGGATGCGATAGACCGCGCTCTTTATAATCATCAAACACACGGCCCATTGCAGGATTACCATGCAAAATCATTCCATTACCATCAATTAAAATAAGTGGATTCGGATTATGATCTGGAACCAAGGCCAATAAATTATATTGCGACTCTTCTTTAGGCTTTGTTTCATTGCTACGTTCTTGATAAAGTGCAGCATAATTATGCACCCACCATATTCCCAATATAGTTGCCATCAATAATAAATACATTATTGCAAAATCTTCCATAACTTACTCCTTAATATTATATATGAGATGACAAGGTGTTTTGGTTTATATACTGCAAAAGACTTTCTTTATTAAAAGGCTTACTCACAAATCCTTTTGCTCCTAATTTAATTGCCTTCAATACATTGATTTTATCGCCCTGACCGCTCAGCATCACCACATATGCTGATGGGTCCAGAGACAACATTTTTTGTAATACTTCATGCCCGGACATATCCGGAAGACCTATATCCAAAAAAACTATATTTGGACCATTAGATACATAACTTTTTACAGCTTCAAAGCCCGTCCCTACCTGCAAAACATCATAGGATGGTCGCAAAGCACTAACTGTTAGGTTACGAGAAAATTCATCATCTTCGACAACAAGTATTTCCTGTTTTTCGCGACCATCTTTAACACGCTTCAATGCTTCTTTTTGCTGCGGAGTAAGCATAATGGACAATGCCATTTTGCGTTGTTCTTCTTGTTTTTTCTTAAGCTTAATCAGCGCTTGTTGTCGCGCCTTTTTTTCTAAAATTTCAACTTTTCCCTTACATAACTGCTCCACTACAGTTCGTTCACGCCTCAAATCATATACCGGCATCAACCCACGGATTGTTACCCCACCATAGCAAGGAGCCAACTGCTTATCTAACTCAACAAGCAAAGCATTAGTTATGCCTTTTGCAACCACGATTACGTCACCATCACAGCAACAATATATATGCGCATCAGGGTCTGAAAACACTGTCTTCAATACATCATTGGCACCCAAATCCTGATTATCTAATTTCTTAACTCCAGATAACTGCATATGCAGACAGCGCTTTCCATCACCATCCTCACTAATCATTCCTAGGTAAGTACTTAATTTATATTCAGCTTGTTGCATCACAATAAACATAACGTCTCTCCTTCACCTAAGTCCTTGCAATAACCATACCAATACCTTTTTATTGTTTAATATCAGCTATTAAATCTATATTATCATCAAAATAAAATAACTTATTCTCATTATAATACGTTCGTAAATGAGAATTTATCATTTACACTCTCATTTACGAACGTTTCCTGATGACAACCAGAATTATAAATGTTATGATAAATACTTATTTAAAGTATACATCATAGAGACTATTATATTATGGCAGGAACTATCCTTTTAGTTGAGGACGACCGCAGTCAGCGTATGCATACTGCCGCCCTATTAGAAGTCATTGGATATCGCACGGCTGAAGTTAATAATGGCCGTGATGCATTATCTTTTTTAGAGCAAAATTCTCGTGTTTTTATTGACCTTATTTTACTAGACCTAAATATGCCAAGCCTAAATGGCCTTGATGTATTAGAAATTATCCAACAAAAATACCCAGCACTTCCCGTGGTCGTTCTGACTGGCAGCACAGACATTCACGATGTTGTAAAAGCAATGAGATTGGACGCAATTGACTTTCTAAACAAGCCCCCTGAAGTTGAACACCTCAACATCGCATTAAAAAATGCCCTAAAGATCAGCACATTAAGCCGAGAAGTCTCCCGACTTAAACGTCAGCAATCCGGCACCACTGTTTTTGATGACCTAACGGGACACAATGGTGGACTTTCTTCTGTAGTAAATATTGCACGAAAAGCAGCACATTCAGATATCCCCGTACTAATCACTGGCGAAACGGGCGTTGGTAAAGAACTCTTTGCACGCGCAATTCATGGAGAAAGCGAACGCGTCCGCAGCTCATTTATTGCCGTAAATTGCGGTGCTATTCCTTCTCAACTAGTGGAAAGTACCTTATTTGGCCATGAAAAAGGAGCTTTTACTGGAGCAACAGAAAAAGCTGCCGGCAAATTCCGTGAGGCTGATGGAGGTACAATTTTCTTAGATGAAGTTGGTGAATTGCCACTTGAAGCTCAAGTAAAATTACTTCGCGTTTTACAACAAAAAGAAATAGAACCCGTTGGCGCATCAAAGCCAGTTCCCGTAAATATACGCATCATCTCTGCCACCAACAGAGACTTGCAGGATGAAGTTTCAGAAGGTAGATTCCGAGAAGACTTATATTTCCGCCTTAACGTCCTTAACCTACATGTTCCACCATTACGCGAACGAAAAAGTGATATTTTACCATTGGTACATCACTTTGTTCAGCGTTTTGCTGCCAGCGAGAATCGTCCTTTAAAAAGCCTTTCTAAGCATGCTCGTGAATTTCTGCTATCGCACCCTTGGCACGGCAATGTTAGAGAGTTAGAAAATGTTATCCATCGAGTGATTGTTTTAAGCGATAATGACTTAATCGAAATTGATGACTTAAGCTACATCCTCTTACAAAGCAATAAACGTGACTCTAAGATAGATATACAATCCAAAGAAATAACCCCTACTGGCCCCTATACCATAATGGCACTATCTCCTGATGGCTCTATCAAAACCATAAATGCACTAGAAAAAGAGGCAATGCTTATCGCCTTATATCACCATAATAATAACGTTACTCAAGCGGCCCGTTCACTTGGAATTGCCAAATCAACTTTTTACAAAAAAATGAAACTACACGGAATAGATGATAGCCAATAATCTACCAAGCATTTTTATACACTACTTACAATAAATCCCATTAGAGGCCATGCATTTTAGCGTGTTTTTAACCGCTTAGGATCAGCAGGATACACACCCAATAGCTGAACACTTTTACTAAAAAATCCCAGCTCTTCTAAAGCTAATTGCACTTTTTTATTATCAGGATGACCTTCAAAAGTAATAAAAAATTGCGCTTCACCAGACCGATAATCTGGAATATAGCTTTCCAACTTAACCAAATTAACATTATTAGTAGCAAAACCGCCCAAAGCCTTATAAAGACCCGCAGGAATATTGCGGCTGGTAAACAGCATGCTAGTTAAAATAACATTACCTTCATTAACATCAGGATTTATAGGCTCCTTTGATAGAGTAACAAATAAAGTTACATTATCATCTGCATCCTGCATATCACGCTGCAACACCTCTAACCCATAAAGCTCTGCGGCTAAATCTGATGCGAGAGCCGATTTAGAAACATCTTCCCATTTTGCAACATCCCTTGCAGCCGCAGCAGTATCTGAATATGGCACCTGAGATAAGCCAAGATCTCTACATGATTTAGCACATTGCATCAAAGCCTGAGCATGAGAATATGTCTGTTTTACCGTCTCCAAACTAGCTCCTTTAGGCGCGAGCAAGTGATGACGGACTGTATGAAAATACTCACCAACAATATGAAGCTTAGAATCTGGCAGTAGGTTATGTATTTCTGCCACTCTTCCTGCATGAGAATTCTCAATTGGAATCATACCATACGCCACTTTTTCGGACTGCACAGCATCAAACACATCTTCAAATGAGCGACACGGCACTGTTTGAAGGTAAGGATGCGCCCTCTGGCATGCCATATCAGAATGAGCCCCGGGGACACCTTGAAAAGCAATTGCGTGGGCAGAATCACGAATAATTACATCAAACATAGTTACGCTTCCTATTTTTTTACTCAAAATGCTTGTAAAGTAAGGCATTCGCAACGGTTTTTTACAAAATTCGTTGTATTTGCCTGTGACAGGATTATATATGTAACCCATAAAACAAGAAATTTAAGGCATTGATATGGCATCACAAGCAAAAAAAACATCAGATACCAACGCAGAATGGAGTATTGATAGCTGGCGTTCACGCCCTGTCGTACAGCAACCTGTGTATGATGATCCACAGGAATTAGAGAGAGTAATACAAACACTCAAAGGGTTCCCCCCGCTGGCTGCGCCAAGCGAAGTGCGCCAATTACGCAAACAACTTGCTGATGTTGCAGAAGGGAATGCATTTCTTTTACAAGGGGGCGATTGCGCAGAAAGCTTTGCTGAGTTTAATCAAGAAAATTTACAGAGCTATTTTCGGGTTTTATTACAAATGACTGTTGCCCTAATGTATGGCGCGGGGAGCCCGGTTGTTAAAGTAGGACGTATTGCAGGACAATTTGCAAAGCCACGCTCGGACTCCATGGAGACCAAAGGTGGACAAGAGCTACCCAGCTACCGCGGTGATATAGTTAATAATGTTGAATTTGACGAAGAAAAACGACGCAATGATCCCGAAAATATGATTCGCGCCTATAGCCAATCAGCATCTACACTGAATTATTTAAGAGCGTTGGCCAAAGGTGGCGAAGCAAGCCTCTCTAATATAAGTCAATGGAATCAAGATTTTATTAAAAAGTCTCAACAAGGAAGACGTTTTTCCGATCTTGTAGATCGTATCAACGAGTGCTTCAAATTCATTGAAGCATGCCGCTTGCCACTTAATGACATTGAGCAGTTACGATCGGCCGATTTTTTTGCATCACATGAAGGGTTATTACTCCCTTATGAGGAAGCCTTTACCCAGTTAGATGATGAGACAGGAAAATATTATGCTCTTTCCGCTCATATGCTGTGGATTGGTGAGCGCACGCGCAAGCTTGATGAAGCCCATATCGAATTTTTCCGTGGAATTGAAAATCCTATTGGCTGCAAAGTTGGCCCGTCCATGACTCCGGAAGAAATTAAGAAGTTAGTTACCACTCTCAACCCACGCAATGAGGCTGGACGACTAACACTTATCACCCGTATGGGGGCATCAAACATTACAGAAAAGCTCCCTCCTCTTGTTCGGGCCATTAAAGAAGAAGGCCTCAAGGTAATTTGGTCTTGCGACCCTATGCACGGCAATACTATCAAATCACCAAATGGATATAAAACCAGACCATTTAATGATATTTTAACTGAAGTTCGGGGGTTCTTTGCTGTACATAAAGCAGAAGGGACTCATGCCGGCGGCGTGCATTTTGAAATGACAGGACAAGATGTTACAGAATGCACGGGTGGCGCTCAAGCCATTTCAGAAGTTGAGCTGAAGGACCGATACCATACACATTGCGATCCTCGCCTGAATGCCTCACAAAGCTTAGAGCTAGCCTTCCTACTGGCCGAAGAATTGAAGCAGAAGTAAGACGGATGGAAGAGATATTCAGAGAATATAAAGAGAGTGATTACGAGCAATGTGAAGAACTCGTTAATCAGGCTTGGGGACTTGATAAGATATTTTCATCAGAGAAATTATCAGGTTTCGCAAAACTCATTTATACAAAAGGGTCTGTTTTAGGTAGTAATTACAAAATGGTAGTTGAAGATCACGGACAGGTCATAGGATTTATCTTTGGATTGAATGAGCATTTGAATAAGCCCAGAAGAAACACTCTCTTTGGACTGATGCTTCTATGGAGACTGATATGGGTAAAAGGTAACAAATCCGAGAAAAAGCATTTATTAGATGCATTAACCAATCATCAAAAGAATCGAATGGATGTTATCGATAGAGGCAGGAGTGAGATAGTTCTTTTTGTAATCAGTAATGAATATCAGGGCAAGGGAATTGGAAAAAGGCTTTGGTCTGGTTTCAGAAACGCGTGCATTGAGTCTGGAGTTAAGTCAGTGGTTGTAGAGACCAACAAGCTTGGTGCCAGTAGTTTCTATGAGAAAATTGGTTTTACACACTTGGCGAACTTTAGCTCACCGTTGCATGAGCTTGCTACTAAAGGTGGACAGGCGTGTATGTATGAATATAAGTGCAAATAAAAATCTAATAATTGGTTCGAGAAGAGCTTGCCGTAACGTTAAAGATAAAAGAAATTAATAATAGCCTTCTCTTTGTAACCCGCTACCACATAATATGTTTACTTTGAGCACAAAGCGGACATAGCAAAGGCAATAAAGATATTACATGAATTGTATCAAAGTAACGTGTTTTATCATATCACTTTGATAACTAATACTAGTTAGACTTAGAAGGCAATTCATGAAAGACATCAAGCTCCCAATAACTCAAACATTTTCTTTAACTATAGATAATATGAGTATTGCTGTAGAGTTGGAAAATGGTCAGCTAATGGCTCCATTGGGGGAGATGGTTAATGAAAGTATTTCAGCTATCACGGAAAAAGCGAGAAGTAACGGCGGCAAGGTACTTTACGCAACCACATCAATTGAGCAACAACTTGAAGGGCTGCTACTGAGGTACTTTATGGGACCTTTTGTTCAGCATGAACAGCGTAGGGTATTATTTGAACGGGAAATCCTTCAATCATCCGCACTATCTTATAATTCGAAAAAGGAGCTAATCTCAAAAATTGTCAAAGAAGATGCCCTCTTGAAAGGAGAAAAAAAGAACAAGCTACAAAGTTCATTAAAGAAAATAATGGAATGGCGTAACGCGTTCGCCCATGGTAAAATCCAGCATGATAATATGCAGGGATGTTTTATCACATATTATTCTGGCGGCAGCAAGCAACTGAAATTAACCGATGAGTTTTGGTCTGATCTTGAGGCTGTTTTCAAAGAATGTTCAGAACTTGTTAAAGAAGCTGGTGAGAAGCTTGAAAGTATAGAGCCTAACAAGTAGTCTCGCTCACTAGGACACTCTGCTTCCAATAACGGAATACAGTAACTTTTATTTCCACGCCTCTGCATCGTTATAATAATTCAGGATAGCAAGGCTGTTTACGGAATCATACGTTATGACATGTGCTAGAGATCTGCTCGCTTAAATCCAGCCCTTTTACTCCAGATGGCCCTCAATACCATCGCCTGAGTTTAAAGAAGAAGGAAGCAAGTAGGCTAGAGAAGAGAGAGAGAGAGAAGAGAGAGGGCCTAGCTTGCTTCCATTTCGGTGCCTCATAATAAGCAAAGAGGCTATGTGCTTTACTCCAGATGGTCCTTGACACCATCGCATGAGTTTAAAAAAGAAGGAAGCAAGTAGGCTAGAGAAGAGAGAGAGAGAGAGAGAAGAGAGAGGGCCTAGCTTGCTTCCATTTCGGTATCACCCTTTACCAAGGCGATAAAATATCTACAATTTGCGACCCCATCCTAGGTTGCTGTACATCGCTAATTAAACCTTTTCCGCCATAAGATATCCTTGCCTCTGCTATCCTATTGGAGGGAACCATATTATCTGCACCAATATCTTCAGCACGAATAACTCCTTCCACCGTCAACTGGCGAACTTCATAATTAACACGTATTTCCTGACTGCCGTAAATAACAAGATTACCATTTGGCATCACTTGGGTTACAACTGCAGCAACTTCAGTACTAATTTGCTCTTCACGCTCAATAATACCTTCACCACTATTATCAGTATTACCACTCATTGAGAGTAAGCTAGCTGGATTTGCTTTTCCTGGCAAAAATCCTACTAAATTCTGCTCCATACCGAAGAGAGAAGGAACACCCATTTTCTCGCTATTTTTGCGTTTCCTCTCCGTTTTATTATCTAAATTAGCGCTGTCTTTAATATCTACTTTAACTGTTAAAATATCTCCGATGCTGTGCGCACGCTGATCTTTAAAAAAATGTCTTGAGTTATTACTCCAAAGAGTATTAGCACTAGGTTTTTCACTTTTTTGTTGCGCTACCGGCCATCTGATTGGCTGCACTTTATCTTGATGCCTCTCTGGAAGTGAAACACTATTCATGGGAGGCTCTTTCCCAACCCACTCTAAGCGATCAACTTGCCCTTGAGTACACCCAGTAACAAGCGCAACTAATGCCCCAGCTATCACAATTTTTCCTTTAGATCCTATCATCGAATCTTTAATAAATAATTCACTATTTTTTAGGATATTTTTCATGACTCTCTCCTCCTCTATCCATTACGCTCTGCTGCTATTTCTCTCTTCTTAGCAACATTTCTCTTCTCTATTACAGCAGGTTGAAAGGCATAGTTAACTTGCGCCAAACCTGATGATTCTATACGTCCATGCATAATTTTTTGACTACGCGTATTACGAATGCGTATAATATCTCCACGTGCCCCCTTCTCTAAGGCAAGACCTTTAAGCTTAAGTTCCATTGTTGACGTGCTATACAACACAGTCACCATGTCACCTTTTTCAATCATAGTTTGTGGAGCAATATCGCGCTTTGATACCGGCTTTCCAGGTACAATTGTTCTTGTAACCTCCATACCAATTAATGACCCAATATCCTGCACTGTATTATTACGCAAATAGCGCTGTGGCACAGCTTTCCAAGTCAAATCATCTTCTCTGATCACCCCACCACGATCAAACCGATATGATAGCACTGGCACCTCTGTCATTGCCTCATAGCGGCCATTAATATTTAGTATTACCCCATTATCAGTTACAACTTGCGCATTAAACCGCGATAAAGCATCATCAACATTAATACTATCAAGTACCAATCCCGTGTTTTGCCACTCTTCACTTCTTTCAATCGTAGCCAGTGACATACGCTTCTTACTTCCTTGCGCCACGGCTTGAGCATAACGGACGTTTACTCTATCCCATCCCAATTCCTGTGCAATAGATTGGCCCAATATTGTTGAAACATCCCTAACACCAAACCGAACCTCTGACTCAGCATGCACAGGGGAAGCCAATAACAAAACTGCCATTGATATCCCTGTTGCATATGTTTTTAATATTTTTTTCATTACTAACACCTCTTTTTTACATATCACCTGAAATCAACTATTATCTAAGTTGACTTACAGCCTGCAGCATTTCATCACTGGTGCTAATAATACGTGAATTCATTTCATAGGCTCTTTGCGCAGCAATAAGTTGTGTAATTTCGGTTACAGAATCAACGTTAGAAGTTTCCAAAAACTTCTGCTCAATTGCGCCAAACCCATCTGCTCCAGGCGTACCTGTAATGGGTGTTCCAGATGCTTCAGTCTCTGTAAGTAAGTTATTTCCTGTAGCCTCTAACCCTGCCGGATTAACGAATACCGCCAAATCAAGCTGTCCAATATTTTGTATTTCAGAACCATCGGCTCCATCTATTGTTGCTAGAACTTCACCGCTTTCATTCACCGTAACATCCAAAGCCCCTTGAGGAACCGTAATCCCTGGTGACACAGCATAACCGTTAGAATTAACTAACTGCCCCTGAGCATTCACCTGAAAAGAACCGTCACGCGTATATGCGGTACCACCTGTTGGCGTAGTGATTTGGAAAAAACCTTGGCCATTAATTGCCATATCAAACTGGTTACCTGTCTCCACCATTCGCCCCTGTTCATGCACACGATATACAGAACCGGTCTTTACTCCAAGACCAATTTGAATACCCGTTGGCACAACAGTACCAGCATCACTGGAACTGGTTCCTACCCTAGTTTGATTTTGATAAAGCAAATCTTGAAATTCTGCTCTCTGCCTTTTATAAGCCGTTGTGCTTAAATTTGCGATATTGTTAGCAATTACGTCTACATTTGTTTGCTGTGCTAACATGCCCGTTGATGCTATACTTAGTGCTCTCATAATATTTCTCCTGCAACTCTCTAATTTGCAATATTAATTATGTTTGGCATTATTGCCCTTGTTTAGCAATGGTACTCACTGCTTGACGCTGCAACTCATGCAGCTCATTCATCATTTTACTAGTACGCCCGACGGACCTACTAACTTCAATCATTTCTGTAACTTGCAATGTTGGATTTACATTTGATCCTTCAATCATCCCCTGTGACAACACATAATCTTCATGAGGTATTGCAGCAAAAGGAGCTTCTGTAGATTCGAACAAACCACTTGCCGTTTTTTGCAATTGATACAAATCATTAAAACGCACAACACCAATTTGACCGCGCTGGACCCTCGCTCCATTCTCTGTGGCCGTAATCGTGCCATCTTCACCGATAGAAATATCTGTATCATTTGGTGATAAGGTAATTGGCACTCCACCAGCATCTAAAATGCTATGACCGGAAGTTCCTTGAAGCTGACCATCGCGCCCCATATTCAATTGACCAACTCTAGTATATCTAGGCCCAAGATCCGTCTGCACAGTAAAGAATCCATCTCCATCAAGTGCAACATCCAGTGGACGTCCTGTAAATTTCAGATCCCCTTGATCAAACTTACGAATAGTTGCCACATCACTTGCAAATGATGATTGCCCTGCTCCACTGCCAGATACCAGCTCCTGAAAAAGCATATATTCTGACTTGTATCCTGCGGTGTTAATATTTGCGACATTGTTCGCTATAACATCCATTTGACGAAATAATGCAGTTTGACGCGATAGCGCAATATATGCTGCCGTCTCCATAACTTGACTCCTCTATATTCTTCGCGATGTATCACCGCCTCTTTTCTCACCCACTAGAGAAGCAACAAGCGTGCCAACAATATAATAATAATCAAATTATACAATTAACCATTTAAAAACAGTACCTTAAAAAGATCAATCTTCAAATTCATTCAATTCACCAAACAAAATACTACACATCAGATAGGAAAATTATTCCTCCCGACACTCCATAAGCGCCCTATTGGAAGAAAAAAGCACCACATATCCGAAAAAATCCAATCACCACCACGCGCATCTAGCATTTTTAAATCAGGTCTGCTATATATAATGCTATAGATAATGCTAGCGGGCTATAGCATATAAGAAGATAACAGCCAGCAAATAGCTTGCTCCATCATAGCAATATAAGCGCCGCAGCATTTAGTATCGTGCCGTAAGTTATACACGACACGCAGGGGGCAAACAGACCGGGTAATATATGGCAGACGATCAAAAAACCGATAATGACGACGAACTTGATGAAGTTGCCGCCGGACTGGAGGGTGAGGATGGTGAAAATCCGCCTGCTAAAAAGAAGAAGTTACTACTCATAATAATTATTCTTTTGGTTCTTGCTGGCGCAGGTGCAGGACTATTCTTTAGCGGAATAATACCTGGAGGCGGCGGTGGAGATGAATCTGAAACTGCAGCGGCTGTTGAAAAAAAATCATATATGGATATGGATGAATTCCTTATCAACCTTAACACCCCCGGCAGGAACGCAACTACTTTCTTAAAGATGCAAATAACATTAGAGCTACCCACCTCTTCTGCGGTTACTATAGTAACCGACAATATGCCACGGATTAGGAACAGCTTTATTGTGTATTTACGAGAATTACGCGGCCATGACCTTCAAGGCTCCCCCGGGTTACGCCGCCTAAAAGAAGAACTGCTCTTACGCATTAATGCAATTGTTGAGCCAGAAAAAGTAACTGACATCTTATTTAAAGACTTTATTGTACAAGATCATTTTTAAATAATACAAACCATATGGGCTAACATCTAAATATTATGGCCGATGACACAAGCACAGTAGATAACGAAATGGACATGGCTGCTGCAATGGCCGACATGGGCGGCGGTGGCGACGATGATATGGCTGCTGCAATGGCCGAGATGGAAGGCAGTGGCGGTGATGATGACATGGCTGCTGCAATGGCTGAAATGGAAGGCGGCGGCGGTGATGATGACATGGCTGCTGCAATGGGCGGCGGTGGCGATATGGCGGCCGACATGGGCGGCGGTGGCGACATGGCTGCTGTAATGGGCGGTGATGATAGCTCCTTAAGCCAAGATGAGATTGATAGTTTACTAGGGTTTGACGGCGGAAATACCGTATCCACCCAAGGCATACAAGCCCTGCTTGATCGATCAAACGAAAATTATGAACGCCTCCCCATGCTGGAAGTAGTATATGATCGATTTGTTCGATCTGTATCTACCAGCCTACGAAACTTCACTTCTGACAATGTTGATGTAAATATTGATTCCATCACCTCTATGCGTTTTGAAGATTACCTTAACTCGGTTCCTCTTCCAGCATTACTTGCCATTTTCCACGCTGTAGAATGGGAAAATTTTGGCATCCTCACCATTGACAGCTCTCTAACTTACTCCATGGTTGACGTTTTACTTGGAGGAGGTCGCGTTCATCGCCCCATCCGTATTGAAGGACGACCATTCACAACAATCGAGCAAGATATAGTACAAAGCATAACTCATATTATATTAGACGAATTAGCCGCAGCGTTTAACCCACTAACACCTGCTACATTCCGTATGGATAGGCTTGAAACCAACCCCAGATTTGCAACCATCACCCTCCCCTCCAACCCCGTTATCCTTACAACTCTACGGGTTGAAATGGAGGATCGAGGCGGAAAACTTGATGTCCTTTTCCCCTACGTCACCCTAGACCCTATTAAACGCCTGCTTTTACAAATGTTCTCCGGAGAATCATTTGGAGCTGATGTTTCTTGGGAACGTTATTTAAGTGGAGAAATTTCTAATACAGACATAACCATTGCAGCAACACTTCCTCCAAAAACTATATCACTAAAAGATTTGTCGCGTTTAGCAATTGGCAGTACTATAGTAACTGATAGCAAACCAACCGACTTAATTGATGTACGCTGCAAAGGCATACCCGTTCTCGGCGGAAAATTAGGAACCAATGGAAAAAATCTTGCCATTCAGGTTGAAAATGTAAATGCAAAACAACTAAAAGATATTGATAGTTTATTATGAACATAGATTCATTACTTGATTACGTTATCGCATCACTTCTGGTTATGACAGTACTTTATTGCTGGAAACTTAGCCGGAAGATAGCCCTGTTGCATGCAAGCAAACATGAACTGAATCAGTTTATTGAAGACTTTAATCAGGCAATTGAACGCGCTGAACATAATATTGTACAGTTAAAAGAAGCTGGCGAAGAAGCTGATCTCCATCTGAAAGATCATGTTAATAAAGCAAGATTTCTTGCTAATGACCTCTCCTTCCTTATGGAAAAGGGAGAAAATACTGCCGACAGGTTAGAACATTTGATCGAACTCTCCAAAGAGCATTTGCGCCCAGAGAAAGCAATAAGAACCATGGGATGGAGAGGAAAATCTCCTACCTCACAAATGCCTCCATCTCCAATGCCATCAGCTCCGGCACGACACAATAGTGCTAAAACTGATACTATTACTGCCGACATCCAAAATGGACCAGATAAAATTACAGAATCTAATCAAAAACCTTTAGTGCAAGCTACACGAGCCGCAACACCGCCAGCTGCACCAACCCGCAGCTCCTCCCCTGCTATAGCTCAAAAAATACCACCGCAACAAGCTGCATCATCCACCCCTTCACAAATGCCCGCCTCAAAGCGTCAGGCTCTGGATGATGTATTGGCACAAATTGCCCAACGTAAAGCCGAAATCACAAAGAAAACTCCACCTTCAACCACCACTTCATCCCCCGCTTCACGGCCGAACCAAGATACTGCAAAAACTAAAAAGAAGACAAAAGGGGCGAATCTACTGGCATCAAAAACAGTATCATCAAACGATCGTAATTTAGTAAAGAAGCACCCTGAAAATGCTTAAATAAGCCACTAATACAGCCTTACTGCAACCAACATCTTATTGGCAATATATAATGCGCCATACACATGATTAGTAAGATTATAGCCTACTATAATCTTACCTACTACTATTTGAATTACGAACTACAATAGATAGCAGCAAGTTTCTTAATAGCAATTATCACCCCTTATTACTAAGAAACAACGGGCTTATGATCCGTTACAACATCATATTTAGGATCATGCTCCGCATCTTCCTCTACCGCAACACCGGACTTCTGCAACAGTTCCGCACAATCATGGCTCAAGCGTTTATAATTTAATATTTTACCTTCTTTTTTATAGCGATCTGCCAATTTCTCCAAAGCCTCAATACCTGAATGGTCCCATACACGAGCATGCTCAAAATCGACAATCACCACGTCAGGGTCTGTCTTTGGGTCAAATAATTCACGAAAACTTGCAACTGAACCAAAAAATACCGGTCCATATAGTTCATAAGATTTAGTTCCATCATCCTCATCACGCTTAGTCACTGCTGTAATATGGTGCGCGCTCTCCCAAGCATACACTAATGCAGAAACAACCACCCCTACCAACACCGCAACAGCAAGGTCAAAAGCCACCGTTGTGCCAGAAACTAGCACGATAACAAAAGCATCCGAGCGCTTAATTCTATGCATAATTCGTAATGAAGACCAAGCAAATGTACCAATCACCACCATGAACATAACTCCGGTTAGTGCAGCCAGCGGAATTTTAGCAATAATCGGAGCGGCAAATACTACACAAACCAGTAGCCCTATGGCAGCAACGATTCCAGACAAACGCTGTCTAGCACCAGAGCTAATGTTAATCATGCTTTGACCAATCATTGCACAACCACCCATACCACCAAAAAATCCAGTTACTACATTGGCCGACCCTTGCGCTAAACATTCTTTACTATTACGACCCCTCGTCTCTGTAATTTCATCAATTAAGGTCAATGCCAACAAACTTTCAATAAGACCAACGCTAGCCAAAATAAAAGAATATGGCAAAATAATCATCAATGTTTCCCATGTAAATGGTACCATTGGAATATGAAATTGAGGCAATCCACCCGAAATATCGGCCATATCACCAACACTCCTCGTGTCGATACCTAGCAATTGCGTTAGACCAAACACCACTAAAATAGCGGCTAGAGATGAAGGGATTAATTTAGTAAATCTAGGCAGGAAATAGATTATTAGCATCGTTAATACGACCAAACCCAGCATAATAAGAAGAGGTGTTCCAACCAACCATTCCAACTCACCCGCAGCATTTTTTTCCTTAAATTGCCCCAATTGAGCCAAGAAAATAACAATTGCTAAACCATTAACAAACCCTAACATCACAGGGTGAGGTACAATACGAATAAATTTTCCCAATCGAAAAACACCAGCTAATATCTGAATAATACCCATCACCACCACCGCAGCAAAAAGATACTCGACACCATGCTCAACCACCAACGACACCATTACCACTGCCAACGCTCCAGTTGCACCAGAAATCATCCCCGGCCGACCACCGAACACAGCCGTTATTAGGCACACAAAAAATGCGGCGTATAAACCTACTAACGGCTCCACATGAGCAACAAATGCAAAAGCTACTGCCTCAGGGATCAAGGCTAATGCAACAGTTAAACCCGATAATATTTCAATACGATTTTGAGCAAAACCACCTGACTTTGCCTTGGCTTCTTTTTGTGGTCCTTCTTGCGTTACTGCGGTATTAGTCATAATAATGAATCCTGCATAATTAACCCTCTCTTGATATTCAGAGGAGTTACTTGTCTCGTTGGTGTTTGTATATTATTTTAATTTGCTTGGCTTGATTTTGCCTCATTCATGGCGTCCAGCGCATCGATTCTTTGTAATTATCTGCATTTTAGTGACTCTTTGTCTTAATTTATGCAGAACTTAATTTGGCATACAAAAAATAAAAATCATATTTCCATAAACAATTGAGGCAAGGCATAGGCGATTTATCTCATTGATGCAAGGATTCATTACTTCTAATAAAACAGATAAGCTATATATAGGAAAAAGCTATAGTTCACTTGCAGTGAACTCGCTTTTTGTCTATACACGTCTGACTCTGGTTTTGTAAAAGAGGAACATAAGGTTTAGGTATCCATGCTCAACGTTATCGGTAAAAAAATTTTTGGTACTGCAAATGAACGGTTCATCCGATCACTTCGTCCTATAGTAACTAAAATAAACCAGCTTGAAGATAGCTTCGTCAAATTAACTGACGAACAACTCCAAAGCAAAACAGATGAATTCCGTAAAAGAATCAATGATGGCGAATCATTGGATGACTTACTGCCTGAAGCTTTTGCTACAGTAAGAGAAGCTGCCAAACGCGTTCTTGAACAACGCCATTATGATGTTCAGCTTATGGGAGGAATTATTCTGCATCGCGGTATGATTGCTGAAATGCGTACTGGAGAAGGAAAAACCCTAGTATCTACGCTTCCAACATACCTCAACGCACTTCAGGGGAAAGGTGTTCATGTTGTAACAGTAAATGATTACCTAGCCAAACGTGATGCTGAATGGATGGGTAAAATTCATGAATTTCTTGGCCTATCTGTCGGCTGTATCACAAATGACATGCGAGAAGTTGCACGACGCGAAGCCTATGCTTCAGATGTTACTTATGGCACCAATAACGAATTTGGCTTTGACTATCTACGTGATAATATGAAATTTTCACGTGATGAAATGGTACAACGGTCATTTAATTACGCTATTATTGATGAAGTGGACTCCATTCTAATTGATGAGGCCCGTACACCATTAATTATTTCTGGCCCTGTTGGAGATAGCACCGCGCGCTATACTCAAGTTGACAAATATATTCCTCGTTTAGAAGAAGAGGATTATGAGATAGACGAAAAAAACAGAACAGCTATCTTTACCGATGAAGGTATTGCTCACCTAGAAGCCATGCTCATCGAAGATGGAAGTATCAGTGAAGATGACAACCTCTATAGCTTAGAGAACATGCCATTAGTGCATAATGCTGACCAAGCTCTCCGTGCACATAAACTATTTATAGCCGAGAAAGATTACATCGTTAAAGATGGTAAAGTTATCATTATTGATGAATTTACTGGCCGAATGATGGAAGGAAGACGTTACTCAGAAGGCCTGCACCAAGCAATTGAAGCTAAAGAAAATGTTGATATCCAAAATGAAAATCAAACGCTAGCCTCTATTACATTTCAAAACTATTTCCGTCTTTACCCCAAGCTATCAGGTATGACTGGAACTGCAATGACAGAAGCATCAGAGTTTGATGATATTTATAAATTAGTTGCCTTTGAAGTACCCACTCATATGCCTGTGCAACGCGTTGATGATGAGGACCTCATTTACCGTACTGCTGAAGATAAATATAATGCAATTATTAATCTTGTTCAAAAAGCTGTTGAATCCAAACAACCCGTACTAATCGGAACAACCAGCATTGATAAGTCTGAGCTTATATCTCGATTGTTAAAGAAAAATAAAATTAAGCATAGCGTATTAAATGCGCGTCAACATGCACAAGAAGCACATATTATCACTCAAGCAGGAAGACCTGGAGCTATCACGGTTGCAACCAATATGGCGGGTCGAGGAACTGATATTCAGCTTGGCGGTAATGCCGATTTGATGATTGCTGAAGCAATAGATGAAATAACTGACGCAAAAGAAATAGCTAAAATAACTACCAAAATCCAAACACAAGTGGAAGAAGATCGTGAACTTGTTAAAGAAGCAGGTGGATTATGCGTTATAGGTAGCGAACGTCATGAAAGCCGACGGATTGATAACCAACTTCGCGGAAGATCAGGACGACAAGGTGACCCTGGCTATACTCGCTTTTTCTTATCGGCTGAAGATGACCTAATCCGTATTTTTGGTGCTGATAAAAAAATGGACTGGGTGATGGGAACCATGGGCGACCCTGGCGAGCCTATTTCTCACCCATTAATTACCAAATTGCTTGAGAAGTCTCAGAAACGAGTTGAAGCACATAACTACGATATTCGTAAGAATCTGCTTAAATTTGATGATGTAATGAACGAACAGCGAAAAGCTATTTTCGAACAACGTGTAGAAGTAATGGAGTCTGAAGACGTTTCTGACTCTGTAAAAGAAATGCGAGATGAACTAATCGAGAATTTAGTTGCCACCTATATCCCTGCAAAAGCATACCAAGAGCAATGGGATATAGACTCGCTTGAAAAAGAACTATTCAGAATTTTTGGCATTCACGTTCCTGCTACAAGCTGGGCAGAGGAAGATGGGATCGCCGAAGAGGCTATTTTAGAGAGAACAGCGCAACTCATTACATCCACCTTGGATGAAAAAACCGCACAATACCCAACCCAACTTCTTAGGGATGTTGAAAAGCGCCTATTGCTCTATACATTAGACGATTTATGGAAAGACCACTTATACTCTCTTGATTATCTACGCAAAGGTATTGGCCTTAGAGGAATTGCTCAGAAAGATCCTCTTAATGAATATAAGCGTGAGGCATTTGAAATGTTCTCTGCAATGCTTGATAATCTAAAAGAAACATATAGCTCCCGTTTGGCTCACTTGGAACTGCATGATGACGGACAAGAAATAACCGTCTTTGATCGTAGGAATATACCAACACAAGAAAGCCGTGTGGACCCAGCCTTGGCAGAACAAGCAAAGCAAAATACCCATGATGCTTTTATCCAGCGGACAAACCAGTCAGATCAACCATTTGACAAAGCAAACCCTGAAACATGGGGAAAAACTGGAAGAAACGACCCATGTCCATGTGAGTCTGGTAAAAAATATAAACATTGCCACGGTAAAATAACCTAGAGCCAATGCATAGCACGATTAAGGAAAGATAATGTCTGCATCCACTGAAACAGTCACACCATCGGAAGAATCTTTTTCAGATATTGAACCAATGTCCTTTGAACAAGCATTAAGTGAGCTTGAAACTATTGTGCGCGACCTAGAAAATGGTGGCCAAGAGCTAGATGCTTCGATTGCACAATATAGCCGAGGAACTGCATTAAAAAGCCATTGCGAAAAAAAATTAACTGAAGCAAAGCTAAAAGTAGATAAGATAATAGCGCAAGATGGCAAACCTATCGCAACAGAAGAGAGTGATCTTAGCTAAACTTTTTTAGAAAATATTTAGTATGAAAATATATCAGCTCATTATTATATTTTTTGTAAGTTTCTGCATATCACCTACAGCTTCGGCCTCTGACATTACAGATATTCTGACAACTGGAACATCTTCCACATATCAACATGATATGGATATAGTTAGGCTGCAGGATGCAAAGGAAATAGCATCGTTAATTGAAACCTATAGACAACGTAATGGGCACTACCCATTGGTTGGCAAAAGCAAACAAATTAACTATGTCTATATCGCCACCCCGGAGCAAGAGAAGCAGATTAAGGGCACACCTCCATACCCACATGTAGTGACACCAGTTTGTGAATTTCAAGAAATACTATCTAAAGGACTTAAGCGAGAAGTAAAGCTACCATTTGACCCACAACGACGTGGCGTAAACAAGCCCAATTTTTATATCTATATGGTTGTAGGGGATGACTATTATTTAGCTGTACACTTACATGAAAATTTTACATTCACCCGCAAAATCGCGGACTATTACAATAAGTTCGAAGTAAGTAGCGCTCCAGCACCCTATTCTCATATCTATAGCTACGCATCCATACTAAAAAACACTTCCCTGAACGATGTAATAACACGAACAATGCACAAACCAAAATATGTTGCTAAACTACGAAATCAATTACAAGAAACATGTACAACAAATAAAGTGAATTAGTCTATGCCTAACTTTACCGATCAACAGAATAAAACAAGCCACTGGTTTGAAAAATTACGTAACCAAATCTGCGCAGAGTTTGAATCAATTGAAGATGAGTTGGTAGAGTCTGATAAGCCAGCAGGACGTTTTGAACGAAAAACTTGGCAACGCGATGGAGGTGGTGGAGGCACTATGTCTGTTATGCGCGGTAGAGTGTTTGAAAAAGTTGGAGTAAATATCTCTATAGTGCATGGTGAATTTTCTGAAAAATTCCGTAAAGAGATACCAGGCGCACAAGATGACCCTCGGTTTTGGGCTAGCGGGATTTCCTTAGTAGCTCATATGCACTCTCCTTTAGTACCGGCGGTGCATATGAATACTAGATTTATTACCACAACAAAAACTTGGTTTGGTGGAGGAGCTGATCTCACACCTATTTTTCCAGATACACAAGATACTAAAGATTTTCATAACGCCCTAAAAGCCGCCTGCGATAAAAGTGACCCTGAGTTTTATCCTACATTTAAAAATAAGTGTGATGATTACTTTTTCTTACCACACAGAAACGAACCCCGTGGTGTTGGAGGCATCTTCTATGATTACCACAATACCAATAATTTTGATGAAGATTTCCTACTAACGCAAAATGTTGGGCTAGCCTTCCTTGATATTTACCCTAGATTAGTGCGACGGCATATGTCTAAAGACTGGACAGAAGAACAGCGTGAGCAACAACTAGTAAAGCGCGGCCGCTATGTAGAATTTAATCTTTTACATGACAGAGGTACTAAATTTGGATTAATGACTGGCGGCAACACAGAAGCTATTCTAATGTCTATGCCTCCAGAAGTAAAATGGCCATAATTATAAAAACCCATACCATTTTATGCTATTTCAATAAGGGTAGTGTTACTAAGATACATTTTATGATATAAGCCTCTATTATAAAATATAAAGTAATTCTTTCTTATGCATAAACGTGAACTAATTGCTGTTGCCTTCGCTCTGATGGCCTGCTTAATTTGGTCTGGTAATTTTATTATTGCCAGGGGCGTACATGAGTGGATTCCTCCTATAACACTTGCTTTTTGGCGGTGGTTTATTGCTTTTTTTGTTACTCTTTTTTTTAGCTATAAAATAATAAAAAAAGAGTGGAGTATCATATGTTTACACTGGAAATATTTAGTAATAATGGGAGCGTTTGGAGTTAGCACTTTCAATACGCTAATTTACATTTCGGCACATTATACCACCACCCATAACATTGCACTTATATCATCAACGTCCCCAGTAATAACACTACTTATAGCTGGAATAATGCGCATCGAACGCCTCTCCTATTATAAAATAATAGGGGCAATTTGTGCTCTTTCTGGTGCATTGGTTGTGATAACTCATGGCAATATATACAGTTTATTTTTACAAGAGTGGAATAAAGGAGACCTTATACTTGTTGCATGCTCACTCATATGGGCAACTTGGAACATTGCAATACGTTTAAAACCAGAAGGACTATCTATAAGGTCTTTTTTAACTATGTTAATGGGTATCGGTTCACTAGCATTATTACCTTTTTACATATGGGAAGCCAATTACATAGCCCCTACTCCATTCACATTACAATCTTGGACAATATATTTGTATATCAGCATTTTAGCATCTGTCATCGCTTGGTTTTTATGGCAACATTCTATAGAAACTATAGGGCCAGTTCGCACCAGCCTACTATATTATTCCATTCCAATTTTCAGCGCTATTTTAGCTATATCCATTTTAGATGAGCCATTAAAAATCTACCATATAATAGGATTTATATTAGTCTTTTCTGGTGTTGTAATATCCAACTTACGTAAACTCAGGGCATTACGCACTCAATAAACACTTGATATCTACCTGATGGGTTTTTCTTAATTTAAAGGTAAAATCTAAAAATATAGTTTTATCGTGAATGTTAATAACCATATTTTATATCGATACTTTTTTGAAGTAACGACAATAATATCATTTGGTATATCTCCCTTGGATTATAGTATTAACAACTACTTACCCAAGGGAGATACTGACAAGAATTACAACGCTCCTTCAGCAGCCATTTTCATATAAGTGCCATCAAAACGAAACTTAACATTAGCTTTGTTACCAACAACAGAACCGTCCGGATATTCTATACCCACAACATCTGCACTTTCTGCTCCATCACCATATAACCCTTTATCAAAGCTGAAAGTACGCACATAATCCATGGTCTTTTTTAGCTCATCACTATAGGCAATCTTAACAGCCTCATCTGCTTTATACATTGCTGTTGTTTTCAATTGAGATTTAAATTCAGCAACCGTTGCACCCGAATTTGAAGCCATAAACTCTATTGCTTCTTTGCTTTTCTCACTAGCACCAAACAGGTGCTCTAACGTTTCATACCAGGCACCTGTAAGAGCCTTTTTAAAACGAGGATCAGCATCTGATTTAACAACCATCAGATCCAATATCTCACCTGAAATCTGTGATGAATCAAAAACAAGATTTGCACCTTTTGCATTACGAACCTGCATTAGAGGCGGGTTCCATGTTACAACAGCTCCATTATCATCAGTTACAAATAATGAGGCTATATCAGCATCCGATGTATTAAAAACTTTGATATCCTTTTCAGACATACCATTCATTTCTAAGGCACGAGCAAGCATATAGTGCGAAACAGACAATTCAACCAGACGCACTTCTCTTCCTTTTAAATCTTTTACGCTCGTTCCATTCTTCATCACTATGCCATCATTACCGTTTGAAGAATCGCCAATAATCAAAGCGGTGCTATCTATTCCGCCTACTGCAGGAATAGTGAGTGCATCCATATTTGTCATTGTACAAGCATCATACTGACCTGCTGTATAAAGATTTATTGATTCAATATAATCATTTACAAGCGTTAGCTCTATTTCAATATCATATTTGTCAGCCCATTTTTTTAATATGCCGCTTTCTTGAGCATATGCCCAAGGCTCCCACCCTGTATAATGTGACCAAGCTACATTAAATTTATCTTTAGCTGATGCTTCTGTTGTTAAAAACAGAACCATGATAGCTAGCAATACACGAAATATTACCATTTACTTCTCCTTATTTATCTTACATTTCTAAATTATAATTCAATTGTGAATTCTTTCCTTACTTCACTTCCCTCATCCATTTTCTTAATGGATTCTTCCATGCTTTTTGTTAAATTATCCATGCTTGAAATGGATTGAGCAAGCTGAGGCAATGCCTGACGACGAAAATTGCTTATATCATTTAGTGCTGAATTTACATTATCAAATGCAACCTTTAACTTTTCAATATCTAATGCAGCCCCAGAAGCCTGCTTCTGAATTTCAACACCTTGTGTTTTCAATTGTTCTGACGTCTGCACAATAAGTTCATTTGTTGTATCAGTAACAGCTTGAACACCTTGTAAAACCTGCTTTTGGTGTTGCAGAGCTATTGCAAGAGTTGCAGCCGTTTGCAGCGCCGTAATCGTTACATTAAGGGAGCGGTTAACCCCACGGATTAGCTCTTTGTTATTTTGAATAATTGTTTCAGATGTTAATACACCTTGCTGATTCACTGCTAATTGCTGTTGCAAATCAAGAATACGTTGACGCAACGGAAACATCACTTGATCTTCAAGGAAAGTTTTACGTTTATCATCTATTGAACCAGATTTAAGTGTTTTATCTAGCTTAACATCAAGCAACTGTCCGAAAATAATATAGTTCTCAAGCTCACTCAACAGTCCTCGCATCGCAACTTGATCATCATTTAGCGTAATATTATCTCTTTCCAAGCGGGCCTTACCATCCTTAAGGCTGGTAATGATATCTTCCATCACCTGTTCAACTGACTGGTATTTAGAAAACCAGTTGGCAAGTGGCGTACCAACAAAGGGAAGTTTTGAAAGCAACTTCCTTATTCCCCCCATGTTAAAGTCATATCTATTAGGGTTTATTTTGCTTACTTCAGACTGCAGATCCAATAATGAACGTGCAACAATTCCGCCATCATCTGCATCAGCTACAAGATTGCGCATGGGTTCTTTGAGCATAACACTCTTGCGCGCAAGCTCTTTTTCTGTTCTTGCGGCTAAACGCTGCACAGCCCCAGCCTGCTCTTTTTGAGCTTTTGCATCCGCTAGGTCAATTGTAAGCAGTTTTTCAATTAAAGCATCGGCCTGCTGAATCATTTCAGGACTTGCAGCCTCACTCTTAATTTCTTCCGGAACTACCATAACCATGCCTTTAGACACCTCTTCGGCGGTTACCAAAACTAGCTCTTTACTATCTTCCGTAGAATTTACTTCTTCTACTATCACCTGCTTCTCTACTGCAACCATTACGCCTCCTAAAATTAATGTGATGAATAATTATCTGCTCTTTGTATTAATTCCTGTAAATCACGCATAGCATCTTCAATGCCTAATATTGCATGACCTTGATCTGTTTTTATATTTGCCAGCTTTGTTGTTACATGATCAAGCTGCGTAAGCGCTAATTCATTTTGTTCTAACAAAAACTTAGCTCGCTCATTTTGTTCAATATAAAGTTTTTCTCTTTTTCTTAATGCATCTATTGTTACCGTCTTTTCGCCCTTTTCCAATGACTTAATTTCTTTATTAATATGTGAAATATCTATTGTACTAATGCTCTTTAAGGAAAGTGCTATATTTTGTAAATTATCAAGACCGCCTAAAAAAACCTGCTCTGCAATTGTTAAGTATCGCGTATGCGTAAATTCGCCTGGTGTAAGCTTAATATCCAATATAGACAAAAGATTGTCATATTTCTCTCGAAATAGATCAATCTGCCTAATCCCTGCCAATTCATCTACTTTCCTTAAATTTCTTTCTAAACCTTGTAATTTTTCTGTTCTCTCCTCAATCATTTTCTTTCTTATTTTTTTCATATACTGATTTGCATATTGTGTTTTACGAAAAAAATATTCTGCCGAAAACCCACCTACTCCTAATGCCAGACCAACTCCTAATATCGTTAATGTTAAGGGATTAGCACCAAATATAACCGAAGAAACACCACCTAAAATTCCTAATGATAAAGGATATACTGCAGCAGGGCGCTGAATTGTTTTCCCCAATACAGCCTTATTTATCTCCTTATTTGATAGTTTATTTTCCATTATAATTCTTCTGCCACCAGCACCAATTCCACTCTTGGTAAACGATAGTTATAACTCCTAAAGCTTTCACCAGACTCACGCTGCAAAGGTTGTTCTCCACCAAAGCCAATGGCTCTCATTCTATTGCTTGATATACCATATGTCACATGAAGGTAGCGTTTAACAGCTTCTGCACGTTCTTGACTAAGAACCTGGTTAGCCTCTTTAGCACCACGCATTCCTGTATGACCACGAATTTCCACCCTAAAGTTAGGATAATGCTTTAAATTATCTACAGCAATATCCAACTCAGACTTACCTTCTAACGTAAGATTATATGTTCCACTTGCAAAAACAAGAGGACGTATTTTTAACGTACCAACATCCCGTAATCCAGACCATACGTTAATAGGCAAGCTACTAAATGGTTTGGTAATACTATCCTCATCTTGACCTGAATTAGTTACCTTGCCACGTCCAAATTGCTGCATTTTATCATAAAGATTTTTTGTAAAATTTGCATTTGTTATCCTATAGGGATCACCATTAGGAATAGGGTTATGTTTTATACTGCCAAATTCTTGTAATATACTCACTGTGGACTCAATTGTCTCAACCAACGCTTCTTCCTGCAGTGATGTTCCTTGCGTTGCACCAAACCATGTTTCAACATTATCCGTAAGAGATGCCCATTTCACTCCCTTAAGCAAGGCCTTAACATCAGATTTTTTTATATCATAAGCATCCGATATATTAGATATATATTCCTTCTGATTCTCTCTATAAAATTTTAATGTCTGAAAATATTCACGTAATAACAATTCAACTATCTGCGGATTATTTTTTGAAAATTTTCTACCTACAATCAAAATATCTACAATAAGGTTACTTGTATCTTCTGTGCCAATAACCCTACCAATTTCTTTATCAGCAAGCGCTTTTGAAACATCTGGCTCCCACAGCACCGCAGCATCAACTTCTTTATTTAATATCTTCTTTAGCGCATCAGATGAGCCATCTGTTTTAACGGCTCCACCTGCGCCCATACGCAATTTTTCTATATCAAAATGTACCGAAATAGCTTTTAGAAGATGGTGACTAGGTGAGTCTGGAGTGAAGGCAATTTTATATCCTTCATTTGTTTTAAAATCATCCAACGAGTTTATTTTAGATTTTAAGGCAACAATTGCGTCTCCACCTTTTGATTCATCAAGCACTGCAACTATTGTACCGGGATAGTCGTAGCTATCACCATTGATAATATAACTATCAACCGTGCCAACGGCAAAATCCAACTCACCAGATTTAAGCTTACTATACCTTTCTTTATAGTTCGCTTTATCATCAACGCATTCAAGCATATATCCTTTTTGCCTCAAGCGCTTCTTCATTTCTTTTGAACATAAGGGGAAGTACCCTACCCAGTTATCATAACCAATATGTATTTTTCCTTTAGTATCTTTTGCATCAGAACTATTGCGTTGAAACATATCTTCAAAGAAAGGCAATGCATAACGTCCAGCAGACATTACTATAACGCCCGTAATAACAATAATTATAGCAAATTTAACATGCGTGCTCATAATTTAGTCTTTACCAAAACTATTGGTTTGAAATGATGGAGCCTCAGCCAATACGGCCTCTAACCCCTGCTCCAAACTCTTAGAATCATCAGCCGAACGATAATTTGTTAATCCCGCACGATTTAATGAGTGACTGCTATCAATACAGAATCCTATTGTATGTATTACTATGGGAGATGTATTAATCACCGTATATACCGCGTCCACTGGGCTTTGCCCCTGACTTGCAGCACCATCGGTTACAATAACTAAGTGATATTCACCATAACCAAGCTGCGCCTCTGCTTGCTTTGAAAGCGCCTTATACCCCGCCTCTACAGATGTTTTAAGTGGAGTACCTCCTCCAGTCATGCTTGAACTCACTTTTTCCATAAATAATGTTCTATTAAAGGGAGAAAGAGGCACTTTCTCGCCAGCTCCCCTTGCATCAAACACAAAAAGACCAACATTGGCATCTGCAGGTATCTGCCCTGAAAATGTATTAAGCGCTGCTTTCGCCGCAGTCATCTTATTGCCATTACCAGAGCACCCTCGATCAGCCATGCTACCAGAACCATCTAAAACGATGTAATAGTTCGATGTAAGCAAATCACCTGCCATTGCTTGGCTATCTGTAATATTAGGCCAAGTATCTTCAGTTGCCTTTGCACCATATGGAGATAATTTTATGGTTGGCTGCTCAATTTTAGCCTTCTGATTAGAACTGGAGCTAAAACTAGAACTTGGCCCTGTGCTTTTTGACTCCGTAAGACTGCTAACAATCTCAAATAATGCAGCCACCAATACCACTATAATAATTAATGTATTCTTTTTCATAACAGGCACCAACTTTATAATGGTTTGAAAACACTTGATTCCGCTTCAACCTGTATTATTCGGAATTCAACCCGCATATTTGATAACCATTCTTGTTCCGTTTTAGGAGGGCACGGGTCTTGGCCACAAATGCCAGTACCTGGTTGAGATATACCATGCCCAATTACAGCAAATTGTCCTGAATCAAGGTTAATATTTTTACGTTTTGCATAATCAATCAAACTATCCCTAACTTGCTGCGACCTGCCTAAACTAAGATTCTTTGCTGATTGCTTGATTTGACCAAGTACTATAGCTGTTTCACCGGACTTTTTCTTTCTGAGATACCCCATTGGATCAGAATGACCCTCAACTGTAATCACAGCTCCACCATATGTTTTAGAAAGATTAACTACACGATTAAATGCATCTTCATATAAGCTAGCATCAAACGTATTTTGGTTAGGCTTAAAATATACCTCAAAACTAAATAGCTCACCTTCTTTTAAAGTTCCCTGCTGCTGTTTACGCGTTACCACACTTGCCACAGCTTCAGGATTAAACCGTGACACTTGCGTGCTTGTAGTATTTTTCAATCCTTGTTTTAAAGAAGCAAAACTCCAACCCGCACTTGTAAGTGTTGAAACACCCGATGTTATTCCTACGGCCTTATAACTATTTTGGATTTCTGCATTTAATTTCTTAAAGTTACGAGGATGATTTTTATCTGTAAAAAACTCTACATTTCCTGAATAGCCAACAAATTCTGCATCCGCATAAAGACCTTCCGCATCACTAATTGCCTGGGGACTATCAAGCAATATATCAGCCGCAGAGGTCATGATTTTCTTATACTCCCCACCACTACGCTTCTTAAGCGCCTGAGCCAGCCCCTCTTCAGACTTCATCAGTGAAGAAACCAACTGCGATATTCCAGCTTTATGTATTTTAAAATAATCAGAGCGAACAGCATATACATCCGCAATAACTCTATTAGCAGTTTTTGTTGATAGAAGTATTTTTGCGCCCTCTACAGAGTCCTCTGCCCCCGTTCCAACATTGCCACCAGATGTTAACGCAAGCGCATCAGGAATAATAACAAACGCCGCATCTACATCAGATTCAAATAAAGCATTCATAGGACTGTTTTCTGTTCCCGTTAAATCAGCCAACCACTTAATATTTACATCTGATAAAGATAAACCAGCATCTAATAAAACTTTAGCCAAATAATCGACATGAGGGCCATATGCCTGAATAGCAATTGTTTTTCCTTTTAGATCCTTCGCCGTTTTAATATTTGGTTTTACAACTAGTGCATCACCTCCGGCCGACCATGTTAATTGATATATAATAACTGGCTTGGTTCTTGGGTCCTTATTTAGAAGGTCTGATGCAGCATTGATCATCCCCAAAGTTCCCCTTAAATAAGGTGTTTCTCCAGAAATATAGCGCTCCAACTGTTTGGTAAAAACATCTTCTCTTTGCAACTTCACTTTAACACCATGTTGCGCAAAAATTGACCCATTTGCTGTGCTACGCTGATTGCCATTACCATATATTGTAGCAATATCTCCTCCCCATGTGATTAACGGTAGTAAAACAGTTCCCCCTTTTACTTCGCCAACAGGAGTTTTAACAACATGATGCAACGGTTTAGCATCAATATAGTTTGGAGATGCCAAGCTTTCTTTATGAGCAAACAACACTATCAAAGCACTTAGAAAAACAGCCGATAGAAACTTCATATTCATACCTTATATTTATTTAATTATTTATTATTTTTATAGTATAACTACTCTTGAATGATCACCATTAACTGAGAGTAATGTTCCTAACATTTAATATTTTACTTTATATATTAACCATGCTCTTCTTTAGTTAATGTATAAAAAGAATCAGGATGTTTTAGGTTAAAATCCTTAACATGTTGCATAATTTGAGGATCGAACCCATCATTACGTACTGATAAAATAAGATCCTGAAATGGCTTAGAGTTTTTCACCTCTGTTGAACTTGCCACCCGCTGCAAGGAATGATCCGCAACAATTTTACCTCCACGTTTTACATCGCTTTTATTACCTCTATCATCTGTATAATATTGCGACAACACCAATAGCCTTGAGCCAAGATAACATGCTTCTACCAAATCATGTGTAACAAAAAAGATTGTCAGTTCTTCTTTTTCCCATAACTCAAGAATAAATAATTGCAGCTCCTCTCGTGTATCAGGGTCCAATGCACCAAAAGGCTCATCCATTAACAATATTGGTGGCTTCATAATCAATGCTTGCGCAATAGCGACCCTTTGCTGCATTCCTCCAGATAGCTCATGAGGATATTTTGCTATAGCATCCTGCAGCCGCAAAATTGTAAGATAGTGCATTGCCTCTTCATGGTCCTTTTTTGCAGCTTTCCAAGGCATAAACCATGATTTCTTACTTATATACTTACCAAGCAGAACATTTTCCAACACGGTTAAGTGAGGATATAGTGAGTATCTTTGAAAGACGATACCTCTGTTTACGTCAGGCACTCCAACGGCATCTCCATCAATGCAGATTGAGCCAGAATCAGACACTTCTTGCCCTAAAATCAACCGTAAAAGTGTAGATTTACCACAACCACTTGGGCCAACGAGTGTACAGAAATCACCCTTACTTACGGATAAGTCAACATTATCAAGAACTAGCTTGTCACCATAGCTTTTATAAACATTCTCAATATGTAATTTTTTGGTTTCACTCATATATTTATTTCACCTGAGGTAGATACCAGTTAAACTTTTTCTTCACCAGCATTCTTAACAAGTAATCCATCAAAAACCCTAATGCCGTTATCCACAATACATAGGGGATAATAGTATCCATACTCATATAACGCCGAACCAAGAAAATACGATAACCAAGCCCTTCTGTTGCAGCAATTGCTTCTGATGCGATAAGGAACAACCACGCAGAGCCCAAACTTAAACGTACAGTATCTATGAGGCGAGGAAATATCTGCGGTAAAATAATGCGGTACACTATTGTAAAACCAGATGCCCCTAGCGTTAAAGCTTTCACCACCTGTTCACGCGGTATTTTTCCTGTTGCCAGATATATATCCCTCGTGATAATGGGGAAAACACCAAGAAAAATAAGCACAATTTTCCCTAACTCCCCTACTCCAAAAGAAATAAATAATATAGGAAGAATAGCGAGCGGAGGTATCATTGATATAAATGTAATAAAAGGCGATGTAACAGCAGAAATCCCCTTATACATTCCCATATTCAAACCAAGCAATAGACCACATATCGCAGCAAGACCCACTCCTGTGATCAAACGCTTCAAACTAGCCGCAGTATCCTGCCATAGAATATACTCACCTGTCCTCTTATTCTCTGTGAAGGCCAATTTCTCGACAGAGGCTACCATTTTTGAAATAGTTGGCAGCAATTTATCATCTGGATTTTCTTTATTACGCAAGTCTGAAGCAATGAGATATGCCGAAACTAAAATAATAAATGGTATAAGCGCTAACACTATACGAATTTTTTTTGTTGGATCTGCATGTAGACCAAAAAAAATTGGCTTTTTCATTTTTTAATCCTTACAGATTTTTACCGTGCGGATAATAGATACTAATCTTTAAAAAAGTGCAAATAAAAATGGATATTACTACGATAAATAATGCCTAAAGGCACAAAAATGTGCCGCCTAGAACTGAATCTAGACGGCACAGAGGGGGAAAAGAAAATTCAAGCTGCCTTACTGGTTGGGGCACTCCAAGCCTCAGCAGCAAATTGCGAATCAACTGGTATATTTGCAAGATGATTACTATAATTTGAGATAGTTTTTTGAGCCACCCCAACTACAATATCCAACGCATTTTCTCGACTATAACCAACCCCTAAGAAAACACCCAACTGCTGCTCAGACACAAAACCTCTCTCACGAACAACTGAGCGAGTAAATTCAGCTAGAATATTTAGCTTAGCATCAGCAATAGGTTGCAAGTTACGAAGCGAGTTAACAATTTCAGCATCCACTTTCACAAGATTTTTTGCGATAACAGAATGTGCTGCCACACAATATTCACATGAATTTTCTATACTTGCGACAAGCAGGACTATTTGCTGCTCTGCACCAGTTAATGAAGAGGCCTCAAAAATACTTGCAACCTCAAGATACGACTTCAGTGAAGAAGGCGATTCAGAAATTGTGCTCAATAGATTAGGAACAAAACCAAAAGCCTGCTGAGCTCCCTCCAGTAAAGGACGTGATGCTTCAGGTGCTGATTCAATAGTATGCTGAATAAAGTTAGTCATAATAAGTTCTCCGTAATAGATAGTTTTTAATAAAAGAGAAACCGATCGGTATCTCTCCTCAATTTGTACACCGATCGGTACCCCCATGTCAACAGTTAAAATTAGATAAATGTTAGAAAAAAACATTAAAAATAACATTTATACAATTATATTCCTATATAACAGATAGATAACGAGGAATGATTTTTAAAGCACAACAAAAAAAATAGACAATTAAACCATAATGTGATAAACATATCGGTTTACGCATTAATCTACGAGACGACCTTGATATGACAACAAGCACCAAACGAGAACATATTATCAACACCGCCATGGAGTTATTCTATAAGGATGGCTTTCACGCTACGGGGGTTGAAAAAATTATCAAGCACGCCAAAGTGTCGAAAAAAACTCTCTATAATCATTTCCGCTCTAAAGATGAACTTATCCTTGCTACATTAAGGAAGAGTGATGAATTGCTTAGAAACGACTTTATGCGAACCGTTGAAAGCCTAACAAAAGACCCTATTGAACAATTAAGTGCAATTTTTGATGCGCTAGAAGAATGGTTCAAGGATAGAAATTTCTACGGCTGTATATTCATTAACGCCGCAGCCGAATTCTCTGATCACGAGAACCCAGGCCATATCGTTTGTGCCGAACATAAAAGGCTTATGTTTGAATATGTAAGAGATGTAGCAAAAAGAGCTGGAGCAAAAAATCCGACCAAGCTTGCAGAGCAGATAAATCTACTAGCCGAAGGTGCTATTGTGAATGCCCATGTAGGAGGAGATAAAAACGCTGCACAAACCGCCAAACAAATGGCACTATTTTTTATAGAACAAGAAGTTTCATAAAAATAACTTCGCCTTAGAACAGACATCCCCAATGTCATAAATATAAATAGAATAAAAATTCACGCCGAAATTAAAATCGACTACAAATTAATTTAGATGGCTAACTTTTTTCTGCTTCATTTTTCATGTGACATATAAAACCATATAAATTTTCGGCATCCAAACCGTGCAACATCAATCTAAATCCAGCCTCCAGAGTTGACAGAGGAACCAAAGGATGAGTATTATTAACCATTGATAAAATAAAACTTTCTCCAAAAATCTTCGACACATAAACTGCAATAGTCTCATCAAGCTGAAGAGAATTGCTCGCCCTCCAAAAATCTGAATCAGTAAGCAACAAGGCAAATAAAGGTGTGTATATTTCTATTGCCGTCTGCAAATCAATAACGTTATGCCAACGGTCAGGAAAGTCTTCAAAATCAGAATCAAAATTTTTGATAGATGAAAAATCAATATCATGGAGATTTTTTGTTACTATATCAGCATCCATATCCCTAAGCTGCTGGCCAACCTGTATAATAAAATTATAGATATTAAGGTCATGCTGTACAAATACGTTATCTTCAAGTTCTTTTACTTTCTTGGGCTCCAACGGATGCCCCTTAACATCTACCCCATCTATATTATTTGCCAAAAATTTTAGAATTTGAGTACCGATATTAAAGTGCCGAAGTATTAAATAATTTGCATCACGACGCAAAAACAAGCGCATCCCCAATGAAATGGCCTTATGCAGCAACCAAGATGAAGCAAAACAGTTAGGCAATACCGCCCGAATGATTTGCACAATTATTATAGATAATCGTGCAAGCGGACGAACAAAAGGCAAGAAAAATTGCCTTGAAAATGAACGATTATTATTTGCCAATGCCCTTTTTGCCTTATCATCAATAAAAGTGCTTTTATCAATCTCTAGCGCCAGCCATGGATCAGGGTTTTTAAAATCATGCTCATTCTCTTTAACCATTCTGACTATTCCCTATTTCCTCCAACTGAAGTTGATACAACTTTGATACAACTTTAGCCGTTTTAATAATTTTATCCTCTATTCCTTCCACCCTACCAACCACATCAGACAATATATCGTCAAATTCCTTCATATGCTCTTCATCATTCTCGCCATGATATAATAGAAAGCTAACCTGACTTGCTTCAAGCTTTAGCTGACTCATAATAGCATTACCCCATTCCAATGCCTTCTTCTGTCCAAGCCCCTCGATAATAAACATAGCCCCAAGCAAGTTGAATGGGTTGGGCTTACCCGCTTGATAAAACATATAAGATGATAATATCTCTGTACCAATATTTTTAGGGTAGTCCTCTATTTCCTCTTGAGAACCTCCAAGTGAAACATAGTTACTCTCAATCATTTTGTAATCACGATGCTCTGTTGCAGCATGCTTAATAAAAAGCGAGCGTAAATCTGCATATTGATTATCAATACTGGACCCAGCTAAAGCAATCCACCTTCCCCCTTCAATAACCTGCTGACGGTGATTAAGGAGCCATAGCTTATAATCATCTTGCCTAAATTTTCCCTTATTTATCTTTTTTATAATCGGAATATTATCTAATGACCTATCAAAATCTGTCCATATTTTAACTAAATTTCTTAATACATATTCTGTAGATTTACTCATCACTAGACAACCTCAAGCATAATAAATGAATTTAAGCATCTTCCACTTTCGGGAACATGACAAAGAATATGCTCCCCCTTTTTTAAATCCCCTGAATATAAAAGCTCTTCAAGCATGATAAGCATAGAGGCACTGCCTGTGTTACCCTTATTATATAGATTGGTGAACCATTTTTCTTCATCAATCATTGAGCCCGTTTTTTTAAGAAGGTCTTGCGCCTCTAATTTGATAGAATGCGCTGAATAATGACAGCAAACATGGTCCACATCATCAACAACTATTTTTCCTTTATCAATTAGATCAAGATAATGCGATACCCAAACGGGCATCATTTTTTTCAGTAAGTTAAAATCTTGAAACAATATTAATGCTCCATTTTTTTCAGCCTCCATTGGAGAAGAAAAATCACCCCAATATTCTCCCTCACTACTAATACCACCAGACATACAATTATCAAATTGATGTGAATATGATCTAATATCTATCCATTTTATTGCAAGAGAGAGGCCATGTTCATTTTTTTTATTCTCTAATATTGCAGCCCCGGCTCCATCCGATAGCGTAAACCTAAGAAAATCCGCCCCCATAGGAATGGATCCATTTTCTTTGAAATAATCTGTATTCTCATAAAAACTAGCTTTAAGATAACGACTAGCAAACTCACTTCCCGTAACCGCCGCACATTTATGCTCACCCGTTTTCACCTGCATATAAGCATTTTTTAACGCCATACTAAAACTAGCACAAACACTCTGCATGCTCGAAATTTCTATTGGTCCTATACCTAAATTTGCCTGAACATGAGACGCTAAACCAGGAAGCAATTGATCAGCAATGGTGGTAGAAGTTGAAAGAGATGTTATATCATGCAAAGATATTTCTGATTTATCAATAGCATCTTCTATGGATCTAGTCGCCATATCTGCATTATTATATTGCGGTTTTCCCTTATTATCCAAAGCATAGTATCGGGTTTTTATCTTATTTTGACGTAATACAAATGCCCTATTTTTTGACTTATTTCCACCAGCTAAACCTAAATGGTTTTCTATTTCAGAATTTGCTACACCTCCCCCAGGAAGGAATGTTCCTATAGAATTGATATATACGTTGTCAACCATACCTCACCTCATTATTAAACAATGTTCATAATATATAAATAATCATAACAAGTCAAATAATCCTGCACAATATTTGCACAAAACAAACTAACTCCTTCCTCATAAAGAGCATCAGGCCTGCACATATAATTTGTATATTTACTCAATGGAACACAAAACAGAGCTAGAGGAAATATGAGCAACAAAATATTTAGCAAAATAAATGGTAAAATTATCTTATGTATTCTTCTTGTAATTTTAGCTGACTTTCTTTTTTATCAACAACCATACGGATGGACATTTAGCATCTTTGGTTTCATCACATTATTAAGCATATTACTTAGAAACAATAAAAAACTGAGTGATTACTCTATATTCAGCAAATACATTATAGTTCTAACCTCACTTTTGCTATTGTCATTAACTGAAAATTTAAGCCCCCTTTCAGTATGTATGTCTAGCTTAGCCCTAATAACTGTTGCCTTGTCTGATAACAAAAAATGGCAAAACAATTCTATAGAATGGCTTTTTAGAATTCAAAGATTCATTATTGCATCCCCGCTCAGGATATTTTTTGATATATCAAAAAATAAACGCTTCCATAGAAGCACTCAAAATAATCGACAAGTTACAATACGAAATTGGCTGTTGCCTATAACATTCTCTATCATATTTATATTTCTATTTGCTGATGCCAATCCGATCATAGATAAATACCTCAAAGCAATTGAACTTAGCCACCTGTCTGATAAAATATCCGGAGAAAGAATTTTCTTCTGGTTTTTATTTACGGTACTTTGTTGGGCAATAATAAGATTAAAGATAAACACACAAAAAAGAAAAACAAACTTCTTACCAATCAAAACTTCCACAACTCTTATTAGTTATCTTTTTTCTGAAGAGGCTATATTAAGGTCCTTAATAATATTCAATATACTATTCTTTGCTCAAAATATTATGGATATTAAATATATATGGGCTGGAGTAAAGACACCTCAAGGAGTATCAATGGCCAAATATGCACATGAAGGCGCATATACTCTGGTTATTACCGCTATACTAGCCGCAATTTTTGCTACTATTTCCTATAAAAATAATAACAACCGACTAATAAAATGGCTTATTAGCATATGGATTACGCAGAATATCTTCTTAGTTATTTCCTCAATAGATAGAACTATCACCTATATTGATAAATATTCCCTTACTTATTTAAGAGTGGCAGCACTAATATGGATGGCGATTATAGCTCTAGGGCTTGCCTATATAATACTTAGAATTTTGTGGAACAAATCGTCACTTTGGTTAATAAATATAAATATAATAACTGTATTATCTATTCTATACGCAAGTTGCTTCGTTAATTTTGGCTATTTTATTGCACAATATAATATACAATCTTCCTTTGATTCACCAAACAAACTGGATGTCTATTATTTAAATAACATAGGACTATCTTCGCTACCCGCAATAAAATTAGCAAAAGAAAAAGTAAATTATGAATCATTAACATTTAGAAAATTAGAAAATGCTGAACATGCTTTGAAATACAAATTAAACAGAGAACTTTCTAACTGGAGAAGTTGGACCTTTAGAAAATATAGAATCTCAAGAGGCATAAAATGAGTACAAAAATTTTAGTTGTTGATGATGATCCAAATATAAGACAGGTAATAAGTTTTGCTCTAAAAAAATCTGGTAGAACACCTTATGAAGCAACGAATGGTAAAGAAGCTCTTCAAGTTTTTAATAAACTTAACCCTGACCTTATTATCTTGGACATCAACATGCCAGAACTGGATGGACTTGAAGTTTGCAAAGAAATCCGTAAAACTTCCAATACGCCAATATTATTCCTTTCATCACGAGATGAAGAGATTGATCGCATTATAGGGCTAGAAATTGGTGGTGATGATTATGTAACTAAACCGTTCAGCCCCAGAGAGTTAACTGCAAGGGTTGGAGTTATTTTAAAAAGAACCAGCGATATAAAATTTTCGCAAGAGATAACTAAACTAGAGCATGGCCCCCTAACATTGGAAATAGATAAGCATACATGTTTATGGCAAGGTCATCCGATTGCTCTTACAGCTACTGAGTTTTCTATTTTACGCATTTTCTTACAATATCCGCAAAAAGTATTTGATAGAGACAGCATAATGACAGGCGCATACAACATTAACATTAATGTTAGTGACCGAACGATAGATAGTCACATACGTCATATACGAAACAAATTCCAAGATCTAGGATGTAACAATGTTGTAGAAACAGTCCGAGGCGTTGGCTATAGACTAGGTTTAGTAGGATAATGCAGGTTCAAACACCAAAACTAAGACTACGAACTATATTGCTTATAGTAAGCCTTACAGTATTAATTCTTCCCTTAGGCAGCATATTTTTCTTCCGCATCTACGAAAATAGTCTTGTTCGCCAAACAGAGTCAGAACTTATTTCACAAGCTGCTTTTATAGCCTCTATATATAAAGGTGAGATAAATGACCTCATTAAAAAACCAAACAACTATGGAATAGTTCAAGAAAATACTCTTCATCCTAGCACCAACAACTATTACACCCCTATAAAAGCTCGCATTGACCTCTCAGAAAACGAGTTACTGCCCAGAAGACCCGATGGAATAGCACCCAAAACCAAAGCCGACCAGACCGCAATTATTGTAGGCAAAAAAATTTCAAAAATAATGAAAAGCGCACAAAGAATAACCCTCTCAGGCATGAAAGTTCTTGATTATAATGGCGTGTCTATAGCTGGACAAAAGGAAATAAATCTTTCATTTATTCACTTAGAAGAGGTTAAATCTGCATTATCAGGAAAATATACCAGCGTAATAAGAGAACGAATATCTGACAACCCTCCACCAGCCATATCATCTATAAGCAGAGAAGCAAATATACGTATTTTTATAGCTATGCCTATAATTTATAAGGATAGAGTGTGGGGAGTTGTCTATCTTTCTAGAACACCTGAAAATATATTACACCACCTGCATGATGAAAAAGAAAAAGTAATATTAGCAGGGATATCAATTCTACTTATTACCCTGTTTCTTGCATTATTTATTTCATATACGATCTCAAAACCCATTCATCAACTGATAAAGAAAACCAAAAATGTATCAACAGGTGATGAACATATAATTCAGCAAATTAAGTCACCAGTTACTAAAGAAATTGCATTACTTTCCAAAAGCTTCTCTGAAATGTCCATGACTCTACATAAACGTTCTGAATATATAAAAAATTTTGCTGCACACGTCTCTCACGAGTTCAAGACCCCCCTAACATCAATGCAAGGCGCTGCGGAATTGCTATTAGAACATTATGAAGGCATGTCCACAAGTGAAAGGGAGTTATTTACTAGCAATATCATTCAAGATATAAATCGGCTTAAAAGACTTGTTACACGTCTTTTAGAGTTAGCAAGAGCTGACAATGTAAGTGTTAGTGATGAAGTAATTAACATCTCTGAACTACTCAATAATATCCAGCAAAAATATATAACCGATGGCTTAGCAATATTCATTGAAGGTGACGTTGAGATTAATATTAAAATTTCTTCTGATAATTTTGAAGAAATCGTTACCAATATTATTGAAAATAGCAAGCAACACAAAGCTGCTAAAGTTACAATTATTGCAGAACAAATAGGCCGTGATTTAATAATGAAATTTATTGATAATGGCGAAGGTATATCAACGGCCAACAGAGAAAAAATATTCACCCCATTTTTTACAACAAAACGAGATAATGGTGGCACAGGATTAGGTCTAGGCATTGTTAAATCGTTAATTAAATCACATGGAGGAAGCATTACGTTAGGAAATAGCAATGATGGTACAGAATTTACTCTATCTTTTAAAATTGATGGCCTTTTTATATAAATGTTTTTATGCATTACCCAAAGCGCTCCACCCTAACCTAGCAGCCACGAATAACACAAGAAGTGCCGTTAGCAATGCTATAAACCTCTCAGGAATAAATTTAATTGTTATTCTGTTTCCTATCTGTCCGGCAACAATAACCAATAAAGGCAGATACCAATATTCAATAAGTTGATTACTTATATCTTTTTTCTGAAGCTGACCGGCAAGACCAGATATTGAATTCATAAGAATAAAAACACTTGCCGTGGCCGCAATTTTATTTGGCGGCCCTGCTCTTAGATTATACAGAATAGGAGCAAGAAAAATACCTCCCCCGATACCAACCAACCCAGATAAAAAACCTAGTATACTGCCTATAGCTACACCCAACAATATAGGAATAACCTTGTATGACGCTATATCACCATCATATTGACGATAATTAATTAGAAGTCTAATCCCTGCGATTAATAAGGTAGCAAAAAGTATAGCAACAAACACTTCTTTTTTAATTACCATCTGCCCACCAAGATATGCAAATGGCAAAGAAGCAATAGTAGGAGGAAGCAACAAGCGCCAATTTACACATTCTGCTCGCAAATAATTTAAACTATTACCAGATACAACGCATATATTACAAACAAGCGCAATAGCAGGAATAATAACATACGATACATCCCATAATATTAGTAATGCAAGATACGACGACCCTCCGCCAAAACCAACGCTAGAATATAATGCTGCAACCAAAAAAAACAACACACCTAACAGCATTATCTACCTCTTTATTTCTAAAGAATTTTTTCGCCATTGCGTACGCACATCAACTTCTAGAACTAATTTCAGATAATTATCATTGTCAATTTTTTGTACGGTCTCTAATCCCTGACGATTAGGAAGAGACTTAAGGAATATGTTGGCATCTTCTTTATTAACGCACAACATTATGCAGTCACTTATGTTCGATAAGGACATCCCTCTTTTTTTGTATTTTGGTGTAATACATATTTTTATAACTTGGCCAACAGGTAGAAATGTTGACTGCTCTAAATCATTACCTTTGCATAATAATTCAAGCTGTGCTTTGCTTATACGAAAGCGTAACTCCTGCCCATTTATACGTAAGTTCAAGATATAGACTCCAGCTCAATTAGTGTATTTACATTTATAAAACACTGCCCATTACAATCTTCCGGATTTAAATATTTCACCTCCAATTCATGTAGTAACATCCTAATTGATAATGATTTTTTAGATCCCAATATCCTCCCACCAATTTTGTTTTTTATACTTTCTGATACTCTAATTTTTAATGGCATATTATAGCCACTAAATATAGCAGCATCACTATAATCAGATGATACTAGTTTTGTTATAATCTCCTTTGAAAGCAGCGGCATATCAACCGGCACGATAACCATTTCCGCCTCGCTTATCTCATGCATAACAGAATATATACCACCTAGAGGGCCACAATCAGGAACTATATCCTTAATTCTATCTTGCCTACTTATGTAGATATTATTAATACCAACGGACCTTAGTAAATTCTCCATATGATCAAGTAACGTTAGTTCCCGATAGGCTATTTGCGCCTTATCACGCCCCATACGAGATGATTTTCCGCCAGCAAGTATTACACCTGCTATATTATCCATGTTGACAGAGTGCATGACCTTGTACCCAATCGCTATCACCATCTATATAATGCTCTTGTTTCCAAACGGGAGAACGATGCTTGATTTCCTCAATTACATAGCGGCAAGCTTCGAATGACTCCTTTCGATGAGGTGAACCTGCGGCAATAACAATACTAAGGCCACCAATGTTTAAACGTCCTTTACCGTGGACAACATAAAGCCGTAATTCTTTACCCCATTTACTAATTGCCTCTTCGCAAATATCACGAAAATTATTAACTGCTAATTCTTCATAAACATCATAACTCACTCCTTCTACTTCGCGCCCCTGATTATGATTACGAACTGCGCCAAGGAATAAGTTTGCAGCACCATTTGCATCATCAGCAACAAAGTCCAAAGCTTGTTGTGCGTCAATAGACTTTGTTTCAACATCCCATACATCAATAAATATATTTTCATTATTATCGTTCATATTAACCTCCTGATACTGGTGGCAGAATTGCAAGTTTATTTACTCCATCATTTAGCTCATATGAATCTTCAATCATGGCTGTATTTGTTGCAAACCGTGAGATATTAATGAGTTGACTACTATTGCCACCTAGAACTCTTTCAAGCTCTGATTTTACCTCACTAATACTACCTCCATCAGGAATATCTAACTCTATTTCACTGCCATATTTACGAAAAGCTCCAAAAAGCTGTAATTCTACTTTCATTTTTTTACCCTCCTATAATAAAATTGTTATGATTAATTGGTGCAATTTTTATTACCTCACCTGCAGTAATTTCTTCTTTTTCAGTGAGAATAGCCCAGCAATTTGCTTGCAAAAGTGAGTGTATTTTAAAAGATTCTTGACCTTCTAGAATATCAACCTTCAACTGACCTGACTCATCACAATAAGCATAGGCTTTCCGAAAGAACTTGAAGCCAGATTTTTTCTTTTGTGTAGAAGTTAGAACTGCATTAGGAAGCAATTCTGGAGATAAATTCTGTATTTGACGAATCAAAGGGTATACAAAAAAACGTAACCCTACTGCCGCAGATATAGGATTGCCAGGAAGTCCAAAAAAGAAAATATTGTTAGGAAATTTTGCAAATAACACCGGTTTACCCGGCCTAATTGCAACTTTGTGGAATATAATCTCTGCACCAAGCTTACGCAAAGAGTCAGGCACAAAATCATAACGCCCCATAGACACTGCGCCTGTAGATATTATTATATTTGTATCACCTTCTAAGAGTTTATTTATTTTATCCTCAAAAATTTCTGACTCATCTTGAATGGTTCCTGCATATTTTACTGGAACCTTACTTTCTTTTAGTGCACTTAAAATATACGGTGCATTTGAGTTACGAATTTGCCCAGACTTTAGAGGTAATGAGATATCATCTACCAACTCTTTGCCTGTACTTAAAACAGCTACAGACGGTTTTTGCGACACCAAAATTGTGGCAATTCCAAGTGAGGCCAAAGCCATTATTTTCTCTGCAGTTATAATATCTCCTGCTTTAATTACAGCATCGCCAATTTGAAAATCTTCACCAGCATCACGGATATTTTGCTTTAATTTTGCCGAAACTTTGACAGAAATTTTTTGTGAACAGCCATTCTTATCACTTGCTACAACCTCTGTATCTTCAACCTTTATAACAGCATCATACCCTTGTGGAACTGGTGCACCAGTCATAATTTCCCAAGCTTCCCCCTGCCCTGTATCTTCAACATCTCCCGCTGCCGTGCTTCCTTTAACATTTAGAGTTATAGGATTAGATTCTGATGCAGAACCTAATGTCGAAGCTATAACAGCAAACCCATCCATTGCAGAATTATTAAATGGAGGAACAGTTTCTGGGCTAACTATGGTTTTGACACACGCCATACCCAATGCATCTTCAATTTTAACCGCCATAGAAGTAAAAGCAGTTGTATTGGCCGATGCATGCTTTGAAATACACTCTAATGCTTCTGAATATAATATCATGACGCCTTCTTCTCATGCTTACATGTACAGCTATGTGTTGGGTGGATGTTTGGTTTATTTTGAACATGATCTAAGGCATGAGGGAGTATTGATTTTAATGCTTCCACACCGTCTTTTACACCATTTGTGCTTCCTGGAAGACAGACCACCAATGTTTCACCAATAATCGCTGCGACACTCCTACTAAGCCATGCATTTGGAACATTTTTAGCTCCACTGGAGCGCAATAATTCACCAATTCCATCAACAGTTTTATCACAAATTCTGATAATGGTTTCTGGCGTAATATCACGTGGAGACATGCCAGTTCCACCCGTTGTTATAATAAGTTTCACACCATGTTTAATCATATAGTTTATTTCATTTTCTAACTGCTCAGCATCATCAGGAATAACTTTATAATCAACAACGTTGGTTCCTAATTTTCTAAGTAGACTTTGCAGTGTCTTACCTGAAACATCATCATATTCGCCACGAGAAGCACGGTCACTTAACGTAATAACAGCCGATGGTATATTTTCTAATGGTCGTTCCGATTCATTTGGCAGTAAGTCCTGTAACTCTTGTGGAATTCCATCAGGATGAATCCAAGTGCCGCTTTTCCCACCTTCTTTTATTAACAATCGTGTATCTGAAATTGTTAACGCTGGCTCAACTGGTTTTGTTAGATCGTAAAGTGTTAATAGCGCACCATTTACACCAGCTAATGCCTCCATCTCCACACCAGTTTTGGCAAAAGTTGAAACCACACAATATACTAGAACAGAGTTTGTATCTGGCTCTAACTCTGTTTTTATTGCAACATGATCTATACCAAGAGGATGGCAGAATGGAATCATAAGGGCCGTATTTTTTGCACCCGTAATTCCTGCTATTTCAGCTAATTTCAAAACATCACCCTTGGGTAGGGTACCTTGTTTTATACGGTTAAAAGCATTGGCACCAACATAGATTCGCCCTTGAGATACAGCTCTACGAAATGTAGGGGTCTTTTCTCCAACATTAGCCATATGATATTTACTGTCTTTAAAAAACTTATCGAGATTCTTTACTTTGCAAGCCATGCTATCCTCCTATGGATGCTAGATTTGGTGTAATCCCTGTATTTCCATCTTGTAGGAAATGTGCAGAATTTTTGTATTTTAATTGTTCTAATATAAGTTCTTTTAGTTCATCTTTTTGTGTATCTTCCTGCAATAAATGACGCAAAGAAATGCCGGAATCACCAAACAAACAAAGCCTTAAATCACCCGTAGATGTTATACGTAAGCGGTTGCAGCCTTTGCAGAAATCTTTTGAATAAGGCGCAATAAAACCAATTTTTCCGCTATAATCTTTATGAATAAAAGTGATGGCAGGTCCACCGCCGCAAGTTTTTACTTCTTGCACCCATCCATCCTCTAATAATTTGTCTTTTAAAATATTTACTGATACATGATATTTATTAAAATATTCTAGGTTTTCACCAGTTTGCATTAGTTCAATAAAACGAACGGTAACCGGTTTATTTTTGATATAAGCAAGGTAATTATTTAACTCATCATCATTAACATTCTTTAGTAAAACTGCATTCAACTTTACCTTTTTGAAGCCAACTTCAATTGCTTTATCCACTCCATCTAGCACTTCATGCAAACGGTCATGGCCTGTTATCTCACAGAAAGTAGTGGGGTTTAAGCTATCCACACTTATATTTATTGATGATAGTCCCGCTTCGTACCATTTTTCTGCATTATCCCTAAGACGATAACCATTTGTAGTAAATGCCGTATCTTTTATGGCATCTAGTGAAGAAATCATCTCTACAATTTCTGTGAAATCCTTACGTATAGTAGGCTCACCACCCGTTATTCGAATTTTCCATATACCAAGTTCAGAAAATGCTGTAACAGCTCGACGTATTTCATCAATTGAGATAAAACTACGATTGTTCTTACATGAATATCCTTCAGGCAAACAATATTTACAACTGAAGTTACAAACATCCGTTATAGATAAGCGAAGGTATGGGAATACCCTAGAATGAGAGTCTTTTAATATAGCCATATGCCCCTTTCCAAATGCAGGAGGCTGGCGCGTTTCCACGATCAACCCGGTAATAATACGGCCAACGATTCATATCCACCTTAGGACTTAGAATTGAGGGCTTCGGAGTATTAATTTGAATGGAGGATATTTTATAATTAAGAATAAAAATTGATTGATATCAAGAAATGTAATTTTATTCACCTGTTTCAACAGGTGTTTCACATTCTGATGTACCGTGCTTGCTGCACGCAAGCGCCGTATCTATATCGCAAAAACCACATAGTGCCTTTATATCTGGCAAAATAACAGTATCATTATCAATCTTAAAATTTAGACTTTTAAAGTGCTTTAATGTACGAGAAAATGTTTCAGGCTTCATATCCAAATAAGAGGCTATCATAGATTTATCGTATGGCAGCTCAACTGCATCAATTAACCAATCTTTATCTAACAACAGCTTCAGCAAAAACCACCCCACCCTTTCATTAGTAGATTTTAGTCTTGTGGATTCTATATGATGTAATAGAGACTGAGAATGTTGCGACATATTTGTTATCATATTCATTGCCAAATCTGTACTACTACGTATCTGTTCCCTTATAATTGGGGCAGGTATAGTAAGCAATTTTGCATTCTCTGCAATTTGAGCACTGGCAGGGTGAGAAGAGTTTAAAAATACAGCAGATTCACCAATTGTGTTACCACTGCTAAGCATTTGCAGAATAGTTTCTTCACCTGCTATAGTTCCCTTATATAGCTTCACCCATCCGTCTAACACTATATAGAGCCTTGCTGCCTGCTCACCCTCTAAAAATAATAACTGACCTTTTTTATAGTCTTTTATTTGAGCATTTTGTAATAAGTCAGATAATTTATCATCTGGAATACCAAGGAAAAAAGGCAAAGAGTTAATAAATTTCTGATGCTTAGTATTAAAAGAACTAATTCCCCTTTTTGGTGGCTCTATCTGGAACTCTTCCTGACGCAATTTAGCCTTTTCTTCTGTAATAGATAGATTATTTACTAGCAATAGCTCAATTTCTTGCATCAAATCTATTTTATTAGTCATCACCTCATACCAAGCCTCTGCAGTCATTGAACTTAGAGATTTTGAATCAGGATTAGATTTAATTACACTATGTAATTTTTCTATTCTTCGAAGTGCGCTTTGATTAAGCATTTTTTCAATAACATTTCTTTTTTCGCTATCAACCAAAGCAAGAAAGGTGCGTTTATAAGATTCTTGTTCAGATATAAGAAGTTGTATTTTCTCTATAAAAATAATATTATTAAAACTACTCGCAAGAAAGCCCCTCATACCAAGGGCACGTTCACGACCAGTTCGCTCTTTCCAATATAATAGGTTCGAATAAGCGCTAACTTTTGTAGGGTCGTTAACATCATCAAACAATGCTATTTTGACCATTATATCCAATAATGGAGAAATTATCTTATAGGTATAAAAATTAATTAATTCCGATGTTGGAAATTCAAACTCGACTATCAATTGACGATTATTTTTTAGATCATCTAAATTATTCTGACATGATTTAAGCTTATCAAGATTAACTAATGAAATTTCTTTTTCTTGTTTCCAGCATTGATATTGCTCAATAAAATCAGCTATTTTTATATCAGTCTGTTTAAATTGTTTTATTATTTCCTCAGAGAAGCTCTTCCCAGAACTGTCCGAATATAAAGATACACACCCTCGCTCTTTCTGCAATTGGTGGACTATATTCCCTAATATCTGAAGAATTTTTTGGGCCATCTAATACTTGACTATTTTACTCGGAATATTTGTTGTTTTAAGCCTATATCACCTAGGTTTTAAAATAGCAACCACTTGCTCAGTAGCGTTTATATAAATTACTAAAAAGTTATATTTCATTCACTTTTTGATCCAGATCAATTTCTTATTCTCATTATGGTGCAGTTTCTGTGACCGTAGAATTATATTACAATAAGGAAGGCCCATATGAATACAGATAATGTTGCACCAAATGAAAGCAGGCGCGCGTTAACTAATAGTACATTAGCGTTTACAGTGTGTTTTGCTGTATGGACTATTTTTTCAATTATTGGTGTAAAAATAAAAGATGAACTTGGCCTAAGCGATACAGAGTTTGGTGTTCTTGTTGCAACTCCAATTCTTACAGGATCTTTAAGTCGCTTGTTCCTAGGAGTATGGGCTGACCAATATGGTGGACGTCTTATATTTACAGTACAGATGCTTGCTACAGCCGGAGCAACGTTCCTCTTAACTACTGTGTCAACTTACCCAATGTTCCTTTTAGCAGCATTGGGGGTTGGTCTTGCCGGTGGTAGCTTCGCTGTTGGTGTGTCTTATGTATCAGCCTTCTATCCAAGAGGGAAAAAAGGAACCGCACTTGGAATATTTGGCATGGGTAACGTTGGTGCTGCTGTAACTAATTTTGGAGCGCCCTTATTGATGACCGCAATGGACAACCATTGGCAGGGCGTGGCACAAATTTATGGAATGGCCCTTATTGTAACTGCCATATTGTTTTGGACTTTTTCAAAAGATGACCCTGCACTTGCCGATAGAAAGAAAAAAGGACTTAAGCCGCCTACACTAGCTGAACAAATGCAGCCAATGAAGAAATTGCAAGTTTGGAGGTTTTCTCTTTATTATTTCTTTGTATTTGGTGCTTATGTAGCATTAGCCCTATGGCTTCCTCGTTATTATGTTGGTGTTTATGGCCTAGAGCTAGCAACTGCGGGAATGCTTGCAGCGTGCTATGCCCTTCCAGGAAGTATTTTCAGAGCACTTGGTGGGTGGCTATCTGATAAATATGGCGCACGTGGAATTATGTACCTAACCTTTATCTTTAGCGTCATATGCACATTCATAATGTCGTACCCTTCAACAGAATATACTGTTGCCGGCATTGAAGGACCTATTAACTTCAACATTACAATTCCGCTTTGGTTCTTTGTAACCCTCACTGTGATACTGGGCTTCTTCATGTCCCTTGGTAAGGCTGCAGTTTATAAGCATATACCGGTCTATTATCCTAACCAAGTTGGTGCTGTTGGCGGGTTTGTAGGCCTTATTGGTGGCCTTGGAGGTTTCATTTTACCTATCTGCTTTGGCATTATGAATGACTTAACTGGCGTATGGACAAGCTGCTTTATGTTGCTGACTGTTTTAGTTGGTATAGCACTTATATGGATGCATCTAGCGGTTACTAGGTCACTTAAAGTACGTCACCCAGAAATGAGGGGAGCAAAATTCCTACCCGAGCTGGAAGCCATGCATAAAGACACAATGGCCTTATACGCGAAAAGTATAGAAAAACGTACTGAAAGTGAAATTCTTAAAATGAAAAGTGAAGAGCTACATAAGCAAAGTGAAGAACTTTACAAAGAAAGTGCGGCTTTGCGCAAGAAAAGTGAAAAGATTGCCGTAAAACAGCTTAGTAAATAAAGGAAATAGATATGGCTAAAAATTTACAAAAATGGGACCCAGAAAATGAAAATTATTGGAGCGCGGAAGGGGCAAAAATAGCAAAAAGAAATTTATGGATATCTATACCTAGTTTATTATGTGGGTTTGCAGTTTGGCTTTACTGGGGAATAATTACTGTACAAATGCTGAATTTGGGCTTCCCCTATGAAAAATCCCAATTATTTACTTTGATGGCAATTGCTGGATTATCTGGCGCAACACTTCGTATACCCAGTACTTTTTTTATAAGACTTGCAGGCGGAAGGAATACTATATTCTTCACCACACTCCTCCTTATTATACCTGCAGTTGGAACTGGTCTAGCTTTACAAAGCAAAGACACTCCTTTCTGGGTGTTTCAAATCTTAGCGTTACTTTCCGGTATAGGTGGCGGTAATTTTGCTTCTTCAATGTCAAATATCAGTTTCTTTTTTCCCAAGAAAGTACAGGGGTATTCTTTAGGCATGAATGCGGGTTTGGGTAATTTTGGCGTTACTACAATGCAAATCTTAATTCCCCTAGTCATGACTTTCGCACTTTTTGGCGGAGATTCAATGATTCTTCAAAACTCAAGTGGAACTTTAATTGGTAAAATTGAAGCCGGTACTGCAACTTACATCCATAATGCTGGATTTGTATGGCTTCTTATACTTGTACCATTAGCATTTGCCACTTGGTTTGGGATGAATAACATTACTGAACCACATGTAACACCACATTTACCATCACCAATTGCTGCATTTTCAAAAATTTTATTCATGCTACTTATTGGCTTTGCAACGGCTTCTGCGGGCTTGTGGTTAATGTTACCAGAAACAGTAAATGGAAGCGGATTTGGATTGAGTAAATGGTTGGTATTACCCCTTGTAATAGCTGCAACAGTTATTTTGCTTAAATCAATACCTGGCCAAATAGGTCGTAACTTAAAACGACAATATAAAATTTTTAATAACAAGCATACTTGGGCAATGACTATCATATATACCATGACATTTGGCTCATTCATTGGCTTTGCTGCTGCATTTGGCTTATCTATCAAGGTCATATTTGGTTATCAACATATTATGGTGGATGGCATCCTTACACATGATACGGCGAACCCTAACGGCCCTTCTGCACTAATGTATGCATGGACAGGACCATTTATTGGCGCACTGATTCGTCCAGTTGGCGGAATGATTGCTGATAAGATGGGCGGCGCTAAGGTCACTCAGATCATATCTGTCATAATGATAGCTAGTGCTCTTGGTGTTGCCTATTATATGAAGGCCGCATATGCCTCTGCCACACCTGAAGAATATTTCGTTCCATTCCTTATTTTGTTCCTGATTCTTTTTGCAGCAACAGGAATTGGTAATGGATCAACTTTCCGTACAATTGCACATGTATTTAATAAAGAACAAACAGGACCTGTGCTTGGTTGGACATCTGCTGTGGCAGCTTATGGAGCTTTTATAATTCCGAAAGTATTTGGTGAGCAAATCAAAGCAACCACCCCTGAATATGCATTATACGGCTTTGCAATATTCTATGGCATCTGCATTCTTATCAACTGGTGGTTTTACCTTCGCAAAGGTGCATACGTAAAAAACCCATAGCTAAAACAAGAAGATAATTTAAAGAATTATATAAATGGAGTATTTTAAATGAGTCATTTTCTAGACAAGGTTACTTTCTTTACAAAGAAATCTCCTGAAAAATTTTCAAACGGCCATGGTATTACTACAGATGAAAATCGTGATTGGGAACGTGCATATCGTGGTCGCTGGTCACATGATAAAATAGTTCGTTCAACACATGGGGTAAATTGCACTGGCTCTTGTAGCTGGAAAATTTATGTGAAATCTGGGTTAGTAACGTGGGAGACACAGCAAACAGATTATCCACGCACTAGACCTGACCTGCCAAATCATGAACCTAGAGGGTGTGCTCGTGGCGCAAGTTACTCTTGGTATTTATATAGTGCAGCTCGTTTAAAATACCCTATGATTCGTAAGCGTTTATTGAAGCAATGGCGTGAAGCAAAAAATATATTTTCTGACCCTGTAAAAGCTTGGGAATCTATTGTTAGCGACCAAGAAAAAGCTAATGATTATAAACAATCTCGTGGACTTGGTGGCATGGTTCGTGCGCAGTGGGATGAGGTAAATGAGATCATCGCTGCATCAAATGTTTATACTGCGAAAGAATATGGCCCAGACCGCATAATTGGTTTTTCACCTATTCCTGCAATGTCTATGGTTTCTTATGCTGCAGGCTCTCGTTATCTGTCCTTAATTGGCGGAACTTGCATGAGTTTTTATGATTGGTATTGCGATCTTCCTCCCTCATCTCCACAAACTTGGGGTGAACAAACAGATGTTCCAGAATCTGCTGATTGGTATAATTCAGGATACATCATTGCTTGGGGTTCTAATGTCCCACAAACAAGAACACCCGATGCACATTTCTTTACTGAAGTTCGTTATAAAGGTACTAAAACTGTTTCTGTTACACCTGATTATAGTGAAGTTGCAAAGCTAACCGATATTTGGCTTAACCCTCGTCAGGGTACAGATGCGGCACTTGCCATGGCTATGGGGCATGTTATATTAAAAGAATTCCACTTATCTGAAAAAAGTGAGTACTTCCGTGACTATTGCCGCATGTATACAGATATGCCATTCCTCGTTAAGTTAGAGGAAAAGGATGGAAGTTACATTCCAGGTAGGACACTTAGATCATCTGATTTTTCAAAAGACTTGGGCCATAAAAACAATCCAGAATGGAAGCCAGTTGTACTTGATGCTAATACCGGAAATATCGTTGTTCCTAATGGCACAATTGGTTCACGCTGGGGAGAAGATGGAAAATGGAATCTTGAATCTAAAAATCAAGTAAATGATAAAGAGATATGGCCTAAAGTTACATTAATTGATGAAAAAGACGATGTTGTTCAAGCATCTTTCCCATATTTTGGAGGGCAAAAAAACGACCAAGAAATATTTGCCTCTACAGATCATGATGAAATTCAAATTCGCAATATTCCTGTCAAAAAAATTAAAACTAAAGACGGTGAGATTTTAGTCGCAACAGTATTCGACTTAATGATTGCTAATTACGGTATAGATCGTGGTCTTGGAGGAGAAAATGTTGCCTCCTCATTTGATGATGATGTCCCCTACACTCCCGCATGGCAAGAAAAAATTACGGGTGTTCCCCGCGAAAATGTAATTCAGGTTGCTCGTGAATTTGCTGATAATGCTGATAAGACTCGAGGTCGCTCAATGGTGATTCTTGGTGCAGCGATTAACCACTGGTATCACATGGATATGATATATCGTGGTATCATTAACATGCTTGTCATGTGTGGCTGTATCGGTAAATCTGGCGGTGGCTGGGCACATTATGTTGGTCAGGAAAAACTCCGTCCGCAAACAGGCTGGCAGCCGCTGGCATTTGGTTTGGATTGGAATCGCCCTCCTCGTCACATGAATTCAACATCCTTTTTCTATAACCATTCTAACCAATGGCGTTATGAAAAATTGGAAGTTGATGAAATTCTTTCACCTTTGGCTGACAAGAAAAAATGGGAAAATTATTCTCTAATTGACTGTAACGTACGTTCTGAGCGTATGGGCTGGTTACCTTCAGCTCCTCAGTTGGAAGAAAATCCGCTAAAAGTTACAAAAAAAGCTAAGAAAGCTGGCCAAACATCTGCTGAATATATCGCTGAAAATTTAAAAAGCGGTAAGCTGAAGATGTCGTGTGAAGATCCGGATAATCCAAAGAATTTTCCACGTAATATGTTCATCTGGCGTTCGAATATTCTTGGCTCATCCGGTAAAGGGCATGAATATATGCTCAAACATTTGCTTGGTACAAAGAATGGTGTTCTTGGTGAAGATTTAACCACTTATGGCGGCAAAAAACCAACAGAAGTTAAATGGCATGATGAAGCGCCTGAAGGTAAACTAGACTTAGTGGTAACGCTTGATTTCCGCATGTCTACCACCTGTGTATATTCAGATATTGTTCTTCCTTCTGCCACTTGGTATGAGAAAAATGACTTAAACACTTCAGACATGCATCCCTTCATTCATCCGCTTTCACGGGCTGTTGACCCAGCTTGGGAATCTCGAAGTGATTGGGAAATTTATAAAGGAATTGCTGAAAAATTCTCAGAAGTTTGTGTTGGCCACTTGGGTGAAGAGACTGATGTTGTTGCTCTACCAATTCTACATGATACTCCTGCAGAATTAGCACAAGGTTTAGGTGTAAAAGAATGGAAGAAAGGTGAAGTTGAACCGATTGTGGGCAAGAATATGCCTAACTATATTGAAGTTCCGCGTAGTTATCCCGATACTTACAAAAAATTCACGTCTCTTGGACCGCTGCTGAAAAAGATCGGTAATGGCGGTAAAGGTATCGCGTGGAATACCGAAACTGAAGTAGACTTTCTCGGTGAGTTGAACAGAACGGTTAAAGAAGAAGGTGTATCAAAAGGTCTGCCAAAAATTGAGACCGATATTGATGCAAGCGAAGTAATTCTTTCGCTTGCTCCTGAAACTAACGGTCATGTGGCAGTTAAAGCCTGGGGGGCATTAGGGAAAATCACAGGTCGTGATCATACTCATCTGGCAAAAGCAAAAGAAGAAGAAAAACTCCGCTTCCGTGATTTACAAAGCCAACCGCGTAAAATTATCTCCTCACCTACTTGGAGTGGATTAGAAGATGAGCATGTGAGCTATAACGCTGGCTACACTAATGTACATGAGTTAATTCCATGGCGTACACTAACTGGACGTCAACAATTCTATCAAGACCACGATTGGATGAGAGATTTTGGTGAAGGGCTTTGTGTCTATAAGCCACCTATTAATACAAAAACAATTAATCCTGTAATTGATGAGCATGGTAAGGGGTACAAGCAAGTGGTTCTTAACTGGATTACTCCTCATCAAAAATGGGGCATTCATAGCACTTACTCTGAGAATTTGCTGATGTTGACACTAAGTCGTGGCGGACCGGTTGTTTGGATGAGTGAAATTGATGCTCAAAAAATAGATGTGAAAGATAATGACTGGATTGAACTTTATAATGTAAATGGAGCAATTATGGCTCGCGCAGTTGTAAGTCAACGCGTTCCTGAAGGCATGAGCATGATGTATCACGCTCAGGAAAAAATTATCAATACTCCAGGCAGTAATATAACTGGCAATCGTGGCGGTATTCATAACTCTGTTACCCGAACAGTTGTCAAACCAACTCATATGATTGGTGGTTATGCTCAACTTTCATACGGCTTTAACTATTACGGAACTGTTGGCTCTAATCGTGATGAGTTTGTTGTGGTCCGCAAAAAAGAGAATGTTGACTGGATGGACGAACCCGCTGATGGCACATCGGGTAATCTTAATCATGAGGAGATAGTATAATGAAAATACGCGCTCAAATAGGTATGGTACTAAACCTCGATAAATGTATCGGATGTCATACTTGCTCAGTTACTTGTAAAAATGTTTGGACATCACGAGAAGGTGTTGAATATGCTTGGTTTAATAATGTTGAAAGCAAACCAGGCGTTGGATACCCTAGTAACTGGGAAGACCAAGGAAAATGGAATGGCGGCTGGGAACTTAAAAAAGGTAAGTTAGTTCCCAAAATGGGAGGCAAAATTAAGTTGCTATCCAAAATTTTTGCTAACCCCGACCTACCTGAAATTGATGATTACTATGAACCTTTTACATTTGAATATGACCGTTTACAAAAGGCTCCTGAAGTAAAAACGGCTCCAACAGCCCGTATGCATTCTGTTATTACTGGCAAAAAAATGGAAAAGGCAGAAACAGGTCCAAACTGGGAAGAAATTCTTGGTGGTGAATTCTCAAAAAGATCTGCTGACTATAACTTTAAGGAAGTAGTTGAAAAAGATATTTATGGCGAATTTGAAAATACATTTATGATGTATTTACCTCGCCTTTGTGAGCACTGCTTAAATCCTTCTTGTGTTGCCAGTTGCCCATCTGGTGCAATTTACAAACGTGAAGAAGATGGTGTAGTTCTTATTGACCAAGATAAATGTCGTGGTTGGAGGATGTGCGTTTCTGGTTGCCCTTACAAAAAGATTTACTTTAACTGGCAGTCTGGAAAATCAGAAAAATGTACATTTTGCTATCCCCGTATTGAAGCCGGAGAACCAACTGTATGTTCTGAAACTTGTGTAGGACGCATACGTTATCTCGGAGTGTTACTCTATGATGCTGATAAAATTGAAGAAGCGGCCAGCTCTCCTGATGAAGAAGATCTATATCAATCACAATTAGATATTTTCTTAGACCCTCACGATCCCGACGTAGTTGCGCAAGCTAAAAAAAATGGTGTTCCTGATAGCTGGTTAGAAGCAGCAAAAAGATCACCTGTATATAAAATGGCTATGGACTGGAAAATTGCATTCCCGCTTCACCCTGAATATAGAACGTTGCCGATGGTTTGGTATATTCCACCACTCTCACCGATTCAAAATGCTGCCGAGCAAGGAGTGCTTCCTAAAAAAGGTATCCTTCCCGATGTTAGAAATCTTCGTATACCTGTGAAATATCTAGCAAATATGCTCACTGCAGGAAAAGAAGAACCGGTGATTCATGCATTAGAACGCATGATGGCAATGCGTGAATATATGCGCGGTAAAAGTGTTGATGGCATAGAGAATAAAGACGTTCTTGATCAGGTTGGGTTAGATGAAGCAACACTTGATGATATGTATCATATAATGGCAATTGCCAATTATGAAGATCGCTATGTCATTCCAACTAATCATCGTGAATATGCCGGTGATACTCCATTTGACAATGAAATAGCATTTGATACTCGTTCATCATGTGGATTTAGCTTTGGTAATGGTTGTTCTGATGGACAAACAAAAACAAGCCTGTTTGGTGGAAAAACTCATAAAAATACTATGAGCGGCAAACAGAAAGAAAAAAATAACTGCGGAAGTGGCGGCTGCAGCAGTTGTTAGTAATAAGGAGAAAGAAAATGAAAACATTTAAGATTTTAGGGCTATTGCTATCATACCCTAATAAGGAAGTGATAGCTCATTACGGTGAGCTGAAGAAAACAATTGAAACGGAAAAGTTGTTACCATCCAAATCCATAAAAGCACTTAACGCATTTATGGGTAGGCAACAAAATAGTGATTTGCTTGACCTCCAAGAAGAATATGTAAGCCTATTTGATCGCGGGCGTTCATATTGTTTACATTTATTTGAGCATGTGCATGGAGAATCTCGTGATCGTGGCCAAGCCATGGTTGACCTAACATCAATGTATGAAGAAAAAGGGTTAATAATCAATAGCGCAGAAATGCCAGATTACCTCCCTCTTTTCCTTGAATATCTTTCTCTTTGTGATGCAGAAGAAGCAAAACATCATCTTGAAGATATTGCCCATATCATAACAACTATTGGTGTAAAGCTAAAAAAGAACAACCATGATTATTATCATATTTTTGATAGTTTAGAGAAATTAGCAAATATAAAAGTTGATAATAAAATTGTTGAGGCAGCGTTAGAAGACCTAGAAAAGGAAGATAACAGCCTAGATGCTTTAGATAAAGAATGGGAAGAAGCAGCAGCTTTTGATGGTAACAATCCTCAAGATGACTGTAATTCATGTGATGTTTTTCCAAAAGCAACAGAAGAACTTAAAAAGATGGCAGGAGCATAAAAATGTTAAATCAATTTTTATTCGGTATTTACCCATACATCGCCCTCACTGTAATGGTGGTTGCAACAATATTACGCTATGACCGAGATCAATATACATGGAAAGCAGGTTCTAGCCAATTGCTACGCAGCAAAGGAATGCGTCTTGGGAATAACCTATTTCATGTTGGGATTATTCTACTTTTCTTCGGGCATTTTGTTGGTCTTTTAGTTCCAGAATCTATCTACCATATATTCATGACGGCTGGTCAGAAACAGCTGTTGGCTATGGTTGCTGGAGGTATTTTTGGTACAATATGTTTTATAGGAATGACAATTTTGCTTCATAGGCGCTTATTTGATGAGCGCATCCGTGCAACAAGCAATAAGTCAGATATAGCAATTTTACTTATTTTATATGTACAACTGATTATGGGGCTAATTACTATACCATTTTCAGCACAACATATGGACGGAAGTTCAATGGTGGCTCTTGCAAATTGGGCACAGCATATTGTTACTTTCCGCAGTGGCGCTGCTGACTTCATCATAGAAGAGGCATTTATATTCAAAGCTCACCTTGTGCTTGGCATGACTATCTTTCTAATTTTCCCGTTTACACGATTAGTTCATGTTCTTAGCGCTCCAGTGAAATACCTAGTCCGCTCTGGATATCAGATAGTTAGAAGGAGAGCTTAACCACAACATATATAACAACATTTCTGTATAGAATTCAATTTTGTACATTTGAAATTAAACATAACAAATTTATTATAACGAGATAACATAATGAAAAAATACTTACTAAATATAACAATGATGGCGAGCGTAGCTATTGTCTCCCCCTCTGCCTATGGTAATGTTGATGAATCAAAAGAAAATTCTGTAGAAAATAGCTACAACACTACAATAGACGATATATCCAATGCCATAAAAAATGGAACAGCATATATTAACGCCCGTTATCGTTTTGAAGCTGTTGATGTTGAAGGTTTTGATAAAAAAGCTAGTGCCTCCACTCTAAGAACTAAATTAGGGTTTAAAACTGCTGTTTGGAATAATTTTCAATTTGGTATAGAGGCTGAAAATATTTCTGAAATTGGCGCTGATGATTATAATAGCACTACTAACGGCAATACAACTTATCCAACAGTTGTTGATGTTGAAGGTACTGAGTTAAATGAGTCTTGGGTTAGTTTTACTGGAATTAACGACACGACAGTAAAATTTGGTCGTCAAACTGTTAAGCTGGATAATCAAAGATTTGTTGGAAATGTTGGCTGGAGACAAAATGACCAAACATATGATGCTTTAGCTGTAATAAATTCGTCCATTCCAGACACTACTTTGACTTATGGTTATGTTTATAACGTAAATCGTATTTTTGGTAATGACCATATAGCCGGTGACCTAAATACAGACACTCATCTATTTAATGCCGCTTATAATGGCCTTCCTGAAATTGGTTCTGTTACAGCTTACAGCTATCTTCTTGATGTTGACAATGCTGCTTCGGCCTCTTCAGCTACTTATGGACTAAGTGTGATTGGCCAGCAAAATATTAATGAAGATACCTCCCTTTCATACCATGCAGAATATGCCCTACAGAGCGACTATGGCAATAACCCTATAAGTTATGATACTGATTATTACCGCATTCAATCTGGAATAAATTATAATAACTTCTCTGCAAAAGTTGGATTAGAAGTTCTTGGAAGTGATAATGGTGCAGCTTCTTTCTCTACTCCGCTTGCAACGCTTCATGCGCATAATGGCTGGGCAGATCAGTTTCTTTCAACTCCTGCGAATGGTCTAGAGGATATTTATGGAATTGTTTCATACAAAATTGATGACGTTTCTAAATACTTAGATGGAACTAAGTTAATTCTTGCTTACCATGACTTCTCTTCCGATGAAGGTAGCACAGATTATGGTAATGAATGGAACTTTAGCATCAACCAAACCCTGCACGATAATTATACTATTGGTATAAAATATGCCAACTATGATGCTGATAGTTTTTCAAAAGATACTGAAAAGTTGATTTTTACTTTTGGTATAAAATTCAGTCAGTAATTTTCATTGAAAAATAGTGATATATGACCTTGTAGCAACCTAACTTAAATTAAGTAATTATTAAAAATAACCTACAATATTTCTGAGCTTTATATTTATAGAGCTCAGAAATATAAAACATATATAACTTTCAGCATTAAGAGAAATTGGTCTTTAATTCAGAAATTAAAATTCTTGAATATTGGTTATTATAGTAACGTTTTCTTAATTACTGTCTGTTAGCATATTTATTAGCCGTGTTACCTTATTGATAAAACCATGCCCATTATACCAATAATGAACTGATTACCAACAAAACACGGAGCAAAAGGTTAGATGAAATAAATGCCGCAAACAATGTCATTTAAGTTAACAGAATTACCAACTGATACATTATCAGAAGATGCTGTTAAATTAGCGCAATATTTTCAAGACATTATGGGTGACCATGCCCAGCATGTTACATTGAACATTGATGTTGGGGTAGATGTTAATAGAAATATTGATTCAGCTCATGTTAAATTTACAGAAGATGAAATTAATATTCATAGAATAAATGCTGCTGAAAGCGAAAGGGCACATATAGACCAACGCGGGATGGGAATACATGGAGGAGGATTTGGTAACGATAGTAAAACCAAGCAGTTTAGAGAAGGTTTTGCAGAAACTCCAGTTGAACGCTTTAGCAAATTATTTGAACCAGAGTTAGAAACGTTCGAAAAAGATAATGGCTATGGAAGAATGGAAACTAAAACCATAGAACATCATGGCCAACCAGAAAGAAATGGCTATAGATTTGATATATCTACTATGAAGCCACCTTATCATGATTATGCTACAAATAATCCAAATGAAGCAATTAATATCCCCGGTAAGATTTCTGCTGAAAATGCAGAAGAATTTATAAACGGATTAGATGGTAATACTGAAGTTAATTCTTCCTTTATCAATCAGGTAAAAAATGAGGGTTTAACACAGCGCACATTTGATGCATGGTTAGATAATAATGTACCTGATAAAGCAGAAAGAGACAAATTTCAGACCCTCTTTGATACACTTTCTTCTCCGCCAGAAAATACTACAAGAGAAGCCATTCACAATGAGCTAGCTGATTTGGGTCAAGAAGTATGGAGTACATTAAAAATATCTCCATTTAATCTTAAGCAAGCAAATTCAAGCCCTCAACTTGAAACAAAAGTTATTGATGGAGGGAATATAACAGACGGAAAGAACTCAAAAACATACAGAGTTATATCCCTCTTAAATTCTTTAGGCTTACCAACAAGCAGTTATACTTATGGCAGCACACAAGGGCATCCCCACATGCACAAGCTGGCCACAGGATGATAAAATAGCTAACAAAATAATTGAAACCACCTTAGCCCTTGCAGATAAATTATCTGCACGTGGTATGAAGGGCATCATAGGAGGGGCAGATAATTTAATTACTAAATCAGATGCCCCAGAAGGTCTAGAAAAATATAAAAAAGCCCCTTTCGTTACTGAAAAGAATATAACACCGAGAGATGAAGGAGTTATGTGGCAAAAAAGGGTTATTCCGTTAGGACACGAACCTGATGGCAGCCCTAATCGTTAAATTAGTAAAGGTCTAGACAATTTTAGGTGCATATTTTGTCACTTAAGTTATTGTTTGGATTATGGAAAATAGATATAAAAAAGTTGCACACTTTTCTGAAGCTAAATTCAGGCAATCAATCAAGTGTTTTTCGCTT